>Ga0308170_10000032_pt1 | contig 347733 bp, 339 predicted proteins | sample PhyBR2_2_FD_202136 | JGI IMG/M metagenome (GOLD analysis project Ga0308170, IMG submission 202136) | Phyllosphere microbial communities from UC Gill Tract Community Farm, Albany, California, United States - DLSLSB.R2 | ecosystem: Host-associated > Plants > Phyllosphere > Unclassified | place... | reverse complement strand
AGGAGTGTTTTTCTTTAGAAAAACAAAGCTATTTCTCTTTAATTATTGAAAACATACATATAAAAAAGACAAACCTCATTTTTACATAAGGTTTGTCTACAATCTGAAACGACTCAAAATGAGTCGTTTTAACAGATTATTGTAATAGATCATTAATTTCTTTAAATTCTTTATCAAGTTCTTTTTCATCATATTTTTCGTATTTATCAGCTTCATGAAGAATTTTTTTGATTTCATGAATCGCCTTACGTTCAACTAACCATTTTTTTAGGTTGTGTTTTTTTTCTGGATTTTCAGATAACGTATCAAGTTCATTTAATTCTTTATCCAGTTTATTGACTGTAGCAACAATTTTGTCTAAAGCTTTTTCTTCTTTGTGTTCTAAATCTGACATTTATCTTCACGTCCTTTTTATTTGATAATTTAAGTATAGGACGTTGCCATAAATTCTTCCAAATAAAACCCTTATATATGCTTATTTGCATAATGGAGTAGAAGAACTTAACAATTGATAGTTCATCCCCTTCATAGGATTATTTGATCGAAAAAGTGGTGGTTTTTTGAGCTATACTTTGGTTGAGTAACTAAAAATGATAGTAATTTTCATTAAAGAACAGAAACTATTAGTAATTTTTTTAGTTATTAAAAGCTTGATATTAAAGCGGTTGAAGTGAATAGGAGCCATCAATAATTATAAAATTAAAATACAGATAAAAGCTTATGCGCTAACCCTCTTCGGTGGTATTTTTTATAGCAGATATAAATAAAACGAATAAAAAAACTTTTTTTTATAGATTATAATTATATTGTGTTACATGATGTTAATCTGTTCTGCATTTACATAATCTTCTATCCAACTTGTTGGACAAAAGGCTTGTCGTTGTAACCCTCAATTAATATCGCCAGATCTTTTGTGTTTTCTGCCACTTTTTTCTAAGTTGCTTGAAAGAGTAGCCTTTACATAAATAATTTAACAAAGAAGGTATAGTTATGTATTATGTAGAAGTCCAAACGCGAGGAGTAAAAAATAAACAGTATGTTAAAACGGTACGCCATAATTATCCATTGTTAGGATCATGGGAAGAGGCTGAACCATTTTCAAAAGAATGTGCATTGCAAATAAAGTCAATATTAGAACAAGAACTAACTTGTGGAAAAGCAAATGTCACTATCATAGAAAAGTAAAAATGATTGAAACTTTAACCAGTCAAAGCAATAGAAGGACAACACGTGCTTAATTTCATAAAGCTTATCAGTGAGAAAGTGTGGATAGATAGACTTTAAAAATATATGTAAGAAGGGATAGGCATGACATATGAAGTTAAAGTCAGTAAAGAAATTCTGAATATATTTTCTGAGAATCAATCAAAAAGGTATCAAGAAATAATCTTATATAAAGTGAATGAGTATTTGACACACAACTTTTATCGAATCAAACTTGTTGATACACCTGTAAAACCATCGATTTATGAAATGAAAATCCGTTTAGGAAAAGAAAATTTTCGAATTGCTTTTATAATAGAGGATAAGGAGGTACAAGTTTTTTATATTAGTCGAACGTTAAAAAAAGAATTATTTGATAAAGAAGTAAACAGATTTGTCCATCGATTCAATAAAAATCACAGAATTACTAAGTCTATTAAGAAAGTAGAGGCATAGTAAAATGAACATGATTTGTAAAAAGCAATTAAAGCAATTTTTGAAAAGAAAATTTAAATCGAAGGATTGTTTTAAGATAAAAATTCTTACGTTCAAAAAAGATCGCTATTTACTTATCAGTTATGATCAAGAACGATATACAATAGTTGAAGATGGATTCGAAAAGAGTAAGTATGAATTCGACTCTTCAGATGAAGCAATAAAAGCAGTGATGAAAATGGCAAATATTGAATTTAAACGTAGCTATAGACTTCATGTACAATAAATCCTCTGATAGTAAAGTCTGATGAATCGAAAAAATCCTCTTACGATGTAGAAAGAAATAGGAAATATTAATAAATGAAAAATTAGAAAGCCAGATATTAAAGCCACCAAGGTAAACTAAAAGCAGTTAATTATTGCAAAATAAAAGTAATTAAATCTTTTCTATTCATGATTATGAACCGAAACTTTGATATGAGTGGTTCGGTATTTTTTGAGCGAATAGTATTGCCTTCAGCATGTTTAGAATAATAGTGATTGAAAGTCTGGTATTTTAAGTATCACGTTTGTTCTGTTTCCTCATCTAATGATACACTAACAGTGAGTAAGTCTGAGGAGGAGAAGAAGACGCTATGAAAAAGCAATATATACGTAATACACTGATTGGTTTAGGATTACTGCTGATTTTGTTTGTTGGCTATCAACTTTATTTAGAGTATCGACCAGATATCCACTTATTGCTAGATCCACGGGCAAGTCGCAAAGAATGGATGCGAGAAATTCGTTCACACGGAGTATCTGCTGCGTTTATTTTGACGCTGTTGATCAGTTTGATGTGTGCGGTGCCAGGTATTCCTACTTCTGTGATCGGTGTGGTCGTCGGCCTAAGTTATGGTCCATTTCTAGGAACAGTCATCAATGTAACAGGCAATGCACTTGGAAATATCTTATCGATCGTTTTGATGCAACATTTATCCTTTATGGATCATAGTAAAAAAGAGAATCGTTGGGTCAAAGCAATACGTCGGATGAAGCATCCAAAAATAGGAGTCATGATCGGCTATATGGTACCGGTGATTCCGTCTTCTGTCGTGAACTTTGCCGCAACCTCCTTAAATCTTTCGGTTCGTGAGTTATTATTATCGATCCTTATCGGCGTAGTGCCATCTTCCCTTTTATATGCGTGTGGCGGAGAAGCATTGTTTCATGGGGAACATATAAAAGCACTTGTTTTGGTCGCTAGTGTGTTAGTTTTAACAGTATTGGTGGTTATTATCTATCGTGATCGAAGAAAACATTTAGTTAAATAACCTTATTTATTTTATTTGAGCCTCCCTGTTTTCAATTATTCTAAGAAGTTGTAAACTAAGAAAGGAAATGGGGGAATCCGATGGAAATGAATAAGCAAACACCGCTTTCGAAATCATTGATTTTATTATTAGCGATCACCTGTGGGGTAGTCGTCGCAAATATGTATTATATCCAACCAATTGGCACAAAAGTAGCGGTAAATTTATCAGTCAATACGAGTGCTGTGGGTTTGTTGACGATGCTGACTCAATTAGGCTATGCATTAGGATTATTATTTTTAGTTCCATTAGGGGATGTCGTCGATCGACCTAAATTGATCATTCGCATGGCGGGATTATCTGCACTATCCTTATTAGCAGCCTTTTTCGCACCAAACTTTGCTCTATTTGCAGTTGCTTCTTTCTTGATTGGTCTACTATCGATCGTTCCGCAAATCATTATTCCTTACGGCGCCGTACTTGCAGGACCAGCAGCGCGAGGAAAAACAATGGGGATCTTATTGAGTGGTTTACTAATGGGAATCTTGCTCTCTCGAACTGTTTCAGGACTTCTTGCTAGTTGGTTTTCTTGGCGTAGTGTTTACCTATTTGCCCTTTGCCTAGTTGGAGCGCTAACTGTGCTACTCTATTTAAAATTACCGAGAACACAAGGAACGTTGGAAAAAGAGTCAACAGTCTCTTATCTTGCCTCACTAAAAAGCTTACCGAAACTCGTCAAAGAGCAACGATTGTTGCGTGAAGCTGCAATCAATGGCTTTTTTATGTTTGGAACGTTTTCGCTTTTTTGGTCAACGCTGATCTTTTATATCAGTAGTCCAGCTTATGGATGGGGAACTTTTGAAGCAGGGATCTTGGCAATCTTTGGTTTGTCGGGAGCAGTAGCTGCACCGATCGTTGGTCGCTTGGCGGATACTTATTCGGAAAGACGAATCGTTGGTATGGGCTTAGTGATGCAGACAATTAGTTTTCTCGCTTTGTTTGTTGCGGGTGACTATGTTGCCGTCCTATTAGTTGCAATCATTTTATTAGATGTTGGGAACCAGTTCGGGCAAGTAGCGAATCAAAGCAGAGTACAAGGGCTTGGCGAAGCAACAAGTAATCGCAACAACACGATTTTTATGTTTATGTACTTTATCGGTGGAGCAACAGGCTCTTTATTAGGCTCAGTGATGTGGCAGCATTATGGTTGGGTAGGTGTGACTGTTACGGGACTGATTTTCCAATTGTGCGCGTTTTTCTTTCAAGCAATTATTTATCCTGATAAAAGAAAATAAGATAGAATAAATTAATTAACTATATAAATTTCGTATACCAACTAAAGGAGAGGATAGGTTCTTTTTAGTTGGTATATTTTGTTATAGCATAATTATGGATTTAGATGTTGGTTATCAAGAAAAAATTGCATTCTATTTTAATAAATGGTATTTTTATTAAAATAGAGTGAAGGAGAAGTGGTGAAAATGAGCTATAAACCATTAAAAATTACTTTTTATGAAAATAGAAACGAATTTGAGGAAGAGTATAACTCTAGATTTAACTTTTTTTCTACTTTTAAGACTGGACTTAAAATTCATCCTTTTGATCGAGAGCAACGTATCACAACAGAAAGTTATGAACTATTTTACATACCATTATTAGAACATGAAAACTTAAAAGAAAGAATTCAAAAAAATTCATCAGAAATTGAAAGATACATTAGTATGCTTCCGCCGATTATCCAGAGAAACATCTTTAATTCGCAAATCATTGATGAAATAAAATCAACAAACGATATTGAAGGTGTACAAAGTACAAGAAAAGAAATCGGAACAGCAATAAAGAAAAGAAATAGTGATGAAATAGTTAGATTTAAAGGAATAGTAAATATGTACATGAACTTGGGTGAGTCTGAGTTTGAGGAGATTCACGATATTGTGAAAATACGAAATATATATGATGAATTATTTCGTAAAGATATTCCAGAAGAGGATCAACCAGATGGACAGCTATTCAGAAAGGAAGTAGTCTATATAGGTTCTGAGAACAAACGAGTTCATCAAGGCAATCCTAACGAGGAAACAATCATAAGAGATTTAAATAATCTCGTTTTATTTATGAACAGAAAAGATATTCCTTTTTTATTAAAATGCGTGATTACCCATTACTATTTTGAATATATCCATCCTTTTTACGATGGAAATGGTCGGATGGGGAGATTTTTAATTTCAAATTATCTTTCTAGAAAATTAGATTTTTTAACTGGGATCACAATTTCAAATGCAATCACACATGACAAAAAAGCTTATGGAAAGTTATTCGAAGAAGTTTCAAATCCGAGAAATAAAGCGGATTTGACTCTGTTTGTACAAAATATGTATCAATTGATTATTGATGGACAAACTAAGGTGATTGAAGAGCTACAGATAGCAAAAGCCAAACTAGATAATGCAATTAATAATCTTAAACAATTGGATCTGAAAGACAAAGATATGGTTGAAGTATTATTTGTATTGATTCAAGGTCATTTATATAATGAGGTAAATGAATATATTACGGACATTGAATTGAGAAAACACCTTAATATATCTTATCCTAAATTAAAACAAATCAATCAATATTTGATCGCTAAAAAGCTCATTGTACAGATTAAAAAGAAACCCTCAATCCATATCCTTTCAACAGAATTTCAAGAGAGGCTAGAGTCATTTTCATAAGAACAAAATTTTGTGACATGTTTTATTTACCTATTATTTATTTTCAAATTTGTAGGGGATCGTTTTGGTAAACGGAATAATGATAGTTACATCTTAATAAATGATTTTTTTATATTTGGTCTATACAGATATTGTCATTTTGAAATAAAGGTGCTATAATTGGGCTATACCAAAACAAAAGGAGTAATCGTTATGGAAATCATTCGTGTGAAAAATGCTGAAGAAGGCGGAAAAAAAGCTTTTGAGATAATTAAAAATGGAATGGAAAATGGTGCGAAAGTTCTAGGTTTAGCAACAGGGAGTACGCCAATCACTTTATATAAAGAAATGACTTCAAGCGACATGGATTTCAGTAACATGACTTCTGTTAACTTGGATGAGTATGTTGGACTAGGTGGCTCAGATGATCAAAGCTACCGCCATTTTATGAATGTTGAATTATTCGACAAGAAACCATTTAAAGAAACATTCGTACCTGATGGAAAAGCAGCTGATTTAGATCAAGCTTGTCAATCCTACGACCAAATCATTGAAGAACATCCAATCGATATCCAAATTTTAGGGATCGGTCAAAACGGTCACATCGGTTTTAATGAGCCTGGTGCTCCATTTGATGGAAAAACAAGTGTTGTCGATTTAACTGAATCAACAATCAATGCCAATAAACGTTTCTTTGATAAAGTGGAAGACGTCCCAACGAAAGCAGTTTCTATGGGAATCGGCTCAATTCTAAACGGCAAAAAAATCGTCTTGATGGCTTATGGCGAAAGTAAAGCAGAAGCAATCAAAGGAATGATCAACGGACCTGTTACCACAGATATGCCAGCAAGTGCTTTGCAAAATCATGATGATGTGATAGTCATTGTTGATGAAGCAGCAGCAAGCAAATTATAATAGAAAAGATTTCAGTCACTGGAGATCATCTGGTTTTTATCAGATGATCTGGCACAGTGGCTTTTTTTTAGGTCATAAAAAATAGTTATATTTTGTTTGTTTTTTTTAGTCGTGCTATATTTGATAAGAGGGGGGATATTCATGGAGGATATGGTTTTATCCATACCAGAAATTATTATACGATTGAGTATCGCATTGCTTTTTGGCGGAGCAATTGGTTTTGAGCGACAATATAAAAACCGTCCAGCAGGGATGCGTACACATATTTTGGTTTGTATGGGGGCTTGTATTATTGCCTTGATCCAAGTGGAAATTGCTAGTGGTGCGTTGAGAAATGCATTAGAGTATCCTGAATTAGTTGGGACCCTCCGTTCAGATGAAGCTCGCTTGATTGCACAAGTTGTCAGTGGCGTCGGCTTTTTAGGAGCAGGTACGATCATTGTTACGAAACAATCAGTGACTGGGTTAACGACCGCAGCATCACTTTGGGCAATCGCAGGATTGGGTATTGCAATCGGAATGGGTTTTTATGCCATTGCACTCACTAGTTTCGTCGGTATTGTGTTTGCATTGACTGTGGTGAAGCGCATCATCCATGTACCAACAACAAAAAAATTAGTGATCCAATTTATTCATCGAAAAGAAACCAAGGATTTCTTGAATGATTATTTTGAAAAAAGAAACATTACGATCGAGGATGTCAATTTTGATGTAAAATTTGTGGATGATTACCGTATTTATAAAAACGTGTATACGATCGATTTACCAAAAGGATTGACGTATGCAGAAGTGATCGAAGAATTATCCACGTATAAAAATATTACTAACTTACATCTGGTTAGTTTATCTACCTGAGTAACCACTTTTTTTAAATAACAAGAAATAAAAGAAAAAATAGCGCTTTACCGATGAATAAATGATAAAATAAGAGTATCTGTAAGCATGAAATTTGGAGGATATCTATGTATTCAAGGTTCAAAGAGTCAAAATTGTTATTTTGGACAGTGGAATTAGTCTTAACGATTATTGGCGTTTTCTTTATTTTACGTATGCCAAATGTGTTTCACCCGATTTTGAGAATGGCATCTGCAATCATTATGCCGTTGATCATTGCTGGATTTTTCTATTACATGTTTAATCCAGTTGTCTTGTTTTTAGAAAAACATCGAGTACCACGCGTGTTGGGCTATCTATTGACATTGATCGTTTTATTAGTGATCGTCTTTTTGACCATCATGAACATCTTGCCTCAATTGGTTGATCAAGCAGTGCAATTAACCAGAAGTATCCCTGCATATGCAGACGAAACAAGTCGTTGGTTGACTGAGATCATGCAAAGAGAAGAGTTTCGTTCATTGAATCTAGAAGAACAGTTTGCGTCTGCCAACTTGTCGTTGAGCAACTTGTTCAATATCTTGTTGGTTAGTCTGACAGGGAGCGTTTCAAGAATTCTTTCTTTTATGATGCAATTCTTTATTTTATTGTTTACTGTCCCATTCATCTTATTATTTATGTTCAAAGATGGACATAAATTTATCGATGCGTTGTCGCCTTTCTTTCCTCAAGCAATTCGAGGAGAATTACGCCAAACGGTCAGAGAGTTGAATGAAACGTTATCTGCTTATATCAGTAGCACGATCGTGGATGCAGTGATCATTGGCGTGATGAGTTTTATTGCAATGACGATTTTCAAGCAGCCATATAGTTTGTTGCTGGCAGTCGTTTGCGGAGTGACGAATATCATACCGTACGTTGGCCCTTTTATTGGTGCAGTACCAGCTATTATTGTCGGACTGTTTATTTCGCCATTTCAAGCACTCTACATGGCGTTATCCATTCTTGTTATCCAACAATTGGATGGCAATGTGATCAAGCCATTACTCTTCGGAAAAACAATGAACATTCATCCACTAACGATCATTTTAGTATTGATCGGTGCAGGAAGTGTTGCTGGGATCATGGGAATGTTAATCTGTATCCCTGTGTATGCGGTGATCAAAACATTAGTATTGAATATTCGTAAGATTTATTTATTGCGGAAGTTTGAACAAGTTCCAGCAGAAGAACAACCCAAGAAAATTGAATTAGAACATGAATAACTGTCAACGAAAAGAGACGAGGGTCATCAGATGATGACCCTCGTCTTTGTTTAGTTATCATTATCAAACACTTTGCTCAACTTTCGGTTCTGCGAGAAAATCTAAAGAGTGGATCTCGACGCCTTCTGTTTCGAAGATCACCACTTCATTTTTCCCTTTTTTAAGGAAATCTTTTGGACAATAAAGTGAATAGATGGGGCCACGATTCCAATAACGCCCTAAGTTGATCCCATTGACAAAAACAACACCTTTGCCATATGCGGAACAATCAATATACGTATCTACAGGTTCTGTTACATCAAATGATACCTGGTAAAACGAAGGGTGAGCTGGATTTTTGCCAGCTTGATAGTCGATCAGCTGAAGTTGCTCGGCTGATAGTGGCAAAGGATAATGTAGATAGCCTTGATGGAAATGGATATCTTGCATGATTCCGCCACGAATCCCTTTTGTTTGGGTCGGGTTATTCAATTTTGAGCCATAATTGACTCTTCCATGATTTTCTACTAATACATCTAATTGGATTTCTTCGCTTTCTGTCTTTCCTTGGATCATGAACTCTTCACCGATCGTTGTTTGGTCTTGCGTCAATTGATAGGTTTCGTCCACATAAACGGAAACTCGATCACTTGCTTCGATGATCCGAACTTTGTTTTCATGGTAATAGTTTTTCAGCACTAAGGAATATAAGACATAGCCATATCCATTGCTGACTTGTTCCATCGTCATAGGATATGCGGTAGGTACCGCTTTTGCTAGTGTTTCTTTTGTATTTAGTAAAGAAACGCTAGTATCAATTGGGTAACTCCCAAGAGAGTCTAATTGTTTTGTACGTGGTTCTGCTTGCCATACGTCGGGGCAAACTTCTTTGATTGCTTGTTGGACAGCATAATATTTTTCTGTAGGTTCACCAGCTTCAGTGAGCAACGCATCGTAGTCATAGCTTGTCAATTGCGGTAAGTCGGTATTTCCACGAGCAGAACAGCCATTATAAAAACCAAAATTGGTGCCTCCATGGAACATGTACAGATTCAAAGAACCAACTTCTAACATATCTTTGACTTCATTCGCTAGGTCTTGAGCATCTCGTTTGATGATCGGCTCGCCCCAGCGATTGAACCAACCATCCCAATATTCCATACACATCAAGGGCCATTTTTTCCCATGCTTCTCAAAAAAGGCTTGCAAGACCGCACTATTCTCTTTAGAATGACTACCAAAATTACCAGTGACGAATACATCATCTTCAATCAGCGTTCCAGCATCCAATACTTCATTCCAAGCACCATCAGAAGTAAATAGAGGAACAGTGATTCCGGCATTCTCTAGTAGTTGCTTCGTTTCACGTAGATACGCTTTTTCCATTCCATAAGAACCATATTCATTCTCGATTTGGATCATGATAACAGGGCCACCGTTTGAAATCTGCAAAGGTAGGATCTTAGGCAGTAAGGCATCATAGTATTTTTTGACTTTTGTCATAAATCGTTCATCCGTCGAACGCAAACGAATACCTGGTTCTTTTAATAACCAAGCGGGTAGACCGCCAAACTCCCATTCTGCACAAATGTATACAGAAGGACGTAGGATCACCATTAGTCCGAGTTGTTGAGCAAGTGCAACAAAAGCAGTGAAATCATTCATTCCTTCGAAGTTGAATTCGCCTTCTTTGGGTTCATGGATATTCCAAGGAATATAGGTTTCGACAGTATTTGCGCCCAATGCTTTCAAGTTATATAAGCTATCTTCCCATTGTGATTGAGGAAGACGAAAATAGTGAATGGCGCCACTGATCAATTTGATCGGTTGCCCATCTAAAAGAAAGTCTTCTTTTATTTCAAAAGTTTGCATGTTGGTTTCTCCTTACCAATATTTTTTCCACGAGGGTTTTGCTAAACGCATCAGAGCTTCTAGGTAGAAATAATCGCCCCAAAGATTAGGTTCATCGATTCCTTTACCTTCTGCATGGGCATATACGCCATGTAGTAGTAGACCTTCATTATCAGGTTCGGACAAGGATGTGTAATGTTCGCCTAATTGGTAGAGCATTCCTTTCGCTAATTCTTCAGACTGAGGATACGCTTCCATTTTTGCGGCTTCTAATAATCCACAGGCGGTGATCGCTAAGGCGGAACTATCTTTGTCAGAAGGATATTCATCTGTGAAATCAAAATCCCAATAAGGAACAAGGTCTTCTGGTAAATGTGTCAAAAAGACATCAACGATTGCTTCATAATTTTTAGGTAAAGACGAAGATCTTAAATAACTTTCATTTAAAGGAATCCCAAGAACAGCCCAACTTTGTCCACGTGCCCAAATCGACGCATCGCTATTTCCCTGATGTGTGGCACCGTGAGTTGGTGTGCCGGTTGAAGGATCAAAATAATACGTATGGAAAGTTGTTGCGTTTTCTCTAACAACGGTACGTAACACTGTTTCGTAATGTTTCTTTGCTACTTCTCGATAATGATCATTACCTGAAATCTCAGAAGCTTGGAACAATAAAGGTAAGTTGATCAATGAATCGATGATCAAGCGATACTCTTTTGGATCGCCATACGCGCCCCAGGCTTGGATAAATTGTCCTTTTTCTTGAAAACGTGCAAGTAAGACATCTGCGGCTTGAAGCAATTCTTCTTTGCATAATAAGCTGTCGGTCAAACGATAGCCTGCACCAGCAGATAAACTATATAAGAAACCAATATCATGATGATCTAATACGTGATGTGTGGTTAAACGCTCTTTGAAACTATGGATATTTTCCATGGCGCGTACGAGAAATTTCTCTTTGCCAGTCCATTCATAAGCCAACCATAACATGCCAGTCCAAAAGCCATTCGTCCAGTCATCATTAGGTTTGATCCGATAGATCCCATTTGTTGCGCAAGCCGACGGAAAATCTAGACCGTAGCGTGTCATATTATGTTCGATTTTTTGGCAACACCAATCAATTTGTTTCGCTAGCCAGGCGCTATCGACAGACTTGCTTATGGAAATAAGGGAATCTTTTGTTTGTTGTAATCCCATCATACCACTCCTCTTAATTTGTTAACATATTAACTTTAAACTAGTATAACCTAAATAATCAGAAAAAGCGAATGGCAAAATAAAAAAACAGAAAAATCGGAAAATAAATAACCTTATTTATTTTTTTAGTAGGTAACTCTGATCATGGATAGATATATATAGTTAAGAAGGAATCCACAAAACGTTCAAAGAACGGTCTGATGGATTCCTTCTGGTTTTGCTTATTTAATTCAATGGATGCGAAATTACGGCTATTACCGTTCTACTTATTCTGCTTCTACTTCGATTTTTGTTTTGAAATATTTCCAGTGTTTGTAACTGATGATATATTCGGCTACGCTACGGTCAGCTAGGAAAGAATGCTTGACTTGTTTGACGACTGGTTCGCGAAAGCTTAACTTTAACAAGTTCAATAATTCTGGATCATCGGGAAAGACGATTTCATTCGTCTCAACAGATGAAAGAGAGAAGAGGTCGATCCCAAAATCTTTTCTCACTCTCTCGTAGATACTGGAGTATTGAGATAAGTCTTTACTAATAGGTTCCTTGACCAAACGTTTTGGCAGATGAGTGATATGCACAAGGAAAGGGATATCCTCAAAATACCGCACTCGTTTGATGCGATAATAAGAACCATTTTTCGGTAGTCCAAGTTCTTCTAAAATGTCAGGTTCTTGCGCTTCTTCTATCGAAACGACCTTGACCTTTTCTTTATCTAATGAATGTAATTCGATATCAGAGAATTTGACTGATTGAGAGACTTTTGATTTAGAAACAAAGGTCCCTTTTCCTTGGACGCGATAGAGATAGCCAGCGGTTGTAAGTTCGTTCAATGCTTTAACGGCTGTGATCGAGCTTACAGAATATTTTTTCTTGATATCTGCTTCTGAGTAAAACTTATCTCCAGGAACAAATAAATGATTTTTGATTTCAGCTAATAATTCTTGCTTAATTTGTTCATATTTGGGAATCACCACATGAGACCTCCTTTTTTTGCGGTATTCAATTAATCTTACCATAACATGTTAACTTGTTTGTGGCAATGGATTAATTTTGGAACTAAATTTTTTAAGAAAAAAATATAATATGTTAAGATGTTAGGTTTACGTTTGAGTTGATATGTGATATAGTGTACGTAATCAATAGCTAACATGTTAAGTAGCTTAGATGTTTATTTAAGGGGGAAGAGAGATGAGAAATATCTTATTGGTCAGTCATGGTAGCATGGCCGATGGAGTCAAAGCCAGTTTAGAGATGATTGTTGGCGTGCAAGAACATGTTCATACACTTTCTTTAAGACCAGATGGCGATAATTTGCAATTTGAACATGAATTAACTGAGAAAATGAAAGCCCTTAACGGTTCGACCTTGATTATTGCAGATCTGCTAGGTGGGACACCATGCAACACAGCGCTAAAAAATTACTTAGAAGATGAAGAAGTTACAATTATTGCGGGGATGTCTTTACCTTTAGTCATGGAAGCGACCCTTAATCCACAAGCAACGATCGAGGCGTTGATCGATTTGGCACGCGGGGGTATCGTAGATGTCAAAAACAAGATGATCGCAACGGAAGCGGAAGAAACGCAAGTGGCAGAGGAAGATCTAGCACAATATAAGGAATTTAAAGGCAAAGCGAATATTGTCAATGTACGGATTGATGAACGCTTGATTCATGGGCAAGTGGCAGGAATTTGGTCCACAAGTTTGAATACACAACGGATCATCGTGATCAATGATGAGGCGGCAATGGATTCTTTACAAAAATCTTCATTAAGAATGGCAGCGCCTACATCTATGCGGCTATCCGTTTTAACTGTTGCTGCGGCGGCAAAAAATGTTCAATCTGGAAAATATGGCAAGCAACGTATTTTTTTACTTTTTAAAAATCCAACAGATGTCTTGCGGTATTTAGAAGCGGGCGGTGAGCTGGCTGCAATCAATGTAGGAAACATGAGTCACAAAGAAGGTGCGAGAGAAATCACGAAAAGTATCAAGGTCATGAAAGAAGAAGAAGCAGTATTTGAAGCAATCGCAGCCAAAGACATAAAAGTGACCGCTCAACTGGTACCAAATGATCCAGTCATCGATTTTATGGAAAAACTAAGAAAGTGATTTAGGAGGAAATAATCATGCAACATTTAGCCATGTATCAAATTATTCTTATTACAGTTTATGCTTTTATTGCAATCAATGATTCACTTATTTCAAATACGTTGACACAACCAGCCATTGCGGGAATGATCTCCGGGATGATCATGGGAGATTTAGAAACTGGCTTGATGGTAGGGGGAACCCTTCAATTGATGCGTTTAGGGATTGCGGCTTTTGGGGGCGCATCTGTACCCGACTTCTTTACTGGCGCTGTATTAGGAACGGCGTTTGCTGTCATTTCTGGTAAAGGCGCGGAATATGGGATCGGTCTAGCTGTACCAGTATCATTACTGATGCTACAGCTTGATGTCGTTGCTCGCTTCTGTAATGTCTTTTTGCTACACCGTGTAGATCGTGCGATTGAAGATATGCGTATCAACAGTATCCCACGGTTAGTATTATCTGGTTCATTCCTATGGGGGCTTTCTCGAGCAATCCCGATCTTATTGATGTTACTAGTCGGAGATGCGGCAGTCTCAACAATCACAGAAAATACACCTGAATGGTTGATGAATGGATTACGTACAGCAGGTGGCGTACTACCAGTTGTCGGTGTGGCCATCCTTTTACATTATTTACCAGCAAAACAGTATATTCCTTACTTACTTTTAGGTTTCTTCTTATCAGCATATCTACAAGTACCAATGCTTGGGATTTCAATCGTTGGTGTTATTGCTGCATTGTTAGTATTCAAACGAGATAACGAAAAAGAAGCAACTGCTCAAACAGTGACAACCACTGGAACACTTGAAGGAGGTTTTGATGGCGATGAGTAATCAAAAGTTAACGAAAAAAGAATTGAATGTCATCAGTTGGCGCTATATCCTTGGTAGCCAATTGAATTGGAACTATGAGCGTATGATGAGTACCGGTTATCTCTATGGTATTTTACCTGTACTGAAAAAATTCTATGGGGAAGACAAATCACAATTACAAGATATGATGAATACCCACAATCAATTTTTCAATACGAATGCGATTTTTGGGAACTTGATCATGGGGATCGATGTGGCAATTGAAGAAGAAGATGGTTACAAAGCAAAAGATACGATCGTCGCGTTGAAAACAGCGTTGATGGGTTCATTGGCAGGGGTAGGCGATTCATTATTCCATGTCATCTGGGGAACGATTTTTGGTTCAATCGCGGGTACATTAGCACAAAGCGGATCAGTCGTTGGCTGTGTGATCTGGATCATTGCCAATATCGCTTTACTTTTTGGACGAGCAGCATTATTACCACTTGGCTATAAGCAAGGAGTTAAATTAGTTACGACTCTGAAAAATAAACTAACAGCATTCACCAACGCAGCAACTGTTTTAGGGATCACAGTTATTGGTGCCTTGATTCCGTCAGTTATCAAAGCAACGGTTCCTTTCGTTTACAAACAAAATGGGGTGGAGTTAGTTGTTCAAGATACATTAGATGCGATCTTACCTTCATTAGTACCGGTTTTATTAGTCTTATTGACTTACTGGATGTTAGGTCAGAAGAAATTGAATTCAACTCGCGTGATCTGGATCATTTTGATTCTTTCGATTGCATTAAGTGCTGCCGGGATCTTAGCTTAAATGATTCATAAAAAATGAATGAAGTGATCGCAAGGTCGTGATCCGATCTGCAAGAAAGAATCGTTCGAAATAAGAATGCGCCTTTCTTGCAGATTTTTTTAGTTCAAAAAATATCTATAATCAAAAAGGAGAACAAAATGAAGCGTTGGTCAACAAAATTAGTGGTGACATTAGGGTGTAGTTTATTCGTTGGTATTGGGTTAGGGTACAGTCAACAAGTAGGTGCAGAAGGAACACAGACTGACATGCAAAAAAATACGACATCAGGAAACTATGAGTCAGATTTTTCGCAGCATTTGGGTACTTGGCAAGACATTGTTGGAAAAGCAGATAAATATACCAACGAGAATGGGTTACAGATCGCAAACCAGAAAATCAATCAACAATTTGAGTCTGTGTCGTTATTATTAGATGCAGGTGTCCGTAGCTCAGGTGATCTAGAATACACGTTTCTATATGAGGGACAGACCAATTTTGGACTAGTTTTTCGAGGAAACGATCAGACGACATCGAACTGGCAATCGTTTGCCTATATGCGCGATGGTGAATGGCAATTGGGGCAACCTGGGGGAAAGTGGTTGACAGCCATCAAAGGCCCTACACTGATTTCAGGACAAACCTATAAATTGTTACTAAGATATGAAGGAACATCGTTCCAAGCATATTTGAACGACCGTTTGTTGTATGAAAATCAAGAAGTTCTTTATTCTGATGGGACAACGATCAATGGGGACTGGTCAGGTTATTCAGGGATTCGGTTATTTGGGAATGAGAGTAAATTAACGATTTATTCCATGCGTAGTGGAGCGGTCAATAGTCTACAAGTGGAAGAACCGACAGAAGAATTTCAAACAATGAAAGAAAACTGGAAAGATCAACTTGTGTCAACAACGACCGATTTAGCTAATCCAGCGATTGCCAATTATGTAAACGCTCTTTCTAACGAAGCAGAAAAACTTTACGAGACAATGAATCAAGATCCTGACCGCACGTATCTGTGGCCATTAGAATCTGGGAATACCGCTTCGGCAGATTTAACCACGCAATTTACAAAGTTGCAAAAACTAGCGTTAGCATACGGAACGAATGGGACAAGTTTTTATCAAGATGAAGTCATCAGTCAAGCGATTCAAAGTGGGTTAGATTTTATGATCACAAAAAAAGGCTATGATGGAACAAAGTATCATGGCAATTGGTGGGATTGGCAAATCGGAGTAGCTCAAAAATTTGTGGCGATTTTGATGGTACTGGATGAAGACGTGCCAGAGGAGAAACTTCAAGAGTATACGACTGTGTTGAGTAAATATGTACCCGATCCATTTAAACAACTCTACACAAAATCACAAGGAACTTTTGTCGCGCTTGATTTTATACCAAATTTTTCAACGACTGGTGCGAATCGCACAGATTTAGCGCAAACTGTCTTAGGACTAGGGCTCTTACAAAATGATCCAGCGAAAGTGACACAAGCAGTTGAGAGTATCACAGATGTCTTTAAATTGGTGACCCATGGCGATGGATTTTATCAAGATGGTTCATTTATCCAGCATGAAACGATCCCTTATACAGGCTCTTATGGGAATGTACTAGTCAAAGGCGTAGGCCAAATTTTATCGATCGTCAAAGAATCTCGCTATACGTTGACAGCTGATCAAATAAAGTCCTTTGTTGATAACGTACAATCGGCATTTATCCCATTAGTGTATCAAGGTGAAATGTTGCCTTTAGTCAATGGACGCTCCATTTCTCGAACGCCCGCTGCGACAAAAACGGGTTACGGATCAACAACGATGTATAATTTAATGATCGTGGCGAAATTTGCACCTGAAACACAGCAAAAAGCATTAAAGGAAGCAGTGAAATATTGGATGCTGTCTAATCCTGACTATTATTTGACAAATACGAGAGATTACAATGATTTGATGATGACAACGGAGCTATTGGCTAATACCACGGTGATGGGTAAGCAACTACCGTTCATCGGAACAAAGATGTACCATGCAATGGATCGATTTGTCCAACGAACAGAGAATTACCATTTAGGATTAAGCATGTATTCGAAGCGAATCTCTTCATTTGAAGCAGGAAATCTGGAAAATCAACGAGGCTGGCACACGTCTGACGGGATGATTTATCTTTACAATGATGACCAAGTCCAATTCGGTTCGAGTTATTGGCCAACAGTCGATCCTTATCGTTTACCTGGTACGACCATCGATACGGTACCTTTAGCAGATGAAGTTTCAGCATTTACTACAGTGACTTCAAATGAAACATGGGTAGGCGGTGCCGCGGCTGGAGATCAAGGTGTGGTAGGAATGGCTCTTAACAAAGAAGGAACAAAGAATAATGGAACGCCCTTACCGATGAATGTTCAAGGGAAGAAGTCATGGTTTACATTGGATGGGCAAATCATTGCCTTAGGTGCCGGTATTACAGGAGATACAACTGCCTCAATTGAAACAATCGTTGATAATCGCTTATTAAATGATTCGTATACGTATCAAGTGCTTTCGGATAAAGGAATGATTGATCAGTCACAACAAACGAAGGAAGCCTCTTGGTTATTGTTAGAATCAGATCATCAACATGCGTCGATCGGTTATTATTTCCCACAGAAGGAAACAGTCGATGTGATCAGTGAGACACGTACAGGTACTTATCGAGAAATCAATGAAGCATTTCCTAGTGATACACCATATACAGGTGACTACCGCACCTTCTCAATCAATCATGGACAGCAACCAAAAGATGCAGAATATGCTTATGTGATGTTGCCCGGCAAGACTCAATCGGAATTAGCAGATTATGCAGCAAAACAGCCAGTTGCGATTTTGCAAAATACCAAAGAAATCCAAGCAGTCGAAGTGAAAACCTCTGGTTATTTAGGCATCAATTTTTGGCAAGAACAAGGCGGAGAAATGGCAGGGATTAAAACGAATAAACCAATTTCTTTACTAAAACAAACGAAGGCAGAACAAACAGTTTATACAATTGCCAATCCAACGCAACAAACTGAACCAGTAACACTTAGTTTACCAAGTGATTTTACTGACGTGGTGTCTACGAGTGAGGGGATTGTCTATGATAGTCAAACCAATACGTTTACCATTGATTTCGGTCAATTTGAAAGCAAAGAGATCGTTGTCAAATAGATCTACCTTTCTAGGTCATATTTAAACACAGACCAATTGAAAAAAACAGAAGCTTCCCAATCGTTTTCGAATTGGGGGAGCTTCTGTTTTTTTATAAAGTATGCTCTTTCTTAAGCCCACTTGAGATCACCGATAAAGTTGATATTCAGCCATAAAGAATAGTCAGAGAAACCTTCAGTTACTTTGCGGTTGAGTTTATCTCTTAGATGATCTTGCGCGCGGATACTATCTAGTTCACTATCGGGTAAAATCACGATATCTAGTTCAAGAATGACTTGATCCCCTACTTTTGCGATTCGTAAGACATAGGTTTCGATGGCGACATTTTGCAAGAGCTTATCAACTACTAACAATATTTTTTCACGTAATTCATATTTGGGGGGTGCATAAGTAAGTTCTAATGTGGCATTTTTGATTTCAGTCACCGATAGATAAATATAAAAAATGGTAATTCCAATAGAAATCACTGGGTCAATCAGTTGTGCGATGGCAAGATATGGCGTTCTTGCTAGTAAACCAGAGACGATGATCGAGACCACGACTCCTAAACTGAATAGAAAACCGAAGCGCCATTGTTCCAGCTCCACCTTATAAAAGGAATGATTGATCGGATTTTTTTTCAAATAAAGATAAAAGACAAAACAAAAGAGTGTCCCAAACAAAGAAAAGGGCAAGCCAATCGCCAAATCAACATAGGTATCTGCATAAAGCAAACTGAAAAAAGACTCAATCAGGCCATAGGAAGAAATCAATAGGATGACACTGTATTGGATAAAAACAACCAAGGGCATCAGTGATTCCTTTCCAAATGGAAAACGTTCAAAATCTTGTGTCTGGATAAACTTAGCAATATATAATGCGATCAGAGACATCAGCGCACCGACCATCGTATAGACACCATCAAGCAAGAGGACATTGTAATTGATCATCAATCCCGTAAGTAGCGCTAAAAGACCATAAACGGTTCCTGCAATGATGGAGGCAGTTAATAATTTTTTTATTTTTTGCGTATTTTTCATATAACTAAAACCCTTTCTGGAATAGATGCTTTTTTGAGAATCATACTGATTGTAATAAAAGAGGCGAATAAATACTTGCGGTTAGAGTCGTTCTAAGCCTTATACTTTACTCATCTTATCAAAGGAGGAGCGTTGTACAAGTAAAAAATCAAAACTAGAGGTGGAAATAGATTGAAAAAGAACGTATTGATCCTTGGTGCATCAGCACCAATTGCTAGATATAGCTATGAATTTTTAAAAAATGATCCTACGGTGAATGTAACTTTATTTTTAAGAAATCCGGATAAAGTCTTTGATAAGGAGCGAAGTATCATTGGTGATGCGACGAATCTAGATGATTTGGTTCATGCAATGAAAGGCATTGATATCGTCTACTCTTGCTTAGGTCCTTACAACATGGTGCTTTTAGCTAAACATGTGATCGAGGCGATGAACCAGAATAAGATCAAACGCGTATATTGGATGGCAACACTTGGGATCTACGGTGAAGTTGACTTCAATGACGAAGAAGCAATTGCAGAGTTGGGCGACTATCGCGATCCTGATACTTATTTAGGGGATCAGCGTATTGCAGCAGATTTGATTGAGAACAGTCATCTAGACTTTACCATCATCCGCCCCAATTGGTTAACCGATAAAGAGATCATTGAGGATATTCGTATCGAGAATAGAAACGGAAAAAGTCTCATTGGTGAAATCAGCCGACAAACTGTAGGGAAGTACCTAGCAACTTTGATCAACGAGCCAACTACTCATATGTATGACTCTATTGCATTAACAGCAAAGGGAAAAATACACGAGTAAAAAATAATTGAGATTTGACAGAAATTTTCAGCTTTGAAATAAGGCAGGACCCCCAGAAAGTATTCTTTGATTTTCTGGGGATTCTGTCTTACTATTTTTTGTGATGATCGAAAGGAAAGTAGTTAAAACAAACGTAAGATTCACTTTTGTCTGTGACCATACAAACAAATCAACGGTGGGAATCAAGTAGTCTCTTTTAAAATAAGGCAACAGCCACAAAAATTGGAAGAGCAATTTTCATGGTTGTCGCCTTATTTGTTGAGGGTAAACACTTCTGTCCCAATATCGGATCGCTAGTTCTTTGATGTCAATGCTCCAGCTTAACTAGAAAGCATGTTGGCACAGTCCAATTGATTGAACATTTTATAGAGATTGTCAAAACTTGTTTCGATCATATTTGATACTGCTTCATCGGTATTCGAACCAATATGTGGTGTAACGATCACTCGCGGATACATATCGATCAGCGCCTTAGCTGTTGCATCGATCAATAACGGATCTTCATCAAAATTTTTGTTGAAAATCAGCGCTTCATTAGGCAAGACATCTGTACCAAATCCAGATAGTTTTTTGCTCGTCAACGCATCGAGAATTGCTTGATTATCCTGTAATTCTCCTCTAGCAGTGTTGATCAAAATCGCATCATCCTTCATTTTTTCGATAAAATCTTTATTAATGAAACGTTCATTTTTACCGGGGATGTAAGGAATATGGATACTGACGATATCACTTTCTGCCAGTAAGTCATCAAGAGACTTAAATTCGATGGCTGCTTTTGCTTCTTCACTTGGATATAGATCATTCCCAATCACCGTTGCGCCTAATCCTTTGAAAAGTTTTGCTTCTGTTAGTCCGATGTTCCCCACTCCAACGATTCCAACTGTACAGTTTCGGACTTCTTTACTGAACATAAAGCGATCAATCGTAAAATTATAAGAAGCTGTTTTATTCGTTGTATGAGTTGTTCTACGTAAAAGCATCATTGCTAAAGTAACAGATAATTCAGCGATTGCATTTGGTGAATAAAATGGTACATACGCGACTTGCATTCCATGATCGTGAGCTGCCATTAAATCAATATGATTTGTCCCAACTGTACGTGTGAGTAGGAACTTGATCCCGAATTGGGCAAAACGTTCGATATTTATGCGATTTGCTAAACAGTTACCTCTAAGAATGACGGCATCCATTCCTTTTGCTTCTGTATAGTTTGTCTCATTCAATAAATCTTCTACGAGATTCAAATTGAATCCGTGGATATTCAACTGCTGAAAGAGAGATCTTTCAGCAGGACGAACACCATAACATACAACATTTAAATTTTTCATAGTATAGTTTCCTTTCGTTAATTAATTATATAATGTGGGTTAATTTCCAAGCAAGTTTAAGACGATGATCCAGATAGGGATCAACACGATCGAGAAGAGTGTAGAAAGCAAGGAGGCGTTAGAGGCAAGTACTGCTTCTTTTTCAAAGTTGATGGCATAAGCAACCGCAACTGTTGCAGCCGGAGTAGCCATCATAATGATTATCGTACTTAGACCAACTGCGTTCACTGGTAAAATATTCATTGCGTTCAACAGTAAAATTGAAAGTAAAATCACAAGTGGGAAGACAATGACTTTGATGAATGAATAGTACCAAGAGGTGTGACTGCTGAGGGTTTTTCCGAATGGCAGATCGCCTAATGTGATCCCGATTGCCAACCAAGCGAGTGGGGAGGCTAAACTAGAGAGGAACGTCAAAGGTTTAAATAGCCATGGCAACGTCTGATCGATTCTTAAAAAAGCAACAGATTCAGAACTAGACTGAGCAATTTGAGGTAAGCTATCTTGGAAGAGCCAAATAAATAATCCGATAAAAGTTGCCAATACGATTGGGTTCAAGATCATTTCTCTAATATTCTTGCGTGCCATTTTCAATCCACTCATTTTTAAATAAGCATAAGAGTATAAAAAGATACGATAACCAATGTTAAAAATCGATGCGTACAAAATCCCTTCTGCGCCAAAGACTGCACCGACAACAGGAATACCGAAAAATGTTGTTGACCCGAAAATAGAGAGTACACGCAATGTGTCTTCTTTATTTGGTGCATATCTAAAAAAGAAGAATTTACTTAGAAAAATCAAGAAAACGTGGACCAATATCCCGAGAATCAAAATGTTGATTCCTTGATTCAATACTTCATCATTCAAGTCCTGCATAAACGAATTAAAAGCTAATGCAGGAATTGCGACAGTTAAGACGACCTTAGACAATGTCTTTCCGACATCAGATGAGAAAATCTCGCGCTTTCTTAAAAAGTAACCTAATAATATAATAAACAGTGTGGAAGTGATCGCACTGATAATTTCCATGTTGATGACATTGCTCAATGTTTCTGATAGTGACATTTAAATTTTCCTCCTCAATTCTTGTGAATGTTTTAATTTGTTTATTTGAATCAGCTGTGCATGTTTACCAATCCTCCTCAATTACATCCTAGAGGTTAGAATCGTTCTAAGGTCAATATGCTTTACAAATAAAATTACAAAAGTATTTTTTCTTCTATATAAGTGATTTTTTACTTTTTTCAATGTAAGCGATTTTATTAAAATAATAAAAAAAGATTGACCTTAGAGTAGTTCTACCCTTTAGTCTTAACATGTAAACAGGAAAGCAGATAAAGGAGAGAATAATATGAACAATCGCAAGAAAAAGTATTTTTGGCATCCGATGACGGATACCCGAGCAAGTGAAGAAGAAACGATCGTTATCGAACGTGGAGATGGGAATTTTATCTATGATGATACAGGGAGAAAATTACTCGATGGTGTCGGTGGATTATGGTGTATGAACGTTGGTCATAATCGCCCTGAAATGAACCGAGCAATTTCTGATCAAATGGAAAAATTATCTTACTATCAATTGTTTACGAATATTGCCCATCCCAAGGCATATGACTTGGCAGAAAAAATCATTCAAATGACGCAAGAAGAAGAGATGGCGAAAGTATTCTTTACTTCTGGAGGAAGTGATTCAGTAGATACTGCGTTGAAAATAACAAGACAATACTGGCAAGCAGTAGGTAAACCGACAAAGAAAGTATTTCTGTCATTGGAAAAAGCCTATCATGGGATGCATTATGGTGGAACGTCGATAGGTGGTAACCCCATCTATCGGGAATTTATTGGTCCAGGTTTACAAGATTGTGCACGTGTCTCTTCCCCGCATTTGAAGAAAAATAAATGGAAATGCCAAGATCCAGAAGAATTGACAAAACACTGTATCGCTGAACTAGTTGAAACGATTGAACAGATTGGCGCAGATCATATTGCTGCATTTATTGCTGAGCCGATCCAAGGTGCTGGCGGTATCATCGTTCCACCAACTTCTTATTGGCCAGCTTTAAGGGAAGTTTGTGATACTTATGATATTTTATTGATTGCAGATGAAGTTGTGACAGGTTTTGGCCGTTCAGGATATCTTTTTGGTAGTCGTGGCTGGTGCATCAAACCAGATGCCATGGTTCTAGCAAAAGGATTATCTTCTGGGTATGTTCCACTAGGGGCAACTGTTTTTAACAAACGCATTGTTGAAGGCATCGAATCAGCGACCAATGGAGCTAATGTCATTATCCATGGGCATACTTACGGTGGACACCCGCTCGGCTGTGTGGCAGCATTAGAAGCTTTACGTATTGTGGAAGAAGAAAACTTAGTTGAAAATGCTCGTGAAGTCGGTGCATATTTATTGGAACGTCTAAAAGGTATTGAAGGAAAATATGACTGCATTAGTGATGTTCGTGGAAAAGGCTTGATGATCGCTATCGATTTTGAGAATACAGGGAAATATGATGTGGAACAAACAGCAAAAAATGTGCAAGCAGTTGCTGATTATGCCATCAATGCAGGCGTCTTGCTCCGTGATGAATTACAAACGATTATCATTTCACCATCGTTGACCTTTTCAAAGGAAAACGCAGATCAACTATTCGATGCGATTCATATGGGCTTTGAGGAGTGGCAAAAGCAACAATAATTCAAAGGAGGATATAATATGACAATCATTGGTGTACCAAAAGAAATCAAAAATTCAGAGAAACGTGTAGGCGTGACACCTGCAGGAGTCAAAGAGTTAGTTACAGCTGGTCATACCGTTTATGTGGAAGAACGTGCAGGGGAAGGGTCAGGCTTTACAGATAGTCAATACCGTGAAGCTGGCGCTCAAATCAAAGCTGATCCAGAGACAGTCTGGTCGGCAGAAATCGTCGTGAAAGTCAAAGAACCACTAGCATCGGAATATCAATATTTTAGAAAAGACTTGATTTTATTTACGTACTTGCATCTAGCCGCAAATCTTGAATTGACCGAAGCGTTGATCAAGTCTGGGACAACCGCAATTGCCTATGAAATGGTTACGAAAAACGGAGCATTTCCATTACTCGCACCAATGAGTGAAGTCGCTGGCCGTTTAGGGGGTCTATTGGGTGCGGAGATTTTAGCGAAGCAAAGTGGAAAATTGATTTCAGGTGTAACCGGTGTTTTACCAGTTCAGGCAACTATTTTAGGTGGTGGGATCGCCGGAGTGAGTGCCGCGCATTACTTGCACGGATTAGGGGCAGATGTGACGATCTTAGATATCAATGTCGACCGCTTACGTGAATTGTCAGAGATGTTCAATGGGCAAGTAAAAACCCTCTACTCAAGCCCAGCGAATATTGAGAAAATGGCATTGACTAGTGATATCGTGATTGGTTCAGTCTTATTACCAGGTAAAAAAGCCCCACATCTTATCACAGAAGAATTAGTGAAGCAAATGAAAGAAGGAACGATCTTGGTGGATATTGCGATTGACCAAGGGGGCTGTTTTGAAACGAGCCAGCCAACCACCCATGAAGAACCGACTTTCGTTAAACATGGAGTGATCCACTACTCGGTTGCGAATATGCCAGGATTAGTTCCTCAAACGTCTACGTTAGCTTTAACGAATGTCACGATGAGATATATTAAGGGCTTAGCCTCCCAATCACTGACAGAAGTCATCCAAACGTATCCAGAGATCCTACCAGGAATCAGTACCTATAAAGGAAAACTGACCTGTCCTGAAGTGGGGGAAGTCTTTGAGCGAACTGTTGACGATATTCGTGAGCTCGTTTAGAAATTTTCTAAAAAGTGAGGGAAATACAATGACTAAAAAAATTCGTATGGTCCAAGTCGGCTGTGGAAAAATGTCGCAGGAGATTATCAAATATGCCTTGGCAAAAGATATTGAAATCGTTGGAGCTGTAGACAATCGTCCAGAGGCAATCGGTCAAGATCTAGGCTTATATTTAGGCTATGAACAAGCCTTAGGTATTAAAATCTCCAGCGATCCTCATAAAGTATTTCAAAACTGTGATGCCGATGTGGCGTTAGTCACGATTGCTAGTTATATCAAAGATTTCATGCCGAGTTTAGAGATACCCTTGACCTATGGAGTCAATGTTTTAACGATCGGTGAAGAAGCTTTGTATCCTTGGACGACTTCGGTTGCAGAAACCAATCGTTTAGATAAAATCGCAAAAGCCAACAACGTGACGATTTCAGGAACAGGAATGCAAGATATTTACTGGGTGTTGTTTCCAACGCTGCTGGCTGCTGGCGTGAATGATGTACAAAAAATCAGTGGGGAAGTTAGTTATGATGTCGAACACTATGGAAAAGCGTTAGCGGAAGCGCATGGTGTGGGCTATGATCAAGAAAGATTTGACAAAGAAATTGCCAATGCAACCGATTTGCCTTCCTATTCTTGGATGACCGCTGAAGCAATCTGTGCCAAAATGGATTGGTCGATCAAACGCATTTCTCAAAAGAACGTTCCAATCATTTTAGATAAAGATATTCCGTCAAAAACCATGGGGCGGACAATCAAGGCAGGCGAAGCAATTGGGATGTCTGCCGTTGCAACGATTGAAACGGTACAAGGACCAGTGGTGGAAGTCGGTTGTACTGGAAAAGTCTATCAGACAGGTGAAGGAGATCTATGTACTTGGTCGATCGAAGGAACGCCAAGTATGCAATTTGAAGTAACCAAACCAGATACACCAAAGCATACGTGCGCTACGTTGATCAACCGGATACCGACAGTGATCAATTCCAATGCAGGCTATGTCACGATCGATCAATTGCAACCTGTCGAATATATGACGTATCCAGCACATCTTTATTTAGATAAAAAATAGGTAGAACTAAGGTTGTCAGTTGGATAAAGAGAAACAAAAAAAGAGCGAGGATGCAATATCCAAGCTCTTTTTCGTTTAGTCTAAACCAATCAAGTAATCTTCATCTTTCATCGCTTCCACGTTACCTAATAGGTAGCCGTTTCCGACTTGGGAGAAGAAATCGTGGTTACTTGTACCAGTAGAGATCCCATTCATCACGATTGGGTTGACATCGTTTGCTGTATCAGGGAATAGTGGGTCCATTCCTAGATTCATCAATGCTTTATTTGCATTGTAGCGCAAGAATGTTTTGACTTCTTCCGTCCAACCGATTGGATCATATAATTCTTCTGTGTAGCGCTCTTCGTTTTCGTATAATTCATATAACAAATTATACATCCAATCTTTCAATGTTTCTTGTTCTTCTTCAGGTAATTCGTTGTAACCTAGTTGGAATTTATAGCCAATATACGTGCCATGGACAGATTCGTCACGGATGATCAACTTGATGATCTCTGCCACGTTGGCTAATTTATTATTTCCTAAATAATAAAGTGGTGTATAGAATCCTGAGTAAAATAAGAAGGTTTCTAAAAAGACACTCGCAATTTTTTTCTCTAACGGCGTACCGTTTTTGTAGATCTCATTGATACGCTCAGCTTTTTTCTGTAAATAAGGATTGGTATTCGTCCATTCAAAGATTTCTTCGATTTCTTTTTTCGTATTCAATGTACTGAAAATCGAAGAGTAACTTTTCGCATGGACAGACTCCATGAATTGGATATTGTTCAATACCGCTTCTTCATGGGGCGTGCGGACATCTTTACGTAATTGATCCATCCCGCTTTCTGATTGGACAGTATCAAGTAAAGTCAATCCACCAAATACGTGACCAACTGTATCTTTTTCTAATTGGGAAAGCGTACGCCAGTCGTCTAAATCATTTGACAAAGGGATACGTGTGTCTAACCAAAATTGCTCAGTTAATTTCTCCCAAGTCGATTTATCAATGATATCTTCAATTTCATTCCAGTTTATCGCTGCATAATAAGTTTCTGACATGAGAATGCTCCTTTATTAAAATCCAGTAACGGTTCTATCACTAAGTGAAATTAGATCACACAGCTTTCACATTGGTTGCTGCCGATTTCTTCTGCATCGTCTGTAAACGTACGTACATAATAAATCGATTTGATTCCTTTGTGGAAAGCATAGTGTCTTAGAATATTTAGATCACGTGTGGATTGTTTTGTCGTTTCTTTCCATTCGTACAAACCTTCTGGGATTTCTGAACGCATAAACAACGTCATACTCATTCCTTGATCCACATGTTTTTGTGCTGTGGCATAAATATCGATCACTTTACGCATATCCATATCATAAGCAGAAGTGTAATACGGGATTGTTTCATTTGATAAATAAGGCGCTGGGTAATAGATTTTCCCAATTTTCTTTTCTTGGCGTTCTTCGATCATACGAGTGATTGGATGGATACTTGCACTCGTATCGTTGATATAAGAAATAGAACCATTAGGTGCTACAGCTAAACGATTTTGGTGGTACAAACCATCTTTCATGATTGCTTGCTTCAAGTTTTCCCAGTCTTGGGCAGTCGGAATAAAGATACCATCAAACAAAGCAGCAACTCGTTCAGATTTTGGTTGGAATTCGCCAGTGACATATTTATCAAAATAAGTGCCGTCTGCATAAGCTGATTTTTCGAAATTATGGAAGACTTGTTTTCTCTCACGTGCGATATTGTTACTTTCAACAAGTGTCCAGTAATTCAACAACATGAAATAAACATTGGTAAAATCAATTGATTCTTCGGAACCATATTCCATTTGCTCTTTGGCAAAATAAGTATGAAGTCCCATAGCACCAAGTCCGATCGTATGGTTCAATTTGTTCCCGTTTTGGATCGGTGGAACCACGTCAATGTCTGAAGCATCTGTGATATACGTCAATGCACGAGTCATCGTGCGGACAGAACGACCAAAGTCAGGGCTGTCCATCAAATTGACGATGTTTGTAGAACCTAAGTTACATGAGATGTCTGTCCCTAACTCTTCATATTCTTGCTTGCCATTGATGATAGAAGGTGTCTGTACTTGTAAAATCTCAGAACATAAGTTACTCATGATGATTTTACCGTCTACAGGATTTTCACGATTTGCTGTATCAATATTGATGATATACGGATAACCAGACTCTTGTTGTAATTTAGAGATCTCGTTTTCTAAATCACGGGCTTTGATTTTTTGTTTACGGATATTTGGATTTGCTACCAAGTTGTCATATTCCGCAGTGATATCTACATAAGAAAATGGCACACCATATTCTTTTTCCACACTATAAGGACTGAATAGATACATTTCTTGGTTTTTACGTGCTAATTCATAGAATTTATCTGGGACGATCACACCAAGTGATAAAGTCTTCACGCGAATCTTTTCGTCTGCATTTTCTTTTTTTGCTGAAAGGAACATCATGATGTCTGGGTGGAAGACGTTTAAATAAACGACACCCGCACCTTGACGTTGTCCTAATTGGTTCGAATAACTAAAGCTATCTTCAAACAATTTCATGACTGGAACAACACCGCTAGCTGCACCTTCGTATCCTTTGATCGGCGCTCCGGCTTCACGTAGGTTAGAAAGAGTGATCCCAACACCGCCACCGATTCGTGAAAGTTGTAAGGCAGAGTTGATCGAACGACCGATCGAATTCATATCATCCGTTACTTGAGTCAAGAAACAAGAAACAAGTTCACCGCGACGTTTACGTCCAGCATTCAAAAATGAAGGGGTTGCTGGTTGATAACGTTGGTGGATCATTTCATCAGCTAAAGCTAAGGCTAGTTCTTCGTCGCCATTCGCAAAGTACAACGCATTGAATGCGACACGATCTTCATAAGATTCCAAGTAGGCAGAACCATCATTTGTTTTTAACGCATATTGAGAGTAGAACTTATAGGCTGCCATGAATGATTTAAATGTAAAGTTTTGTTCGAATAGGAATTGATAAAGTTTTTCAATAAATTCACTACTATATAATTGAATGAACTCTGCTTCTAAATATTGGTTATCGATCAAATACTGGATTTTGTCGATCACTGTTGGAAACATCATCGTATTTGGTTTGACATTTTCTTCAAAAAAAGCAACTAAAGCTTCTTTATCTTTATTTAAAGGGATTTGCCCGTTGACTGGTCGATTGATTTCATTATTCAGCTTAAAGTAGCTGACATCTTTTAGATTTTTAAGACTCATACATACGCCCAACCTTCTTTTTGATTTTGATGATACATGTTTGACCACAAGATATAGTGGTGTTCATTGCTGTAAAAAAGGATTTGGGGAGGTTACGGAGAATATCCGTAAGTCCATCAAATCCATGGTGGCAGAGGATCAAGTAAATCCTCGATCTATTTGACAACTGTTTGAATGATTCTTAGCTAGCTAAGTGACGTAGTTGATCTGGTCTAAAACCAATGACAGTCGCTGCGTCAGAAGTGATGACCGGAACACTTTGGAATCCTTGGTCTTTTAACCATGAGATTGCTTCAGGTTGTTCATCGATATTTACTTCTTCAAAGTCGATTTTATTTTCAGCTAAAAAGCGTTTCACCATTTTACATTGCATACAATTATTTTTTGAAAAGATTTTTACGTTCATTATTATTTGCCTCCTTGCTCATGTGTTTTCTCTATAATCAATAGTATAAATCTATTAGTAAAAAAGTCAATCAACAAACACTACATCTTGTGTTGTGGAAATTGTGGAATACTATGTTTTGTGGTTTTTGAAAAACAATGAAAACAAGTATCTCGTGCAGATTCGCTTGTATTAATACAGAAATGCTTGTGGAAAACTCCGTTAAAAAATATTTTTTTAACCTTTGCTTGCCAATAAATGAATGTTCGATCGAAAAATCACAAACGAAAAAGGTATGCAAAAAGATGGAAAGAAGAAGAGAAATAATTGTAGATCAAAACCAGAAGAAAAAGGTATTTATACATTTTAGAGATAGAAATTTTTTCACAAAATGAAAAATGATCATGAAGAGTCTAGGGATCATCGAAAAGAGAAACTCGAATCAAAATAGCAAAAGTCAAAAGAGTACTTACTATATATAGTAGTAAGATGATAAATATTGTAAAAATTGAACTAACAATATTTTTATTTTTTAATAACAATGTTATGTTTAAAAATTAGTTAATTGTCATGTTATCTGTTTTTTTATTTCTTGATTTTTGGTTAAATGGAGCCAACAGGACGTCTTGTTGATGCTTTGAAAATTCAATAAAAGGAAGCGATCCAAGATGCGTACAATGATCAAATGGGTAGGTGTTATTTGTTTTACTTTACTAGTTTACGTTGGAGGAACAGCACAGGCAACTTCGATTCCAATCAAGCCTATGATTACTGAAAAAAATCAACATGAGTTAGGTAGCAGCAGCCAATTCTCAGAATCACTCACTCGAAGTCTGACAGACGATTCTGGAATCTCCGCTGCCGAATCAGGAAGACCAGCTAAAGATTTTATTGACATATCTTCTAATAACGGCAAGATATCGAGTGAAGAGTTTCAAACGATGAAAAACTATGGCATTAAGGGTGTAGTCGTGAAATTGACTGAAGGAGACTCGTATAAAAATCCGCTTGCTCCTGAACAGATTGCTTCAGCCGTTGCAGCAGGTCTAAAAGTAAGTGTCTATCATTATGCGTGGTTCAATGAAGAAGCTGATACAAAAGGGGAAGCCCAGTTTTTATTGGATTATATGAAAGAGTTGAACCTGCCATCATCAACTGTGGTTGTCAACGATAGTGAAAATCCAAAGATGAACTTGGACAAAGTGACAGATAATGCGTTGATTTTCCAAAAAGAGATCCAACAGGGAGGCTATCAAAACGTCATCCACTATTCGAGTGCTTCTTGGTTTACCGAAAACAAGCTAGATATGACACGTCTAGGAAAAGAAAATTGTTGGGTTGCACAGTGGCCGTATGATCCTTCTGATAAAAATCCTTTGCATACAGATACAGCAGCATGGCAGTGGGCAAGTGATCTGTATTTCCCAGAATTTCCTGCCCGTCATTTTGATGTTAGTACTGACTATTTGAAAAAATTTACAAGTTAAATGAAGTTTGTTTTTTAGCGTAAGAAACAAAAAGACAACCACGAAAATTTTTTGATTTTCGTGGTTGTCGCTTTATTCTCAAAGTGTGTGATACGAACTGTTTAGTTTGGAAAAATCAACTGACAACTACCGGATTTCTTGTATAGAAGAAAAAAATAAAACCAGTTTACTTTTGCTTCTTTGAAGCGTCCATAGTAAGATGTTAGCTGACAAGTAGATGAAAGAGGAAGAATAAAATGAGTGAAAAAACCAAACTGGTTCGTCCGCGTTATCAACAGATCGCCGTTGACTTGGCAGAACGAATCGTAGAAAATCGTTATCAAATCGGCGAGAAGATCCATGCAAGATCCACTTTAGCAAGCACGTATAACGCTTCTCCAGAGACGACTCGTAAAGCAATCAATGTTTTGGTCGATCTGGGGATCATGGAAGTCCGTCATGGCAGTGGTGCGTTTGTAGCATCTAAAGAAAAAGCAAAGGATTTCCTTTTACAATACCAAGATGTGCAATCGATCCAAGAAACAAAAGCAGAAATCATGGAAAGTGTGAAAAAACAACAAGAAGAGTTGAATCATTTTTCGCAACTATTGGACCAACTTGTTAGTCAAACGAAACGAATACATAAGATGAACCCACTTCTGCCTTTTGAACTTGCTTTGACAGAGGAAGCGGCTCACTTAAACCAATCCATCAGCGAATTGAATATCTGGCAAGCAACTGGTGCAACAGTGATTGCTATTTCCCACGATCAAGAGCTGTTGGTCTCTCCTGGCCCATATGCTAAATTCTCAGCGGGGGATACTGTCCACTTTATTGGGAACGAGTATACGCTGCAACGAATGACGAACTTTTTTTATCCAGATGGGCAGTGAACGAGCGGATAAGAAAAATCTCATTTAATTCTAATTTTGGTCAATCCCTATACTGATAAGGGATTGGCCAATTTTTTGTGTAGTTTCCCTAAGAATACAGATACTTGAATTTTGACAAAGTGACTACATGGTGTTATCGTAGTGTGGTCACTTTTTTCAGAAAGAAAAATGAATTTACATACAAAGGAGAATTTGTTTGGTAAAAGTAGAAGTCAAAAACTTAACGAAAATATTTGGTAAACGAACACAAACTGCTTTGGAAATGATGAAAAAGCACCAATCGAAAACAGAGATTTTACAAAAAACCGGCGCAACTGTCGGTGTATATGAAGCGAGTTTTGATGTACAAGAAGGTGAGATCTTCGTGATCATGGGACTTTCGGGGAGTGGGAAATCAACCTTGATCCGTCTGTTAAATCGTTTGATTGAACCAACATCTGGCAATATCTTGATTGATGGAGAAGACATCTCAACACTTAGCAAAGAAGAACTTCGTGAAGTTCGTCGTCACAAAATCAACATGGTGTTCCAAAACTTTGGTCTCTTCCCACATCGTACGATTTTAGAAAATACAGAATACGGACTTGAAGTTCGCGGTGTTCCTAAAGAAGAACGTCAAGCAAAAGCAGAAAAAGCGTTAGAGAACTCAAGCTTGTTATCCTTTAAAGATCAATATCCTAGTCAATTATCTGGTGGGATGCAACAACGTGTAGGGTTAGCCCGAGCATTGGCAAATGATCCAGAGATCCTATTGATGGATGAAGCTTTCTCAGCGCTTGATCCATTGATTCGTCGTGAAATGCAAGATGAATTATTGGAACTACAATCCAATGTGCAAAAAACGATCATCTTCATCACACATGATTTAAATGAGGCCTTGCGTATCGGGGATCGCATTGCGTTGATGAAAGACGGAGAAATCATGCAAATCGGTACTGGGGAAGAAATATTGACCAATCCAGCCAATGATTATGTGAGAGAATTCGTGGAAGAAGTCGATCGCTCGAAAGTCTTGACGGCGCAAAACATCATGGTTCCTGCACTAACAACAAACATTGAATCAGATGGTCCAAACGTTGCATTGACACGTATGCGTAATGAAGAAGTCAGCATGTTGATGGCTGTTGATAGAAAACGTAACTTAAAAGGGATCATCACAGCAGATCAAGCATTAGAAGCAAGACGTCAAAAACGTCCATTGATCGATTTCCTTGATGAAAATGTTACCGTGATCGGTAAAGATATGTTAGTTAGTGATATCTTCAATATTATTTATGATTCGCCGACGCCATTAGCCGTGGTTGATAACGGGAAATTAAAAGGTGTTATTATCCGAGGTAGCGTAATCGAAGCATTAGCAGCAACAAGTGAGGTGAGCGAACATGAATAATCTATTGAACTATCAAGTACCCGTCGCTGACTGGGTCGAAACGATCACTGATTGGTTGACAACAACGTTCGCAGGACTGTTCTCATTCCTTCAAACGATTGGTCAAGCAGTGATGACAGCTATCACGAATCTTTTATTAGTGATACCAGCACCACTATTTATTCTTTTAATGGCAGTTGCAGCGTTCTTTATTTCAAAAAAACGTCCCGGATTGACATTATTTACGTTGATTGGCTTATGGTTCATTTATAATCAAGGGTTATGGACAGATTTGATGAATACTGTCACATTGGTTTTACTATCTAGTGTGATCTCGATCATCATTGGTGTACCTCTTGGTATTCTCATGGCAAAAAATGATAAAGCGCAAGGAATCATTAAACCGATCCTTGACTTTATGCAAACAATGCCTGGTTTTGTTTATTTGATTCCAGCGGTTGCCTTTTTCGGAATCGGAATGGTTCCAGGGGTGTTTGCCTCAGTGATTTTTGCCTTACCACCAACGGTTCGATTTACGAACCTAGGTATTCGCCAAGTACCGAAAGAGTTAGTAGAAGCTTCTGATTCATTTGGTAGTACGAGTTGGCAAAAACTAGTGAAACTTGAATTACCACTAGCAAAAGGAACGATCATGGCAGGGATCAATCAGACAACTATGCTTTCTCTTTCAATGGTCGTGATTGCCTCAATGATCGGAGCGCCTGGTTTAGGTCGTGGTGTCCTTTCTGCTTTACAACGTGCACAAGTCGGAAACGGTTTTGTCAATGGGGTAGCATTAGTGATCTTAGCCATTATCATTGACCGTTTTACGCAACACTTGAATCAACCAAATGATCAAAAAGCAGCAGGTACTGCGAAACAAAAAAATAAAAAGCGCCAAGGAGTGATCATTGGTGCAGTAGTCGTCGTTTTATTAGGTGCGATCGGTGTTGGAAGTTTTAGTTCTTCAACAAAAGAAACAAACACGATCAATCTTTCTTATGTGGAATGGGATACAGAAGTTGCTTCAACGAATGTCGTAGCAGAAGTCTTAAAAGAGATGGGCTATGATGTGAAAGTGACGCCTCTTGATAATTCGATCATGTGGGAATCTGTTGCAAAAGGAGAATCAGATGGAATGGTGGCTGCTTGGTTACCTAAGACTCATGGTTCTCAATATGAACAATACAAAGATCAAGTCGATGATCTAGGTGCAAACTTGAAAGGTGCCAAAGTCGGATTAGCTGTTCCAGCATACATGGATGTTAACTCGATCGCGGATCTAACCGATGAAGCAGGCAAAAAAATCACCGGTATCGAACCTGGTGCAGGTGTGGTGAATGCTGCAGAAAATACGATTGCCCAATATCCAAATCTGGAAGGTTGGACAGTTGAGACCTCTTCTTCAGGTGCGATGACGGTTGCATTAGGACAAGCAATCAAAAATCAAGAACCAATCGTCTTTACTGGTTGGACGCCACACTGGATGTTTGCGAAGTATGACTTGAAATATCTAGAAGATCCAAAAAATGCGATGGGAGATGCGGAAGAAATCCACACCATCGTTCGCCAAGGCTTAAAAGAAGATCAACCAGAAGCATATGCTGTGTTGGACAAATTCAATTGGACAGAAAAAGACATGGAAGAAGTCATGTTGGAAATCAACAGCGGCAAAGACCCACAACAAGCAGCAAGAGAATGGATCGATAAGAACCAAGAAAAAGTTGCTAGTTGGAAAAACTAAATAAATAAAAAAAAATCGACTTTACTGAAACAAAAACTGTTTCGGTAAAGTCATTTTTTTTAAAATCACCGTGTTTGATCCGCAAAAAACTGTTTTGAACATGTCAAACAATTGGAAAAATTTAAAAAACAAGCCTATATCGTTGCTTCAGAAGCCGCTTGGATCGATATCTCAAATCATAATGTCCATAAAGGAACAACAGTGGCAGAATTGCAAAGAATCCTCCACGTCACACCAGAAGAAACCATGGCATTTGGCGATGGTCTAAATGATGTCGAATTATTAGAACGTGCAGCTTACAGCTTTGCGATGAGCAATGCCTTTGAGCAAATCAAAGAAGTTGCACAATTTGTGACAAAGTCGAACGATGAAGATGCGGTGCTCCATACCATCAAAAAAATGATTGCTTTACAAGCATGAAAACCCAGTGAGTTGATTTCAGAGAAAGAGCCTTCAACCATTTAATTGGAAGAAGACTCTTTTTTTGTCTGTAAATATTTAACGAATTCATCCAGTGTTACATTAACCGCTTTAGCTAATAAAATCATTGTGCCAAATTTTACACTGTTCCAGTCATCTGATTGATTTAGACGTGTAAAGCTACTAGCAGTGATCCCATTTTTTTATAATTGTTTCATATAACTCAAAAAGTTGTGATAATCACTTTTTTGCAAGATTGCTTGTTGAACATCTTCACGATCCATCAACTCTAATAAAAGATTATAGATTTCTTCGGTATCTTCATATTCGTCTTTTTGAATCGCAAAGAGAAAGACAAATCTAACCAAGTCACCATTTCCCCAATCAACGCCATCAGGAATGATTGCCACTGAAACAACCGAGCGTTTCGCCATCAATGTCATGGGATGGGGGATAGCTAGCCACTCGTTGATATTTGTCTGATTGATTGCTTCTCGTTTCTTCACACTGTCATAAAAATCTTTTGGCACAAAATCTTTTTGGTACAATTGCTGTGCCATTTTCTCTAACAGGGTCTCTTTATCTGCATGATTTTCATGAAGAAAAAATGCTTCTTGAAACAATGAATAGATGCCGTTTTTTGCTTCGCTTAGTGTTTCAATGAACGATTCGATTTTGCTGATTTCCTTGTCTAGTTGTGCCATGTTGATATAAATTGAAGGAACAGAAAACTGCTCTAATGGAACGGTTGTGATTACAAAATCAATTGCAGAAAGATCACATTGTTGTAGTTCAACATAAGAAAAGCGATCAACGACTTCGATCGTTTCTTGATAGTGCTTGATGATTTTCGCTTCAATAATACGGCTCATGGCTCGACCGGTTCCACAAACAAGGATGACGCGATGTTTATGATGATTTCTGATGGAACTCCTTTCCATAGCACCTGCGATGTGCAAAGCAATATAACCGATCTCATCAGAAGAAAAATAAAAACCATGTTTCATGCTTACCGTTTCTAAATGGGTCAAACATAAATCATAAGCCTGTGGAAAAGATTTTTTGATCGTTGCCAGTAATGGATTGCTGCGGCGAGCATCCATTAGATTCATATTGATAAAACCTTCTATATGAGAAGTCAGATCTTCTATTAGCATCTTATCTGTCTCTAATGCATAGTTTGACGTCTGTTTGATCGCAGTTAGTAATTCTTCGACGATAGCTTTAGCAGTTTCTGTGGAAGAATCGTTTGAATCGCCAGTTTCAACTAAACGTGGTGCATTCATCGCAAGATAGTAAATAAAGTATTGTTTTTCTCCTGCAGTCAATTGTATATCAAATGCATGATCGATTTCTTCTAAGAAATGACCAACTACTTTCTGGGCGTCTTTTTTGAGCGCAGGCACGTGCAAGGGAAATTCGTTGATCTCATGGCCAGCTATAAAGCGGCTGATTGCTAAAGCAAAATGAGAAAGAATGTTTTTATGATAGTAGTCAGAGTCTAACAAGTCTAAGGATGCCAGATGATTTAATGCCAATTCTTGTAAGTGGACTAGATTGATCGTATCAAACAACTCAAGTTCCATTTCTGTAAAACCGATCAAGTACTCTTGTAGATCTTTTTCAATCAACAGATCACTGATAGCCTGACGCTTGGCGAATTCGTTACCCAAGACTTCAAAGCCAATATTTGGACGATTTACTATTTTTAAGTGATAGGCGGCTAAATTGTCTCGAGCCGTTTTTAAGTATGAGTAAAATGTGTTTTTACTAATAAATAACCGATCGAGAAAATCATCCAGGGATAAAGGGTTTTCATTCTTGAATAATAGGAAAAGTAGGTAGGTTTGTCGTTCTTCACTAGTGGTTAGAAAGGACTCTGTGGTTGACATACTTTCTGTCCACCAGTCATGAAATTGTTCTTTTGAACCAATGGACAACAAATAGCCTTGCCCTCGAATCAACTTGATGGAGGCTCCCACGTTTGTTAATAAATCATTTAAATTCGCAATGTCTGTCCGAACCGTTCGTTCAGAAATCGAGAAGTTTTTCGTTAACTCCTTCATTGGTAGCGGCACCGTTTGTCTAGTTAATACTTCCAATAGATCATCTAATCGTTGATAAGCAAGTTTTGACAATTGTTTCACCTCCGTGCTCTTCCTCATCATACAATAGAAAGAATAAGAATGAAATGTTTCACTAGTACTGAAAATTTCCAGAAGAGTTGGCAGTCATTTTGGAAAACGCTTTACTAATGATTGCCACTTGAATTGGAAATTTGGTGTGTTTACATCGTGTATCAGAAACCGTAAATTAAACGTGTACAGAAAATAAACCACACGAATTACTATGATGGTTTCAGAATAAAGGAAAGGAGCAGATGAGATGGACTTTCAGGAAAAAAATATTCTCTTGAATGTGGCTGTTAGATCAAAAGAAGAACTGTTTCACGTGATTGCGAATCATGCCTATGAATCCGGAATCGTTACCGATGCAGCAGACACATGTGCGGCATTCATTGAACGGGAAGCACAATATTCAACCGGCTTACAAGAAGGCTTTGCTATTCCGCATGCAAAAGCTGAACCGGTTTTGGAACCGACCGTTTTGTTTATTCGCTTAGAACAAGCCATCGAATGGGAAACCTTCGATGATTCTGCAGTCAAAAATGTGTTTGCTTTGATGGTTCCTAAAAAAGATGAAGGAACGGTGCATTTGCAAATGTTGAGTCGCCTAGCAACAGCGTTGCTTGAAGATACATTCATCCAGCAGATTCAACAATCAAAAGATAAAGCTTATTTAGCAGAATTGATCAAAAAGGAAATGATGGGAGAGAAAATCATATGAAAATAGTAGGGATTTCCGCCTGTCCAGCAGGATTGGCACATACACCGATGGCCGCAAAAGCTTTAGAAAAAGCTGGTGTGAAACTGGGCTATGAGGTCAAAATTGAACAGCAAGGTTCGTTAGGGCAAGTCAACGAGATCACTGCAGCAGAAGCAAAAGAAGCAGATTTCTTGCTTTTAGCGACTGATCAAAAAGTTGTTGGGATGGAACGGTTTGAAGGAAAACCGCAAATTCGGGTAAATATTAATACGTGTATCAAAGCACCGGAAGCGGTGCTAAAGAAATGTGTCGCAGCTGTGGAACAAAGAAACGAAAACTAAAGGAAAGAGGCAAGGATGATGAAAAGAGTTCTAGCAGATGTAAAAGGCCACTTGATGAGTGGAATTAGTTTTGTACTGCCGTTGATTATTGGCGCTTCACTAGTTGTTGCCATTCCGAAAATGATTGCTCTTGGTATGGGGATAACAAGCTTAGATCCTTATGCTGGCACTGAAGGCTTTAAACATGCGCTTTATTTGATTGAACAAGTAGGGTGGACAGGAATCGGCTTGATCAATACTGTCTTAGCTGGGTTTATAGCGTATTCTGTTGGAGATAAAGCTGCTTTAGGGGCCGGCTTTATCGGCGGTGCGGTCGCTTCTAGCACAAATGCTGGTTTTTTAGGTGCAGTTATTGCTGGGTTCTTAGCAGGATACTTAGTGAAGTGGGCTAAAGAACATATCAAATTACCGGAGTCATTTGCTGGAGTGATGCCGTTAGTCATTTTACCCTTGATTGCAACATTATCCGTAGCGATCGTCATGGGCGCATTACTCTCTGAGCCATTGGCGTGGATCAATACTAGCTTGGTTGAATGGATTCGAACCATGATTGAAAATGACGTCAACAAAATTTTGCTTGCAGTCATCATGGGGGCAATGATTGGCTCTGACTTAGGGGGACCTGTAAACAAAGCTGCTTGGATGGCAGGAAATGTTTTATTAGCTGAAGGAGTGTATTTACCAGCAATTATCGTGAATGTTGCGATTTGTGCGGTGCCATTTGGATATGCCTTAGCAACTTTATTCCACAAAAATCGATTCAATAAAGAGCTATTGGATGCTGGTCGTAATAACTTTATTATGGGCTTTATCGGAATCACAGAAGGAGCAATTCCTTTTACATTAGTCAATCCATTACGGCTTGTACCGATCAACATGTTGGGAGGAGCAATCGCTTCAGGTTTGGGGATCGCGTTAGGAATGTATGACAAAATGCCGCCAGTTGGAGGGATTTATGGCTTCTTCACTGTTGGGAACGGTTGGGCGTATTTGATTGGACTATTTGCAGGAGCTGCTTTTATCGGTTTTATCGCTCCTTTATTTGTGAATTTCAATAAGCAAGAAGAACAAAAAGAAGACATTACGCTCGATGATATTGAATTGAGCTTTGAAAATTGAGTAACAAAGCCGATTAGCTAACTAAATAGTAGCGAAAGAAAAGGCACAAGCAGATGATTTTCTAAGAACGCTTTTAGCTTGTATGATAATGGCAAAACTTGGGTAAGAAAACATGAGTATTTAAAGAGAAACGATTTTCAAAATTCGAAGTATTTTATGTAAGGATCACGTTATGCGTACCAGATGGTAAAAAAATTGAGAAAAATTAATAGGCACTAACGACAACCATCGTTACGTGCCTTTTTAACTACTGGAGAGGAATGATTGAATGAAAAAAACAGTACATGTCGTACCCCACAGTCATTGGGATCGCGAATGGTATTTTACTACGAGTCGCTCGAAAATCTATTTGATGCACGATTTAAAAAAAGTCATTGAACAACTAGAAAAGGATGATCCCTATGAGAGTTTCATTTTAGATGGACAGGCTTCGCTGTTAGATGATTACTTGAAGTGGCGACCGCAGGACAAAGAAAGGATTCAACAACTTGTTCAACAAGGGAAGTTGGTTATTGGCCCATGGTACACTCAAACCGATCAATTAGTGATTTCGGGAGAAAGCATTGTTCGAAATATGTTATACGGCATGAAAATTTGTGAAGAATTCGGGACATACATGAATGTTGGGTACGTCCCAGATTCTTTCGGCCAAGCAGCCAGTATGCCACAAATCTATCGTGAGTTTGGCATCAATGATACGATGTTTTGGCGTGGTGTCAGTGATGACGACGTTAAACATACAGAGTACAAATGGCGTGGAGAAGATGGTTCGGTGGTCAATGTCTATCAGATCCCAAGTGGGTACTACATTGGCGGTGCCATTCCTGAACGAGAAGCAGAATTAGCAGAGTTCTTACATCAAGAACCGTTTAAAACGACTTGGGGACGCAGTGCTACGGATCAAGTGTATTTTCCAAATGGTTTCGACCAAGCACCAGTCAGAGAAAATCTTCCAGAATTGGTTGATCGAATGAATCAACTTTATGAGGATGAGTATGAGTTACAATTTTCAACGATTGAAAAATACATTGCCGCAGTCAAAGAACGCCATCCTGAGTTGGAAGAAATCGCCGGTGAACTGATCAATGGCAAATTGATGCGAATCCATAAAACGATTTTTTCTTCACGTCCTGATTTGAAGGCGATGAACACTCAGATCCAACATTACTTAGTCAATGTCATGGAGCCTATCTTAACGATGGCCATGCAATTAGGATTTGAGTACCCCGTGGAAACAGTCATAGAGATTTGGAAGTTAATGTTTGAAAATGCGGCGCATGATTCGATTGGTTCTTGTGTTTCTGATACGACCAATGAAGATATCTATATGCGCTATAAACAGGCGCGAGATATTTCCATGAATCTTGTCGAATTGACTTTACGACAGATTTCTACTGCAATCAATAACCCCCAAGCACAAGAAATTACTTTCACGCTCTTCAATACCTATGATACAAGGCGCAATGGGGTTATTGAAGCAGAGGTTTATTTGCCACAAAAAGAGTTTGCGATTCTTGATCAAGCTGGTCAGGCGTTGCCTTATACGATTTTAGAGCTTACCGACCAAACGGAGTATGTTTTGAATCAAGGAAATATTTTAAATCCAGTCAAGGAAATCTATTTGCCGGAGAAAGTCTATAAAGCGAAGATTGCCTTAGAAACGACGGACGTGCCGAGTATGGGGTATACCCAGCTGACGGTTGATTTGAAAGGTGATACAAGCGCACCATTGCAGGAGGTTAAAACCAATACGGTTGAAAATGAGTACTATCAGATCACTGTCAATAACAATGGTTCTTTGAATATTATTGATAAAACCAATCAAGTGCTTTACCAAAACCAAGGGATCATTGAAGAAAATGGCGACGATGGTGATTCATTCAATTATTCACCACCTGTGAAAGATTTTGTGATTTCATCAATTGATGCGCAACCAACGATCACCATTCAGCAATCAGAAATCTATCAAAAGATTCATGTGGCTTTCACGTTGAAGGTTCCGAAAAATTTAGCTGAACGTGCAGAAAAGAAAGTCTCGTCTTCACTGCCGATCCAATTGACGATGGTGTTGAAAAAACAATCACAACAAATTGATTTCAAATTAACGGTTGAAAACCAACAAGTGGATAGCCATCGGGTATGTGTGCTATTTAATACTGGGATTGCCTCGAAATTTTCGCTTGCTGACCAACAGTTTGGTACGTTGGAGCGCCCAGTTGTATTTGAAAAAGAAATGGCCCTTTGGGAAGCCAATAAAGAGCAATGGAATGAGCAACCGATTGCCATAGAAACTTGTCAATCCTTTGTCGGTTTATTCGATGCGTCCCATGGCGTAGCAGTCATGCCCCAAGGGGTACGTGAATATGAGATTGTGGGAGAAGCGTTTGATACGATTCGCTTAACGATTTTCCGGACCTATGGCTTCATGGGAAAAGAGAATCTACTGTATCGTCCAGGGCGTGCTTCAGGAGAATCAGTGATTGAGACACCAGCTGCACAGTGCCACAAAACGATGCATTTTGATTTCTCCATTGTTTACTTTGCTCAGGGATTTGATCAAGCAAATGTTGCACAACGTGCCAAACAAGCAGTAACACCGATCACTCTTTATCAATACGCAGAATTCCTGAATTCCCGATTGATTTTTACTTTAGGATTGGTTGAACCAACTTTGCCGACAAACTTTAGTCTTCTTGAGATCAATGGCAATTTAACCTTGAGTGTATTGAAAAAGGCGGAAGAGCGTTCAGGTTACATTTTGCGTCTATACAATGGGCTTTTAGATGAAGTGGGGCATGCGACTATCACATTCAACCATCCAGTGAACGTAGTAGAAACAGTCAATCTAAAAGAAGCTAAGAAAGAAGCGCTTCTGGTGGAAAAGAATGCCGTCACTCTTGAAAAGATTGACCATGCAAAATTTGTGACATTGTATGTGGAATGATCGCTACTGAGAAAAAGTGACACGAAGTAGTGAGTCCGCTTATGAGACAGAAAAGCGAAAAAGGTTCGTAAGTCTTATTAAAGTACTTACGACCCTTTTTGTTTACTAATGCGAAACAAGCAAGAATCTGGCTCTTTTTCAATAAGGACTAATAAGTTGTGCAAAATCAAATCTGGAAAGCGTAACTAGTTAACTTATGTCACGTCCCCATGACTTCAGCACAAAAATAACTGAAAAAAATGGATCGAACTCAAATAAGGGTAATTGGCGCTTGGATCAGAAAAAATAAGGGACCACTGATCCTCACCAATATGGTAAAAGATGGAGTTGAAGTAGAAGTGGTGAATAGTGTTAAGCGAACATAAATGAATCGGAAATAGTAATAGAACTATTTACTGACTGTCACATAAGTATTATATATACAGAATAAAAAGTAGCAATCGTTATTCAGTATGCTACTTTTTGTGGTTTAAAAGAATAATTACTCTATTATGCATTGTATAGCAAGTCTTAGCCTTTTAAGTTATGATAATCAGATAAAGAGGACAAGGAGAACGACGATGAAAGAACAATTACTTGCTTACTTACAAAATCAAACAGCTTTTTTCTCTATCGAAAATGTAAGCGATATTTTCACCGCGAAGGATATTGCTGAGAAGTTTTCAGTCAAGAGAAACACGATCAGTCACTATTTAAATCAGTTAACGGAAGAAAGACATCTAGTAAAAATTACTACCCGGCCAGTGTATTTTTTTCATAAACAGGCATTTGAAATCCAAAATTATCCCTTAACCCAAAACGTATATGATAGTCTAGCTGCTGTTGGAGCAGAAAAGCCCTTTTTTGATCGAAAAGAAGATTTCTTTTCCAGTGTAATCGGCAGCAAAGGCAGTCTGGCAGAAGTGATTGAACAGATCAAGATGGCAGCCTTCTATCCAAATGGTGGGCTTCCCTTCTTGCTGACGGGGGAAAGTGGTACTGGGAAGAGTTTTCTTGTAAAAATGTTCCATCATTATTGTGTGGAAAATGAATTATTAGAGAGCGATGCTCCGCTGATCACGATCAATTGCGCGCAGTATGCCAACAACCAAGATTTATTGACGAGTAATTTATTTGGACATGTGAAAGGAGCCTTCACTGGAGCAGAAGAAGATCGTAGAGGTGCATTTGAAGCAGCAGCCGGCGGGGTACTATTCCTAGATGAAGTTCATCGACTGAATGCCGAAGGACAGGAAAAATTATTCACTTTTATGGATCAGGGAGTTATCTATCGAATGGGGGATACGAGCCGGTCAATCCCAGTGGATTGTCGGCTGGTGTTTGCGACGACCGAAGATTTGAAACAAACATTTCTAACAACCTTTTTGCGACGAATTCCAATTCAAGCAACACTGCCTGCTTTGGAAGAACGGACGATTTCCGAACGGAAACAGCTGACCTTGCAAGCATTCTTTGACGAGCAAAAGCGTATTGGCCTGCCCTTGGAGCTCTCGCCCCAAGTAATCGAAATATTAACGACTAGTCATTTTTCTGGGAATGTCGGTGAATTGAAAAGTATGATTAAGATTATTACAGCTAAAAGCTATACAGCCAGTCTAAAACGGGAGGTGAAAAAAATAGCGGTCACTGTGTATCATTTACCAGAACAGTTATTGCAGTTGACAAAGGAACCCAATGAATTAGTGATGATGCAACCGATTCTTATTGATGGGCAAACACAAATTCAGCAGCTAACTGCGGAAAGTGAGCCAGAACAGCAAAAAATCATTCAAACGTATGAACAGATTTTGTTCAATTATGTCCAGGCGGGACAGGACTTTGCGACAGCTGTCCCTCCTATTTCTAAAGTGATTGAAAGGCTGTTTGAAAATTTATTATTTGACCATAAGCAGGAACAAAAACAGCGGACAATGATTTTTGTGACAGAGCATGTTCAGCGAATGATGGAGCAAATCGAGCATTCTTTCCAAATCAGCTTTAACGGTAGTATGGTTTATACGATCAGTTATTATTTGTGGCTGCGCAGAAATGTGGAGTGGCTGCCAGATGATCAAGACAAACTTTTATTGACAGAAGACCTGTTGAAAAGTGTTAAGAAGCATTATTCTACAAGTGATCGCTACACCGAAAATCTGATAGGTTTAGTACAAAACGCATTGGATATTGAACTAACGAGTATGGACCGAATCATTTTTACACTTTATATCAACGATATGGGATATTCCAAAGAAACGTTGCTTCCACGAAGCATCATAGTAGCCCATGGCTATGCAACCGCCAGCAGTATCGCAAATGTTGCGAATCGCTTACTGAATGAATCGGTTTTTCAATCTTTTGATATGCCATTAGAAGTTACTCCTAAGCAAATTGCGGAAAGGGTCACCGCATATATTCAGAAAAACGATGTATCTAATGGACTCGTTGTCTTGTTCGACATGGGTTCTTTGAAAGAAGTCTATCAATATATTCCAGAATTGACGGTACCGATTGTCATGATGAACAATGTAACGACAAGTGTAGCCCTCGCTGTCGGAGAATGCATTCAGCAGAACGTTTCGTTGAGAGAGATTCCTGAGCGGGTAAATGCTTGCCACCAAAATGAATGGGAGATCATTCTTCCGAAAGTTAAAAAAGAGAAAGTTGTCATTACGACTTGTTCAACTGGAATTGGAACCGCTGTTCAAATCTCCACCTTATTAGAAAAAAGTATTCCTGATCATTTACAGATTCGGATCCTTCCTTATGAATTCAACCAGTTGGAAAATAGTGAACATATGAAACAGATATTAACATCTTATGATGTTGTTGGTATTATAGGAACCACTAAACCTCGCCAAGAGCTGGCACCTTTTATTTCTTTAGAAGAACTGATTTCAGGCGCTGGGACAGAAGTGTTATTAAGTTGGTTAAAGGAAGAATTGGATGAAGAGATGATCGCCTATGTGAACAATCAATTAGTAAGAAACTTTTCATTGAATCGAGTGATTCAATCGGTAACGATTCTAGATACAGAAAAAGTAATTTCCCAAATGGAATTTTTCGCGGGAGATCTGGAACGCATGTGGCAGCAACGGATCACCAATGATCGCAAACTTGCGTTGTTTGTCCATACGAGTTGCTTGATTGAACGTCTTATTCGAAACGAAGCCATTGATAATTATCATGCTAGCAACACATTACTCCAGTGTCATGAAAAACAGCTGAATGAAATCAAAAAAGCGTTTAGTGTCATTGAGAAGGTTTACAGTGTCGCGATACCGGAATCTGAAGTTTGCTACATTTATGATGTTTTATTTGGAAACACTGATTATTCAATGGGTGAAGCGGACTTTTAATCAATAAGAAAAGCGTGCCACTTTTTTTGGCACGCTTTTTGCGTTTAGTAAGGTGTAACTTGGAGCAAAGTGAGGTGAAAGCAGTGGAACAAATCGTTATTTTAGCATCACACGGAAGATTTGCATCAGGAATCTTACATTCGTTAGAACTTATCTGCGGTAAAAAACAATCAGTCGTTGCGATTGACTGCTATGTGGAAGAAACATTTGATCTGACGACAACGGTGGATACCCTGATGCAAACATATAAACATTCTGAAGTGATCGTTATCACAGATATTTTCGGCGGTAGCGTGAACAATGAATTTTTGCGTTATATCCAACAACCAAATTTTTACTTGATTGCAGGCTTGAATTTGCCATTGTTGATTGAATTGACGACACAATTTCAAAGAGGAGGTGCAATCTCAGAAACGATCCACCAAACGCTGGCCAATTCGAAAGAGATGATCCAGTTTTGTAATGATAGTGTAGAAAAAGAAATCGAAGAAGAAGAATTTTAGGAGGGACAACATGATTATTTTGACACGAGTCGATCATCGACTATTACACGGACAAGTCGCATTTTCCTGGACGCAAAATTTAGGCGCAGATTGCATCTTGATTGCCAATGATGATGTGCCGACAAATGATATTCGTAAGACAGCGATCAAACTAGCAAAACCGCAAGGCATCAAACTGGTGATTAAAACAATTGAGGATTCCATCCAAGCATTACAAAGCGGCGTGACCGATAAATACAAATTGTTCATCGTAGTAGATTCCATCGAGGATGCCTATAGATTAGCAGAACACTATCCAGAAATCACTAAAGTCAATTTGGGTGGGATCAAAGCCAAAGAAGGAACTAAGAATATTGGAAAGGCAGTTAATATTTTACCTGCGGAAGAAGAAATTTTGAAAAAAATGATTGCTAAAGGAATTGCTGTCGATATCCGTCAAGTACCTTCGGATAAAAAAGTCGCTGTCGAAGATGTTTTATAAAGAAAGGAGCAAAAGAGATGCTGCAAGCAATATTACTTGGAATTGTTGCATTTATTGCGCAGTCTGAATACGCATTGGGAACGTCATTACTGTCGCGTCCGATTGTTACTGGGTTGTTTACAGGAATCGTATTAGGGGACGTAAACACAGGAATTATTATGGGTGCCACACTGGAATTAGCTTTTATTGGTTCGTTTTCTGTAGGTGCTTCTATCCCACCAGATGTTGTAACAGGAGGAATTCTTGGCACAGCATTCGCAATTACAGCTGGAGCGGGAACTGAGACGGCTTTACTATTAGGACTTCCAATCGCTACATTAACGCTAATCCTGAAAAATGTATACTTAGGACTGCTTATTCCAATGATGAACCAAAAAGCTGATTTATACGCGACTGATGGGAATTACAAAGGCGTGGAACGAATGCACTTATTAGCCGGTTTTGGCTTGTCTTTGATGTTAGCCCTTATAGTTACGATTTCCTTCATGGTGGGCAGCAATACGATTAGTAAGTTATTGGAGATGATTCCGGTATTTGTACAGAATGGATTATCAGTTGCAACTGGTTTGATTCCAGCCTTAGGGTTTGCCATGTTGGCTCGGTTGCTGATCAACAAACAAGTTGCTCCTTATTTCTTTTTAGGTTTTGCATTAGCAGCTTATTTAGAGATTCCTGTTACGGGGATTGCGATCTTTGGAGCGATAACTGCTGTTGTAGTTGTGAATTTAAGAAACATTCGTGAACAAGGGCAATCTGTTCAAATGACTTCAGGGGAGGTACTTGATGATGAAGAAGACTTCTAATGAGAAACCCGAGATTACCAAGAAAGAGTTGAATCATGTCTTTTGGCGTTCATTTCAAATGGAGTTCTCATGGAACTATGAGCGACAAATGAATTTAGCCTATGTCTATGCTATGATTCCGATTTTGAAGAAACTCTATAAAACAAAAGAATCTATGGCTGATGCGTTGAAACGACATCTGGAATTTTTCAACACGACCCCGCATATCGTCACGCTTATTTTAGGAATCAACGCGGCGATGGAAGAAGAAAATAGCAATGATCCGAATTTTGATTCATCAGCAATCGAAAACATCAAGACTTCTTTGATGGGGCCTTTAGCAGGGATTGGCGATTCTTTCTTTTGGGGAACGTTACGGTTAATTGCCACAGGGGTAGGAACTTCATTGGCATTACAAGGGAATATACTAGGTCCGATTCTGTTTCTATTGATTTTCAATGTCCCACATCTACTATTTCGTTATTTTGCGACTGGTTGGGGATATAAACTTGGATCGGGATTTTTAAAGAAAATTCAGGAAAACGGTTTGATGGAAAGCTTAACCTATGGCGCGGCGATTATTGGGTTGATGGTCGTAGGAGGAATGACCGCTACGATGATTGATATCAACATTCCGTTGCAGATCGGTTCAGGAGAGAATGCGGTTACGGTACAAAGTATCTTTGATGATATCGTACCGAAAATTTTATCATTAGGTGCATTTGGCGCTGTCTTTTATCTTTTGAAAAAAGAAGTCAAACCGTTGATTATCCTGCTTGGATTAGCAGTCTTAGGTATTTTGGGATCCTTGATTGGACTCTTTTAAGGAGGAATTGTTGTGGCAACAATGATGGACTATATACAGGAAGAGCAAGCAACATTAGTTAAGATCTTGCAGGAATTTGTTCCTAAAAAAGAAGAAAAAAGAGCTGCGATCGAACATCTATTGATTTTGGCAACAGGTTCTTCTTCAAATGCCTGTTTAGCAGCAAAGTACGCGATGGAGAAATTAGCGGGGATCACTGTCACTATTGAAGAGCCATACCACTTTAATCATTACGGACATCTTTCTAAAGAAATAGAGACAGTTTTGGCGGTTTCTCAAAGCGGAAAAAGTACCTCTACTATAGATGCAGTGGCGCATTTGTCCGAACAAGGTTTTTACACAATCAGTTTAAGTAGTGATTCCCAAAGTCTTCTGGCTCAAAAAGCAAACGAAAGAATTGATCTAGGAACTGGGATCGAAACTGTTGGATTCGTGACAAAAGGATATGTAGCAACGGTATTACAACTCTATTTAATGGGGGTATCTATTGGTTACAGTAAAGGAATACTATCTGATGAACAAGTGTCGATGACCAAAAACCAGTTAGAGGAGATGATTGAGGCCATTCCGCAAGTTATAGCTAAAACGATTGATTTTTTTGAGAAAAACGCAAGCATCTTTAAACTAGCGAATCGGTTTGTGGCAGTCGGTTATGGACCAAACTGGGGAACCGCTAAAGAATTTGAAACGAAATTCACCGAAACCATTCGAGTGCCTTCTCAAGGGTTTGAATTGGAAGCTTATATGCACGGACCTTATCTTGAAGCCAATCATCAACATGTGCTCTTCTTTATAGAAGCACCAAGCTCGAATCAATCAAGAGCCCAACTATTGCATGATTATATAGAATCTCATGTAGGAAAAGCTTATACGATCACCACAGCAGTATCAAAGAATCCCGATACACTTGGGCTGGATGTAGCATGTGAAGAAACTTTTTCTTCTTTGCTTTTAGTTATTCCGTTCCAAATTTTCTCCTATCTCGGGGCAGAGGCTAAAGGGATCGATTTGAATAACCGTATTTTTGATGACTTTGATCAAGTATTAAAAAGTAAAATTTAGAGGTGGAAAAATGCTTAAATTTAATGAACAACAACAAATTGATGATATCCAAGGAATGTTAGAGCTACGTCCTGAAATTGAAAAAATAGTCGATTTCCTTGATGAACAAGGCTTTGATGCGATTTATTATCTAGGAATTGGTGGTACGTATGCTTCTGCCATGCAAGCAGTTACCTACATCAATGGAAAAAGCGACCTACCAGTTTACGTCCAACATGCGGCAGAATATTATACAACCGGTAACCGTCGTTTGACTAAAGACTCGTTAGTTATCTTGTCCTCTGTTACTGGAACGACACAAGAAGTGGTTAAATCAGTTGAAGAAATCAAAAAAGTAGGAGCAACCTTATTAGGGTTTATTGATACAAAAGGCAGTATTTTGGCGGAACAATGTGACCATATCATTACGTATCCTGCAGCAGGAACAGAACAATTGAAATTCTTTATGGTGGCAGATCGGTTAATGAAAAACCATGGAGATTTTCCTGATTACGAAGCCTACTATCAAGAATTGGAACAATATTTAGCAAAAGGATTAGTAGAAGCTGAGAAGCAGGCGGATGAATTTGGGCGAGGATTTGCGGAGAAACATCGTCATGATGCCATGCATTATTTCATCGGTGCGGGAAATCAATGGGGTGCAGTCTATTCTTACGCCATGTGCTACTGGGAGGAACAAAGCTGGTTACGTTCAAAATCGATCCATGCTGCTGAGTTTCTTCACGGAACGTTGGAAATCGTTGATGAAACTACACCTGTCACAGTGTTTTTAGGAGAAGACGAACAACGCCCATTATCAGAAAGAGTCGCTAAATTGTTACCAAGAATTTGTGCAAACTATACATTGATCGATACGAAGGACTATCCTGTTTCAGGAATAAGTGAGAAATATCGTGGCCGAGTGCTCTCTCACTTATTGATGCATTGCGTGACACAGCGGATTGATGCCTATGTCGAACAAATGAATTGCCACCCACTGGAAATTCGACGCTATTATCGCCAATTTGAGTACTGATAGAAAAAAACGGTAAGATGATAGAGAAAAAGACAATTTTAATGGATCTCAGAGGGAGTCTGAAACATAATTTTTCTATGGAGTAGATAGGGAATCAATCTGAATAAGAGAAAGTGATCTACCCTTAAATGATATAATTGAACAATGTATAGAGCGTTTCGTTAACCAAATGTTAATGGAACGCTTTTTTGGTATGTTTTGGAGGTACAAAAAGAAAAAACTGTTTAGTTTGGGAACGCTATTACAAGTACTCGATGAAGAGGATAGACGATTAACGAGGGAAAGAAGGTAATTAATTTAGTTTAAAGTTAACTGGAAAAGGAGGGTGTTTTTTTTTATCAAAAGGTTCCTAATATTTTTGAAAGATATGGTGGTAATCTATCTTTGAAAGATCCCCGAAAAGTGGGAAGTTTTTCTAAGAATTTAGACTGAAGTATTTTGATTATTGAGAAGAGCATAGATTAACTACTTAGAGGCGAAATGTTTTGGGGAGTAGATAGATAAGTATGGAAGATAATGATAATCATGTAAGCATCTCAATGATCAACAGGGCATAATGACTCCCTTGTATGCCTTTTTCAAGGTAATCTAAAAAAGATTTAAAACAAAAAAAGGAACAGCATAAATGTTTTCGAAATGCTTTCGCACCAACATTTACCTGTTCCGTGGGTTTGGCACCCAATGGGCCGTGAGGGGCTCGAACCCGCGACCCGCTGATTAAGAGTTCGTTATTTTATTGCATTTTAAAAGAAGATACGCGAACTTACAGCATTTTAAAACCCTTATATTCCGTAGCTTTTAACAACTTCTTATATATCCTACCCGAGTTTATACCCGAGAAAATTATTTTTTTAAGTTATTTAATGTCTTCTTTTAACAAATTTTCAAATGCAATAGTCGCTACATCTTTTTCTTTTCGTAAGACATGGCCATACACATTCATCGTCGTGTTAAAATCTCTATGACCTAATCGTTTTTGAAGCTCTTTGGGGGTCATATTAGGATCACTAAGTAAATAGGTAGCAGATGTATGCCTGATGTCATGAAAACGGATGTGGCGTAAACTGTGGCGTTTGGTGAATCGTTTGAACTTCTTATACAGATAACTTCCCCGTGGTAAAGTTCCATCTTGTTTTGTGTCGAATATAAAATAGTGTTTTAATTTCTTTACGTTTAATTTCCAACGAATCTTTTTATTCTCTTTGATTAATTCATCTAGCATATCAAATAAATAGGCAGGGCCGGTTACTACTTTTTCATCATCATCATTTTTTAAGCCTGGCAGCAACCGAATATCTGATTTTCCATCTACTTCTGATATCCGCTGATGAAATCTTATTTCTTGTTTATCAAAGTCAATATCTTTTTCTTCTAAAGCTGCGATCTCTCCTTGCCTTGCTCCTGTAATGAAAGCTAAAACAATCAATGTTTTAATTTCTATATTTTCCTCAAACGCTGCTTTTAGCATCCCATGAATTTCTTCTTCTGAATAAGGTTCTTCAATATTTTTTTTAATACCTTTTTCTTTTGGGATTTTTACATTTTCTATTGGATTTTCTTTGATTACACCATATTCATTTTTAGCTATTAAAAATAAGTTATTAACAGCATAGAGCATACGAAGCTTTGTATTTCTTGATATAGGCTTGTCGGAATTTCTTCCTGGCTCTTTTGTGTTTATTCTTTGAGCGTTAACAACAATTTGTTTTATCATGTATGGCTTGATATCAATTAGAGGGATAAAGTCAAATTTATCAAGAAATCTATTTTCAATCATGCGCTTATAATTATGATATGATTTTGGCTCTAAATTTTTTTCAGCTTCCTTTAACCATATTTGTCTGTAAAATTCACCAAATGTGATATTGAATAAATCTAATGAATCATCATTCATGCCTTCGAATTGTTCTAACCAAATATTTAGTTCTTTGTATGCGGATCTTTTACTATTAGCTTTTATAGTTTTACTTTTTCTTTTTGCTGATCCGTCTGGCTTATATCCTAATACAGCTCTAAGTCTATATGTTTCGTTGTCTACTTGCTCTAAGTATCCTGTTACTTCTGACATAATTGAATCAGCTCGCTTTCTTTGATACAATAGGCAAGGTAAAGAAGCCTATTGATCTAGGTCTGTTTCATAGAAACACGCTCGCTTTGGTCGAGTGGGGAGTTTTAAAAAAATATACATAGTTTTAAGGGAGTGTTAATATGCTAAAACGTTCTGATTTACATCTGACTAAAAAGTATTTAAAATGCGTAGATATTGAAACTTCTTTGAGAATTGCAAAAGCTATGGCAGTTTACTCTATGTTAGAATCTAAAAATAAAGCACAACTTGAAAAATTGGAAATAGAAGCTAGTTTAGAAAGAAAACTTTCTTTTGCCGATGTTTCTGGAACTGTAATAAATAACTTATAAATTAAAATCTTTTTCTGGCGTAATCTCCGATTACTATACGTTCTTCATCTAATTTAGGATAGCCGTTCGTTATTTCTGATTCTATGATATTCAAAGGAACTTCTTCTTTAACAACTTTGTCAGCTAGTAAGTCAAGGCTAGATGCTAAACTTGGGGAAAGATATCCTAGTTTAACAACTTTTTCCTTTACTTTATGGCAAACGGAGTAGTATGGAGTAATAGTTTTAATTTTAAGAGTATCTTTTATAAGGTCTAGACTACCAAGGTTTTTATCGTAGTTGTAAGGATCAGTTATGATATCTCCTGGAACAATAATATTTATATCATCATCTTCATTCAAACCATCCATTGTTCCCCCGTTAATGACAATTTCTGAATTAGAAATTATTTTTATAATACGAAAATATCCATCTTCTTTAAAATATTCTTCACTCATCTAAATTTCCCTCCAAATTATCAATTTCGATTCTAATGTGTTCGTACCGATCAATGATATTTTTTATATCTTCTTCATTGTTCTTGTTTTTGTTGGTATTAAGTTTACCAATTGACAAATTCATCATGTCGCAAGATCTTCTGACACTACGGATAGACTCTTTACTAAATTTAAGTAACTTTTTTAGTTTCTTATCGCTATCATTTTTTGATTCACTTACCTTTTCAAGTAGTTTTTTACTGTCGTTCAGTTCTTTTTCTAACTCTTTGATTCTTTTGGTTTTATGCAAATTAAAGATAACGTAGTAAATCAATATTATAATTAATACAGCTATAGATACACAAATATATATCAAATATTCATCTTTTTTTGGTACTACTTTTAAGCTAATAAAATAGGTGGCCATTGGAATTATTAATCCTGGTAAAGCAAAGACAGGACTAGTTAGTATTTTTTTAAAATCATCCATTCATCAAAATCCAATTCCTTTCTACCATTGACTATGGGTTTTATTTAATAAAACAACTGATTTGCAAAAAAAGTTACACTTTTTTTTGTGATCTTGTAGAACACGCTCTCGCTTTGGACGGTGGGACGTGTTTTTTTATTTAAGCATTTTTATTATGAACCAAAAACAAAACAACCCTATTGGCAACATAAATATAAAACAACCAACTTGAGAAATAAAATTTCCGGTTTGTCCTATACGTTCACCAGATTTCTGTATTTTTTCTCCAGCTTGATATAGTTTAGAGTTCACTAATCTTGATTCATGGTTGTAAAAAATTTGATGTATCTCTTCAGGAGGAAACTTTCCTCTGCAATTAGGACACTGAGTTGTGTGAAAAGTTAAAATGAAATCTTTCTTACAAAAATTACAATTTACTTTAATTCGTTCTTTCTCCAAATCCATGTTTTTAACCCTCATTTCTATGATATGATTTATTTGTATGATCTTAGAAATGAGATCTTTAGTCCGTGTGTCCGCACGGGCTTTTTTTATTTGAATCCCCCAAAAAAAGTTAAATATCATATTGATTATTAATATAAGTATCTTTTTAATGGATAAATATTAAAATCACCTTTTAGTAAATTATATAGGTAGGTGTTTGCAACATCTTTATTTTTGGTGGTAATAATATAGTTTTCGGCAATCCTGATTGAAGTAATTTCGTCAAACATATAATATTTTTTAAGAAAATTGACAATTCTCCATTTTATAAATTCAATTGAAACTTTAGAAATACGCTTAATGTGATAGGGATTCATACAGCTCAAAAGTTGATTTTTTAAAACTCTATCAGGCAAAAGTAAATGAGCAGCAAAAACATTCGCTTCAGTTTCTCTAATGTCTTTCTTCATATCTTCCTCCCAAGAAAGAGTGAAATCATTTTCTAAAAATGACACCTGAGTTTTAGTAGCAGATACATGCATTAATACATGACCTATTTCATGTGCTAGAGTAAAATATTTTCTATTCTCATTTTCAATGTTCTTATGAAGAGCAATAGAGACACCAAGTTCATCTGCTTCAGTGATTCCTAGTGTTCCATTTTTTAGAGTAGTTTCGAATAATATTGCATCTTTTTGAGCAATTATTGTGTTGAAATAGGGTACGGCACAATAGTGGGTTAACGATTTGAAGCGTGATTCATTGATTATAGATTCGCTTAACATTTCTCCATATCTTATGCTGTTTATAAAAAAATTCATTTTTTCTTTTTCTCCAAAAGCATACGTCTCCTCATTTCCATATACATTTCAACATCTTCAACAAAGTCGCTATATTCTTCTTCATCCAGTCCATCTTTTTCTGCTCTTAAATAAGTTTCAGTTTTCTTATTTTTTATAATCGGATTCGGATTATCTGTTCGTCCCAATAGATAGTCGACAGAAACATTAAAATAGTTTGCTAACTTATCTAAAGTTTCACTGTTAACGTTTGTCACACTTCCACGTTCGTAGTTAGAAATATTTTCTCTTTTCATTCCTAAGTATTTCGCTAAGTGTTCTTGAGATATTTTTTTATCTGTTCTGAGTTCCTTTAAGCGCAACGCAAAAATACTCATTTGACATTCTCCTTTTGTTATTAATTGAAAAAATACTTTAAAACTCTTGAGTAATTGCTAATTACGTTGTATACTCATTTATGTAATTACCAGTTACGTAAAAATGATATACCCTCATAAGGAGGTGATAATTATGAATTCAACAAGAGAGTCATTCAAAAAAAGTAGAACTGAAAAATCTTTAACCCAAAAGAGATTAGCAGAACTTTCGGAAGTCACCGAAACAACAATTAGAAATATAGAAAATAAGAGAGTAAATCCCAGTTTTGAATTAGCAATTAAACTTTCGAGAATATTGGAAACAAAATTTGAACAATTGTGGGATATAGATTTTCAATCGAAATAACTTTTTCTATATTATAAAACGTAACTGTCAATTACGCAAGCGGTAATTACTTTTTTAAAGTGAAAAATGATAGGAGTAAAACAAATGACAACTCAAAAATTTGAAAATAATTTATTTCAATTAGAAGTGAAAATCGAGAATGGCGAATCACTGTTTGATGTTGAGACAGTAGCAAGGAGTTTAGGCATTACACAGATTGCAAAGAGTGGTAACGAAGTTGTCCGTTGGGAACGAGTAAATAAATACTTGAAATTATCATCCCCACAAGTGGGGACGGGGAATTTTATCCCTGAACCAATGGTTTATAAATTAGCGTTTAAAGCAAACAATACTTTAGCAGAAAAATTCCAAGATTGGTTAGCGACAGAAGTATTGCCAGCGATCAGAAAGCATGGCATGTATGCCACAGATGAACTACTTGAAAATCCTGATTTATTAATTGAAGTAGCTACGAAGTTAAAAGAGGAACGAACATTACGTTTAGTAGCTGAACAACAAGTGAAAGAGTTACAACCCAAAGCGGATTACTATGACACGATTTTAAAAAGTAAAAAATTAATGCCTATTAGTCTAATCGCTAAAAATTATGGCATGAGTGCTAACAAGATGAATCAACTTTTGCATAAATTCGGTGTTCAATATCCGCAGAGTGGAACATGGTTGTTGTACTCGAAATACCAAGATAAAGGGTATACGCACACTGCAACAGAGTTATGGCCAGGGAGCGAAATCCCAAAACCAAATACGAAATGGACACAAAAAGGGCATATCTTCATTTATGAATTTTTAAAAAAACATGACATTTTTCCAACGATTGAAACGCTTTTTAAATAAGTTCGAAAAACTTAAGCAAATAACAGACAGTATCGCTTATTACAAAATCAGATAGGAGGTCAACCGATGGAGCAACTAGCTTTAGTGAACATAGCCGATCTCAAAGCTTCTTTAGCAGAGGCTGAGATAAAAAATGAAACATGGGATACCAAGCAAGCTGCTGCATACTTGAAAACTACCACAAGAACGTTAACTAAAGATGCTGAGCTAGGAAAAGTTCCTGCAGCAAAAGTTGGAAGAGAGTGGCGATTTAGCAGTATAGCGTTGTTTAGATATTTGAATGGAAGGGAAGTCAATTATGCAAATAAGAAAACCAATCATTGAGCGTTCGAGTAGCAAAATGCTGCTTGCATCAATTGCTGAACACAAAGAGCCAATTTACAAAGTTCGTCAGCTACAAGTACTTTGCTATATCAGTTTATTTTTAAATGTCATTTTGTTGTCAGTTATTTTTGCCATTTTATAGAAGAGAGGAAGAGATTCATGAGCGAGTTAGTAATTTCAAAAAATAAAGAAGCTGTTACTACGAGTTTGCAAGTTGCGGAAGGCTTTGACAAGAGACATGCAGATGTAATTCGAGCAATTGAAGAAAAAATTGACTCAGCGCAAAATTGCGTTCAGTACCAAAATATGTTTGCTGAAGGTTCCTATCAAGATAAAAGTGGCAGATTAAACAAAATGTATTTTATGAATAGAGACGGATTCACTTTTATCGCTATGGGATTTACCGGAAGAAAAGCGGATGAATTTAAATTGAAATATATCAAAGCTTTCAACGATATGGAAAAAGTAATTAAAGAGCAATTGGTCACCATTCCAACTACCCATAGAGAGATGGCTATGTTGGCTTTGGCTGCAAACGAAGAAACGAACGAGAGAGTAGATGCCATCGAGTCTGATTTAAATAAATTGAAGAATAATCAACTTTTAGCTGAACCAGATTACAGAACAATTTCTAATATGGTTCGTAACAAAATCAGAATCATCTGCACTCAACAACATCTGACTAGCAAAGCAAAAGCTGAATTATTTAAAGATTTAAATGGAGGGATTAAACGAATCACAGGTGCTGTGGCTAGAAATCGTATCAAGGCAAAACAGTTTGACGATGTAGTTGAGTTCATTAATAATTGGCTGCCTTCTACAGCCACAATGACAGTTATAAAACAAACGGAGTTGTTAGAGGATGAACCGAAGAGAAGCTTTGAAGAAAGGATAGGTGATTGCTGATCGATGGTGGTATGACAATAAGTCAACTTTCTTAAGTCAACAGGTAATCAACAAACACAAGGAATGGCAGGAGATCGAATGAAACTAAGACAAAAAATAAAAGAGTATCTATTTTACAGACATGTTTTTTATTGTCCGGATTGTCGCTATACATTACGTCTTAGTAATAAGTTGCTACAACAGTGTCATCCATGGGATGGACCGTATTGTCCAAAGTGTGGAGAAAAAATACAAAAAAAGTGACCCCGCCTGCAAGCATCGAGTCACTAAAGAAAATACATCTAAGGAGATGTTAACACATGAAAAAAGAACTATCCACTCTAGATCAATATTTGACTGATCCCGATTGGGGAAAAATGAATATTAAAGAAACAAATAACCGAAAAATTAGACGAAATCTTTTGACGGATGAAGAACTAGCATGTGATCAAGATGATCTGGGAAATTTTGTGAGTCTTTGGGATCATATCTATCTTATCCATCTATCAAAACATTCAAATAAACCTGAATATATTTACGTCATCGAAGATGGCTTGATTGATGCGCTTGAAGAGTACGAGAGGGGAAATTTGATCGATATCTCATACTACGGGCAAGGAAAAAAATATATCGCTGATATGGAGGCGAAGTTTTATGAGTGAAGCAAAAAATATTACGAATTTTGAAAAACTATCAAGTAAAAAGTTAGACAAAGTTTTAAAAAAGAAAGGAAAGTTTGATTATTTATCGTGGGCCCGCGCTTGGGAGATCATGAAAAAAAGTGATCCGAAATCAAGAGTAACGATTAACGAATATAAACACTTTAGAGTTGTTTCAGGAACCCATCAAGATTTTCTTGTGGAAGAGTTTAAACCCTATTTATTAGATGAAACGGGTGTCTATGTTTCGGTGTCTGTAACGATCCATGGAATCACAGAAACTGAGCTTTTTCCAGTAACTGATTATACGAACAAAGCGGTCATAAAACCAAATGCTACTCAGATAAATAATGCACTTAAACGATGTTTTGTTAAGGCGTTAGCGTTACATGGTTTAGGATTGTATGTCTATCAAGGCGAGGATATACCTGCACCACAGAGAATCGACATAAAAAAATTAAATATGTTGGAAGAAATCCTTGGGATATTCAACGAAGAAATGGGAGAAGATATGACTCCGACGTTAATTGATTTTGTAAACGAACAGACTGCGAAACTAGGGCTGATTGCTGACAATGTGGAAAGTCTTGAACAGTTATCTTATGAACAATGCGGGCTGATGGAAAGAGCAATTGCTAAAAAACGAAATGAATTAAACAAGAAGAAGTGATGTAAGTGTTTAATTCATTAATCGATTCCTATTCAGCGGTTCTTAGAAAGTTCAAAGGAAAAGACATTGTCGCAACAATCAACGAAGAAGTAAACATCGAGCGACTTAAAACGATGTACGAAGGCTATGAAGGTGATCGAATCATTGAAATTCGCTTTATTGATCCACGTCGCTTCACAGCCCAGCAAAGAAATTTCATCTATGCGCTCATAGGCGATATCTTCATCGATACAGGCACACCAACGGACTTCTGGAAGGAATTCTTCTACTTTCGTTTTGAAGGTGTCACAGGGCGAAAAATAAGTCTCAAGGACGAATCGGATACAACTGTAAGTGACGCAAACGTCCTAGCAAATATCATCTTAGATTTCATCTTTGAACATCATATTCCATTCAAAGAAGGTTATGAGATTTTACCAGCGAATCAAGAATACTACTTGTACAAGTGTATTACGAAAAGAGTCTGTTGTATCTGTGGAAGAACAGGAGCGGACATTGATCACTTCGATAAAGCGTTGGGTAGACGGAAACGTAAGAAAATTGATCATTCAGAATACACTTACGCAGGACTTTGCAGAATACACCACACAGAAAAACATCAACTAGGTGTGACTAATTTTAAAAATAAGTATCAAATCAAAGGGATTAAGTTAAATCAGGAAACGATCAAAAAGTTAAATATTGGAGGGTAAAAAGTGGATCACAGAGGATATTACGCTATCATACCTGCAAATGTTAGATATGACGATTCATTGATACCTAGTGCAAAACTTCTTTATGGAGAAATCACAGCTTTGTGTAATGAAAAAGGTTATTGCTGGGCTAGTAATGAATACTTTGCCAATCAATACAAAGTAAGTAAGCCAACAATTCAGAATTGGCTAAAGTCGCTTGAAGAAAAAGGCTATATATATCGAGAAGTTAAGTACAAAGAGGGTAGTAAAGAAATCGAGGCTAGGTATATAAGAATTCTTGGTGGGGGTCACCAAGAAAATTTGGTGGGGGGTCACCAAGAAATCTATCAAGATAATAATACATCTATTAATAATACATTTAATAATACAAAAGAATATATAAGAGAGTTACCGCCTTCGAAAAAATCGAAGGCTAAGCCCATCCGTCATAAATACGGAGAGTATAAAAATGTTCTCTTGTCAGATGACCAAATGGAGAAACTCAAAACAGAATTCCCTAATGATTATCAAGAAAGGATTGAACGGTTATCCGAGTATTGTGAATCAGCTGGTAAAACTTATAAAAACTACTTGGCCACTATTCGAAGCTGGGCGAGAAAAGAAGTAAACGAACCTAAGAAGAACCAAAAGACATTCCCTAACTCCCGAGCGAAGCGTCATGTCACTCGAAAAGAGCCAGAGCCAAAATGGTTAGCGGACTATAACGAACAAGAAAGGCTCAGAAAAGAAAGAGAAGCACATCAATATGACGATGTTCCTTTTTAAACGTGAGGTGATATTTTGAAAGAATATAACTATCTCAAGCTGTTAAATAAACTCGGCGAGTGTAAACAAGGCGATGAGCATAAATGTTTGCAAGCAGTTTATAGACAGCTAAAAGATTTGACCGAAGACCAAATAAAAAACGATCGTTCAAGTTGGAGTAAGTTACGTGTTTACTATGCGCTATACGTAGATTCTACAAAACTGGAACATATTTTGGTAAAGGAAAAAAAGAAAAAAGAAGAGCTTTATGTACAAAAGATGAAATATTCTCTTTTGTCATTTGAAGAGTGTTACCAAGGTCTACAGAAATATTTGAGAGATCAGCCAAAAGGAGCGATTGTGTAGGTGGGACAGCCAAAACGATCAGATGGGACACCTAAGCAAAGGCCAAGATTTTCTCTTGACGATGAAACCTTGGCACAACTTGCTTGGTTGTATGCGCAAGATACCAAAAAGACAAGTCATCGAATCTATCCATCGGATACGTTGAAGAAAATCATTAACGAAGCTTACACAGTGCGCAAAGCATTTGGAAATTAGTAATTGAATGTGAGAGCGCACTAGCACACGTACTAAAAATAATATCGGAGGCTCAGGAAGAATGTTAGATATGCGAATAGAGGACTATCGTATCGCAACTACAAGTGATTGCAAAAATATCGTTCTCTCACGTGTCGTACGTGATGAGTCTGGAAAGATTCAACATACCGAAAATGCTAAAGGCGAGCAGGAAGAATCGACTTCCTTTATTGGGTACTATCAAACACTAACTATGTGTTTAAGAGCCATACAGCGTGACTACGTGCTGAGAGAAGGTCACGTGATAAAAAGTATTATCGAGTACAGAAAGGCGCTTGAGCGTATCACTAGACGCTTTGAGAGTGAATGTGAGATTGAAGGTGTAAAAAATGAATAAGAAAACAAAAATCAAACGAATTGCTGCGCTGACGTGTTCGGAGAAATGGCAAGAAAATGAGGAGACAGTCGCGGAAGTTCAGAGAATTGCTAAAACGATTTGGCCTAAGGAAAAGTCTGGACGAAAACGACCAGGTCGAAAAATAGCGATTTGGCATGGCGACAGAATTCTAGTTACAGGTACAGCTGAACAGTTAGCAGAAATTACTGGGCTGTCAAAAAATATCATATGGAGCAGAGCGAAGCATATGGATATTGACTCTAAGGGTCGTCAATTTAAATACATGGAGGAAGAAAAATGAAATTAACATCAAATTTTAAATTACTCAAATTAGGTACCCAAGAAAGAGAACCTAGCGTGACTCTATCAAAGTATGGCTTGAATTTTAGCAAGTCTGCAGCAGCATGTTTAAAATATTCCGAATATGCGTTACTTTACTTGAATGATAAAGAACGAATCATTGCGCTTGTACCCGCCACTAAAGGAGAGAAAGGTGCTGTACGATTTTATCGACCTAATAACAAGACGACAAAGAATCCAACAATCAAGAGTGAACGTTTTATTGCAGTAATCGGCAAATTATGTAAATGGGATATTGAAAATAAATCATATTATTTAAAACCGCAATTTTTAGAAGGTGGAAAAGGGATCTATCTTGACTTGAACGGTGCCGTGGAGAGAGAAAGACGCAGATTTGGGAGGTAGGAAAGAATGGTCGGATTAACAATATTTTGGTGTGTAATTGGCGGAATCCTATCATTGGTGGGTTTCTATTTTATCAATCATAAGAGTAAAAACCAAAGAGATTACACAGTATTAGGAATCGTTCTATTGGCTATTGGAATAATGGTGGCAGTTGGAGCACAACTAAACATTTATATAAATGGCACGCAAGAAGATTTGGTGCGGTTTCTGTTTTGGACGAGAGATTAGGAGGCTAGCAAATGAAACGAATATCGATCAGTAAAGCCATTCGTCGATTAAGAAGTTATCTATACGCATGCGCTACTGACGAAGAGCGAAAAGGCATAGAGAAAGCTATTACTATTTTGGAAAATATGGAGGAAGACAGCAGATGACACCGAAGTTTCGAGCATGGGATAAGAAAAAGAAGTCAATGCATGAAGTTGAATTAATAGATTTTAGCGATAATATAGGCTATTTATCCATAGAAAACGGTAGAGGTGATTGGTACAGCTTTGAAGTCGATACCATACTCATGCAAGCTACAGGACTGAAAGATAAGAACGGTGTAGAGATTTTTGAAGGAGATATTGTAGCAGTCGAACATCATCCATTTCAAAGAAAAGAAAATAGCGGTGCAGGATTTAATATTGAAGGGAAATATGTAATTCAATGGAATCAGCATGACCTAACATGGTGTGCGGGAGATTTGTTATTAGCTAGGTTAAAGCCTTATGTAAGAGTCATTGGAAATATATACGAGAATCCAGAGTTATTGGGGGGCAGCAAATGAAAGCAAAAGAATTAATACCAATCCTACAACTTAATCCTGAATCGGAAGTCTTAGTATCAACCGTGGATTATAACGAAAAGACCTATCAGGATGCTGGCTACGAAAGAGGTTCTAATCAAGAAATCGGATGCGTAAGCCTTAATAAGAAAACTGGGATCATCTATTTAGAAGGCGGAGAAGAGAGAAAGATTTAAAGGAAGTGGAATGAATGCCGAAAATATTAGATGCATGCTGCGGTAGTCGTTTGTTCTGGTTCGATAAAGATTGTAGTTTTGCAACGTATATGGATATAAGAGAAGAAGAGTACGAGATTCATGGAAAGAAAATAAATGTGAAACCAGATGTTGTAGCTGATTTTAGAGATATGCCTTTTGAAGATAATGTTTATGATTTAGTTGTATTTGATCCGCCACATTTAAAATGGGCTGGCCAGAATTCGATTATGAAAGGGCAGTACGGACAGTTAGACAAAGAGAACTGGCCAGAAGATATAAAACTAGGTATGTCCGAATGTATGCGAGTCTTGAAGCCTAGTGGAACATTGATTTTCAAATGGAATGAGAACCATGTAAAGCTTAAAGATGTGTTGAAATCAATAGAACCATACAGTCCTTTGTTTGGAAATAAAAGGAGTCAAACTCACTGGTTAGTTTTTACGAAAGAGGAACAGTGATGAATGAACAATTATCGTTCTTAAATTTTTCTACCGATTTAGAAGATTACTTGAAAAATGAAAATGTCACAGTTAGTAAAAAATTGAGTAAATCCATTAACAGTAAAGGTTTCAGAATAATCATGCACAAAGGAAAAAGGTTATGCTACATCGAATTGAAGAAATTTGATGAATTTATAGGATTATCTATACGAGAACCTAGTGACTGGCAAGGTGTATATATTCCATGCTCACCATACGATGCGGATGAGATAATCAATCAAGCTGTAAAAAAATTTATTAAGGAAATAAGTAATTCGTAAAAGGAGGAACAGCAATGAACATAGAAAATACAGCTTTACCTGAACGTGAGTACTTGGAAAAAGTGATTAATGTCGAGAGATTGGAGAATGGTAATTTTCAAGTGATGGCAAGAGCGTTTCCATCTAGAAAAAGAAAGGTTCAATGCATTAAAATGGAATTTTCCCCAAACGGATTTAATGCATTAGTAGGATCGCTAATGGCGATGGCACAAGCGGAAGAGGTAGATGAGAAATGAGCGAATTAATAAAAGAGATTGAGCGTCAGTTAGGTTACGACATGATAGAAGAAGGCAACATGACTGCACATGATGTACTTGAGATTATAAAAAATTATAAGCAACCTCAACTCAACGAAGATCAAAAAGTCGTGTTGGAGTGGTTGAAGAATGACTTTCATTCTTATGGCGGTGAGGTAGCTTTGTTTGAAGCTGTTGCTGATTTAACGAAGATTCATCGAACGTTTCAAGAGTTAAGTAAGGCTTATATAAGTCTTAATGTTGAACAACAAGGACAAGTCCTAGCAGCATTCGCTCGATGGAGATTGGAACAAGATAAAGTACAATGACCGCTAGATATATCGAAGAACGTCCACGATTCTCAAAAAGAAAAGACTATGAAGCAGAGAAACAGTATATAGATAATTTCATCGATTTCCACGAATATGTAAAAAATCTTTCGTATGCCCATTTTGTAACTGATAATTTTAACGCATACGTTTTAGTAGCTGAAGAAATAAAAAATTTGTTATCAGATTTTGAAATCCAACAAGGAAAATTATTGGAAGAGATACAGAAAGATTTGCGACCGTCAGAAATGAAGCTCGCAAATGAGACAGAACAGGAGGGATCATAGTGAAAAAAGATAAAAGTTTAATCATTTGGAAGAAAGACGGATCAACAATGAAATATGAGAAAGTAACCAATTTTCGAGATGAATGGCAAAAAGAACAAATTTCTTTTGAATATTTTGGGGTTAGCACCCAAGTCCGTCGAAAGGCAGTATTCTACACTAATAATATTGCTGGCTATGCGTTAGAGCAGGTGGAAGCGTGATGGCAACTAAAAAGACATATACAGCTGAAATTACATGTGATGTTTGTAAAAAGAAAGAAATTATTCATGAAGGTGAGTCACGAAGCTTTTTATCTGTTAGTTGTGCTGTTAGAGAAATAGGTTATAGAGACGAGTACGGAAATTTTCACGAAGAAAATACGAAAACATTATTAGTTAAAGATTTAGATTTATGTCCTGAATGCAGAGAGAAAGCTTATGAAAAGATAATTACTAGAATCTCTCAAATGTTTTCTCTAGACTATTATTATTCGTTTTTCAGTAATGAAGAACAGGAGGAAATCCAATGAAAGTAAATGAAGCTTTAGAGTTATTAGAAGATATGCCAGCAGAAGCAATGTTGTATTTTTGGGTAATTTCAAATGGTAAAAAGTGTTTAATGACTCCATCGAAATTCAAATTAAATCCCGATGGAGATAGAGTTGGAATTGAAAGCGAGATAGTTATTGCGATAGATGCAGAGGAGACGTAATGAAACTCAAAGACGAATTTTACACTGATGCTTATGGAATTGGTGGATTGATGATGGATCTACCAACTAAAAATCCTATTAAGCAAGCGGAATCAGAAATTAAAGTTGGCGATATGGTTCGTTGCAAAGCAGAAGAGTTCATTTATCCAATTAGAGGGTATGTAGAACGTGTGTACAATCATTCAGCAGTTATTCGTATTGAGAATACGATGGACTGTGACAAAGAACTAGCGAAGAGCAAAGCGAATATTGCAGTTGCTCGATTAGTGGATATGAAGACTATATAAACAGCGAAAGAATGTACTTCTAAGAGAAAAATTTATTTTCTATAAAAATAGGAAAGTATCATTATGAAAAAAACAACAGAAATAAATAAACCTGCCACATAAAAAATGAATATTTCTTGCGATTCAATATAGGTATGTTTAACAATTTGTACAATAAAAAATACTATAGGTAAAAAAGCCAATATGAGGAGCTTATTGGTTCTAGAGCGTTGGACAAAGTAACAAAATGCGAGAATACCAATACAAACTGGAATCCAAAATAACAGCATGCTCCACATAGTCATTCGACCATCTCCTATACGTTTTATTATCATTAGATAATAGCATTTTTCGTTATAAAGATAAAAATATAAGTAAAGTTTCTCATTAAAATATAAAAAAGACAGCCGACCACTGGCTGTCCTTAGCATAATAATGGGTATAAAAAAAGCCGGATTCCTCCGACCTTGGTTAATATTACTGACACAATTATTATATCATAAATGGAGGAATCAATGGATGGTACTTTTCGATGTAAAGAAGTATGAGACACCAGAGGCAAAAGATGTGGATATGGATCGCACAAAACATAATGTTGGTGTTTTCCTTTCAGCATATCTGTCAGCTAGATGTAGGATAGGTCAACCTCGGGAGCCTAAAGTTACAGCATCTTACTCCTTGGTTCCACCTTCTACAGCAAATAATACATTTGAAGCAGAACGAATGGTGATTGAGAAAGAGGAAGCACAAGAAGAATTTGAGTACTTGCACAAATTATTTATTCGTGGCTATTCAGCAATTCAGCATCCGCATAAACCTGATGTAACGGAAAGACGGAAAAAGATATTCTATGATCGCTATATCAACGGTATGTCTATTTATGTAACTGCTCAAAGAAATAATACGAGCGAGGAATCTATAAAAGTAGAATCGAACAAAATCATCATTCAATTTGCTTCTTCCTTAGAACTGGTTGCTTTTAAGTAGCCAGTTTTTACACTTTTTATACCCATTTACTACCCAAATGCTTTCCTTTTTATACCTTTTTTATACCAATCAACTACCTAGAAAATGATTTATTATGATAGTGTCGAAAGATTAGGAAACAGGACATCGACAAAAACAAGTTGAAGGGAGGAAATCTCCCTCGTCGTTGTAATTAAGCTTCGATAGACAGTAGCAAATAAACTAAAGGATGTGGGGTTCAGCTCCTACATATAGTTCATATGTTGCTGTCTATTCTTATTATGTCGTTGTGGCGGAAGTAGGAGAAGAAACGGTCAATGGTGAATAACCTCGTGAGAACCTAGTAAGTTCTTGTGTGTGTGCAATCCCACTCCAGTGACTTTGTGAGGACTTATTTAACACCGGTCAGTGTAATAAGTATCTGACCCATAACAATAGCAACTGAGGCTGTGGTAGGGAAGAGAAGCGGTTGTCAGGCTTGTGTAAGGTTGTTGGATTTGTTTGTATCTACAATATGAACATGCTTTACTAATTATCAAAAATTGTTTATCCTGTATGGAAAATGTTCTCAGAGGTGAAACGATTTATGTTAGAAACTAGTGAATTGAAAAAAGATGGCATCTACATGGCTAAAGTAGTCGGAGAAAAAGAACTTTATAAAATCAAAATTCGTAATATTTTAGAAAGAACAGCAGTCGTCGAGTTAGTGGACGACAGCAATAAGGTAGCTGTAGTTAAGTTAAAAGATATTAGAGAAGCTGTCCTATAAAGGATAGCTTTTTGTTTTGAGAAAAAAATTGCCGGTATCAAATCTGGCAGATTGCAGGGCCTATTTACTTATAATTCGAGTTTTGCAACAAAAGCTACAAAATAAAAATTCGTCTGAGGGTCTTTTTAAGCTAATAGAGAGAAGAGCATCATTATGTTCTGTATGATACCCGATAGCAGTGATTTCATCTTTTTGTTTAATACGATGGCAAGTGCATTCGTGAATGACGAATCGATTATTCGATATTTTTAACTTTTTCTTTTTGATCACATAGTAAGGCATTTTACTTACCTCTCTTTTTTACTCTTATTATACAGCGAAAGGATAAAAAGTCATGAAAAAGTTAAATCAGATGAATGATTAGAAGGGACAAGGTAAAGACTCGTAAGCAATACAAGCTACATTTTTTTACAACGTTTGATCAAAGTGTATTGTCTAGGGAGAACTGTTTACACAAGTCTGTCACTTAGAATGTATGAGATAAACTTGGATGTTACAGAGTCTTTCTACCAAGATCTTAGGAGGAAATTATGAAAACGAGGTAAATAATTTGGAGAAAGATTACACGCTAATCCAAGATGAGTCAGAGGCCAATAATCAAATTATATCAAAAAAGCCTATACTAGTTTCCGCTAGTATAGGCAAATGACTATAGTAAAAAACAGTTTACAAAAAACGAGCATTAATGTCTAGTGAAATCATTATTGCCAATTTATAAGAAAATCAAACACACTTCTCTGTGTAGTTACATAAGATCACTCGTTGAGTGGTCTTTTTATCTTGTCTAAGGAGGGTATATCATGAGGAACTACTGGTACATTTCACTATCAAATAGATATCCGCAACCTAGTAGAGATGATCCACCATACATTGTCTTGTCCGTTCAGATTAGTAATAGATACTCAATCATCGAAATGATAAGAGAAGCTACGCCGAAAGAAATCGATGATTGTAATTTAAGATACTGCGGTCATGGGTCCTGCAATGAGGAATATATTCAGAAGAATATAAGGAGGTATATCAAGTGAAAGAAAGCAATGACTACATTAAGTTGATTGAAAAGTTAAGAGAAGAAAAAGATATGGATAAAATTGCTGAAACATTCTCATCAATTATTAGTGCGTATGGACTATCTGTTATGGAAACTTGTTCTCTCGCTTATTACTTAGTGGATAGAGCATTAAATACGCCACAAAATAAATTGATGCTACAAGAAAAATTCTTTATTGATACGGATAAGCTAGGTGTAGATGGTAAATTAACAATTATGAAAGCAATGTTATCAGTTTACAGCAAAGAAGTGTATGAAAATGACAAGACCTAAAAAACTAACATTTGTAGATGGTAAGAGAGTATTAATTGATTACGCAACCAGACAAGATGAGTATCGTGCAGATAATAAAGATAGATGGAGATACCAAAAAGAAATCAAACGTTTCTATAATTCGGCTGCATGGAGAAAGCTGAGTAAACAAGTTTTAAACGAACATTATTATGTATGTCGAAACTGTGGAAATGATGCTGTACTTACTGATCATATCATTCCTGTAAAAGTAGACTGGGATAAAAGATTGGATATAAATAACTTACAACCATTGTGTGAAGCTTGTCATTCAATTAAAACTAAAAAAGACAAAGAAACATTCGGTTAATAGTTTGGATGTGAAGTGGGGAATTATTTCATATATGCACCTTTTTTGGCGATTATACCCCCACAAAAATTAAACAGGGGTACGTTTGTGGGGGGCGCGAAGAACGCCCTCTATTCCGTGACCAAAATTCCCTTTTGGAAAATTTTTGAGGTGATAAAATGGGAAGAAAAATATCGCTTTTAGATAACAATAAAAAACATTTAACTAAAGAAGAAAAAGCAAGTAGAAAAACTGCAGAAAAGCTCTCAGGAGATGGATTTTTAGCGATGCAAGTTACGCCACCAAATCACATGAATCCAATAGCAAAGCAAGAGTATAAAAGAGTAATAAAAGATATTCAAAAGTTACCACTTAGAAACTTAGATAGAGCTATTTTAGAAAATTACTGTGTTTGGTATTCAATATTTAAAGAAGCAAGTAAAAAATTAAATGAGCATGGTAGTTTTATAAAAAAAAATGATGGTACTTATGAAGAAAACCCAGTCATAAAAACAATGGAAAAAGCTACTAAAAACATTAAATCTACAGCTAGTGAGTTGGGATTGACTGTTGATAGTCGTCTTCGTTTATATCTACCTAAAAAAGAAGAAAATAAACAAACAATATTTGATAAATATGGTTAAATCTTTAAATCAATATATTAGAAAGTGGGGGCAGCATATTGATTGATTATCAAAGAATTCCAAATAACTTAAGAGATGATACATATGCTTATGCTGTCTTAATTGTTGAGCGAAAGATTATCTCCTGTAAGAAAGTTTATGATGCATGTGCCCGTCATCTAAAAGATTTACTAAAAATTCCCAAGATGAGTTGGAAGTATAACTATGATCCTGTCGAAGCCGCAAAAGCAATAGAATTTTTAGAAATGTTGCCAGATGTGAAAACTGGAAAAACATACCCATTAGCTGATTTTCAAAGATTCATTATCGGTAGCATTTATGGTTGGCGTAGCAAAAATAATCGAACAATACGTCGTTTTAAGAAAGCTTTTATAAGTGTTGCCAGAAAGAACGGGAAGACTATATTGATAGCTGGTATTGTTCTGTACGAATTTTTATTTGCTAAAAATCCCGCATTAAGTAGGCAAATATTTTGTACTGCTAATGATAAAAAACAAGCGAGTATTGCATTTGACATGGCAAGGAAGCAATTAGATGCTTTAAGATCTAAATATCCTGATATTAGAAAAGCTACTAAACGTGTTCGAGAGTTTCTTAAAAATCTAAGAGATGAATCATACATTACTGTTCTTTCTAAAGAAACAGGTGCAATTGATGGATTTGAGCCTTATATTGGAGTGTTTGATGAGTATGGAGCATCAAAAACAGATGAAATGATGGAATTGATTGAATCAGGTCAAGGACAATTAGATAATCCGTTAATTTTAATTATTTCTACCGCCAATTTTAATTTAAATGTCCCCATGTATAGAGTTGAATACCCACGTATGAAAGACATACTAGAAGAAACACTAGAAGATGAAGAGCAATTTATTTATATAGCAGAACAAGAATCAATTAAAGAGCTAGAGCAGCCAGAGATGTATATTAAAAGCAATCCCATTTTGTCTGTGTCGGCACTTCATGAAAAAATGATGACCAATTTAAAAAAAAGGTGGAAAGCAGGGAAGGAAAAAGGAACAACTATAAAAATTATGGTCAAGAATTTTAATATGTGGTCCCAATCAAGCGATGAAGCATATTTATCAGCAGATCATTGGAAAAAAGCTTTAATTGATAAACCTGATATCAAAGGTAAAAAAGTTTGGTTTGGGATCGATGTAGGTCGAACAAGTGATTTGTTTAGTATTTCATGGGTAGTTCATATGGGAGACTACTTTTATGTAGATAGTTTTTCTTTTATAGCGACCAAATATGGCTTGGCTACGAAAGAAAAGAGAGATGGAATTAGTTATACAAACCTACAAATGAAAAATGAATGTAAAATTACAGATTTAGAAAGTGGAGTTATCGATTATGACGAAACATATGAATGGCTAGAGCAATTTATTTATGAAAATGATTTAGATGTCCAATGCATTGCTTTTGATCCTCATCAATATGGTCACATTTTAACGCTTATTGAAAAAAATCATCCGGAATGGTTGCAGGCGGAAGTACGACAAACGAGTCTTGTATTGAATATGCCTACAAAACAGTTCAGAGATGACGTTATTAATCTGAAAATTAGGCATTCTGGAAATGAATTGCTAACAGCTGCTATTTATAACGCTATTACAAAAGTAGATAATAATGGTATGCGTATTGATAAAAACAAAAATAGTAACAAGATTGATCCGATAGACGCACTTTTGGATGCATACGCTATGTGCTATACAGAGTTTCAGTCAGGGGGATATTGGACAGATGAAAAAATACTTGGCGGTGATTTTGGTTTTTAGCTAGGAGGCTCAAGATGATAAAGTTCTTCAATGTGTTACTTACAAATATTCATACTATATTGTTAATTGTTGGCATTGCTTTTATTGCAGTGGCAGCTTTTTTATACTCAGCAATAGTAGGCTGGCTAACATTAGGTGTGTGCTTTGTTTTTACCAGTATATTAATAGATAAGAGATTGGGATGAAAAAATTTTAGAAAGGGGGTGATGATGTGGCTTTTTTTCAGCCTTTAGGATCAAAAGAGGCGCAGATTGATGCGCTTATCTACGATAGTCAAACGATTTCTCAATCTTATACGGGTATCAGAGCATTAAAAAATTCTGATGTATTGACAGCTGTCATGATTATTGCGGGAGATATTGCACGATTTCCAATCATTAAGCAGGACTTAGATGGTGGAATTACTCAGGATGAAGATTTAAATTATTTGATGAATGTTAAATCGACTAAAGAAGCAACAGCCCATGCATGGAAATTTGCTATGGTCGTTAATGCAATCTTGTGTGGTAATGCCTATTCAAGAATTTTACGTGACCCAAAAACAAAAAAAGCTCTTGAATTTGAATTTTATCCTCCATCCGCAGTGTCGATCGTAGAGGGTGATGATTATACTTCTCGATCCTATATTTTCTACCCATTGCAAGGGAACAGGGAGATCCGTTGTGATCCAGAAGATGTAATTCACTGGAAGTTTTTCAGTAGTGATGCCGTTTATGGACGGTCGCCGTTGCTTTCACTCAGAAATGAGATCAGCTTGCAAGAATCAGGAATCTCAACGTTGTTGAAATTCTTTCGTGATGGCTTTTCAAGTGGAATATTGACAATGAAAGGTTCACAATTATCTGGTGAAGCAAGAAAATCTGTTCGACAAGAGTTTGAAATATCTAGAGAAGGTGCAACCGGTGGAAGTCCGATTGTCATGGATTCAACTATGGAATATACACCTCTTGAAATAGACACAAATGTCTTATCTCTGATCAATTCAAACAACTATTCTACAGCACAAATTGCAAAATGTTTAAGGGTTCCAGCTCATAAGCTAGCGATTACTAACCCTAACCAATCAGTCAAGCAACTAAATGATGATTATATTTTGAATGATCTACCATATTATTTTAACGCAATCACTTCAGAGTTTCAGTTGAAACTGTTGGAACAAAAAGAACGCAAGAAATTTATTCTTAATTTTGATACAAGGTCAGTCACTGGTTTAATGCCAGAAGATGTTATGAGGCTTTACAATGGTGGTTTAGTAACAGGCGATCAAGCGTTAAATCTTATGGGGATATCAGCAAGTGGAGATCCTGACATGCAAAGAAGAAAATTTAGTTTAAATTATGTCTGGTCGGACTTAGCAGAAAAGTATCAGTTGGATCAGAACAATAAACGTAAAAGAAAGGGGGACGACTATGATGAACAAAGCGGAGATTCGTCAGAGAACGACCAAACTAGAATTGAGAAAGTTGGAGAATGAAGTCGAAGTGATCGAAGGATACGCATTAAAATTCGACCGTTGGTCCGATACTTTAGGATGGTATTATCCATTTCGAGAAAAATTGGAACCAGGCTGTTTAGATGAGGCGGACACAAATAATGTTGTTGCCTTGTTTAATCACGATCAATCTCAAATTTTAGGAAGAACTGGCGCTAATCTTGAGTTGAATATTGACAATATTGGTTTGAAATTTCGAATTATACCAACAAATACGACTTTATCTAAAGATTTGATTGAAAATATCCGATCCGGTGTAATCAATCAGTGTTCGTTTGCTTTTACTATTCCAGATCAGGAAGGCGCTGAAAGCTGGAGAGAGAACAAAGAAACAGGAATTTATGAACGGTTGGTCCATAAGATTGATCATCTTTATGATGTGTCGGTAGTAACTACACCTGCTTATCCAGATACAGAAGCAGTAGTTGGGGAAAGAAGCAAACAAATGGTTGAAGAGCTGCACAAACATCCACGGAAACACGAAGCAAGGCGTATGTTATTTGATCTGGAGAAAGAAGAGCTTTTAAAAATATTATAAATCTAGTCATTCTTCTTTGAATGGCTATTTTTTATGCAAATTATAGGAGGAAATCAAATGTTTGAAGAAAAAATCAAAGAATTGCGTGACAAAATTATTGCCGGAGAGGCAGAACAAGAACAACTTACAACTGAAATGCGATCACTTTTGGAAGGTGATGCAAGCGAGGAAAAGATTAAAGAAGCAAAAGCGAAAAAAGTGAAACGTGATTTGGCAAAAGCGGAATTAACTGAATTGCGAGAAACCTTGGCGCTTTATGAGGAGCAAAAAAAAGGTAACTCTAAGAAAGTTGAGGGAGGAACGCGTGGAACTTCTCAAGACCAAGAGTACAGAGAGGCTTTAAATACATTTATCCGGACAAAAGGTGCGCAAACAGATGGCTTAACTATGATTGAAAAGGATGAAGCATTGGTTCCTGAAAGATTTTGGCGGGCAAATGATTCAGCTGTAGATGGAATCATTAAAGAAGATACAAAAGCAGTGACTTCAGAAGAAATCTCGTATATTCCAGCGCGTGAAATTCAAACAGTCGTTAACTTAAAACTATTTGCTCGCATTCATAAAGCGAAAAAAGGTTCTGGGAAGTATCCAATCTTAAAACGTGCCACAACTCGTATGTATTCTGTTGAAGAGTTAGAAAAAAATCCTAAGTTGACCAAACCAGACTTTGATCATGTTGATTGGTCAGTTGTCACTTATCGTGGTGCAATTCCTTTGTCGCAAGAATCCATTGACGATGCAGATGTGGATCTAGTAAATCTTGTAGCTGAAAATAATGCGGAAATTTCTTTAAATACAACGAATTATGCAATGAGTGAAGCATTTAAAAAATTCCCGAAAAAGACAATAAGTGGGCTAGACGATATCAAAAAAATCTACAATGTGGATCTTGACCCGGCTTATCGAAAAGTTTTCGTTGCCTCTCAGTCTTTCTATAACTTTTTGGACACGATTAAAGACGGAAATGGACGGTATATGTTGCAAGATAGTATTCTTTCCGCTTCTGGTAAAACGTTTGGTGGATATCCGTTCTTTGTAGTTGGTGACGAGCTACTTGGAGAAGCGGGACAAGCAAATGCGTTCCTAGGTGATCCTAAACGAGGCATTTTATTTGCTGATCGAAAACAATTGGCTGTCCGTTGGGCAAATCACGAGATCCACGGGCAATATTTACAAGCTGTTTTACGATTTGATGTCCAAATTGCAGACAAAAAAGCCGGATTCTTTTTATCTTATGATGGGGATAAAGCTGAAGAAGTGCCAAAACCATAAACAAGGAGAGATAACTTATGAAGATTAAAATATTAAAAAATGTTCGTTTAGATTTTGAAGGTAAAGTTAAGGAATATCCTTCATCTAATCAAGTTTTACAGATTGATGATCAGCTTGCTTTAGAAAAGGATTATCTTGCTCGATATAAGAAATATCCCAAACATATTGAAATTGTTGAAGAGCCTAAAATTAAGGTAAATGAACAAAAGAACGAAGGTAAGCAAACAGAAGGAATTAAAGTAAGTTCAAAAACTGAGTCTAATAAGAAAGGCAATAAAAAAAGAAAGACTAATAAAGATGTCACTGAATAAAAACAATATTTATAAGAATTATTCTGATCTTATTAGCGATGAAGAATTTGATCAAATAAAAAATTATCTGAAAGTGGATATGGATTATGAGGATGATTTGATAAAAGAATTACTAGACTCAGCAGCCTTAATATTAATTGATGCTATAGATTCCTCAAAACAACCCGTTGACTTTTCGGAGGAACCTAGATTCCAATTAGCAGTTAAGAAGCAAGTAAAAGAAGAATATGAACACAGGGGCTTATCTTCGGATAGTATGAGGCATAAACTAGCTAATGGTGTGGAAAATATTATCCATCAATTACGAGTGAAAGTGGCGATGCAAAGTGATCACACGTAAATTAAATGAGCGCATTACTTTTTTCTCTAGAAAAGTGAAACAAAATGATGAGGGAGATCCTTTCAATGATGACAAGGATCTCTTTTCTTGTTGGTCTGAGGTTGCCAAAGCAACGACAAAAGAATTCAGAGATCGATCGAACGAAAAAATAGAGAGTTTGCAAAAGCGAAGAAGGAAAAGAACTTTTTATATTCGTTTTCGTAAAGATGTAAGTTCTGAACAGTTTGTTAAGTGGAGAAAAAAGGATTATAAAATTATCGATATTGAAGAAGATTGGAGATCTAAAGACATGTTAATGATCACTGTGGAGGTGGTAGAGTGACATCTGGGATTGAAGAAATTTTAGCAAATATTGAGAAGTTACAATTGAATAATAAAAGACTTGCTCGTGAAGCGGTAAATGAAGGTGCAGAAATTGTCGCTAATAATTTAGGAAAAAATACACCGTATGATGATGGTGGTTTGTCTAATGATGTGCATGTTAGCGGGTTTAAAGGTGGAGCTCAAGGGCAAATTGAAAAAGATATTGGGTATGGTAAAGGAACAGGCTGGAGGGTGAAATATCCCGATAGTGGCACAATCAATCAACGGCCACAAAATTTTAAAGAAAAGACAATTACAGAATCGCGTGATCCAGTTTTATCCATGTATGCAGACAAGATTAAAGAAGGTCTGAAATTATGAATATTGAAACCAGAATATTTAAATTGCTTAATGAAGATAGAGATCTATTAAGCCTTTTGAAATCGATGAGAGAAGAATCAATTTCTGAATCAGGAATATGGAAACATGTCATTCCAGAAAATTATCGAAAAACGAATTATGCACCGTTCATCAGAATATCTCCAGTTTATGAGGGAGATGGGAACTATTTTGATGATGCAGCTAATTCAGAAGAACAAAGAGCACAAATTAGTTTTTGGTGTAAAAATGATGCACAAGCTTATCAGATTAAAAATCGAATCGATGACATATTAAAAGAAAGTAATTTTACACGATACACAGTTAATGAAAATCCAAGATATATAGATTCTGATATCGATTTATTAATTAATCATAGAAAATATCGATTTGTAAATTGGAAAAATGAATCCTAAATAGAAAAATTTGAAAGAACAGATACGAGGAGGAAAAAATATGAGTAATAATGGTGCAAACACAGTAAAAATTGGCTTAGATCGTTGGGAAGTTGCTGTTTTAGGAGAGGATGATCGGATTTCTGGAACACCGGTACGTATCCCTGGAATGACTTCAGCTCAATTAGCTTTAACAGTGAATACCGGTAACTTCCAAGCCGATGATGGTCTTTGGGCAGTTCTTGATGGAGGAATCTCGGCGTTAGCTCTTACTATTGGCAATGCTGACCTAAAATCAGAAGCGAAAGAAGTTTTACATGGATTGAAACTAGAGGATGGCATGGAGATTTACACAAGTGACTTAAAAATTCCTTATACAGCACATATTTTCCGTTCTAGGTTAAACACAGGTCAATTTGTTTGGTTTGGTTTAACTAAAGGTAAATTTATGCCAAGTGGAGTAGATTTAAATACCCGTGCCGAAACGCCTACAGGCCAACCGGATTCTGTAGTAGGTAATTTCGAACCTCGCAACGATGGAGTGACACATATAATTGCCCGAGAGGATACAAAAGACTTTGATCTGACTAAATTCAGAGAAAAAGTTTTCTTAGGACTACCTAAGCCTCCATTGGCTTAAAAAATTAGAAACAAGAGGCTGGTTTAAAACCGTAAATAGCCTCTTGTTTTTTTATAAGGAGAGAAAACTATGGAAATTACATTATTGATAAACGGTGAAGAACGAACATTTTCTAAAAAAAATTTCACGTTAAGAGAAAATTTAATAGCGATGAAACATCAAGTTAAAGCTGATGTTTATTACAGTGATGAAGAAGCTTTGAAAGATCCTGAGAAATACGAAGAATTGCAAAAGGATCTATTAGAAACAATTTCTAAAATATTTGATGAGCAGTTTACTGACGAACAGCTCATGACAGGATTAGTTATAGAAAAAGCGGATGTGATTACAGATATTCTTGTCCGTGCTATGGGTGGAAATAAAAAAGATAATAAAAAAAAGAACAAGAACCAATAACTGCAGAAGAAGCATATATGTCCATAAAGTCAATGATTCAAACGTTACTAAAAGGTGGCTATAAACTACCTGAAATATTAATGATGAAGCTAGAAGATTTAGAATTATTTAATGAAGTTTTAGATAACGAAGCGTCAACTAGTGAGTTGACCGAAGACTTTTTAAGTTTGCTTAGCGTATAGGAGGAAATAGCATGGTTTCTAACTTAGGAAATTTAGCGGCTACAGTTAGTTTAAATATTGATCCATTCCAACAAAGCGCCCGTGTTTTGAGTACTCAAATGCGCTCTATCGATAATGCTTTGAAAGCGAACGAAGCATCATGGAAGAATAATTCTAATAATTTGAATGGACAAAAGGCACAATATACATTGACTGGAAAAGCAGTAGATATCTATTCTGCTCAATTAGAAAGTCAACGAAAAAAATATGAAGAATTAAAAGCAGGTATTGGTGATGTTAATACAGCAACTGCAGATCAAAAAACACAATTATTGAGTGCGGAAGCAGCAGTAAATAAAACAACTGCAGAACTAGAAAAAATGGTGCATCAGCACAATGAATTAGGGAAACAAATTGCGATCAGTGAATCAAATTGGACTAAAAGCGGACAGGCACTTGAAAATTTTGGTGATAAAGTTTCGACAACAGGAACATCAATACAAGGTTTTGGGGATAGCTGGACAAAAGGTGTAACTGTCCCTATTACTGCAGGCGTTGGGCTAGTAACTAAAGCGGCTATGGATTGGGAAACAGATTTTGCCAGCGTAATGAAAACTAACGAGGAAGTTATCGATTCCACAGGAAAAGTAGTTTATTCCTATGATGAGTTAGAGTCAGGGCTAAGAGGGCTGACAAGTACATACCATTCTAGCCACTCTAAAATTGCAGGCGTTGCTGAAGCAGCAGGACAGTTAGGCATTGAAACCCAAAATGTAGTAGATTTCACTGAAACAATGATTATGTTAGGTGAAACTACTGTATTTAACGCTGAGGATGCTGCATTTGCTTTAGCACGTTTAGCGAATATCACCGGTATGCCTCAAACCGAATTTAGAAAACTGGGATCTTCTTTAGTAGAGTTAGGTAATAATTTTGCAGCTACTGAGGCAGAGATTGGTAATTTAGCAATGAACTTAGCTGCAGCAGGTACTCAAGTTGGGATGACTGAAGGAGAGATTCTTGGATTTGCGGCGGCACTTTCTTCTGTAGGAATTGAAGCGCAAGCAGGAGGTACTGCATTTTCTAAAGTAATGATTGAAATGCAACTTGCGACAGAAAAAGGGATAGGCGCTTTTGATGAATTAAAAGGTCATGCTGCAGATCAAAATGTTTCGTGGGAAGAATTGACTATTGCCATTAGAAATGGTGGGAAAGAATTAACTGATGTATCAAAACGAATGGGTTTTACTTCTGCTGAGTTAAAAGATATGTATAAGGAAGCAGATAAGGCTGCGGGGAGCTTAGAAGATTTTGCCAATGTAGCTGGGATGACAAATGCCGAATTTGCGAATCTTTTTAAAGAAAATCCAGCTGAGGCAATTATGGAATTTGTTGTTGGATTATCAAAAGCAGAGGAACAAGGAACGTCAACAATCAAAGTTTTAGATGATATGGGTATCAGTGAAGTTCGTTTAAGAGATGCGTTATTAAGGGGAGCCAATGCATCTGACTTATTTGCTGATTCTATTCGCATGGGGAATCAAGCATACGATGAGGGAACAGCACTTTCTGATGAATATGCTATCCGTCAAGAGACCGTAGCTCATAAACTGGGTGTAGTTAAAAATCAATTAAATGATGTAGCCATTACAATGGGTGGTCCTTTTCTGGATGCCTTTGGAAGTGCAATTAACGCCTCAAAACCTTTCATTGAATATCTTGGTGAAATGGCGACAAAATTTTCTGAACTTTCTCCAGAAACACAAGAGACCATAGTGAAAACATTGTTATACACTGCAGCTGTTGGTCCCGCAGCTTCAATTACAGGAAGATTTATAAAAAATGTTGGTGATGGGATTTCCACAATAGGGAGTTTTAGTAAAAAAATTGGTGAAATTACAGGGACTTTAAAAGCAAAATCAACTGCTCTAGCAGTTACTAGTGAAGGAACAGTGGCCCTCGCATCAGAAATGACTAGAACAGGTGATAAAACGAATTGGTTCACTACTTCGATTTTAGGAGCCAAAACAGGAACTGGTTTATTTGCTAAATCAGTCGGATTATTAACTTCACCTTTAGGTCTAGCTGTTGGAGCTATCGGCTTAGGAGCTGTAGCTTATCAATTGTGGGGCAAAGAAGCTTTAGAGTCTTCTAGAAGGACGCGTGAATGGGGAACCGACGTTGGTGCAGTGACACATGAAACTTTGACAAGTGTCAAATCGAATACCGAAGCCGTTTCAGGGCAATTTGGAATGATGGCCCAAGGGTTTGAAGTGAATAGTCAATCAATGGTCTCAAGTGTTGAAAGTATTGGACAATCAATCGAAGGATCTTTAATAAAAAAAATTGAGGGACTTCAAGGGTTACTTGGAGAATTGCCAGATAATTTTGATCAAGCAATGAAAGAAATGTTACAAGATGAAATTGCTTTAGCAGAGAATTCTTTAGAAATTGTTCAGAAGAATACACAACGCATCAGCGAAATTAAAGCTCGAGCGGCACAAGATGATAGAAATTTAAGTATCTCTGAAGCCAAAATTATTCAGGATTTAGCTAAAGATACGACACGAGCCTATGTTGATACACTGGATATTTCTGCAAAAGAGAAAAAAAATATTCTCGATGCGATGAATGGTGATGTAGAAAACGCTACTAAAGAACAATCTAAGGCATGGTTACAAGCTTTGGGAGAACAACGGCGGGCATCTGCAGAACATTCTGATGAAATGCGTAAGCAGATGGAGAAACAACTCGAAGCCATGGGATACAATCTTGAAGGAGAGTTTGCACAGAAATTTTTAGGCGCATGGGATGAAATCAATAAGACGACAGTCGATGGATTAGACGCTCAGATGTCAGCTATTACAGAAAAATATCCTGAACTATTAAATGAGGTATTCCTAGCTAATGGACAGTTAATTCGAGGAAATGATGCGACTGCACAAGCAATGATTGCTCAAAATCAAAAGATTGTTGAAAGTGCACAAAAAACCAGTGAGCGGTTAGCTGAAAATGCAACGAGAAATGCTGAGAAATTAGCTTGGACAGCGGACGAAGCGAACCGTTCTCTTGGTAAAGGAGCTGAAATTTGGAATAGCTTAGTATTTGATGAAAAAACGGGAGAGTTAAAATCCAATGTACCTGAAGTAGTTAGAGAAGCGGCAGCGGATACTCAAACATGGAATGAGTTGAGATTACTAGTTCATGAAGCAGATTTAGATTCAAATGCTAAAAAAGTAATTGGTGAAGCAGCGATTGCTAACGGTTGGTGGGATGGCATGGCATGGAGTGATAAAGAAGCGGTCTTGCAAGATGAATTTTCTATGACGATGTTTAAGGCGCTGGAAAGTTCTGGTAACTGGGAAGCGATGTCCCTTGAAGCCAAAACTGCGTTTTTATACTCAAATACACCCGAAGTGATGGCACAGACTATGTTTGACTTAGGTCTTTGGGAGGAATTCGAAGCTGAAATTAAGTCACTTAATGCGGAAAATTATCAACTATTACAAACGCTTCATGAATCAGAAGAAGTCTATGACCGTTGGCAACGAATTCCTGATGAAACGAAGGAAATGCTAGCAGAGAATAGTCAGTTTCTAACAATTTTAGCCACTTCTGAAGAAACGTTAAAAAGTTGGAATGACTTACCTACTGAAATAAAAGAACTATTAGCGAATAATGAACAAGCGCTACTTGCAATTAGCCAATCAGAAGAATCGATAAACTATTGGAATCAACTATCCGTTCAAGACAAACATATCTTGGCACACAATTCGGACTTACTTCAAAAAGTTTTTCAATCAGAAACCTCAATGAATGCTTGGAATGCATTAGATCCTGATATAAAAGTGATGTTAGCGAACAATCAGGACATTTTAGGTAAGGTTCGAGACGGGACTATTAGTGTTGAAGACTATAACAGGAATGTTTTACCTCATTTAAAAAGTCTTTTTGGAAATAATACAGACTTGTTGAATAACGTCAATGGAGCAACCACTTCTATCTATGTTTTCAATCGAGATGCTATTCCCAATCCTAAAAGAATGGTTGGAGTAGACGAAGCAACTCAACCAGCTCAAGATGCTTTGAGAAGTGTGCAAGGATTTATGGGGCTAGATGAGATTATCACCAGAACTATGAGAGTTCAAACCGAATTTGTTGGTCCGCCAGTAGCTGGAAGAGCAACAGGTGATCCTTATTTCCAAGGTGGGCCAGTATGGCTAGGTGATGGTGGCAAGAAAGAACCATTCTTAACGCCACAAGGGCATTTTGGTATTTCTCCGGATGACTGGACACTATATGATTTACCTAGAGGAACGAAAATATGGCCATCTATTGCCAAGATGAAAGAAAGTTTACCTAGCTATGCAAAAGGGACTTCTTTTGACGATACAGCAATGAGCCAAATCGGTCATTGGTCAACTACACGAAATAATTCTAATAGTCAGTCAAGTGACAAAGTGAGCTATGCAAAAATTGATTTAGCACGTATTATTCAGCTGCTTGAAATCATATCAAGAAAAGAGTTAACAATTAATATGGATGATATTTCAAGGATAATTAATGAAAAAACTGGCGCAAGTTTTAGTTCTGCTTTATATACGCAAGGTATTGGAGGTGTTTTATGAGAACAGACTGCATTATTTTAAAATCGGAAAATAGGTTATCGCTATTAGAAATGTTTGCTCCAATCAACCTCTCTGGTCTGAGAAGAGAAGCGCCCAAATTAGTTCCTGAATATTTACTGTTTGAGGGAGAAAATGGATATCGCATTTTAAACGAGCGATACGATGGTTTTCTTTATTCGACTAGCTTTGTTAAAAAATTAAGCTCGTATGAAGATAGCTCATTGTTCATTTCAGAGTTCCAAAATCTTTTAATCGACAAAACTCCCATCTATTTAATTAATCCCAATGAACCAGGAAAAAGATACCAAGTAATACCGGCCATTGAATACTCTGAAGTGAATAATTTTTATGTTTCTGGAAGTATTTCTTTTTATGCTTATCGAGGATATGGGGAATCACTCGCAAGTACTCAGTCTAACTTTGACTTAGAAGAGGACTGGCAATTTTCGCAAGGTCTAGCGTCAGAAGATTATCAATATACCCATGAAACGAGTCGGTTTACTATTTTTAACGGGGGAGATTTCACGATTGATCCCAGAGAACATGACTTAACGATTCGAATCGAAGGGGAATCAGACGGAGAGTTTATCTTGTTCAATCGAACCACTGGTGATCGTTTTATTTATTACCCACCACTGCATCGTCGCTACGGAGAATCTTTAGTGCTAGAAAGTGTTTATCCACGTAAAAATGGGGTCTCTTGCGGCATTGATACGAACCATGGAGTGATCACATTAGCACCCGGCGAAAATCACATTGAATTACAAAATATCAGTCGTGTGAAATCCGAATGGGATTTCCGATTTCTTTATAAGTAGGTGAACCAATGTTAACGATTCGAAATTATGAAGAAACACAAGAAGAACTCCTGACCGATTACGATCAGGGGTCTTTTTATGAAAACTGGCAAATGAACGAAACGTGGGAAGTCGGTTTTGTTATTCGAAAAACAATTCGAAATAGTGTTGTGTATGATTTAGTGACTTACGAGTCTTCTGTCATCTTTCAAGGCCAACAATTTGTCATCAAAGAAATGCAAGAGTCGGCAGTTGGAGAAGCGGTGTATAAAAAAGTTGTGGCCACACATGTCTATTACACGATTCAAGACGGGTATCAATACAATAAAATCACTGGTCGGCGAACCCCAATGCAACTCTTGATGCACATACTAGGAACAGGTGCTCGTGGTTTTACTTGGCAGTTAAGCGGTGGGTTTCCAGCAACTGACAAGGAAAACTTTGGAGATGCGAATTATTTACGGTTGATCAATGAAGTCCTACAGGACTTTCGTTTAGTTGTTGTTCCGGACAATAAACATTTACGCTTTATGTCCGCCGATGCGTTTGGGAAAAAAGTCCATGAGCCGATTCGATTTAAGCATAATACGGATGAAGTGACATTCGATATCGACACGTACAACTTAAAAACCCAGATTCGTGGATTTGGCGCATTGAAAGAAGGTGTGGAAACAGATAATCCTCGGGAGAGTGATTATGTTTTCCCTCCAGTCACACTTACCAGTCAAGAATCGGCAAAATGGGGAATTCGAATTCAAGATCCTGTTCGAGATGAACGCTATCATCATCAGGAAAGTATGATGGAACGCTTAAGAAATGACCTACAAGATACACCGAATATTTCAGGTATCGTTAAGTTGAAGTGGAAGACGCCAATACAAAAAGGCGATCATGTTCCCTTTATTTATGAGCCGATGGGGATTTCTACGTATATCCAAGTAGTGGGGCTTAAAACATTTCCCTTAGTACCGAACAAACCACCTGAAGTGGTTCTCTCGAACACTAAAAAAACAATGACGAAACTATTGGTTCAATTACGACAGAAAGGAGTGGTGTAATGAATTTAAAAGAATTAGTCAGTAATCGGATTTCAGAATGGAAGAAACTATTTAACCATAATGTCCGTGAAACAAAACAAGAAGTCGACTCGATCCATACACAACAGCGTGCCACCAACCAACGTATTTCTAATCTGGTCCTTAGTGTCGGAGGAAATTCACCAACTGAAGTGGTAGATGCACGAGTGGATCACGAGGGTACGGCACACCCAACCTTAAACGATCGATTATTAAGCGGAGAACAAGGCGTTGCTAGGCGTATACGTGAGCTAAAACTTCAATTAGCCAATCAAGGGGCTTCAGTCGAACAGATTAATGAAGTCATTCAACAATTGTTTTCGCCTAGTGCAGCCACATTAAACATCTACGTTTCTGCTACACGAGGGGATGATCGGACAGGGATTGGGTCAGAGGAACGGCCTTTTCAAACTATCCAAATGGCCGTCAATATGATTCCACTTTTAAATCTTTCTTCGATTACTATCTGGGTAGAAGACGGGGTGTATTTAGAAGATGTCCGAGTAGCGAATATTCAGGGAAGTACATTGGTTATTCGCACCATTCAAAGTCAAGAGACGTTAGCTCCAGCTACTCGTGATTTGCCTGTAAAAGTCAGAAGTATTGGTTTTTTCTTCTGTAGTGGCTATTTTCAAATTTTAGGTATTCAAATAGTGGATACTGCGAATGCTCCTATTTTTCAAGGCAGAAGATATGGGATCATGAATGAGCAAGGCGGTTATATGGCAATCGCTTCTTGTAAATTTGGGGAGTCTACCCAACAAGCATCTTATAATGCGCTTTACTGTGGCGGGGCCTCGAAGATGAATGTTTATGGACGAACTACTTTTGTGAATCAAGCGCTCGCGATTCATTCACGACTTATGGCAGAAATTAACGTGGGAGATATTTCGGGTTCTGGAAATACCGTAGGTTTTCGTTGTGACTCAGCGACTTTACGAGGAACCACACCTTCCGGTTTTGCTAGTACAGCGACTCAAACTGCAGGTGTCGGATTGATTGTAACTAAAGGGACGGTGTTGTAAATGGAAGAAAATCAGTTTTTTAAGGTTGCAAACAAACCCATTGTTATTGATACGGTCCAACAAGCTATCATTGACAACGGGACCACTTTTTATTCTCATGACCGTGGAACGGCAAAAATCGACTTCTTTTTAAAAAATGAAGGAGTAGCTTTTTCTATCCCACAAGGAACACTTATTCCAATTCGATTAACGTTTCCTTTGGAGACGGCCGAGGATGGGCTAGCGAGACATGATTATTTAGCTGTAGTAGATGATCCGGTCAATGGTCATGTGCATATTGTATTAGAAGAAAATATTTTAGGGTATCAGGGAGTTGTAGAGGGTTCTGTTTATGTAAACTTTCCAAATCAACAGTCCCTTGATACTGCTGGACGATTTAGGTTCAGGATCCATCGTAGTCCTTTGGAAGAAACGACAAATGAAATTGATGCCTATTACTTCAATGGGTTTAATTGGTTTGCCCAGCAAGTAGAAGAATTGACGGATTCAACTAAACAGGAGATTGAAAAACTATTTGCTCGAGCAAATGACCAATCAGTTAGTTTGGAAGAAAAGGTAAAAATGCTAGATGAAAAAATTAATCAAACTGAGCAACAAATCAACGAGCTGGGTAATCTAAAACGGATGTACTCAAACAGTATTGATTTTGGGAATTATGACTATTCTGGTAATCCTAATCTTCTACCACCTGTTAGTGCAAACAACTTCACTCTAGGGACAGGTGGTACTGTTAAAGATGGTGAAGATGGAGAGATTATATTCACGTTAGATGGATCAAATACCTTTATCCGACATAATACTACCCAGAGAATGCCTGCGGTTTTACCAGGGGAAACCTATACTATTAGTGCAGAAATCAAGTTTCACTCTGATATCGTAGGTGATGTTAGCAACCTGAGATTTACACTTAATTACCTACCTGGTGGAGCAGTGTCTTTAGAAACAGCAAGACCTATTGTAGATACGAGTCGTGATAAATGGATACAACTCTCACGTACTCAGATTCCCAATTTTTCAACAACACCTCCTGCCCAATGGTATCTAGCACTGCAAGACGTGGTAACGGCAAATCGCATTACTGGGACGATTTCGCTTAGAAATTTAAAAATAGAAAAGGGTTCTGCAGTTACAGCTGATCAACCCAATCTATTAATTGCACCTTATCAGATTTCAAAAATTCCATTGAATGAGAATTTAGGGAATAAATCAGTAACATACCCATATACTACAAATGAAGCTCGATTATATGATTATAATAATGATGAAAACTGGATACCTAATCAGCCATACGTTTTACGAATTAAGACACATAATAGACCTACCGCAGGGATTGACGTATTTTTAGGTAGATATAGTGGTGTTAATAGCGTTGGTAGAATGCAATCTGTAGAAGCGTTAACAGATGTTTATGAACTAAAGTTTACTCCTACAGAGGACAAAATATTACCTAGCAATCCAAGTGGTTTGCTTATAATGCAAGAACCTGCAAGGGAACCTATTGCAATGAAATTTGAATGGTTGAAAATTGAAAAAGGAGACACAGCAACACCACCAATCACATCCTACAAGTACTTTGGTGAAGGTTTGAAAGACAGTAATAATCCATACGACTACAGCTGGGATGTTACACCAGAGTACACTGAAAAAGGATTGAATGACAAAGTAAGTCTGACAGAGCCACAAGCTATTGAAGGAACAAAGGTTTTTCGTGACCAGCCTTATATTGAAGGTGAACGCATATCAACTGAAAAGTTTGGAATCTCCTTAATTGGTGGAAGATTAGTAGGAGTACCTGTTTCAAATAACACTGTTTTAAATTGGGGTAATCCGTATGCTTATGATAATGAGCGATCAAAAACGAATGATTTATTTACCCTATCTGAAGATAATAAAACTTTAACGATTCTAAAAAACTGTGCGCTTCAATTTGTTGGTAAGTTTACCTGTCAAACGAACAATGCCAGTTATTATGCCTATCTTGGAATGCGTGTAAACGGAGCCAGTGACTGGCGTGTAGCTGGTATAGGAGGAGCATTGAATTGGCGCAACGATGTTGGCTGGTTTTGTGTAAGAAAGTTTAATGCTGGAGAACGTGTCACGCTTGTGACAGAAACCAATTTTACAACTGATTCAGTGAATAATTGGGGTGTTGATCAAGTGTATATCAAAGAAGTTTTGGCAACATAAAAGGAGGAAAATATGAAATCAATTTGGCAGTATGGACGAACAGGCGGGAAGTATGTTGGGAAAGTCTTGGACGATAGTGTGATATCTGTTCCGTATACAGATGTCCCACCATTAAAAGGAATTGAATTAGCAGATCAGTTTTTTATTCCGACAGAAAACCGTTGGCAAGAATTAGAAAACGCAACACTTCGTGAAAAATTGGAAAATCTTGAATATTTGTATGAAGAATTAAAAAAGCAAGATGAATGTAAAAGCGAACAGCTTCAACAGATGGGGGAACTGAATGCCACACTTATGATGAACGATATTCAACTTGCCAATCAGTTGGCCGAAGTAAAGGAGGCGCTCCAAGATGTTTAGTTATGAACAAATTGAACGAATGTATCGCCAAGGTTTTTTCACTGCCGAACAAGTCCGAATGTTTGTGCCGTTAGCAATTTCTGAAAAACAATTAAAAAAACTACTGAGAGAAGTAGAATAGGCGGTGACTTATGGAAGGAATTACTATCGGGGAGTGGATCGCGATCATAACACTCGGCGGCACATTGATTGTAGGTGTGGCGAAATTTTATGCGATGTTCACGAAACTTGATCACACGTTAGGGAAATTAGAAAAGACGATCATTCGGGTAGAAAAAAGTCAGATTGACTATGGCAATCGGCTTTCAATTATTGAAGAACAAATCAGATCTATTTTTAAGCAAATTGGAAAGGAGAGAAAATAAAATGACAGAAATCTTAGCTGCTTCAAGTATTATTACACCACTAGTTGTTGGTGTCACAGGGTTAATCAAAACACAAATGAAGGAGTACAAACTCTTACCCGTGATCAATGTGATTGCGGGTATTTTGTTAGGCGTGCTATACGCAGCGACCCTAGCACCACAAGATTTAGCAATCTACGCATGGGCTGGGGCTGTATCAGGGTTAGCCGCTGGTGGATTATTTGATTTAGGAAACAGTGTCATTCTTCCGACTGAATGACAAAGCAGCAAAGGAAAAACACAGCCAAAGGGCTGTTTTTTTATATAAAAAATTAGGAGGAATTGATTATGACAAAAATCCAAGATTTAAGAGGCGATTCAAGAATTTTAGGACCAACCAATGCCAAAAGAAATGTTTCTCAAGTAACTAAAATTGCTCGTCATCATTCTGCAACAACTACTGGAGACGTTTGGGCGTTTCAGAACCATTGGAATGGCACATTAGGCTGGGGAACAGGTGGCTATCATGAAATCATTTTACGAGATGGTACCGTACAATGGTGCTATTTCGATAATGATGTGACAAATGGTATAAGTGGACATAATACACCAACTTACCACATTTGTCTTGTTGGTAATGGTTCATTTACAGCTGAACAAGAAAAAGCATTTGAAGAACGAGCAAAAGCGGCCATGCAACGTTTTGGTTTATCCGTCAATGATGTATTAGGGCATAACGAATTTAGCGGTCATGCCTCGAATATCTGCCCAGGCATTAACATGAATACGGTTCGTGAACGATTACGAGCGGGGAATAACTTAACGCATGATCAAATTATCTTAGCGAGCCCACCAAAAACGAGCGGGAACTATGTAGGTAAGTTAGAAGTGTTTAACGAGCTAGTCTTAGGTACATTCCGGATTGCTGGGTGGTTAGTGCCAATCAATGGTGCAGCGTATTTAAATCAGGGATACGTCTTCTGGATGGATGCCGACAATCCGAATGTCGAAATTGGACGTTGTAAATCAGCCGGTATTATTAGAGATGATGTGAATGCAGCATATGGATTACCTAGTGGCCTACGATTTGGTTTGGATGGCACACTAGATATCCGAAAATTTGCAGGAAAAAGAGTCTTTCCGATGTTACGACGAACAAACGATTCGAATGGAAATACGATCAACGGACAAACAGTCGATATTCGTTTCCCTGAGTATGTTTTGACGATTCCTAAGCGATAAAAAATAGCCCCTCGTTTTGAGGGGAAATACATAATCATAATTAATTCGTAAACTGTGTATCTACTTCAATGAAATATCGACATTTCATTTCTTCATCAGAAAGAATCGTCTTCCATCTTCTTGTTATCTAATAAATGAAAATTAGTGTTGTATACCCGAAAAACATACCCGAGCATAAAAAAATGCCACCACGCACACTCTTTTCCAAACTACCGAAGTAGCCAAGAGTGTACTGGTGACGTGGGTTTGGCACCCAATGGGCCGTGAGGGGCTCGAACCCGCGACCCGCTGATTAAGAGTCAGCTGCTCTACCAACTGAGCTAACGGCCCATATGAAAAAGTACTTTATTATAGTAGCACTAAGCATTTTAAAATGCAAGGCACGTACAATAAAAAATCTACGAAAACTTTACTACTTCCTAGAAATTCATTCATAGTTTATTCATAAATGACCGTTATGATAAATGTATCCCAACCAACAAAGTTCTTGCAAAAGAACAACCCATAACACTTTTTCATTTTTTTACTCCTTTTCCCGTCATGAAAATGGCGGGTCTTTTTTTATTCCCAGAAGAATCTAGAACAAACCGCATTTAAACACTTGTTATTGGTGTTTGATTTTGTTATTAATTTATCTAGTTTGAGTAACTAGATTGAATGTTTTTGAAAACTTTGATAAGATATTAATGAGAACATTAAAGGAGCTTTCATAATGGAAAAAATGCGCCAGCAATTAATTGATTGGGCTGTCAGTATCGAAACGTTTCGTTTACCACATTGGGAAGAACTTCCAGACTTGGAGCTATACATGGATCAAGTCAAGACACTAGTAGATCGTCATTTATCACCAGTTATCCAAGGAGAAAAACATCCTTTGTTAACTTCTTCAATGGTTAATAATTATGTGAAACTAGGTTTAGTACCGGCGCCAATCAAAAAGCGATACAACAAACAACATGTGGCATTTCTGATTGCTATCACAACGCTTAAACAAGTGTTGACGATTCCTGAAATCAAAGAAGGAATTTTGTTTCAAGGAAAAACAGTGGGCATCCGTGAAGCATACAATCTTTTTTGTGATGAACAAGAAAATGCGGTACGAATGGTCAGTCAATTAGCCCAAGGAAAACAACATGAACAATTATTGAATCAAGAACTTCCATTAGAATATGTTGCTGTACGTTCAGCGACGATTTCTTTTGCAATGAAGCTACTAGCAGAAAAAACGATCAGTTTAGAAAGCGAATATTTACAAGAGGCAAAAAAGGAGAAAGAAAATGAAGAATAAGATTGCGATTTTAGTAGACTCAGGAACAGATGTGCCACAAGAAATCATCGATATGTACAATATTTATGTGATCCCTTTGAAAATCATTTATAAAGATAGAGAATATACAGATAAAGTCGATATTACTCCTGAAGAGATTTATAAGCGTTTACCTGAGGAAATTCCGGGTACCTCGTTACCTGATGGAGAATCAATCACTAAGATTTTTGATCAAATCAAAAATGATGGCTATGATAAAGTTCTAGCAATCACTATTTCAAGTGGTTTGAGCGGGACGAATAATGTGGTTCGTCTTGTCGCACAAGAACAAGAAGGAATCCAAACACATGTATTAGATACTAAAAATATTGGTATTGGCGCCGGTTTTACAGCAATCCAAGCCGCAAAATGGATCGAAGATGGCATGGAATGGGACACGCTGATCGATGAATTAGTTGCATTAGCTGAACGCACGAAAGTCTTTTTCAATGTAGCAACACTTGAATACCTGCAAAAAGGCGGACGTATCGGTCTAGTTGCCTCAATTTTAGGAAATGCCTTAAAATTGAATCCTATCATCTCTTGTAATGAAGAGGGCATCTATTATACAGTAGGTAAAGCACGAGGCAGAAAGAAAAGTTTAGACAAGACAATGTCCTATGTGAAAGAAGCTGTCGGGGATGCAAAAGTCTTCAACTTGGCAGTCGCACATGGTGCGGCGGAAGAAGAAGCAATTGAAATGAAGGCTCGTTTTGAACGTGAATTCCCTAATGTCCAAGAGATTTATTTTGGACAAATCTCACCGGCATTGGTTGTCCATACTGGCCCAGGTTTATTAGGGATCGGTGTGCAAATACTTGAAGCATAATATGATCGAAGCGAAGTGATCATCAAAGAACAGCATTATTTTTTATCTAAAATAATTAGAAAAAAATAGTGGACACTAAAAGAATTGCAAATAGAATCCCGCTCTTTAGAAGTTAGATATTGATCTGACTTCTCTAGGGCGGGATTTTTTATGGGGAAATTTAATTTTTGAATTTAATGAAACATGCTTCAAGAGTTTTGGGAGAAGAAAAAACACTATTCCGGCATTTTTGATTTTGTATAAAACATTAGGTTGACCTTAGAATCGCTCTAACCAATATCATTAAAGTAGGTATAGAAATGCGGATCATATCGATTGATCACTATGCCAGTTTATTTTTAGGTAGAAAGAAGGAGTTTAAAAATGAATTATTTAGAATTAAGTGCCCACAGAGAAAATCCAGCGGTAACGATCATGTTAGGGATGCCAAATGACGAAAAAAGTGCTGAAAAATATAAACTAGTGTTAAAAAATCTAGTCAAACAGATTATTTTAGAGTTGGAAGAAAGGGAAGGAACAGCGGCGAGAACAATGATTCGTAAAATCGATCAAGTGTTAAAAGACTTTCAACCTACGCATAAAAGAGGAAGCATTGTCTATTTTATTTCGCCAAGCGTCAATGAACAAATCGAAGTACCGTTTGTGTTGGAGAGTCAATTTGTTATTGATGCGTATTTCCATACAAAGGAAATCTTACGAAGTGAAAATAAAATGAACCATTATTATGTGTTAACGATTGGGATGGATTGTTCACGTCTACTAGAATATGTAGATGATACGCTGATACAAGAAGTGAAAGACGCACATTTCCCAATCAGGAATAAAGGCTACTGGACAAAAGACCGCGTATTGAATTCAATGGGAAGTGTTCAAACGAATTACAAAAAAGAGTTCTTCAAATGGATTGATTCTGAGTTACAACCTTATTTGAATCGTCATCCACACCCAATCATTTTAGCTGGAACAACAGAAAATATTGCGACATATAAACAGATGTCACATAAAGATGAACGGATTGTTGGAGAAATCTATGGGAACTTTACAGTTGATAGTGGCGAAAATGAGTTGGCAATAGGAGAGCAAGCAAATCAGGTGATTCACGAATACATTCGTCATCAAAAAGAGACGATACTACACACTATAGTAGGGATGGAAAACCAAGGGCGTGTAGAGCGTGATGTAGCCAACATCTACAGACAAGTAATTAAAGGAAAAGGGCAAAAATTGATTGTGGATCACGCTTACTATCAAGAGGCAGTGATTAGAGATCATCAAGTCAAATTAGTAGATATCTCACCGAGTGACGAAGGCTATGTCGAAGATATCATCAATGAAATCATTTATGAAGTCATGCGTTACGGAGGAGAAGTTATCTTTGCCGAAACAGAAGTATTAGAAAATCAATCGCCGATCCTGCTGCAATTACGTTATTAAAAATCGATTCATACAAATGGGAAACTAGGAAGCTTAGAAGAATAAGGAGATGGCACAAGCCCAACACTCGGATACATTCGGAGGTTGGGCTTTTTGATGAAAGTTCAAGTCTAAAAAGTTTGGAATAGCTAAGAAAACACCCGTAATCTTAAAAGATAGTATAAGATTCTTTTCAAATCAGCCTTGAGGCGTAGGTTATCTTATTGACCTTATAGTACAATGTTTAAAACAGAAAACAGCTACATGGAGGTTATGTATGAAGAAAACAAAACTTATTGCCACTCTCTTGGTCTCAAGCCAAGTTTTACTAGCAACACCAATCGTATTAGCAGACGAGACAGCAACAACGCAAAGTATTGTCCCAATTTCAGGAACGGTCGACTCGACAGTTGCTACGGATTCCTCCGAGTCAACAACGACAACCAGCTCTAGTGAACGATTACAGATCAATGCAGTAGCAATCGGTAATGCGTTAACGAAAGAACAAGAAACTTATACATTAGATAAATTAGGGATCAAAGGAGAAACACCGATCTATAAAACGTCCGGTACAGACTTGATGTCCTATATTCCTGACGGTGGATTTACCAAGGACTGGGCAGTTTACAGTTCTGTACGTATGCAGACGCTTGCTGAAGGCGAAGGGATCACTGTTGATATCGCGACACCAGAAAATATCACACGGATCACAGCCGCTCAGTATCAAAATGCAGCGTTAACAGCTGGGATCACCGATGCAAAATTGACGGTCGCATCTGCAGTACCAATCGATGGTTCAGGTGCTTTAGCTGGTGTGTACAAAATCGTAGAAGAGTCAGGGGGCATCATTAATCAAGACCGTGTCAGCGTGGCTCAAAATGAGATGGATGTTTTATCGTCTATCACAGAAGAAAACAAAGACAAAGATGGCTATTCCGATGAAGCATTAAATAAAGCACAGGAGCAAGCGAAAGAAGAATTAGCAGCTAAGACTGCTGATGGCAAAGAGCTGACACAAGCGGATATTCAAACGACAGTAGAAAAAGCTCTGAAGGATAATGGACTAGAAGATGTAATGACAAGCGATCAAGTCACAGAAATAACTTCGTTGATGAGTGAAATGAAAGATAAAAATATTTTTGAAGACTTCGTGAAGGAATTAGACTTGACTGAGGCAAGCAAGCAAATTCAAGAAAAATCAAAAGGGCTTTGGGAAAATATCAAAGGATTCTTTAGTGGCATATGGGATTCGATCACTGGCATGTTTTCTGGTGACTCTCAATAATCGAAATAGTTTTTTATATATGAAATATTTGATTTGAGCTACCCTATACGGATCTTTAATAGATGAAGCAAGAATAAACCGCTGTAACTTTTCCGAGTTAGCGGTTTATTTTTATAATCATCTAATCGCATACTTTAATAAGCTACAAGTGGGATTCGTGGAGGTTTGTAGGAATCCGAATCCGCCTGTTCAATCATGCAAATTTTATCAATAACGTCCTATTTTTTTAGAAAGATGAAACCTGATAAGAAATGCGGTATAATGGAACAGAATGACAATACTAACTAAGAGGTGGCTCTTTATGAAAAAAATACTAGTTGTCGACGACGAAAAACCGATTTCGGATATCGTCAAATTTAACTTAGCAAAAGAAGGTTATGACGTCTATACAGCATATGATGGGGAAGAAGCTTTAGCAAAAGTAGCCGAAGTGGAACCTGATTTGATTTTACTAGATTTGATGTTGCCAAAGATGGATGGCTTAGAAGTGGCTCGTGAAGTACGAAAAACGTTTGATATGCCGATCATCATGGTGACAGCTAAGGATTCTGAAATCGATAAAGTGTTAGGCTTGGAACTGGGAGCAGATGATTATGTGACCAAACCGTTCTCTAATCGTGAATTAGTGGCACGTGTGAAAGCAAATCTTCGACGTGGCGCTTCTGCTACCAAAGAAGTGGAAGAAGTCACACCTTCTGAACTGATCATCGGGGACTTAACGATCCATCCCGATGCATATATGGTGACGAAACGTGGCGAAACGATTGAATTGACTCACCGTGAGTTTGAACTGCTCTTTTATTTAGCAAAACACATTGGTCAAGTCATGACACGGGAACATTTGTTACAAACCGTCTGGGGCTATGATTATTTTGGTGATGTTCGTACAGTAGACGTGACCGTTCGTCGTTTGCGTGAAAAAATCGAGGATAATCCAAGTCATCCTAGCTATTTAGTTACACGCCGAGGCGTAGGGTATTACTTGCGTAATCAAGAACAGGAGTAATTGGATGAAAGGAAAAGTCCGTTTTTTTCGATCAGTAAACTTCAAAATAGCTATTACATTTATTTTGATTTTACTGATCTCAATTGAAATTATAGGTGCTTACTTTATTAGAGGATTGGAACGTTCAACGATCAATACCTTTATCAAAGATATGAACCAAACAGTCGAAACATTAGCGACAACGATCAGTCCAGAACTGAACGGGAAAAGCAATGAAAGTGCGACTATCGATGATGTCAATGGGAATATCAAGCGTTTTATTGAGACCAGTGCTTCAAGTGATATCATCGAGATCCGTGTCGTGGATGAAAAAGGCATCATTCGAGCAACGACAGAGGTAAGCGAACAAGGTTCAGTCGGCAAAAAAAATGATTACGTCGATATGAATGATTTTACAACCAAACGCTATGTCGCATTAGATGATGACGGAAAACGAGTAAATATCAATATTCAACCGATTTTGTCCCCGACCGGCGACGCCGTCATCGGGGCTCTTTACGTCAAAAGTGATATCGAACAAAAATATTCAGAAATCAATAATACAGCACTGATTTTCTTTACGGCTTCGTTAATTGCTGCATTTATCTCAATGGTTGTGTCTGTTCTGGTCGCACGTTCCATTACGCAGCCAATCGGTGAAATGCGTGAGCAAGCGATCCGCATTGCTCGTGGTGATTATAGCCGTAAAGTAAAGGTCCATGGTCAAGATGAATTAGGTCAGTTGGCTGAAACGTTCAACCAATTAGCAGAACGGATCGAGGAAGCGCAAGATACGATGGAAGCTGAACGAAATCGGTTAGACAGCGTCTTGTCACATATGACAGATGGCGTTATTGCAACCGATCGTCGAGGGAAGATCATTACGATCAATGATATGGCTGTCTCATTATTAGACTTGAAAAAAGAAGAAGCAATCGGACAGTCAATCTTGACCCTTTTAGCAATTGAAGAAGAATACACGTTACGAAAACTGTTAGAAGATCCGAATGAAATGATTTTAGATCGATCAACTGGAGCGAGAGAAGCTGACCAGATGATTTTACGCGTCGATTTTTCGATGATCCGTCGAGAATCTGGCTTTATCAGTGGGTTGGTTGCAGTTTTACATGATGTAACGGAACAAGAGAAAACAGAACGGGAACGTCGTGAGTTCGTATCGAACGTTTCCCATGAGTTGCGTACGCCTTTAACAAGTATGCGTAGTTATATCGAAGCACTGAGTGAGGGTGCTTGGAAGGACGAAGAAGTCGCACCGAACTTTTTAAAAGTGACCTTAGATGAGACCGATCGTATGATTCGCATGATCAATGATCTACTGAATCTATCTCGCATGGATACGGGGAATACTCAATTACAATTAGAATATGTCAATTTTAATGAACTCGTTAATTTTGTGTTAGATCGTTTTGATATGATGGTTGGTAATCAAGAAAAAAATTATACGATCCGTCGAGAATTTACGCAACGAGATCTGTGGGTCGAGATCGACACAGATAAAATCATCCAAGTTATTGACAATATCATGAACAATGCGATCAAATATTCACCCGATGGGGGAGCAATCACTTGCCGGTTGCTTGAAACACATAACAATGTGATTTTAAGTATTACAGACCAAGGGCTAGGTATCCCTAAAAAAGATTTGAATCGTGTATTTGAACGTTTTTATCGAGTGGATAAAGCAAGAGCTAGAGCGCAAGGTGGAACAGGATTAGGTTTAGCAATCTCTCGCGAAGTAGTGAAAGCACATCGTGGCGCAATCTGGGCAGAAAGTAAGGAGGGACAAGGTTCAACCTTCTATATTTCTTTACCTTATGAACCGTATGAGGAGGAATGGTGGGAATGAAGATTTCTGAAAAATTTATACGAATTGGTTTGATCTTGATGGTTGCATTAAGCCTGTACTTCTCTTATGCAATTTGGTTGAGTCCAGCAGGGAAAACCTCAATCAACTTAGAAGAGAGCAATTCACAAGTGATTGAATCACAAAGCTATCGTAAAGCATCAGAAATTTATTTGCCTTTACACCTCACATGGTTTCAAACAGATACAGTGAAAGAAACGAATAGTGAGAACCTGATTTCTCAAATACATGGGTTGATCGAAGGTGCTCGTTTTGGCAAGCTGACAGAAGTCGTGGAAGCAGACCAAGAGAAGTTCAATCAAAAGAAGTCTCTCAATGAAGGAATCGAATTCTCTTATAACGCACCTTATCTACTCAGTGGCTATGTGAAAGCATTTGGTTTGAATATTGATCTAGGTTCAGTCCAAAATGAAGATGTCTATTTTACGAGTGTCCAATTTGATCTAAAAGACGAAAAAGTTAGTTTTATTGATTATGATCAGCGGACGATTTACGAAGCCAGTCTATCGATGGATTGGAAAGAAATAGAACATGATTTGAATTCTTCAGATGTCAACTGGACACCTGTATTCAGAACGCCAGAAAGTATTGAGACACAGCACAGTATCAAAGAACCAATGAAACTAAAAAAATACAGTTATATCTTATCTCAGCAACCATACACCGTCTTTCGGAATGCTTTTTTTTCCCAGCCAGACGCGGTTAAAAACAATGATGAAAGTACGGAATTGATTTTTTATGATGGCAATGAAACAATGACGATCCATTCAGAAAATCAGATCGTCGATTTTAGAGGAGATTTACCGACGATTGATGAACCAAATAATATTTTTACGGACAGTTTTCCTTATGTCAGCAAACTAGGTGGCGCGTTAGGCAATGTTCGATATTTTGATCGTAATAAGAATACAATCGATTATCGTATTTTTGTAGAAGGATTTCCCGTATTTGGTTCAGATAGTAAAGGAAAAGTTGGAATCGAAATCGGTAATGAGCAAGTGAATAATCAAGTAAGTATCCAAACGAGTTTAAATACCATCCAAGTCCCGATTCCTTCAGATGAAGAAGTCGAGTTGCCTAGCACCGACGATGTATATCAGGAATTAGTAGATAATGGGGCAGAAGAATCGAAAATCGAGTTGATTATTGTTGGCTATACATGGCAAAACATCGAAGAAACGAATCGGGTGGTTGATCTATTCCCAGAGTGGTATGTGAAATATCAAGGAGAATGGTATTCTGCAAATGACTTATTGACCAAACTACCTGAGAAGGAGGCGGAGTAACTATGGATTTCAAAAAAATTGAATGGATTTTCTTCGTCGCCTTTTTAGGATTGAATGTTTTTTTGTTTAGTAGTTACCATGAATCGATCAACCAAGAGCATACGGTAATACGCTCAGATCAGACAGAATCGATCAAAAAACGGTTAGCAAATGATGATATTACTTATACGGGTGATTTTTCTTCAGAAAGTAAGCAAGGATACTATTTAAGTGCGGAAGAAACGGAACTGAGTCAAACGTTGTTCAAGTATCGCCAAGATAATAATCGACGTGGTCTATTAGAGAGTGGCGTTTCGATCAATGATAATATATTGACTAAAACGTTATCGGACTCTGAATCTGAAAGCAAAGTGCTTGATCCAAATCGCATAGCAAGTTCACTCAATGACTTTTTAGATAACGAGGAAGATGTTTTATTTGGTAATGAGTATATCTATATGAAAAATTTCTCTGTATTAGAAGGTGATTCTCCTGAAATCACAGCGAGCCAAACGTATGAAGGATTGCCATTCTATGATGATACAGCTAAACTTATTTTTTCCCTCGAAAAAAAGGGGGATGAGTATCGCATTTTGAAGTATACTCAAACCCATTTAACGAATATTGAACAGTTGCGAGAAAAAACAGAATTGCATACGGAAGAAGAAGCCATTAATACATTGTATGTAAATAATAAAATCTCTCGAGGATCGAATATCCTTTGGCGTCAACTGGCTTACTCTCGTATTTTGAAAGTACGAGAGAAAAATGTGTATGTACCGGTGTGGTATGTCGCAATTGAAACGCCGGATAAGACCTATCAGATCGAAACGGTCAATGCATTTAGTAATACGATTATTACAAATAATTCGATCCCAAAGGTGGAAGATCATTAAAAAAGTAGGTATAATGAAAAAAGTTTACAAAGTAAGAAGGGAAGTAGTAGTAAAATGGCTGAAGGAAATACAGCTTTTAAAATCAGTATCCTTGCAAGTGGGAGTTCAGGAAACTCATTATATATCGAGAGTGACAAAAAGCGACTTCTGGTAGATGCAGGACTGAGTGGGAAAAAAATTACTTCCTTAATGGCACAAATCGGTCGGACGCCCGATCAATTAGACGGTATTCTTGTGACACATGAACATCGAGATCACATTCATGGGGTAGGTGTTTTGGCGCGTAAGTACCATTTAGATATCTATGCAAATGAAAAAACATGGGAAGCAATGGCTCCGATGATCGGAAATGTCCCAATCGAACAAAAACATTTATTTCAGATGGGGAAAGTCCAAACATTTGGCGATTTAGATATCGAGAGTTTTGGTGTTTCCCATGATGCAGCTTCACCACAATTTTATCGTTTCCATAAAGAGAATCGTTCGTTTGTCATGCTGACGGATACAGGTTATTGTAGTGATCATATGCGAGGGATCATTGAAAATGCTGATGGGTACTTGATGGAAAGCAATCATGATCTAGAGATGTTGCGTATGGGACCTTATCCTTGGAATTTGAAACAACGTATTTTAGGCGATCGTGGTCATTTATCGAATGAAGATGGTGCGTTAGTGATGACTGATGTAATTGGCGATCGTACAAAACGAATCTATTTAGGCCATTTAAGTAAAGAAAACAATATGAAAGAATTGGCCCATTTGACTATGGAAAATATTCTTAAGGAAAAAGATCTAGGTGTGGGATATGATTTCAATGTGTACGACACTGACCCGGATGCTGCAACAGAATTATTTTCAATTTGATCAATCAGTTGTGACGGAAGTGAACAGCTCATAGAAATAAGCGGTAAAGTCCGAAAATTTGAAGGAATTTTTGGGCTTTACCGCTTATTTCATAAGGAGTTACCTCCTGAATGCTATTTATTTTATTATAGGGAGTGCCTGATGATGAAAGTCACAGGTTTTTTTTATTATATTACAGTAAACCTTGTTGCAATGCCAATTGTACAATGACAACTAGAGTATTCATACCAATATGGGTGATCATTGGTGCCCAGATTCGCCCAGTGGATCGATATAGTAAACTAAAGAAAAATCCTAAAAAGAAGTAGACGAGTAAATGCCCATCATTGTGTGCTAATGCAAAGAGCAAGGAACTAACACTTGCACCTACCCAAAAGTTAGTATAGTGACCAACGATGCCAAGAATACTCCGACGAAATACAAATTCTTCCATGATTGGTCCGGCAATAGTTGTAGCAATAATAAAAGCAGGAGTATCTAAAATCAGTTGGATAATATTTTGCGTATTTTCAGATGGAGAGACTTCTCCAAAAAAGAAACTCTCGATCATAACCGCAATACTTTGTAAAATCAGAGCGATAAAGATACCAATGACTCCATATAAAATGATTTTTGAGCGAGAAGCAACTGGTACGTTTGCTTCGATTTCAATCGGTTCTTTATGCTTGAGGTACAAGAACCACAGAATGATTGCACCTAAGATATACGTAACTGTTGTTGCATTGATCAAACCTGACGTTGAATTTACAAGTCCGACAGATGTCAGAAGTAAAGGCGAGACAAACACTAGTCCGTAACAAAAAATGCTAAAAAAGCTATATTTTTTTAATGACATATGAAACCTCCTTGAGCTAAGTGAAAAGCCAAGTATAACTTTCTTTCTTGCTCTAATAATATAGGAAAAGCAACCTTTCGTTGAACGTTAAGTGAAGAAACTTAGTAGCTTAATCAACTTCTGTGTTACTAAACACTATCCATTATTCATTATACCATATCAAGATGTTTCTCTGATCAGTTAGTATTGATCGGCTTTTTCACGACCTGATAAACGGTGTTCAAGAAGCAACACTTCAATAATAAGACAAAAAAATCCAAAATGAAAAAGCCATTTTTGATTTTTCTGTCTTATTACTCAGTGCTGAGCGCTTCTTTCACAACCTAGATAAACGGTGTTCAAAAGCCAGCTCCTTCAATATTAAGTCAAAACTTGAAAAAATATGAGAAGCTATTTTCTCAAATTTTTCCTTAACACTTGGAGCTGATCGGCTTTTTCACAACCTAGATAAACAGTGTTCAAGAAGCAACACTTCAATAATAAGACAAAAAAATCCAAAATGAAAAAGCCATTTTTGATTTTTCTGTCTTATTACTCAGTGCTGAGCGCTTCTTTCACAACCTTCTTTAAAAATTTTTTTTCTATGATTTAAAAAGCTTGCAAAAGAATAGGAGAATGAGTATTATTAAAAATGTAGGTTAGCACTCGATGTGATAGAGTGCTAACGGATTCAAAAAAAGAGTTATCGGAGGGATTTATCGTGTTAAAACCATTAGGTGATCGCGTCATCATTGAAGTCGCGCAAGAAGAAGAAAAAACTGTTGGAGGAATCGTTTTAGCTTCATCAGCGAAAGAGAAACCTCAAACTGGAACAGTTGTAGCAGTGGGTGAGGGACGTTTGCTAGAAAACGGCGAAAAAGTTCCTGCAGCTATTAAAGTAGGCGACCAAGTAATGTTTGAAAAATATGCCGGTACAGAAGTGAAATTTGAAGGAACAGAATATTTGATCGTCTCTGGAAAAGATATCATGGCGATTGTTGAGTAAGTACAAAACAAAAATAATTGATGAGGTGACGAAAAAATGGCAAAAGAATTGAAATTTGCAGAAGATGCACGTGCAGCAATGTTACGTGGTGTAGATAAATTAGCAGATACAGTAAAAGTGACATTAGGACCAAAAGGCCGTAATGTTGTTTTAGAAAAATCATATGGTTCTCCATTGATCACAAATGATGGTGTGACGATTGCAAAAGAAATCGAATTAGAAGATCATTTCGAAAACATGGGTGCAAAACTAGTTTCAGAAGTTGCATCTAAAACAAATGATATCGCTGGAGACGGTACAACGACAGCGACTGTCTTGACTCAAGCAATTGTCCGTGAAGGTTTGAAAAACGTCACAGCTGGTGCTAACCCATTAGGTATTCGTCGTGGGATCGAATTAGCCACTAAAACAGCAGTGGAAGAATTACACAACATCTCAACTGTTGTTGACTCAAAAGAGGCTATTGCACAAGTTGCTGCTGTTTCTTCTGGTTCAGAACAAGTGGGCCGTTTGATTGCAGATGCAATGGAAAAAGTCGGCAATGATGGTGTTATCACAATTGAAGAATCTAAAGGAATCGAAACAGAATTAGATGTCGTAGAAGGTATGCAATTTGACCGTGGTTACTTGTCACAATATATGGTAACAGACAACGACAAAATGGAAGCTGTTTTGGAAAATCCATACTTGTTGATCACTGACAAGAAAATTTCAAATATCCAAGATATCTTACCTTTATTAGAACAAATCTTACAACAATCACGTCCTTTATTGATCATTGCTGATGACGTGGATGGCGAAGCGTTACCAACATTGGTATTGAATAAAATCCGTGGAACATTCAATGTTGTTGCTGTAAAAGCACCAGGTTTCGGCGACCGTCGTAAAGCAATGTTAGAAGATATTGCTGTCTTGACTGGTGGTACAGTGATTACAGATGACCTAGGATTAGAATTGAAAGATGCAACAATCGAAAACTTAGGAAATGCTTCAAAAGTAGTTGTGGATAAAGACAACACAACAATCGTTGAAGGTTCAGGCGATAAAACAGCCATTGATGCACGTGTTCAATTGATCAAAAACCAAATCGCTGAAACTACTTCAGACTTTGACCGTGAAAAATTACAAGAACGCTTAGCGAAACTTGCTGGCGGAGTAGCAGTCGTAAAAGTCGGAGCAGCAACTGAAACAGAATTAAAAGAATTGAAACTACGTATTGAAGATGCGTTGAACGCTACTCGTGCTGCTGTTGAAGAAGGTATGGTCTCTGGTGGTGGTACAGCATTAGTGAACGTGATCAACAAAGTAGCCATGATCGAAGCAGAGGGCGATGTAGCAACAGGTATCAAGATCGTTACTCGTGCATTAGAAGAACCAATTCGCCAAATTGCTGAAAATGCTGGTTATGAAGGATCAGTTATTGTTGATAAATTGAAAAATGTTGATTTAGGAACAGGATTCAATGCAGCAACTGGTGAATGGGTAAACATGGTGGAAGCCGGAATCGTTGACCCAACAAAAGTAACTCGTTCAGCATTACAAAATGCAGCATCTGTATCTGCATTACTATTAACAACTGAAGCAGTTGTGGCAGATAAACCAGAACCAGCAGCACCTGCTGCACCAGCTATGGATCCATCAATGATGGGCGGCATGATGTAATAACTCCAGAAGAACCTTGTTCAATCAAGGTTCTTCTTTTTTTTGTCTTCTTAGAAAAAAAGCATAAATAGAGCAAAATACGAGTGTATAGTAATGAGATTGTGCATTCATATTGTTTAGATAGAAACGATATAAACCACTGAATAGATAATCAAATCATCATCGTTTTTGTATGTTTATTTCGTAAATATTACCTTTGACGGAAATTTCATTTCTCTTGACATTTCTTTCACTCTTTCGCTAGCGAAGTTCACAAAGTTATGCTATATTTGTGATATCATTATAATGTATACGCATTCATAGTGATAGGAGATCGAATTGTAGGAGGATGAAAATGAATAAATTGATGGAATGGATGGAGAGATATATCTTGCCAGTTGCCACGAAGATTGGTTCGGAAAAGCATCTGGTTGCTTTACGTGATGCGTTTATTGGAACCATGCCGGCAACGATGGCTGGGGCAATTGCTGTGCTATTGAATGCGTTTATGCGTGATTTTCCTAACACGTATCTAGGTGACGGGAATGCCATTACGACTTTCTTTACACCAGTAATTGGTGTGAATGGGTTGATTTGGAATGGTACGCTAGCGATTATGGCGGTCGTATTCGCATTGTCACTAGGTGCAAATTTGGCAAAGGCATATGAAGTGGACCCTGTATCAGGAAGTATTGTATCTTTAGTTGCATTTATTATTGGATTACCTGATGCTGCCACAGCTGTTTTGACGTTGCCAGAAAAATTGTCACAAGATGCGATGGACATGATCACTACAGCAGGCGGCGTGATTGCTGATGGTGCTGATGGTGGACAGACGCTTTCAATGGGCGCTTGGGGTTATTTCAACTTTGGGAAATACATGGGCGGTTCTGGTCTTTTTACAGCTATGATCTTTGGTTTTATTTCTGTTATCATTTTTGCACTATTGATGCGTAAAAAAATTATTATCAGAATGCCAGAATCAGTGCCACCAGCAGTTGCACGTGCTTTTGCCGCAATCATTCCTGCAGTTGTTTCTTTATATGTTGTGGGAACGATCAATTATATCTTCCGACAAACAGCAGGAGTACCATTGATTGACTGGATCTCTGAAGCGATTCAAAAACCTTTGATGAATTTATCGCAAGGGTATGGTGCAGTATTTATTATCGTGTTACTTGTTCATGTGCTTTGGTTCTTTGGATTACATGGAACAAACATCATGTCACCAGTATTACAGACACTTTATGGTACAGCGATGGTCGAAAATACCAATGCTTTTCAAAATAATGAACCAATCCCTTTCAAATGGGTAGCAGGTTCATTTGAAGCATTCGTATGGCCTGGTGGTGCCGGCGTAACGTTGGTATTGATCGTCATGATTTTATTTTTATCAAAACGTGCCGATTATAAAACAGTTGGTAAGCTAGGGATTGCTCCTGGTTTGTTCAATATCAATGAACCAGTGATGTTTGGTCTACCAGTCGTATTGAATCCATTGTTGATGATCCCATTCATCGTCGCACCACTTGTAACGGCAACCATCGCTTACTTCGCGACAATGGCCGGACTGGTTCGCCCAGTGGTGGTAAATGTGATTTGGGTCATGCCAACGATTATCAGTGGGTTCTTAGCAACCGCAGGTGACTGGCGTGCCATCGTCTTGACGATCGTCAATCTCTTAGTCGCTGCTTTGATTTGGGCACCATTTATCTTGGCTGCAAACCGTTTAGATCCTAATCTAGGTGAACCAGAGGAATAAAAGAAGCAAACTCCTTGCTATGAGACGCGTTTCATACCGTATACTCAAAGCATAAATAAAGGAGGGCTTCTTATGAATACCTATATCAAAGCAACGCAAGGCACAAAGGATCAATGTTTTTACGCATTTGTTGAGTTTAAAGATTCCATGCTCGTGTTGTCTAGTTTTCAAGGCCTTAATCGATCGGTGATCAAAAAAATCAATTTAGCAGATATTTCTGGTTTGACCAAGGATAATTATTGGGGTGGTCAACGAATCAGTTTCTACGACCAAGGAACATTGTATCAATTTTTCGAATGTGGACCCGCTGTGGTAGACTATCTACAAGAAAATCTTTTTGTATAGGTGGCGAACAGTAGTCATGGCAAACATCCGAGATATAGCCAAACGAACAGGATATTCTGTTTCGACGGTATCCCGTGTCATCAATCAACATCCTTATGTCGATGAAGCGAAACGAACAGAGATCTTGAAAGTGATCAAAGAATTAAATTATGTACCGAATGCCAATGCCAGACAACTAAGTTCTGGAAAAACTAAAAATATTGGTGTCATTTTACCTTACACAAATCACCCATATTTTGATCAGTTGCTCAGTGGAATCATTGAAGTCGCTTTTAGTGAGGGCTATAAAGTGACATTGTTGCCAACAAACTACCAAATAAAACGGGAACAACAATATTTAGAAGAGTTTGCGGCGAAAGCATTTGACGGATTGATCATTACATCAAGAGCAAATCCCTTAGAGTTGTTGCTTGATTATCAACGCTATGGCCCTATCGTCTTTTGCGAAAAGATCGAAGACTTGGAAGTAACGAGTGTCTATATTGATCGGAAACAATCGATTACTGATGGCTTATCCTTTTTAAAAGATCAAGGTGTCAAACGTGTAGGTGTCACCTTAGGAAGAACCGGTCGAATGAGTTACAATTCAAAAATCACATTGAAACTGTGTAAAGAGATTTTTCCTGAATTTAATGAAGCTGATGTCTACTGGCAGTGTATTGATACCGAACATGGGAAATTGGCTGGGAAATTTTTTAAGGAACGAGGAATTGATGGCATTTTCACGAATTCAGACACAGTAGCAGCCGGAGTTCTCCAAAGTTATAAAAACCAAAAAATACCGATCGTTGGTAGGGAAAATATGCTGATCAGTGAATTATTAAATTTTTCAACAATTGATCACCATCTGAAACAATGTGGTGAAACCGCTTTTCGTTTGTTTTTGAATGATACAGTCGAACAAGTAAAGATTCCGTATACTTTTATTCAACGTCCGTGAAATAAAAAAGACAAATCCACAAAAAGGATTTGTCTTTTTTTATTTATGCGTGAGCTTGAATGATCTCATTCAATGCTACAGCGGCGCCTTTACCACAGCGAGAATCATAGTATTCAGTAAAACGTTCATCTGAGATATACAGCATACCTAATCCTTTGTGGGCTTCTGCTTGATACGTGGGCCAACTAAATGATAGCCATTTTTTATGTGCATCAAAAATTTCTTTTGCAAGTGCCTGATTTGATTGGTCAGACAGATAAGACGTTAAGTTCGTTAGTAATTGTTGCTCAACTTCTTGCATTTCTTGGTATTTTTCTTGGGAAAGGTTTTGCCATTGTTCGTTTGCTTTATCAATGGTTTCTTCTCCGTATTTTTCCCGGATCTCTGTGCCGTAGTTTACTTCATTTTCAGTTATTTTTTGTTTTTTAAATCCTTCAAATTTTTCTTGGTCAGTCATCTTTTTTCCTCCTTTGAATTGTGCTAATGTTTGTTGGACGGTTGCCAGGAGAGTATCAATTTCTGCTCGTTTCTCTAGTAGTTTTCTCTGGTGTTCGATGAGTGCATGTTGATGATCAAAGGTAGGATCATCTAATAATTCGCGAATTTGGTTCAGTGGAAAATCTAAGGATCGATAAAATAAAATTTGTTGTAGACGATCGATTTCTTGAGAACCATAGATACGATAACCAGCTGAATTGATCCGTTTGGGTTTGAGTAAATCAATTTCATCGTAAAAACGTAGTGTACGACTACTTACTCCTGAGAGCTGTGCCATTTTCTTAATTGTGTATTCCATTGTTTTCCCTCCTGACAAAACTAGCATAATCCTTGACGTAACGAGAAGGTCAAGTGAAAAATCATCTTTTTTATCTAATTGATTATATGTTATACTATTAAACGAAGAGAGGGAAATCAAATTGTTTTTTTATCGTCTTTATGAAAGCGATTTATTTTGTTGATTAGAAAAATTAAGAAAAGAGGAAAAGTATGAAACTGATTGAAACCCCGATTACGAGCAACTTGAATATCAAAACTTTTTATCCAAAAATCGTTGATTTCTTTTTTAGAAATTCTGCTATTCGATTTTATAAACTATTTTCTTTAGATCGTACACAGATTTTGTTGATCGATACCTATAATCAAGTCCAATTAGTGATGATCAATACAAAAAAGAAAATCACTAAACAGGAAATTGATTATGCAATCAAAAAAGTGTTGAAAACAGAACGATCAGCGGTCAATATCCATGTAGGTGTCAAGCAAGAATTAGAAGAAGCGGGTGTTCAGTTCAAACGGCCGAATAAGGACATCGTCATTGTAGAACAAGCCATTGCAACGATTGCATAGCTCGATCAATACAGCAAGAAAGTTATGGATGATCCTAAATTGAATAAGCGATAGGAAGTAAAGCGCCTAAATTCCAAGATAGTTTGATTTTTGGGATTTAGGCGTTTTTTTACAACTTAGATAAACGGTGTTCAAGAAGCAACACTTCAATAATAAGCCAAGAAAATCCAAAATGAAAAAGCCATTTTTGATTTTCCTGTCTTATTACTCAGTGCTGAGCGCTTCTTTCACAACCTGGATAAACGGTGTTCAAAAAGCTGACCTTCAACATGAAGCTGAAAAATCAAAAAATATGAGGAGCTATTTTCTGATTTTCCATCTTACTGCTCAGGTCAAAACGCTTCTTTTACAACCTAGATAAACGGTGTTCAAAAAGCAACACTTCAATAATAAGCCAAGAAAATCCAAAATGAAAAAGCCATTTTTGATTTTCCTGTCTTATTACTCAGTGCTGAGCGCTTCTTTCACAACCTAGATAAACGGTGTTCGAAAGCCAACTCCTTCAATAGTAAGGCAGAACTTGAAAAAATATGAGAAGCTATTTTCTCAAGTTCTGCCTTACTACTTGGAGCTGCCCGGCTTTCTCACAACCTGTCTCTTATTTCTTTACTTTGTACAAAATAAAACAAGATTTCTTTTACTAGGGTATTTTTTTGTTATAATGGATAAGAAATGAAAATTGGCTAAGAGGAGCAATAAAAAAGATGACGACAACTTACTCAGATGACAGTTTGACGCTACATACGGATCTTTACCAGATCAACATGATGCAGACTTACTGGGAACTAGATAGAGCAGATAAACATGCAGTTTTTGAATGTTACTTCCGCGAGATGCCATTCAATCATGGTTATGCTGTTTTTGCAGGGTTAGAACGATTAGTAGATTATTTAGAAAATTTGACATTTACAGATACAGATATTGCGTATCTTCGTGAGATGGCTGTTTATCCGGAAGGTTTTTTGACGTATTTACGTGAATTCAAATTCAAAGCGACTGTCCGTTCCGCTCGTGAAGGAGAACTTGTTTTTGCGAATGAGCCATTGATCCAAGTGGAAGGTCCATTAGCTCATTGTCAATTAGTAGAAACAGCCTTATTGAATATGGTGAACTTTCAAACGTTGATCGCGACGAAAGCGGCTCGTATCAAATCAGTGATCGGTGACGATCCATTATTGGAGTTTGGTACACGTCGTGCGCAAGAATTGGATGCTGCGGTTTGGGGTACTCGTGCTGCTTACATTGGTGGAGCAGATGCAACGAGCAATGTTCGTGCAGGGAAAATTTTCGGGATTCCAGCAAGCGGTACCCACGCTCATTCTCTTGTTCAAAGTTATGGGAATGACTATGAAGCATTTATGGCGTATGCAAAGACACACAAAGATTGTGTTTTTCTAGTGGATACTTACGATACCTTGAAATCGGGTGTTCCTAGTGCGATCCGTGTGGCAAAAGAACTTGGCAACAAGATCAATTTCCAAGGCGTACGTATCGATAGTGGCGATATGGCGTATATTTCGAAACGGGTCAGAGAACAATTAGATTCCGCTGGTTTTACAGAAGCGAAAATCTATGCCTCAAATGATTTAGATGAAGCGACGATTTTAAACTTAAAAATGCAAAAAGCAAAAATCGATGTTTGGGGCGTGGGAACAAAGTTGATCACCGCCTATGACCAACCGGCTTTAGGTGCAGTCTTCAAACTGGTATCCATCGAAAATGAACAAGGTGAAATGATCGATACGATCAAATTGTCTAGCAATGCAGAAAAAGTTACTACACCAGGTAAAAAACAAGTATGGCGTATCACTCGTAACTTTGATGGAAAATCAGAAGGCGATTATGTGACGCTATGGGATGAAGATCCTCGACAAGAAGAAGAGATCTTCATGTTCCACCCGACACATACCTTTATCAATAAAACCGTTCGTGATTTTACAGCTCGGCCAATTTTACAAGATATTTTTGTTGAAGGAACGAGAGTCTATGACTTACCGACATTAGAAGAAATCAAAGAGTATACCAGAGGAAACTTAGATTCTCTTTGGGAAGAATACAAACGTGATTTGAATCCGCAAAAATATCCTGTGGATCTATCAACAGATTGCTGGAATCATAAGATGGCAATCATGGAACGAATGAAAAAAAGCGTCACACAATTAACGAGTGAACTATAGGAGGAATGGAAGATGAATCATTTACAACAAGCAATCATCGAAGAATTAGGCGTGAAATCAGTCATCGATCCTCAAAATGAAATTCGTGTGAGTATCGATTTCATGAAAGAATATTTGAAAAAGAATCCCTTCTTAAAAACCTTGGTTTTAGGTATCAGTGGAGGACAAGATTCTACTTTAGCTGGACGCTTAGCTCAATTAGCAATGGAAGAAATGCGGGAAGAAACGAAAGATGACAGTTACCAGTTCATCGGTGTACGTTTGCCTTATGGAGAACAGGCAGATGAAGAAGATGCTAAAGCTGCGTTAGATTTTATCCAACCAGACGTCCAATTACGTGTAAATATCAAACCTGCAGTAGATGCGCAAACGCAAGCGTTGATTGAAGCAGGTGTAGAAATCAGTGATTTCAATAAAGGAAATATTAAAGCGCGTCAACGAATGATCACGCAATATGCGGTTGCAGGACAACGCGCAGGGGCTGTGATCGGTACCGACCACGCAGCTGAAAATATTACTGGCTTCTTTACGAAATATGGTGACGGTGGGGCAGATATTTTGCCATTGTTCCGCTTGAATAAACGCCAAGGAAAAGCATTGTTGAAGGCTTTAGACGCGCCAGAACATCTCTATACCAAAGTGCCAACAGCTGACCTTGAAGAAGGCAAGCCGATGATTGCTGATGAAGTCGCATTAGGTGTCACATATGATGAAATCGACGACTATTTGGAAGGAAAAGAAATTCCTGCAGATGCACAGCAAAAAATCGAGCAATGGTGGAATAAAACACAGCATAAACGTCATTTGCCAATTTCGATCTTTGATGATTTTTGGAAATAAATGAAGTGAAAAAATAATCAAATAAACCGTGAATCCTTTGTTGATCAAGGGATTCACGGTTTGTTTTTGTTTGTATTCGTTTTTTGCTCTCCAGTGTATTTTCAAGATGGAAATTTTTATTGCTTTGCTTCATTCTCATAGAAAAGAAGGCTTAATAATCAAATTGTCCACATTAGAAGAGTCAATATTGAAAGAAACAAAATAGGATTGGCTATCCTTGATTGGCACTCTTTGGCAGTCTGAAACAAATCGATGTTCCTTAAGAAAATCATTTGATAGCGACAATAGCATCTATTTCTACTTTGAATCTTCGATCAATCAATCCAGCTACTATTACTACTGTCATTGCTGGTTTATTTTCTCCATATAGTTTTATAAGTGTCGTCCTATCAATAATAAGCCAGAACCATCAAAAATGAAAAAGCCATTTTCGATGGTTCTGTCTTATTACTCAGTGCTGAACGCTTCTTTCACAACCTATGATAAACGGTGTTCCAAAAGCTGACCTTCAACAGTAAACTGAAAAATCAAAAAATATGGAAAGCTATTTTCTGATTTCCCAGCTTACTGCTCAGGTCAAGACGCTTTTTTCACAACCTTAACTATAATACACCTTCATCTTGATATCTTGATCGTAGTTGCCGAAGCCTTTGCCGAATAGGGTGCAGCCACCGACGTTTTTGGCGTCTTCTTTGACTTCGATGCGGAAGGTCCAGACGTCTTCGTTTCTTGGGATGTCATTGATCGTGATTTCAGATAATGGTTCGCCGTTGATATTGGTCAAATGTTTAGTGATACGGATTGTTTTCAATAGTCCGTATTGATTTAGATTATCTGGGTACCAGTCTGGGGTATGTTTTCCACGAATGTCTGCGAAATCTCCTGGGCTTGTCCAGTTACCTAATTCCACGCCGTTTAGGCTGAAAGTGATATCCGATGGCCAATTGTCGTTCGAAAAGGGAAACTCGGAAGACAGTTCAACGGACAATTCCAACATTTCCAAAGTATCTTCTTCATTTAGGAAGTTTGGTGTTTGATATTCAACAAATCCGCTTGTAAACCACAGAATCCGTGCATCCATTCGTCGTGGATCGGCAAAGTAACGTGGTTCATCGACTTTGCCGATAAAATCATGGATCGTTGCCAGACCGCATGTCGGCTCGATTGAATAGCGGGTATAATGACCGATAGGGATCGATGTTTCTTTCGTATCAAAGGCATTGAAGATTTTTTCTGGAAACGTGATGTTGATTTTATCGACACGTAAGCTGGAAATTTTTTTTTGACCTATTTTTTCAGATTTGATGATATTTGCTTCTTCAAGTTTTTTTACATGCATTGTTGTAATCGCACTACTGATACCGAGTGCTTGGGCAAGCTCTTTGATATTCATTTTGTTTTTTGAAAGTAACTGGATGATTTTTATCCTTGTTTTACTAGCTAAAGCTTCATAAACAGGTAATGATTCTTCATTGATTTGGAGTTGCATGATTTTTCACCTCTTATTTAGGTTTTTGTTTAACTATATATTAACATAAATATTAATTTATAGGTTGATATCATAAAACTAATATATATAATTAATATTTATGTTAATTATAATGTAAAAATATTTTTATATTTAATAATATTATTATTGACAACGCTTTCAAAGAAAGATATGATTCATGTATAAATTAAAGGAGGGGACATATGGAAGCTGTAATGTCAGTTAGTCGTGTGCAAAAGATAGGGGAAATCGATTGTCGTTTGTATGGCTCGTTTATTGAACATATGGGACGTGCAGTGTATGGAGGGATCTATCAACCGGATCATCCGACTGCAAATGATAAGGGATTTCGCCAAGACGTCATGGAGCTGGTCAAAGATTTATCGGTACCATTGATCCGGTATCCAGGTGGGAATTTTGTTTCTGGGTTCAATTGGGAAGATAGCGTGGGTCCTATAGCGGAGCGGCCGAAAAGATTAGACCTTGCTTGGCGATCTTTAGAAACAAATCAAGTGGGTGTGCATGAATTTGCTGCGTGGTGTCAAGAAGTGGGCGCTGAGATCAATATGGCGGTCAATCTTGGAACACGTGGCTTAGATGCTGCAAGAAATCTAGTAGAATATTGCAATTATCCTAGTGGTACTTATTGGAGTGAGCAAAGAATAGCAAATGGACAAACCGAACCTTTTGCGATCAAGACGTGGTGTTTAGGCAATGAAATGGATGGTCCTTGGCAAATCGGTCATAAGACAGCAGCGGAGTATGGACGGCTGGCAGAAGAAACAGCGAAAGCAATGAAACTTGTCGATGAATCGATCGAAGTCGTTTTATGTGGTAGCTCGAATAGTCAAATGCCGACATTCGGTGAGTGGGAATTGACTGTATTGGATCAAGCCTATGAACAAATCGATTATCTTTCATTGCATCAGTATTATGGCAATCAAACAAATGATTTGAAAAATTATTTAGCTCGTTCAGTCGATATGGATCAGTTCATCTCTGGTGTTGTTGCGATGTGTGATGCAATCAAGGCGAAAAAACACAGCAAGAAACAAATCAATCTATCTTTTGATGAATGGAATATTTGGTATCATTCGACAGAACATGATCAAACAGTCAAGCCATGGCAAGTTGCCCCACCTTTATTAGAAGATCACTATAATTTTGAGGATGCTTTAGTATTGGGCTGTTTATTGATCACTTTGTTAAAACATTCTGATCGAGTAAAAATTGCTTGTCTGGCGCAGCTAGTCAACGTGATTGCTCCGATCATGACAGAAGAAGACGGTGAAGCATGGCGTCAAACAATCTATTATCCGTTTATGCAAGTCGCGACTTTAGGACAAGGTATTGCTTTACGACCTGAAATCACTGTCGATACGTATGCAACGAGTGAGTTTGATACAGTCCCATATTTAGAAAGTATTGCAGTGCTTAATGAAGAAAAAAATGAGTTGGTGATCTTTGCAGTGAATCGTGGAGAAGAAGAGATGAGTTTAGATCTACAATTTTCTGACTTAAAGATTGAGGAAGTCATCGAGTTTTCAGAGATGTCTGGCTATGAAATCAAAGCGGTCAATCAAGCAGGAAATGAGCAAATCAAACCTGTGTCTTCAAAAGCCTACGAACATAAAGAAAATCAGTTGAATTGCAAATTGAAACCGTTATCTTGGAATGTGATCCGTACAAGCTTGACCCCGAACAAATAAGGAGGAGATAGAGATGCGAGGAAAAAAATTGATTATTGGTTCATTGTTGTTGGCTGCGACTGGAATATTAGGTGCTTGTGGCGGTGGTGCTTCTTCCCAAAGTAAAAATGACGGAGAAGTCACACTCTCTTTTTGGAATGGGTTTACAGCTTCTGACGGGGAAATCTTACAAGAAATCGTCAATGATTTTAATAAGAATAATGACAAAAACATCACGATTGAGATGGATGTGATGACATGGGCTAATTTGAATGAAAAATTACCAACGGCTATTTCTTCAAAAAAAGCGCCAGATTTTGTTGCACTGAACTACGCTGATTTTGCTCAATATGTGGAGAATGGGGCTGTACAGCCTGTAGATGATTTCTGGGAATATGACGGTGTGGATAAAGGAGATTTCAAAGATACTGCGGTAGATCTAGGAATGGTGGATGATCAGCAATACTTTATTCCGATGCAAGTACAAGGGATGTATATGTATTGGAACAAAGAATTATTCAAACAAGCTGGCTTGGATGAAACAACACCACCAACTACTTGGACAGAATTAACAGAGATGGCTCCGCAACTGACCGATAGTAGTAAAAATGTCTCAGGTTTTGTCTTCAATAAAGACGGTACTGCACCACTTTATAACTGGATGAAGGCAAATGGAGGAAAACTTGTCAGCGATGACTATACAAAATCTGAGTTCGCTTCACCAGAAAATCTTGAAACATTAACAGCCATCCAAAAAATGATCCATGTCGATAAAACAGGACCAGAATCGATTTCAGGAGCAGAAATGGATAACTTGATGAACGCTGGACAATTATCGATCATCATCAACGGACCGTGGTTGAATAACGGCTTGAAAGCAAACGAAATCGATTATGGTGTAACGACATTACCGCAAGCAAGTGCGGACGGTGAAAAAACAGCGATTTTAGATGGTGTTGGTTATGCCATCCCAGCAAGTACAGATAGTGACAAAAAAGAGGCAATCTATGAATTCCTAAAATACTGGAACACAAGTGAAATCGGTAAAAAATGGAGTATTGAAAATGGCTTCCCTGCCTATTTATCATCTGTCGCAGAAGATGAAGAAGTGAAGAATGATCCTATCGTATCGGAACTATCCAAACAAATGGAATATGCTGAACCTTATCTACCAGGATTCACGAAGATCGCAGCAATCAATAATGACATCATCAATCCATTGATCGAAAAATTGTTGGCTGGTGAAGATCCAGAGCAACTCATGAATGATGCAGATGATCAGATCAATGATCTACTAAAGGAATAATCGAGTAACAGTTCACAATGAAATCAAAACAACAAAGGAAACAGAAGTAATCTCGTAGAAGATAAGGCGAAAGTCTATAAATTGCAAAAACATATTTATCGCTTTCGCTTTCCTTTTTCGAGAAAAACTTCTTTCCTTTCTTGGTCTGATTTTTTATCGCTTGAACTTTTCATCAAGGAATCCATCGAATAAGAAAGAGGGGAAATAGACGAAATGAAAGCATTCACCAGATACTGGAACCGACCGGATCGAGCGGCTTATTTGTTTTTAGTGCCATCCTTTTTGATTCTACTGTTATTCACAGTGGTGCCACTGATTGGTACATTTGCGATCAGTTTTACTGATTTGAACATCTTTTTTACTTCAAGAGAGTTCGTAGGCATGGATAACTTTTTGCGGATCTTTGGGGATGAACGTGCGGTCAATTCACTTTTCCATACGTTGTATTTTACCTTACTTGAAACACCAACACAGATTATCGTTGGTTTATTAGCTGCGGTGATCTTGTCAAAGAATACTCGTTTCAATCGCTTTTGTCGCTCAACTTTTTATATACCTGTTATTTGTTCCTTAACATCCATTGCAATCATCTTTTCAATGTTGCTTGACCCAAACGTTGGGGCTATCCCTTACCTTTTCTCACAAGTAGGTTTGCCGATTCCCCAGTTTTTCCGCGATCCAACGTTAGCAATGCCAACAGTTGCGCTGATGACGGTTTGGAAAAATTTCGGTGTCACGATGACGATCCTGATCACTGCTATTCAAGGAATCTCCCCTTCGCTTTACGAATCAGCGCAAATGGATGGAGCAACCAATCGTCAACAATTCTTTAATATCACGTTACCGCAGATCGTCCCATCTCTTGGTTTTTGTATCTTGACCAACTTGATTGGTTCCATGCAAGTGTTTGACCAAGTATATGTGGCAACGAACGGCGGACCACAATTCAAAACGGAAACAGCTGTGCAATACATTTATAGTCGCGGCTTCACCGCTCCATATGAGTTAGGCTATGCTTCCGCATTATCTTCAGTACTGTTTGTCATTGTAGCTGTGCTGGCAATTTCGACCAATTTATATATGTCAAGAAAAGAAAAACAAATGAAATAGGGGGGAGTAATAATATGCTTTCGGAAAGTTATACAGCAGTTTCAACGAATCGTCGGAAAAAGTTTGATGGAAAGAAATGGTTGCGTGTCGTCGGAATGTTACTCGTATTATTGATTATCGCTTTTCCTTTTCTATGGTTGATCATTTCCTCGTTCAAATATGAAAAAGACATTATTTCTTTTCCCCCGAGAATTTTTGCAGATGAATATACCTTTGAGAATTATATCAAGGTTTGGACGACTATTCCGTTGTTAGATTACATCAAAAACACAGTAATCTTTGCAGGTGGGACAGTGATTACTTCTGTTTTCTTTGATTCTCTTGCAGGATATGCTTTTGCTCGGATGCGCTTCAAAGGGAAATCTGTGTTGTTTTACTTTGTTTTGTTAACGATGATGATCCCATTTCAAGTCTTCATGATCCCACTGTTCATCCAAGCAAACTTTTTAGGTATGTTAGATACGTATGCCGGATTGATCATTCCTCGGATGACCACTGCTTTTGGGATATTTATGATGCGGTCGTTTTTTGTGACTTTACCAGATTCATTGGAAGAAGCTGCACGTATTGACGGGTTAGGTGAGTTCAAGATTTTCTTGAAGATCATGTTGCCTTTGAGCAAGCCAACACTTCTATCACTAGCAATCTTTACGTTGATGAACAGTTGGAATGATTTATTGTATCCACTGATTTTGACAACAAGTTCGAAAATGCGGACGTTACCTGCAGGATTAGCTTTATTCACCGGACAAAATATTTCATTTTATGGACCGGTGATGGCAGGAACAGTTATTTCGATGTTGCCATTGTTGATCATTTATATTTTTGCTCAAAAATACTTTGTACAAGGAACTGCAATGTCTGGCATGAAAGAGTGAGAAAATGAAATTAGTCGAAACAAAATGGTATGGTCAATTGATCCAAATTTCCGATCATATCTTATTAGGTATTTTATGGGTCGTCGTTTCTTTGCCTTTAGTCACAGTAGTACCAGCCACAACAGGGGTCTTTACAGCGTTGAATAAATGGAAGAATGGCGAATCAGGGCATGTTTGCTATTCCTTTTTGCAAGGCTTTAAGCGTAAGTTTTTTCTTCAATTAGTGATGAGTTGCGTGACCATCATCAGTTATTTTGCGATGAATCTTATTTTGCAAGAATCTGCTATTTGGTTAGTGATTTGTGGGTATGTAACAATGTTGGTTTTTACGATGTTTTTACTTTCTTGGTGTAGCTCTCTTGCCCAAAATGACGTGCTTTCCGGAAAGGAACTTTTTCAAGAAAGTACGTGGTGGGTGTTGACCAACTTTTTGAAGAATCTTGTATGTTGTGGCATATTATTAGTTTTTCTTGTGCTTGTGTTTATGTTTCCGCCGATTATTTTTGTATTAGCAGGTGGGGTTTGGTGGTTGATCAATCATTTAGTGGGAAACAATAATAGGAAAGGAGTGTGGCAATGAAAAAAGTTGAACTAAAGGTACGTCAAGGATTTTCTAAAGGAGCAATCAGTCCACGACTCTTCGGTTCTTTTGTTGAACATATGGGAAGTGTCGTGTATAACGGAATATTTGAACCAGGACATCCGACCGCGGATAAGAATGGCTTTCGACAGGACGTACTTTCTTATGTAAAAGAACTGTCTTTAGGGGTGATCCGTTATCCTGGAGGGAATTTTACCTCAGGGTATGACTGGCAAGATACGATTGGTCCAGTCACCGAGCGTCCGAAAAAAATCGATCTTGCATGGCAAGGAATCGAACCAAATACATTCGGGCTACATGAATTTTTCAAATGGTTAGATATGGTAGAAGCGGAGCCAATCATGACGGTAAATCTAGGCACAAAAGGAATCGATGATGCGCGTAATCTAGTAGAGTATTGTAATTTTCCTCAAGGAACCTCTTGGAGTGAGTTACGCAAACAAAACGGACAAGAGCAACCTTTTAACGTGAAACTTTGGTGCTTAGGAAATGAGTTAGACGGTCCTTGGCAAATTGGCGCAAAAAGTGCCTATGAGTATGGTCGCTTAGCCAATGAATCTGCCAAAGCGATGAAATTAGTCGATGAATCGATCGAAACGATTTTAGTCGGTAGTTCGACGCCACGCTTAGCGTCTTATCCTGAATGGGACCGAATCGCTTTAGAAGAAGCATATGAAAACGTAGATTATATTGCTTTGCATAATTACATCGATAAATATGACGAAGAAGATTTGACTAAACCTCCAAAAAATGAGCGAGCAGATACCAAAACTTACTTAGCTAAAGCGGAACGGTTTGATCGACAAATCGAAGAAATCATTGCGACGTGTGACTATGTGAAAGGCTATCTACGCAGTGACAAGACGATGTACTTAGCTTTTGATGAATGGAATGTTCATAGCCAACCAGAACAAACCTATCAAAAATTCCAAGAGGGGTCACCAATCGATTGGTGCCAGTTCACTATGGAAGATACATTACTGTTCGGCACATTGGGTCTTGCGATTTTACGGCATGCAGATCGTGTCAAAATTGCTTGCCAATCGCTTTTAGTCAATACCATCCCGCTTATCTTAACAGAGAAAAATGGGATCGCATGGGTAAATCCGACCTATTATGTGATGCAACATCTGGCAAAATATGCGAAAGGCACTGTATTAGATCAACAAACGTTTTGTCCCACTTATGACTGTGATACTGGAAAAGAAGTGCCGATCATTGATAGCGTCGTTGTCGAAAATGAGCAAGAAATCGTACTGTTTCTAGTGAATCGCACAGAAGAGAAAGTGTCCATTACGACAACGCATGATTTTGAGCTAGAGACTAAAGCAGTCCAACTAGTCGTAAAAAGTGATCATTTGCTTGATAAAAATACGAAAGACGCACCGAATACGATCCAGCCGATAGAGCATGTAATCGATGTAAATGAAAAGAACACGATCCATATGGTGCTTGAAGCATATTCTTGGAATGTCATCAGACTAAAAAAATGTGAGGAACCTTTATGAAAAAAACAACTTATGCTAATCCAATCGTCCTTGAACGAGCCGATCCTTGGATCTACAAACATACGGACGGCTACTATTATTTTACGGGTTCTCTACCTGGTTATCAGTCCATCGAATTAAGACGTGCGAAAACGATCGATGGCTTGAAGCATGCAGAAACGTTACTGGTTTGGCATGCACCTAAAACTGGACCCATGAGTCAGTTGATCTGGGCACCAGAAATCCATTATATCCAAGGAAAGTGGTATATCTATTTTGCAGCCAGTGATCATGCAGAGATTCGTGATCGTGATCATCACCATCGGATGTTCGTTCTTGAAAACACGTCAATTGATCCAATGAATACTGAGTGGGAAGAAAAAGGGCAAATCAACACGGCTACAGATACGTTTAGTTTAGACGGCACGACTTTTACACATCAAGGAAAGTTGTATTATGTTTGGGCGCAATTAGACCCACGCATTCCGGGAAACTCCAATCTCTATTTATCAGAAATGGCAAATCCTTGGACACTGACCGGGAAACAACTATTATTAGCCATCCCAGAATTTCCTTGGGAAAAGCAAGGATTTGCAGTCAATGAAGGACCAGCCGTACTGGTTCGTAATGGGAAAATATTCATCACTTACTCAGGGAGTGCCACTGATGAAAATTATGCGATGGGTTTGCTGTGGGCAGAAGAGTCAGCGGATCTACTTGATGGTTATTCTTGGCATAAAAATCCTGAACCTGTCTTTGTCTCTTCGGAGAAAAATAAGCAGTTTGGACCGGGACATAACTCCTTTACTCGCTCAGAAGATGGCAAAGAAGATGTATTAGTTTACCATGCACGACCAGAAAAAAATGAAGGAATCGATCCTCTGAACAATCCCAATCGTCATGCCAACGCACAAGTATTTTCGTGGGACACAGAGGGATTCCCAGTTTTTGGTGAACCAGTTGCGTATTCGGCTGATATTTGAGCATCATTTCAATCAAAGTGACATAAAGCCCTTCAAGAAATAAGCGGTAATAGCCACAATTTGTTGTTCAAAATTGTGGCTATTACCGCTTATTCTTTGCGAGTTGGAGAGACTAAGACACAGTTTCATTCCTTTTGTTTTCTATTTATTTTTTTATAAAATTGGTCGTTCAGATTACTTGTTTTTTGAACTTTACTTTCATTTGTGAAGCGACTAGAATAAAATAGGCGTTAAAGTAGTTTAGAAAAAGTGAAGGAGCGCTCTCTTGAACAAACATTTAGATAAGCTTTCAACCAAACAACAAAAAATTTTACGAATCACTACTCTGGGGGTAGTAACAGTCTTAGTGATACTTATAAGCAATTTGTATTTACAATGGTGCCAGAATAATCTTTCAGTTGATTTAGCCTTGAAATTTGCTTTTTCATGGCACACAGAAAAATTTTTACTTGCTTGTTTCGTATTACTTACTGTCTTCTTATTTATGGTCGCTTTCGCGGGTTCTTACTTATTTGGTCTGCTTTTTTATCTCGTAAGTATCGGTATATTAGGTTTTGCGAATTACTTGAAAATGAGCTATCGTCAAGAACCAATCTATCCAGATGACTTAAAGATGATCACAGAGTTCAATTTACTCAAAGACATGACCGGAACACCGATTTTTATTGGGCTGATGCTAGTAGCGGCACTTGCCTTTGGGGGAGTAGTCTGGGCGATTGTCCGTAGTTTCAAAAAAGATCGAACATTCCAAATCTATCGTATCTTGACTTTAGTCATGACCGTTGCAATGATGGGTTATTTCAGTAACTTCAATAATCCCAATAATTTGTTGCGTAAAGCTTATAATCAAACGGCTTTGTGGATTCCTTATAGTCAAAAAATGAATTATTATAATACAGGATTCATTGGTGGCTTTTTGTACAATCTAAAAGTTGAACCGATGGAACGACCAGAAGGTTATTCAAAAGAAAAAATCAATGAAATCACTGAAAAATATCAAGCAATCGCAGACGAAAAAAATCAAACGGCAAGTGATGAGCAGCCAAATATCATTTATGTGATGAGTGAAAGCTTTTCTGATCCAAGTCATCTAAATGGTGTCACGGTGACCGGTGATCCCTTAGCTGATTATCGTGAAGTGGCAAATCAAACTTATAGTGGCCGAATGCTTTCGCAAAATTATGGTGGTGGAACAGCAAATATTGAATTTGAAGCCTTAACGGGTCTATCCATGGCACTATTCAATGGTCAAATGACCACACCATATACGATGCTCGTTCCCAAGCTGGATCAATTACCATCGCTTGTTTCCACGCTTAATGCACAAAACTATCGAACAACGGCGATCCATCCTTATAATACATCGATGTATAAACGTGAAGATGTCTATCAAACGCTAGGGTTTGATACGTTTATCAGCGAGGGAAATATGACTTACACCGATACTATTGATAATAATCCATATATTTCAGATGAGTCTGCCTATAAAGAAATTTTAGACTTATTAAAAGATGAGGAAACGCCTCAGTTTGTCCATCTGGTCACGATGCAGACCCATATGCCTTATGCAGGCAAGTATTCGCAATTAGATTTTTCGGCTACAACAGAAGATGATACTGGAACAGACACACTCAACAATTATTTGCAAGATATTGCTTATAGTAGTCAAGCATTGAAAGCATTCACTGAAGCGCTGAAAGATACTCCAAGAAGAACGCTAGTCGTTTTTTGGGGAGATCATTTACCGGGGATCTATTCGGACGAGATCAAAAATAAAAATGAGAAACAAGCCTTACATCAGACAGAGTTTCTCATGTTCGATACAGCAGGTGAGTTAGAGAAACGTGAAACCAATGATGCTGTCACTAGCCCTTTTTATTTTGCAGCGAATCTTTTAGAACAAACGAATCAAAAGACCACTGGTTTTTATCAATTACTGCTTGAAATGGAGTCGGCTATTCCCGCGTTCGAACGAGAACTGTATTTTCAAAATGGCCAATGGGGAAAAGAAGCTCAGTTGAATCAGGCACAAGAGGAAGTATACGAGGCGTATCGCTTGATCCAATATGATCTAGTTTCAGGAGAACAATATAGTTTAGATGCAGGATTTTATGAAAAATAAACGATAAAAATAACATTTTATTGATGTAATGACTTGTTTTCTACTAGAATAAACAGGTAAAATAGAGAAAGAAAAAGAAGAAAGTAGGAAAACCTATGTTACCGAATCTCGGTTATTACGTGCAGACAGTCGATAAAATCGTGAAAGAAACAGAAGCAATCGGCGAAACGATGCACCCAAAATATGAAAAAATCAGAGAAGCAATCGATCAAAAGAAAACAGCTGAACTAACGCAAGCCGAGCTTGTTGAGACGGTTGAGTTATTTGACCAAGGTACTGAAAAATATCGTAATATGCTAAAGAAAATCAGTACGTTGCGTCCACCAGCCAAAGTAATGGGTATCCATAAGAACTTTGAAAAAGCCTACAAAAATTATGTAGCTGGTTGTGAAGAAATGACTCAAAGCATCCAACCAGAAAAAGGCATCGATGCTGAACAATTTGATGCGTCAGAAGCAAAACAAGACCAAGCGACAGATGATATTTCCGCAGCGATCCAAAAAATGACGAACTTATTGATGAAATAATCAAAAAGCCGAGACGACTGAGAATAGGTTTCCTATCCTCGATCATCTCGGCTTTTATTATTCTTGTTGTTTTTCTTCATAAAGAGAAGAAATCGTAGTGTACCATTCAAAAATATGAGAAATCAATACTTTCGCTGCGGCATAGACAGGTATTCCTAAAATCACACCGATTACACCAAATAGTTTTCCAGATGTCAATAGGACAAGCAAAATCGTCACTGGATGGATCGACAACTGATTGCCTAGTACAAGTGGCGAGATCAAACGTCCTTCGATGGTTTGCTCTAAGGCGAAAACGATCAATACTTTGACCAACATGATTGGTCCTGCAACGATGGCTAAAAATACCGCAGGGATCATCGCTAAAAATGAGCCTAAGTAAGGGATCAAGTTCAAGAAACCGGCAATGATACCTAAAGTGACAGCATAATCTAACCCAATGATCGCAAATCCGATCATAAACATGATTGCAACCGCAAAAGCGACAGTCAACTGTCCTCGAATATATGAAGAAACCTGATCATTCATCTCACCTAAGACTTTTAACGTAGGCACTCTCATACGAGTGGGTAAGAACTTGACCAAATAAGGTGCTAATTGTTTTCCATCTTTCAACAGATAAAACAAAATAAACGGCATCGTCAATACGGCAACAACGATCGTAGCTACAGCGCCAACAAAACTACCTAAGCTTTGAACGGTGCTTTTCGATAGATTTTGTAAAATATCGCCAGCAGAATTCATAAATTGATCGCCTGTATTTTCCAGTTGCTCTCTGAATTGACTGAATAGTGGATCACGAAAAATCTCGGTTAACTTGTCATCGATGGTCTCAACGTATTGTGGAAAATTGCTGACAAAGCTGACAGTCTGTTCCTGGATTTTCGGGATGATCACTACACTTCCCCAGACGATCAAAGCGACTACAAGTATAAATAAACCGATGATGCTGTAGAGCCTTGGAATCTTTTTCTTTTCAAAATAATCGACGACAGGATTCATCAGGTAATATAAGATACCTGATAGAATGATCGGTAAACCAACGATTGCTAGAAACTGCCAAATTGGTTCAAAAAGATAAGAAACTTTTGTAAACAAAAAAACGATCAGTAAGACCAAAAGAACGACTAATAAAGCCGTGACTACTTGATTATTCAAAAACCAACGCCAAAACCATGAAACAGGTTTGATTTTTCTCTTTTTATCCTCTTCCATTAGTTCACCTGCTTATAATCGATGGTCGTGCCAACAGCGATTTCTGGTAGTTGATAGGGGGACAAATAGATTCCATTGACGATTCTGTCACCTGCTGGTGGTTCTTCAAAAACTAGAGTCACATGACCAACCGTTGTTAAGTTTTCATTGGCCAAAGGACCAACATGTTCGATAGTATATTCTTGCTGATCAAAAGAAATTTGATCACCTTGATTAAGTGAAAAATTCTCTTTTGTACTAAATTCTTGAATGATCGTATAGTCACGCAACGCGGATGTTGCCGACTGATCGAATAAAATCAGCATAGGTTCCTCTGAATTGATTGCTGAGGTGCCAATTTCTGATATCGTTGCTTGAGTCATCTCATTTCTCTCCTTTACTCCTAAAAAATCAATGATTCTATGGTTACAAAAACAGTATAACATATTCTCTTTGATTAACGTCATGAATGGATGTATGATAGAATAAATTAGAATTCTTAATTTGAGGAGGATCAAAATGATAAAAAAAATCATTCTAGGAACATATACAAGACGAAAAAGTGAAGGGATTTATCAAATCGAATTAGATACAGATAAAGGAACTTTAGAGAATCTAACATTAGTTGCTAAAGAAAATAGCCCAACGTATGTGGCAAAAAGTCAGGCAGGCAATCTGTATTCAGTAACCAGTGTTGATGGCTTAGGTGGGGTAGCTGCATATGATGATTCTTACAATTTTTTGAATGCGGTAACAGAAGCAGGCGCACCTTTGTGTTACGTGACAGTCGATGAGCAACGCCAACTGGTTTATGGAGCAAATTATCATAAAGGGGAAGTCAATGTTTACCGTATCACTGAAGACGGTAGTTTAGAGGCGACAGACGCAGTCTTTCACCAAGAACCGACTGGTCCACACAAAAACCAAGATCATGCCCATGTCCATTACACAGACTTAACACCTGACCAACGATTAGCGGTCTGTGATTTAGGAACTGATCGTGTGTACACATATGATGTAGATGAAAATGGTAAGTTAGCTTTAAAAGCTGTATTAGAAGTAGAGCCAGGAACCGGCCCACGTCATTTAGTTTTTCATCCTAATAATCAATTCGCCTATTTGTTTGGTGAGTTAGACAGTACAGTTCGTGTTCTTTCCTATGATAAAACAACAGGCGAATTCAAAGAAGTACAAAAAATCAGTACATTGCCTGAAGGATTCACCGAAGAAAATGGTGGTTCCGCCATCCGTATTTCAAACGATGGACGTTTTGTCTACGCATCAAATCGGGGACATAATTCGATTGCTGTATTTGCTGTGAATGAAGAAGGTTCACATGTAGAACACGTACAAACAATTTCAACTGAAGGAGATTTCCCAAGAGATTTCGCCTTAGATCCAGAAAATGATTACGTGGTATCTGCCAACCAGAATACGGATAATCTTACCTTGTATAAACGTGATGCTACAACTGGAGAATTGACATTGATCCAAAAAGACATCTATGCACCTGAGTGTGTCTGTGTTTACTTTGATTAAGGAGTAGTGACATGAATAAAGAAGAAGTGTTAGACCGTTTACGTGAAGAATTAGAGATTCCGTTTTTTCAAGGAAAAATCGAAGACAAAGAGTATAGTGAAGAAGAATACCAAAAGATCAAAAATGATTTGATCCAGTATTTTGATGACTATGTTCGTAATGTTGAAAATTAAAGAAGGAAATATAGCCTAGAGTAAAATGATTTCTATCTTATCTTGAACCAACACGCTAGCATGCCAAAGCTGTTTAGTGGGATAAAAATGGGGGACGTATGAAAGAGTTGAAAATGATTTTTAGTGCGTTTCTTTTGTCGCTACTTTTAAACTGGGGCTTATCCTATCTATTAAATCGTCCATTCAAATGGTGGATTACTTTAGGTATGTTCATAGGATTCTCCATTGCCTATTTAGTTGGTTCAAGAAAGAGTTCAAAAAACAAATAGATGTTTTTTGAACTCTTTCTTTTATTAACATCTGATTTCAACCAAAGTTTATTTTGCGTAAGACTATAGTAATATTCCTTGAAATTAAGAGAAGGAGCAACAGTAAATGAGTCATCTAAGATGGTTTTCTGGTGGAAACGATCGACGCAAAACAGCAGAAACAATCATTAATGAATTGATAGCTGATTTAGCGTTAGACCTTGGAAATGAATCGCTTAGAGAGGTTTTACACGCTTATCTAGAAAAATTACAAAATGATGGAGCATCAGTGCCGTTCATTCTAAGCCGTATGAACTTAGATATATCTAATGCATTGAAAAAAGATGGCGCCTCTCTCAACGAGCATCAATCCGAAAAGCTACGTGAACTGATGGCTATTTCTAGTATTAGATATGGTTATTAATTAATTTTTAGCGTCGCAAATCAGCCACTTTGCAACAAATAAAAAAGGATTTCATGAACATTTATTGTGAATGTTCATGAAATCCTTTTTCTTTTCTCAACATTTTGAGAGAAATCTTTACCTAATAGTGACTAGAAATCTTTACCGAATGCAGTTGCTTTATCTAAGGCAGCTTGCATCAATTCTTCTGCACGATCAGGTGTATAGTCGATCCCCTCGATAAATAATTGGTCGACTTGTTCAATACCGACAAAATTCAAGATTGCTTTTACATATTGAGAAGCAAAATCTTGACCATTGTAGATTCCGCCGTTTGATTGGATGTGTAGTGCTTTCTTACCAGTAACTAAGCCAACAGGACCGTTTTCAGTATACTTGAAAGTTTTACCAGCAACATTGACTGTATCAAACCAAGCTTTTAATTTTGTAGGAATGTTCAAATTCCATAAAGCATTGGCAATAACGATTTTATCTGCTGCTAGGAATTGCTCTGTCAATTCGTTGAAACGAGCAATTTTTTGTTGTTGGTTTTCAGATAGACTAGAGAAATCTGCACCTGCACGAAGCGCTTCCCATCCAGAAAGCAATTCTTCATCAATTTCTGGGATATCATCACGATAAAGATCTAAAACAGTTACCTCGTCGTTTGGATGATTTTCTTTGTAGCTAGTTAAAAAACTAGTTAATGCGTTAACTGAACGTGATTCTTGTGCAGTTAATGGATGTCCTTTGATTACTAATACTGATGCCATAATCTCTCTCCTTTAGTCGTAATTGTTAACTTTACTGCTAACAATACCAGTTTACTTGAAACAGAAAAGGCTATCAAGTATTTTTACTGATAAAAAGTAAGTTATTTTCCAGTACGATCAAAGAGGACTAGTTAATTCACGATTTTCAAATAGTTTCATGTTGTCAACGACATAAGTCGCTTGCAGACCATTTTCTATTAGGTAACTAGTAACTTCTTGTGCTAAATGATTCGCTGCCCCAACAATATAATACTGCTTTTTTGTATCAAGATTATTTAATTGAGCGGATAAACTGGTAATAGGAATGGATATTGAATGACTTAAATGTTTTTTTATATACTCGTTCGTTTTACGGACATCTAAGATCACTATATCCTTTTTTTGATAGACGAAATAGAGTTCGTGGACGGTGATGGATTTGTTCATGGCATTCTTCCTTTTTATATAATGATCCTATTTTAGATGCATAGAATAGTAGAAACAAATCTTTTTACTCGATTTATTCTTTTTTTAATAATTATGAAAAAAGAATGTAAATGACTTGCAAAACAATCGGATGGTGTTATAATGACAAGGTGTCATATGACAGTGTGTCATTTTTATGTGGGGAGGAATCAACGATGCCGACACAGACTTTTTTTCATCTACCTGAAGAAAAACAGCAAAGACTTTTAGAAGCTGCCAGGGTCGAATTTTCAAGAGTACCATTGAATGAAGCTTCGATTGCTCAGATCGTGAAACTTGCGGGGATCTCTAGAGGTAGTTTTTATCAATATTTTGAAGATAAAGAAGATCTTTATTTTTATTATTTTGAAACCGTTCGTAGTGATAGTACAAAAAATATGATCCAACTAATCAAAGAATCGAACGGAGACTTATTTATCGGTTTTGAACTTTATTTTGGGAAAATGATTCGAGATATTCTAGAAGGTGAAAATGCTGCGTTTTACAAACATCTTTTTATGCACATGGATTACCGTGCCTCACGAAAAGTCGTGCCGCATCCACAAGGACATCGTCCATCACCACATAAAAATCATAAAAAAGCGTCCAAAGAGTTGATTGGTTTGATTGATCGTTCCAATCTTAGAGTAAAAGATGACCATGAAATGGAATTATTGTTTCAGTTAGTCATGAGTACACTATTTACAACGATTGCTCATGCCTATAAATCATTTTCAACCTCTGAGGAGTATTCTGTTGAACAAGCCATTGCAGAATTCAATCTAAAACTGTCATGGATAAAAAATGGCGCTTATAAATAGAAAGAAGGGGAACGAATGCTAAAAATTGTCAAACGAATTTCATTGACCTCAGCAATCGCTGCAACGGTTTTTATGATTATTCAAGTGTTAGCAGATCTTTATTTGCCAACGTTAACATCTAATATTATTGACAAAGGCGTAGCACAAGGTGATGTCGACTATATTTGGCAGACGGGATTTGTCATGATCGGATTTTCTTTGATCAGTATTTTAGCCGCCATTGCCAATACGTTTTTTGCTACACGAGAATCTCAAAAGTTAGGAAAACAATTACGAACAGAAGTCTATCAAAAAGCCGAAAATTTGACGAAAGACAAATTCGACAAGTACGGAACAGCTTCATTGATCACTCGTACAACGAATGATGTGACGCAGATCCAATTGGTGATGCAAATGTTTTTACGGATGATGATCAATGCGCCGATCACTCTTGTTGGGGCAAGTATCCTTGCTTATCAAAAGGACCATCAACTGACAAGGATTTTCTTAGTCGTGATTCCTGTCATGATCATTTTGATCGGTGGTATCATGTATTTTGCTGTTCCGCTATTCAAGAGTATGCAAAAGAAAACGGACCGCTTAAACCTTGTTTTTCGTGAAGGATTAACCGGTGTACGTGTCATTCGAGCATTTGACAAAACACGTTTTGAGGAAAATCGTTTTGATTTAGCGAATAAGGATTATACAAATACGGCAATCAAAGTCAACACGATCGTTGCATTGATGATGCCAATGATGACGTTGATCATGAGTGGGACGAACGTAGCGATCACATGGTTTGGTGGGCACTACATAGCGGATATGACCTTAGAGGTCGGAAATCTGATTGCTTTCATGACTTATGCGATGCAAATTTTGATTAGTTTCATGATGTTATCAGCGATCTTTATCATGGTTCCTCGTGCCCAAGCTTCGGCTGATCGGATCAATGAAGTACTTGAAGAAGACGCAGGTATCGTTGACCCAGAACAACCAGAAACGGTTGCTTTAGCTGGAAAAGATGCAAGTTTGTCATTCAAACAGGTGAATTACCGTTATCACGGCGCAGAAAAACTAGCGTTGGAAGATATCAACTTTGAAGCGTCATCCGGCGATATCGTAGCTATCATTGGTGGTACAGGTTCAGGAAAAACGACTTTAGTGAATCTGATCCCACGTTTGTATGATATTGAATCGGGTGAGATCGCGATCAATGGAACGAGCATCATTGATATGACGCAATATAACTTGCGTGAATTGATGGGATTTGTTCCCCAAAAAGCTGTCCTTTTTTCTGGAACGATTCGTGAGAATATGCAATATGGGAAAGAAGACGCAACAGATGAGATGATTTGGAAAGCATTAGAGATCGCCCAAGCAAAAGACTTTGTTTCTGAAATGGAAGATGGTTTAGATAGTCATGTCGAACAAGGCGGCGGAAATTTCTCTGGTGGACAAAGACAACGATTAGCCATTGCGCGTGCCTTAGTAAAACAAGCCGACATCTATGTCTTTGATGATTCATTCTCAGCACTAGACTTTAAAACAGATGCGAAACTCCGTCAAGCACTAAAAGAAAATATGACAGAAAGTATCACCGTTTTAGTGGCGCAACGAGTAAGTACCGTCATGGATGCAGATGCGATCTTAGTATTAGATGAAGGAAAACTTGTTGGAAAAGGAACGCATAAAGAATTACTAGCAACAAATGAAACATACAAAGAAATCGTCAACTCACAATTGAGAGAGGAGGATTTAGCATGAGTAAAGGAAACAATCGATCTCCTCAAGGACCAATGGGTGGGGGACCAGGACGTAACATTGGTGCTAAAGGAGAAAAACCAAAAAACTTTTGGGGCACTGTTCGCCGGTTATTCGGCTATATGTCTAAGCGTTTAGTAGCGATCATTGCTGTATTTGTCTTAGCGATTACAGCTGTCGTCTTCCAAATCCAGACACCAAAAGTATTAGGGAAAGCAACCACAGAAATTTTTAACGGTGTGATGCTTGGCGCAAGACAAATGCAAGAAGGGCAACAAGTCACTAAATTCCCAATCGATTTTGACAAAATTGGTCAAATCATTGCGACAGTGATTGTTATGTACTTGATTTCTGCCGTGTTCAACTTCTTGCAACAGTTCATTATGACTCGCGTGTCGCAACGTACGGTATATGAGTTAAGACATGATTTAGAGACAAAAATGAATCGTGTGCCGATCTCTTATTATGATACACATACGAATGGGGATATCATGTCTCGAGCAATCAACGACATGGATAATATCGCCAGCACGTTACAACAAAACTTGACTCAATTTGTCACAAGTGCGGTCACACTGATTGGGGTCATCGTCATGATGCTATCCATCAGCTGGCAATTGACATTAGTGGCGTTGTTGATGATTCCATTGAGCTTGATCATCGTGATGATCATTGCACCGAAATCACAAGTTTTCTTTGCGGATCAACAAAAGAGTTTAGGATTATTGAACAACCAAGTCGAAGAAACCTATGCTGGACATACGATCGTCCAAACGTTCAACCATACAGCAAAAGACCAAGCAGTTTTTGAGATTGAAAACCAAAATTTATATGCCTCTGGTTGGAAAGCACAGTTTATTTCTGCAATCATCATGCCATTGATGAACTTCGTCAAAAATCTAGGGTACGTCTTTGTGGCTGTACTTGGTGGGATCAAAGTAGCCAATGGGAATATGGCATTAGGGGATGTGCAAGCATTCTTACAATATACGACGCAATTTTCTCAACCAATCACACAATTGGCAAGCTTGATGAATACGATCCAATCAACAGTCGCTTCGGCTGAACGTGTCTTTGAAGTCTTAGACGAAGAAGAGATGACCAATGAAAAATCTGGTTTACCAGTCGAAGAAAATACACCGTACAAAGTTCGTTTTGAAAATGTGCAGTTTGGTTATACGCCAAATCATTTATTGATGAAAGATTTCAATTTGGATGTGAAGCCAGGTGAAATGGTCGCTATTGTCGGTCCGACTGGGGCTGGTAAAACTACTTTGATCAATCTATTGGAACGTTTTTATGATGTTTCAGGCGGAAGCATTCGGTATGACGGTGTCGATACGAGAGATGTTTCTCGTGATGTATTACGTGCGCAATTTTCAATGGTACTCCAAGATACATGGTTATTTACTGGAACGATCTATGACAATATCAAGTATGGAAATGATGATGCAACGGATGAACAAGTGATCGAAGCTGCGAAAGCTGCCCATGTCGATGAATTTGTCCGCAAATTACCTGACGGGTATGATACGATCTTAAATGAAGATGCAAGCAATATCTCACAAGGTCAACGTCAATTGATTACAATTGCCCGAGCATTCTTAGCAAATCCAGATGTCTTGATCTTGGATGAAGCAACCTCAAGTGTCGATACTCGTACGGAGATTTTGATTCAAAAAGCGATGAACCGTTTATTGAAAAATCGTACAAGTTTTGTAGTTGCGCATCGCTTATCAACGATTCGTGATGCGGATAATATTATCGTGATGAACCAAGGATCGATCGTTGAAACAGGAAACCATGATACGCTCATGGAAAAAGATGGGTTCTATGCTGATCTGTATAATAGTCAGTTTACAGAAGAAGCTTCATAATAAGATAAAATAAGTTATAATAATCTTTATAGGATTATGGGAAAGCGGCGTTTAAAAAAATAAAAAAGTTTTATCAAAGATTCGCCGCTTTTCTTACATATAGAATGATTTTCCCTTCCCATTCTGATAATTAGCTAAAAAATAAGACAATCTAAGAATTAATTCAACAAAAAATAAGATATTGCTTGAAAGAAAAGAGAAGCATCGTTAAAATAAAGCTTAACGTAGAGGGGAGCAAGAAATTATGAAAGTTTTTGATTTGGGGTCTACTACTTATTTGAAAAGTATTGCGATACGTGTAAAAGACCGTGATAAAATGATCGAGTTTTATAGAGACACGATCGGTTTCGATTTAAAGAGAGAAGAAAATGAATTAGCGATTTTCGGTACAGTAGAAAATGACAGCGAGATGTTATTATTAGAGGAAAGTCCACGAGCAAATGATCACTTTGGGGAAATCAAAAAGCTCAATCGCTTTTCTTTGATCATTCCAACATTAGAAGAAATGGCAGATATACTGTATCGCATTCGCCAAACGAATCAAACGATCGAAGAAGCACTGGAAAGTGATGGCAGAATTGGTATTTTAATGAAAGATCCTGAAGGCAATATGTTAGAGATCTATCATGAAGAGACTCACACTTCACAACAACAAGCGGCGGAACAGTTAGACCAAGAAGCACTATTAAGACAATCAAATGAACGCTTTAAGAAATTGTCTGCTGGTACTTATTTCCAAAAAGTCCACCTAAATGTACTAGATATGGAAAAGGAACGAGAATTTTTATCAGAGCTTTTAGGTCTGACTGTGCATAAAGAGGAAGAGAAAGAATTTATCTTGAATAAAGGTGATTTTCATGTAGGACTGACTCAAGCTGAGAGTCCAGTGATTGCCTTACCGACTGATGAAATCTTAGGATTAGACTTTTTGAAATTTGTTGTTGATCCAGAAAGTATGCAACGTCTGATTGCACATTTGAACACAGAAACGATCGATTTTTACATTGACAAAAAACAAAAAGTTTTGACTTTGTATGATGCAATTGGCATCGAATGGTGGTTCGTGGACGAAACAAAAGCAACTAATGTTATCCAATGAACAGTGGCTAGGATCAGTCGATTGCTCGACCGTTGGAAAAAGCAGGAAAAGTTCAGCTGATGCTGAAAGTTTCCTGCTTTTTTATGTCAGCCACTAAATACTGGGATAAATGAGAAAAACAATTGATTCTTATGGAAGAAAGAATTATGCTTGGGGAGCAAACAAGCATATCCAGAGATAAATAAGGAGAAACTATGTACGCTAAAACGAAAGAATATATACTAAAAAAAATGAATGAGGGATATTATCCAGGGGTCGTCGCTGCTTTTATGAAAGAGGATCAGATTGAAAAAGTGATCGCAGGTGATGCGCAGATCATTCCTACAATCAGACCAATGACCGAAGATTTGCTCTTTGATGCAGCCTCCCTGACAAAAGTGATTGCAACGACAAGCCTTGTCTTGCGATTGATCGAAGACGGGAAAGTTGAATTAGATGAACCTTTGCATACGTACTTGCCGACTTTTGAGAATCAAACGATCACGATTCGCCACTTATTGACACATACCTCAGACATCCAGACATTTATTCCTGATCGAGATCATCTATCACAAACAGAATTGATTGAAGCTTATTTGAAACTTCAACCAGGCGATCAATTAGGAATCGAAGTTCGCTATACGGATGCAGGCACGATTCTTTTAGGATTGATGTTAGAGGAGATTTTCCAGGAAGAGGCGGTCGAGCTTTTTGAAGAGCAAGTACTAGCACCGTTAGGAATGATGAATAGCTTATTCTTACCACGTCCTTCAGAACGGATCGTTCCGACTGAACAACTTCCTTCTGGTGAGGTGATCCATGGCTTGACACATGATCCAAAAGCACGAGTGTTAGCAGAACATGCAGGTAATGCTGGTCTATTTATTGATCTTGCGGATTGTGAGAAGTTTGTCCGGATGTATCTGCAATACGGAAAGTTAGATTCTGGTCATTTTTTGGAAGAGGCAACCATCCGTTCCTTATTGGCTGATCATACGCCAACTGGTAAAGGTGGTCGCTCACTCGGATGGGATTTAAAACAAGATAAAAAGGATGGGCACCCATTGCTATTCCATACAGGCTATACAGGGACATTTCTATTGATCGACCCAATCGATCAAGAAGCGTTCATCTTTCTATCCAATCGCCTGCATCCAAACGATCATCGTGAAGAATATCTAAAATGTCGGGATGAAATCATTGAAATTTATTTACAAGAGAAAGCGTTACACTGAAAATAATGCTATAATAGCAATTGAAAATTGAGAGGAGTTTGACGTATGCAAGAACCATTATTTTTAAAACCTGTTTTTCAAGAAAAAATCTGGGGAGGCAGTCGCTTACGTAGTGTTTTTGGCTTTGATATCCCAAATGATAAAATTGGGGAAGATTGGGCGATCAGTGCGCATCCTCATGGCGTGAGTGTCGTTGAAAATGGCCCATTCAAAGGCTGGAAACTAGATGATCTATGGAAAGAACATAAGGAATTATTCGGCCATCCAACAGAACCAGTTTTTCCGCTATTGATTAAAATCTTAGATGCAGAAGATGATCTATCTGTCCAAGTTCATCCAGATGATGCTTATGGTATGGCACATGAAGGAGAGCTAGGAAAAACAGAGTGCTGGTACATCATTGATGCCGAACCAGGTGCAGAGATCATCTATGGTCATCATGCAAAAACACGTGAAGAGTTAGCCGAAATGATCCAAGATAGTCGCTGGGATGATTTATTGAAAAAAGTTCCTGTCAAAAAAGGTGATTTTTTCTACGTACCAAGTGGAACGATCCATGCAATCGGTAAAGGGATCATGATTTTAGAAACACAACAAAGTTCAGACACGACTTATCGTGTTTATGATTATGATCGCAAAGACGATCAAGGAAACACTCGGGAATTACACATCCAACAATCGGTCGACGTAACAACAGTACCAGCAAAAGCTCCTGAATTACAGATCAAAGAGATCCGTCAAGGGAACTCTTCGATCGTCACTTACGTAGAAACAGAATTTTTCAACGTTTACGAATGGGACATCAAAGGAATCACATCCTTTAAAAAACAAGCACCGTATACATTGATGACAGTTATTGATGGTGCGGGAGAATTGGTGATAGACAACCAAACATACCCATTAGAAAAAGGAACAAGTGCGATCTTACCAAGCGATATCACGGAGTGGAAAGTTCAAGGAGAACTTTCGATCATCGCTTCTGAGCCAGGAAAAAAATAATAAGATAAAACTGTCGTTGCTAGGTTCAGCGACAACAATAAAGCGTACCAACCGAAAATGGACTTGCTATTTTTGGTTGGTGCTTTTTTTTTAGATCAGTGATTGGCTATCATTGATCTAGTGATATAAGAACAAAGAAGGTACCAATTACAGTTAGTTTTATCGATGAAAAGTTGCTTGTTGAAATCACTTACAAAATATGTTATATTCTTCTCGTAGAGTTAAAACGTTTTAATAGAACGTTAAAATGATTTTCTTGTTAAAGGAGAGGGGAAACGATGAATACTGTTACAGTTATCGGAAGCATCAATTTAGATCGAACCATCCGTGTGACTTATATGCCAAAACCTGGAGAAACGATCCATACGAAAGAAACTTTTTCAGCTGGTGGAGGGAAGGGAGCTAACCAAGCGGTTGCTGCTAGACGTTCGGAGGCAAAAACTTACTTTATTGGTGGAGTGGGTAAAGACGAAGCAGGAAAAACGATGACAGAATTACTTGAACAAGAAGAAATCGATTTATCTGGTGTAGCGACATTAGAAAATCAAGCGACTGGACAAGCGTATATCATTGTTGATGACCAAGGTGAAAATAGTATCATGATCCATGCTGGTGCAAACAATGCGTTTACCGTAACACAAGTGCAAGAAAACAAAACAATCATCCAAAAAAGTGATTTTATTATTGCTCAGTTTGAAAGCGCTATAGAACCAACGATCGAAGCATTCAAAATCGCTCGAGAAGCTGGCGTGAAAACGATCTTGAATCCGGCACCTGCGCTAGAAAATGTTCCGGATGAGTTATTAGCAGTGACAGACATGATCATTCCGAATGAAACAGAAACGGAGATCTTAACAGGCATCACTATTACCGACGAAAAAAGTCTGAAAGAGGCGGCACAAGTCTTTCATGGATTAGGTATTGAAGCCGTGATCATCACGATCGGAAGTAAAGGCGCTTATTATGATATTGCTGACGGCGCTAGTGGGATCGTACCAGCTTTTAAAGTCCATGCAGTGGATACAACGGCTGCTGGGGATACCTTTATTGGCGCGATGAGCAGTATATTAGCCAAAGACTTCAGCAACCTAGAAGAAGCAATCAATTATGGTAATAAAGCCTCTTCTGTGACTGTTCAACGTTTTGGTGCTCAACCGTCTATTCCATATAAACATGAATTAATCTGATTGCGGAAAGGATGAACAAATAATGAAAAAAACAAAAGTAATCAATTCTGATATCTCACGAGTGATTGCACAAATGGGACATTTTGATAAATTAAGTATTGGCGATGCAGGAATGCCTGTACCTATGACCACTGAAAAAATCGATTTAGCAGTCACGCAAGGGGTTCCTAGCTTTATGGAAGTCTTACGCAATGTGTTGTCAGAATTAGAGGTACAACGTATTTATTTAGCAGAAGAAATCAAAAAAGAGAATCCTGACATTCTTCTAGAAATCCAAAAAGAAATGCCGGATACACCGCTCACGTTTATTCCGCATAGTGAAATGAAAACCGAGTTGAACAATTGTCACGCATTTATTCGCACAGGTGAGATGACTCCTTATGCGAATATCTTGTTAGAAAGTGGCGTCGTATTCTAAAAAGGAGATGTAATAAATGAATGCAACAGCATTATTGATCGGATTAGGACCATTATTAGGTTGGGGGCTTTATCCAACGATTGCTTCGAAGATCGGTGGACGTCCTGTTAACCAGATTTTAGGATCAACAATAGGAACTTTGATATTCGCACTTATTTTTGCCCTGATCAATGGTATGGGACTGCCATCTGGAATGGATCTTGTCTTTTCTATTCTTTCCGGTGTGGGTTGGGCAACTGCTCAAATCATTACTTTTCAATCCTTCACACTGATTGGCTCATCGCGTGCGATGCCCATCACCACAGCTTTCCAATTACTTGGGGCTTCATTATGGGGTGTTTTTGCGCTAGGTAACTGGCCAGGAACGACAGCGAAGATTCTTGGTGGATTAGCATTGATCTTGATTATTTTAGGTGCATGGATGACTGTTTGGACTGAGAAAAAAACCAAAGAAAATAGTAGTTTACTGAAAAAAGCGGTTTTATTATTAGCAGTCGGAGAGATTGGTTATTGGGCATATTCAGCAGCACCTCAAGCAACAACCATCGACGGGATGCACGCTTTCTTGCCACAAGCAATGGGGATGGTTTTAGTGGCAATCATCTATACCGCTGTATTAAGTATGAAAGGGCATGAAAAATCAGCATTTACGGAAGTTGTTTCTTATAAACAAATTTTTTCTGGCTTCTTTTTTGCCTTTGCTGCATTGACCTATTTGATTTCTGCGCAACCTAATATGAATGGTTTGGCAACTGGCTTCATCTTATCGCAAACGTCTGTTGTTCTAGCAACCTTGACTGGAATCTGGTTCTTAGGACAAAAGAAAACGAAAAAAGAAATGACTGTCACGATCGTTGGGTTGGTCCTAATCTTAGCGGCTGCAACGATGACTGTTTTGATATAAGTGTTATTTTTAAAGAATTGGGAAGTAACTGCGGTTACTTGCCCAATTTTTTTTGTGGAAAATAGATAACGGTAACTGTTAGAATAGAGCTATCTGAAAAAAAGCATAAGCGCAGTCTGCTGAAGTAGAAAGGGCAGGTGATCAACGTGGGGGAGAATTTGAATGCGCTTCCTGCTAATGCAGTGGCGAAATTAACCTGGTTTCGTCAATTACTACATTATTTCAAACAAATGATCATGCCAAATCTAAGTATTTTTATTGCTTGGGGTTTGTTATCGATTGTATCAAATATCGTATCAGGTGATTTGCGCCAAACGCTTGTACATGTCACTGACTGGCTGATTTATCTGTTATTGCCTATTTTGATCAGTTACTCTGGAGCAAAGATTTTTGATCAAAAAGCAGCTGTAGCAGGTGGGATTGCTGTCATCGGTATGATAGTAGTTTCTGATCTTCCACAACTATTCGGAGCGATGATCATCGGTTTGATCACGGGAGGTATTTTTCATTGGGTAGATCGTTGGCTGGCGCCGAAAATCAAGCCTGGGTATGAGATGTTGCTGAATAACTTGATGATCGGTCTAATCGGTGGGGTTGTCTGTCTATTAGGCATACTGGTCATACAGCCACTTGTTGAAGGTAGTTTGTCTTATGTTGGACGCTTTGTTTATTGGCTCATTGAACAACATTTGTTACCAGTTGTCAGTTTAGTGTTGGAACCGTTAAAGGTCTTATTTTTGAACAATGTCATCAATCACGGCATCTTGACACCTTTAGGAATGGAGATGGCACAACATGCGGGGCATTCGATCTTATTTTTAATGGAAGCCAATCCTGGGCCAGGAATAGGGATTTTGAGTGCATTTTTATTTGCTGGTGATCGAGAAAAAAGTGTCAAAGCAGGTGGAGCATTGATGATCCAAGCAGTGGGAGGGATCCATGAGATCTATTTTCCTTTTGTTTTGATGCAACCTGCGCTTTTTTTTGCAGTCATGGTTGGGGGAGCGACTGGAACGTTTGTGTTCCAACTATTTGCTAGTGGGTTGAATGCTCCGGTTTCACCAGGTTCATTGGTGATTATTTTAGGGAATACACCACCCTCACAATTAGCAGGTGTCATTTTAGGTATTATTCTCAGTGCGCTTGCTACATTTGTTTGTGCCATACTGTTATTGAAAAAAACGAAACCTGTGGAATCGATCCTCCAAGAAAGGAGCCAACTGATGAATCATGAAGCGGTCAACCAAATCATCTTTGCTTGCGATGCCGGGATGGGTTCTAGTGCAATGGGCGCAACCATTTTGAAGAAAAAACTGCATGCGCAAGGGATAGATATACCTATAAGCTATACATCGATTTACGATCTGCCGAATCACAAGAAACAATTGGTGATCGTACAAAGCGCCTTTCAATCTTTGGCGCAAGAAAAAGCCAAAGAAAGTCAGATCATTGCTGTCGATCATTTTTTAGAAGTTGAGTCGTATCTACCATTGATCAAGCAGCAACTTCATGAAATAAACATTGAACCTCAGATCAAAAAACAACAAGAAGTTGAACAACCTAGAACCAGAGTTGTGTTTTTATACCAAGGAAATCGACGAGGCTCACAAACGATGGGGATGACGATTTTAATGAAGCTAGCCAAGGAATATCAGGTCGATCTATCTGTAGAAAAAGCAGCCATCGAAGACCTAGTACCTGAAAAAGAAGTGGTATATCTTGCGAATGAAAGTATGGCAAAGGCGTATCAACTGCAACAACAAGTGGAGCATTTGTTGATCATTGATCATTTTGTCAGTACCAAAACTTATTTATCCTTAGTAAAGGAAGTGGACTAAGATGTATTTGTCACCAAGGGAAAAAGAATTATTGACAGAACTCATCAATAGTCCAGCACCTGTTTCTATACAAAAAATGGTCAATGTTTTACGTGTCAGCAAACGGACTGTATACCGCGAGTTGGAGCAATTAGAACGATCGCTCGAAGAAGTAAATGCTTCGCTGAAAAAAATAGCCCGTGGGTCATTTACGATTGAAGCAACACCTGAAACAATGACACAACTGCGCCAACTACTGAACGAAAAAGAGATGGAACTATCGACAATCGAAAGGCAACATGCGATTTTATTAGAACTGTTACTCACGAAAGAACCATTGTCTTTAAGTTATTTTTTAGAAAAGTATTTGATTAGTAACACGACTTTTTATGCTGATATCAAGCAACTTGAAACCAGTATGAAACAGCTACCGCTATCTATCACTCGTAACCGTGGTTATGAAATCACTGGACCGGAAAAATACCGAAGATTGCTGATCGCAAATATCTTAGAGTTGGAGATCAATGCGTATGAAATCTTTCACTTGCTGGAATTTGATACGACAACGAATTTCTTTTTTCAATTTATCACGACAGATAGTTTATTACTGGCGCGTCAAGTGGTACGAGAAGAATTGGTTCAACAAAAGAAAGAATTAAGTGACCGGAAACTGGAACATTTAGTTTTGATACTCAGCATTACGATCGACCGTGTCAAAAAAAATCAAGTGCTGACGAATGAAACCTACACTGGACTAGTGAATAAAGAGTTATTACGTATCGCCAAAGCTTTATTTTCTAAAATCGCTAAGGAAACGCAACAACTTTATCCAGTCAATGAAATCGTCTTTTTTGCTAGTCTATTAAATGATTTCTCGAATTCCTTTGATCAGGATTTCTTTGAAGAAACATTTGATACGCAACTCGCTTATCTTGTGAAACAATTGATCCAAGTAGTCAGTGAAGCAACAAATAATCCATTCTACCAAGATGAAACACTCTACAAAATGTTGTTGACCCATTTATCAGGAGTATTTTCTCGAGCGGTACTTCAAGAAGAACAATTGACTAATCCAATCTTGGAAAAAATCATGGTCCAGTATCAAGAGATCGCCCAAGCCATCCGTCAAGGAATCGAGCAGATTTTTCAAGAAAAAAAACTATCCGAAGAAGAAATTGCTTATATGGTTCTCCACTTTGCGAACTCGTTAGAAAAAACACCAAAGGACAGCACGATCAAAATCGCTGGTTTTTCCCCTAGTGGCTTAGCTTCGACAAGTATGCTTGAGTTAAAACTAAAGAGATACTTCCCATTTGTTCAACATATCCATTTTTATCGAATTGCTGATCTAAAGAAAATCAATTTAGAAGAAGAGTATGATCTCGTCATTTCTACTTCGATCTTAAGTGGCTATGAGGGAAAATATCTATTAGTTTCACCATTACTTCTTGAGGAAGAAATCAAACAATTAAAAGCAGAATTTGCTCGTTTGACAGCACATCGAACGGAGCATATCCGGTTAGCTGATCAACCTTCTGTTATCGAAGATACTTATGAAGAAACGGTGTTGATGATGAGTAAAATCAATCAGCTACTCCAGTATTTCTTCATTCAAGAATTAGACAATCCAACGACAGTAGAAGCTACGTTGAAGGATATTTTCGACTATTTACCTACAGGGGTGGTCCAAGATAAAGAAAAAGTCTATCAGCGTTTAATGAAAAGATATCAACAAGCGCCGATCGGTTTACCTCATACCAACATGGGGCTTTTCCATACTTCTAGTTCTGAGATCACGGAACCTTTATTCTGTATTTTTCAATTGAAGCAAGTATTAGAGATTGAAGGAATGGACAAAACGAAAGTCGATTTATCAAGAATGTTAGTGATGCTAGCACCTTCCCCTATTGACGAAGCAACCGGGAAATTACTTGGGAAAATAAGTGGTGCATTGATCATGAATGATTTGAATACTGAGATTTTTCGATCAGGAAATGAGGCAATCATCTATCAGTTGTTATCTAAAATTTTGATCGATGAAATAAAAAAATAAAGGGGGCTCTATTGATGCTTGAGATTTCATCTGAACATATTTGGTTGAACCAACAGTTTGGTAGCTGGAAAGAAGCCATTCAGCAGATTGGTGAACAACTACTTGAAAAAGGAGTCATCCAAAAGGAATATATCGATGCGATGGTTGCTCGCCAAGAAGCAGCAAGTGTCTATATCGGCAACTTTGTGGCACTTCCACATGGAAAAGCAAAAGATGAACAAATTGTTGAAGAAGGTATTTTTTTGTTCCAAGTACCTGATGGCGTTGACTTTGGTATCGATGAAGAAAAGAAAGTCGCAACGATTTTATTTGCAGTGATCATGCGAGAAAACCAACAATTAACAAGTTTACAAGAACTTGCCTTTTTTTGTTCCGATGTCGATCAAGTGATGGCATTGAGCGATGCCCAAACAGTAGAGGAAATCCAACAAATCTTAAAACAAGCTGAGGAGTTTTGACGTAAAATACGCGACGACCAATCAATTGATTGGTCGTTTTTTTTTCTATTTTTTTGGGAGAATCTCGCCAAAATCGTAATTATATAGTGAAGGAGGTGCGAGGAGAAGACATCACGTTTTCAGTTGATTTATCTCACTAAGGAAAGGAGTCAAAGAATGAAGAAATCCTCTGAATCACTATTTTTGATGCTACCGATCATTATTTTAATCACGATTTTTTTTCAAATGAAAGTAAGACCAGTCTCGGCAGAAACATTGCCTGACCTCCCCACGTATCAACAAATCACTGCATCAGACCCCAATCAAACTTTACTTACAGCTGAACAAACAATCCCACCAGATAATAGCTGGACAAGTTTCAAAAAAAACTATCAATTAGTCCAAAGGGCCAATGGGAAATTGATTACTATTGGCTCGACGAATTATATTGAAGCGGCGATCCATGAACATTCTCCAAGATTGGCTGATCCATTTGCAAATGAAAGTGTCGTTGTTGATCCAGCAATCCATATCCCTCATATCGATATCCATCTATCTAATGGTGGCAGAGAAATTGGTTGGTACGGCAAGCGAGTGAAGGGAGAGATTGCGCTTTGTCTGGAACAAGGAGTAGCGCTGAATATCGGAGAAAATAGCGGGTATAATTCAAGTATTCAAAATACAGAATTATTGAAGAAAATTTCTTTGATCAAATACTATGGGGTAATTGCGACAAACTACACGATGGAAAAAGAATTGATGACGCAACTCCTTGCTTGGGAGCAACAAGGAATCACCCCCACCAGTATTTCTGGTGTTTTGACAATGAACGATTACCAAACATTCAAACGAACAGTGATGGAACAAGTGGAACGGTTCTATACCCAACCGAGTTTTGATGGACAAATATTGGATATAAAAGCTGGCGAAAGCCAAACATTGACCGACACAACAGGAGCATTTTCGAATTATAGCTCATCGCCTGTTCAACAAATCAATGGAGTAACCATTGAAAAGCAAGGGAATCAAGTAACTGTCACTGCATCGAAAGAGGCGCCGGCGACAAGTGAGATCGCATTTGATTATCATATCCCCAGTAGTTATCAAGGAGCAATCGTCGTGTACCAACATCCTTATACACAAAATATGGTAGTCGGTAGAGTGCCGCAGCTGACAAGAACTTCCTTTCAGTTACGCGTACAAAAATATGGACATGCAGGTATCCGCAAAGTCGATCAACAAACAAAACAACCATTAGTAGGCGCCGTTTTTCGTTTCACGACTGCGGATGGACAGATAAAAGAATTGACGACAGATTCTGATGGTGTTGCTATTTGGCATGATCTACTCGTTGATACGGTTGTTACGATTCAAGAAATCAAAGCGCCAGAAGGCTACGTTTTAAATCCAACGCCCCAGACTATCACTGTCAAAGTGAATGAATTGACGAGTATCACGTTAGATAATCAAGAACAGACAGCTAATTTGATGGTCATCAAAGAAGATGCAGAAACAGGCAATCAGCCTCAAGGAGGTGCCCAATTGATCGGAGCTGTCTATAAATTAACGGACAAAGACGGAGAAACAGTTGCGGAATTGACGATGGAAGAGGTTAATGGAAGTGCATCAGCTGAGCTAAAAGGGTTAAGACTAGGAACCTATTATTTACAAGAGACCATTCCACCGAAAGGCTATAACTTAGATCCGACGATCTACCCTATACATTTGACCTACGCAGGACAAAATGAAACAGTGGCTATCCATAGTAAAACAGTCACTGATCGCGTCATCAAGGGTCATGTCGAAGGGTATAAATTTGGTTCAAAACCTCTTATCCCCACTTCTATCTTCGAAATTTTACACGCATTAACAACCAATCAAACGAATCATAAACCACCACTCGAAGGAATCGAACTAACAGCCACCGCTCATACCACAGGAAAAGAATATGTCCAAGTCACTGAAAAAAACGGCTACTTTAAATTTATCGATTTACCCTATGATACGTATACGATCACTGAAACAAAAGGAACGGATGGCTATTTGATCATTGAACCATTTGAAGTGACGATCAGTGAGGAAGATTATACACATTTCTTTTTATTAGAAGATGAAATCATCGAATCACGCGTACATCTCATCAAGATCGATCAAGAAACAGGACAACAAATTCCCTATGCTGGCGCACAATTCAAGATTTTTGATACTTGGGCGAATGATGGACAAGGGGCATTTGTAGCAATGACGCGTCCGAATGATACAGAAAAAACTGAGATTTTTGAAACGAATCAAAAAGGGGAATTAGTGACAACTGAGAGCTTACCTTGGGGCGTGGATCGCTATGAGCTTCATGAAGTCAAAGCGCCAGAAGGCTATCTCCCGTTAGAAGAACCATTGATTTTCAGTGTAACAGTGGAAAATCATAGTGCATTGATTCGCTTAGAAGTCCCTAACCGTTTAGCAAGACAACCCATTGAGTTGATCAAACGAGATCGCTTGAATGAACAACCTTTGGTGCAAGTACCATTTGGCCTATATCAAGTAGAAAAATCAGAAAATGGCGAGGAAAATCTTCAATTTATTGAAGAATATCTCACGGATGATGAGGGGAGAATCGAAGTAGGCGATTTGCCCTATGGCACCTATCAATTTATTGAAGGAAAACCATTAGAAGGGTATTTACCATTAGAAGAACCTTTAGACTTTTCAGTAACTGTTGAAAAAGATGGTGAGTTGATCGTATTAGAAGCCTATAACGAACGAGAAAAATTAGCATTGACGAGTTTGTTCACATCTCTCGATAGAAGCAAGGAGCTTGACCCAACCAAAGACAATCAATTGAAAGACGTAGTCTGGATCAAAGGAGCAGCCATTGAAGTCGGTCATACGTATACCGTAGTGACGCAGTACCGAAAAGGTGACACCGGAGAAGTCATCAACGAAGCAATCTCAACCTACACAGCAAAGAGTAAAGAAGATCAGTTTGAAGTTTTTCTGGAACTGAAAGCCAATACGCTAAAAGCCAATGATCAGCTGATTGCCACTCATATTTTGTACTACGAATCTGAACAAGAAAATGAGGTTGCACGTGAAGATGATCTGACTAATCAAGAGCAGACTGTTTATTTCAATACACCAAAAAACGAGAAAAAAGAAGAAGCGAAAAAGCAGGATAATACTCGGAATTTACCTAAAACGAATAGTCGTACTTCTGTCTCTCTAGTAGGGCTAGGTAGCTTATTTCTAGGAGTGAGTGGTGTTTTGATCTATCAACAAAAAAGGGGTGGGTTGAATGACTAAAAGGAAAAAATACATGAGATTTGGCTTGTTCATATTCAGTTGTTCAGTTGTTTTATTAGTTACTGGTTGTAAATCACAACAAACAGAAGTCTCACCAACAGTGGGGCCCGCTTCAAACAAAACGAAACAGGCAATCAAAGTGAAAACACCAGAGGAGAGCCATCTGAAAAAAGAGGAGAACTCTTCTCAATTGTTTGAGTTTGCTTCTCAATTTCGAAAACCATTGGCTCTCCCCGCTGAAGCAACAATCAAGGATGAAACCAATCAGCTGAGGATCGCTTACCTTGAAGCAACAACAGTACCTCAAAGTCTAGAAAATTCAGTATCAAGAAGCAATCTCACGCATCGCCTCGCAGAAGACGAACAAAAAGTTACGCTATCGGAGGTTGTAGCAATTCCAGAGAGCGACAATCACTGGCAAAGTCCCTACGTGCATGTAAACGACCCATTGCAGATCTTACCAAGAGGAACAGCAATTGATCCCTTTACCTATTTTACTGTTGTTCAAGGAAGTGATCCCGTTCCAGTGATCCATTATACGCCCGTCAATCCTAACGAATCTGGCTATCAAGTGATGCAGATCACAGCAACTGATTCAAAAGGGAAAGTGAGTGTTGCGACAGTCACATTTCTGTTTAATCACTCCCCGACCATTCAACAAGTAAGACAAAGTCATCACGCTACGATCGGTTCAAGTATTGACTTATTGGCTGGCATTTCCGCTCACGATGAAGAAGATGGTGAATTGACCGCAGAGGTTCAAGTACAAACCACACTCCAGACAGAAAAAGAAGGAAGCTATGAAGTGATTTATTCTGTGAGTGATCAATTTGGAGCAAGTGCCAACCTGATAAGTAATATTACGATCACCAATGAAGCACCAATAATAAGTGGGCCGAACCAACTGATTTTACCTGTTGATCAATCATTCTCTTTATTTGATTATTTCTCCGTAAATGATCAAGAAGATGGTGCCATCAATCTTACTTCGGAAAACATCTTAGCATCCAATCTTGTCCCCTATGTACCAGGAAACTACTTCGTAAGAATTGGGAATGTCATTGACCGTTATGGCAAACGAGCGGCAGAGCGTACAATCTATGTTCACCTAACAAATGAAGCGCCGACTGTTACAAATACGCATATGACTCTTCCTGTATTTAGTGAACTGAATAAAGAAAGCTATCTAGCAAAACTATTTCTTGCAGATCGTGAAGATCCGGTTGATCAATTACAAGTGGCAATCGATCTGCCCTTTTGGGAGAAAATCGACACTTCCCGATTAAATACCTATCGTTTTCCTCTTCAAGTCCAAGATACGCATGGAAAAATCACCAAAACTTTTGGGAGCATCCAAGTAATCAATGAACCACCTGTATTTTCTGGGATAGAGGATAAGAGAATCATTGTAGGCGAAGAAAAGCCAGATTTATTAGCAGGGATCTCCGTTTCGGATCGTGAAGAGAGTATCGGCATAGAAGATGTTGAGATCATAGAAGAAATCGCTTGGGATACACCTGGAACCTACCCTGTTTATTTGACGGTCAAAGATACATTTACAGAAACGACAGTATCTTTTCATGTCATTATTCAAGACAACGATCCAGAAATGCCAGAGAAATTGAGCGAATAAGGAGATGAAAATGGATTATTTCAATCAAGCAATGTCTTTATTTTCCAATGGGATCATCACCGCAGGAAGCTTACTGACCGTATGGGGCATCATCCAATTAGGTGTTGCTATTAAGGAACATAATGGTCCGGGTATGCAACATGCCATTTTTCAAATCGTTGGCGGTGCAGTGATTTTAGCTGCTGGTGCGTGGATCACGAATATTTCAATGTGAGGAGCGAAAAAGGATGGACGGTGCGATCGAATTTCTACTACAAACGATTGCAGAACAATTAAGTTTATCGACGAATCATAAAAATAGTCTTTTACAAAATCTCGAACACTATTTGCCGGAAATCTATCATTACAGTGTGACGATCATGGAAAGTGTCATCAAACCTATTGCTTATTCCCTATTAGGTTTTCTATTGTTGATCGAATTTCAACAACTCGCACATCGACTATATGGCAAGCAGTCAGAGTTTGGTGGACTGGATCTTTTCTTGCCATTGTTTATCAAAATCGGATTGACCGTACTGCTTTTACGTCACTTGATGGTTTTCCTCAATGCCATTATGGATGTAGGTATTTTTGTTAGTCAAGGAATCAATCAATTGGAGATCCGAGGTGTGACAGATCAGACAATGGATATCTTCAACGTGATGGAGCAGATCGATCAGCTAGGTTTTTTTGAAAAAATGGTGTTGTTGATGATTTTACTCGTTCCCTTGATTCTATCGATCATTGTTAGCGTCCTTGCTCAAGTGCTGATCTTTTTACGTTTTTTAGAAATGTATCTTTATTTGAGTATCTCACCTTTACCGATTGTCGCTTTAGTGAATACAGAACTTGGTCATGTTGGAAAGAATTTTTTTAAACTATTTGGTGCGGCATCTTTACAAGGTGTATTGCTTTTTATCGTTTTGAACATCTATCCATTATTAGTGAGTACTGTTTTTTCATTTGATGAGACGCAGGGGATGATTGCAGTGATCAGTGCGATTGTCGGTAATTGTTTGGCACTATCCATGTGTTTGTTTTACACCATGAAATGGTCGAAAGCGATCATCGTTGCGGCCTGAGTGAGAAAAGGAGTGTGAAAAATGGCAATTGAAGTCGTGATCAGAAAAGAAATCAAAGAATATCAAGAGAAGATCTTTTTTGGCTTCTCTTTAAGACAGGTTATCGTTATCGCATTAGCTTTAATCGTGATTTTACCGGTCGGTCTAGTTAATCATTTTATTTGGGGATATTCAATTGATGATCTAGGAATTGTATTGATGTTTTTTACTAGTCCGATTTTATCGGTGGGGTGGATCAAAAAAAATCAGTTGCCTTTAGAAAAATATCTTTTTATTCGTTGGCGCCATCTTATCGCAACAAAGCACTATCCATATCAAAATGCTCGGTTGGAGGAAGATCATGAAGGGATTTCAACGAGGAAAATCAGTAAAACAGAGAAATATCGAAGTGAAAAAGGGAATTAAAAAGTCTTCCTTAACCAAACTATTACACAAGCAAAAGAAAAAAAGAGGAAAAAAAGAACGAAAATCAGCACCAGCCAAACATGCACAAAGGAAGATTCGTTATGAAAAAATGTATGAAAGTGGAATTTGTGAACTCACTTCTGGACGATATTCAAAAAGTATCCAGTTTTCAGATGTCAATTACCAAATTGCACCTGTAGAAGACCAACAAGCTATTTTTCAAGGGTATTGTACCTTACTAGATAGTTGTGATGACCGAACACATCTAACGATTACCTTGAAAAAAAAGCGAATGGAACAAAAGGAACTTGAAAAGCAATTGTTCTATAAAGAAACAGGGGAGAGACAGGACATCTACCGTCGAGAATTGAATGAAATGCTGCGGCGAACCATAACAGAAGGAGGAACGAATTTTAGCAAACAAAATCTATTGACCTTCAGCACGCAGGCCACTGATTATGACCAAGCCAAGCATTCCTTGACACGTATCGAACAACAACTTAGTCATAGCCTTTCGGAAATCGAATCAAGTAGTCAAACACTTTCTGGCAAAGAACGGTTGCAACTGCTCCATGAGTTGATCAAACCTAATGAATGGTTCCAGTTCAATTATACAGATTTAGTTTATAGCCGTTTGTCGACAAAAGCAGTGGTTACCCCTGCAAGTTTCAGCTTTAAAGCAAAAGACTATATCGAAATTGGCTCAGACTATGCCCAAGTCCTTTATTTGAAAGATTACCCCACCAAACTTTCAGATAAATTGATCTTAGAATTAATGGATATTGGCGAAGAGTTGTGTTTATCGATCCACATTGAACCAGTGGATTCTGAAAAAGCAAATCAGTTGGTTCAAATTAAAAAAGCTTATATGGAAGGAGACAAAACAACTGCTGAAAGAAAAGCGACACAAAAAGGCTATGATCCTTATTCAAGTATTCCGTATGAATTGACCAATAGTATCAAGGAAGCCGAAGCTTTATTAGACGATCTAGTCAAAACCGGCCAAAAATTATATTTTGTTACCTTCCTCGTTTATTTCCGATCTCAGACCAAAGAAAAACTAGCTGATATTGCGGAACAAGTCCAACATGTTGGACGTAAAAATCGTTGTCATTTCAATGTATTAGACTATCTACAAGATGAAGGATTCAACTCGGTCTTACCTTTAGGCAAAAATTGGATCGAACAACAACGGACGTTGACGACAGAAAGTACAGCAATTTTTATTCCATTTTCAGCGCAAGATCTTGATCATATAGATGGCAAATATTACGGGAAAAATGAAATGACCAAAAATAGTGTAAGGATCGATCGTAAGCAACTAAACACGCCGAGTGGCATGATTTTAGGTAGCTCTGGTTCAGGCAAAGGTGTAGCCAAAAAATATGAAGAAATCACGACGTTACTTAAAAATCCCGAAGATGAAGTCATTTCGATTGATCCGGAAGATGAAGATACGATCATCGGCAATGATTTTGATGCTCAAATCATCAATATTGCCCCTAATACCAATACCTTCATCAACTTACTCGATATTTCAGAAGATTTGAAAGGAGAGGCAGATCCAGTAAAATTGAAATCTGACTTTCTGTTGACTGCTTGTGAAGCTTTGATCGGTGGGCCAACTGGTTTAAATTCGGCACAACGATCGATCATTGATCGTGTCACGCGATTGACGTATTTCAATTTTCAAAAAAGCTCAGAAAAATCAGCGCCGACATTGGCGGAAGATTGGTTTCCGCTTTTAAAAGAACAACCGGAAAAAGAGGCGCAGACATTGGCGTTAGATTTAGAGTTATACATCGATGGTTCACTTTCGATGTTTTCTAAACCAACTAATGTTTCTTTAAATAAACGTTTTGTGATTTACAATACGAAACAACTAGGGAACCAATTGAAAACTTTTGGGATGATGGTTGTTTTGGAACAAGTGTGGAATCGGGTCGTTCGCAATCGAGACAGAGGAATCACTACTTGGATCTATATTGATGAAATGCAGCTCCTGTTAAATGATCCCTACTGTGAAAATTATTTTTTTGAACTATGGAGCCGAATCCGTAAATGGGGCGCGATTGCCACTGGTATTACCCAAAATGTCGAAACCTTATTATTATCAGATAAAGCACGCCGAATGTTAAGTAATACGGAATTTATCATTATGTTGAAACAAGCGAAAAGTGATCTAGATGAGCTGTCTTCTTTGTTCAATCTTTCGTATCAGCAACAAAAACAATTGCTCAATCCTATCAAAGGAGCAGGGCTGATACGCGCAGGCAACGCCATCGTTCCTTTCTCCAATACTGTTGATCCAACAACAAAACTTTATGAGTTGATCACCACTGATCCTGTCGAACGCCACAGATTACGACAGGATGTATCGCCATGAAAAAAAACGATGTAGGCATTGAAGAGATCGTGAAATCACGAAATAAACGAAGGAGTAACAGACATTTTCTGCGTAGAAACACCAAAGATCCTCGCAGAGTCATGCTTGACTACCAGAAAAAAATAGTTGATTTCTCTTTACTTGGAAATAAAACTTCGATCAGTAGTAAAGTCAGCCTTTACCTATTTGTTGGTGTTAGCATTCTCATATTTTTTCTCTTTTTCAGTATGATCGGCTTCGTTTCATCTGCTACGATCAAAATCAATGAGCTTGAATTGACGAAGGTCTGGAAATATTTGACCGAATTGGATGCGGAATTGACACTAGAATTAAACTCAACTAAGAGTTCGATTCTAGTAAATGAACGAGTAGTGGCTGCAAATGAAGTCGTGATCAGGACTGACATTGAAGAGGTGCTGATTTATTTAGATATGGTTTATGGCGATGACCAATTAGGAAATCCAGATGTTCTCAAAGAAACGATCCAAGGATTGCATGAGCAGATGTGGCAAGTAGACAGTGACGGGAGACAAATCAAAGTAACATCACAGCCATTGTCGCAAGTGATCACTTGGACGTCAGAGTGGAAAGAACGTAGACAGCTGTTAGCAGAAATTGGTCTTTATGCAAGTTTGACTGAATTAAGCAATCCATTGAAAGAAACAGACTCTTTACGCATAAAACAACGCTTTGGGTATTACGTAAGCAATCAAGAAAAAAGCTTACTTGAAGGACTGCTCATCCAGACAGAACAGAAAGAAAGTATAGTCGCTGTGATCGCTGGAGAAATTACAAGAGACCGAGAGAACGTAACTATCACAATGGACGATCAAACCATTACTTATCATGATGTAGATCTAACAGCTACTGAAGGACAGATGGTATCGGTGGGGACAGAGATTGGGCGAGTAAAACAAGAGGAACTGCATCTGTCTTACCAGAAAAAAGGTGAAATCGTCAATCCAGCTTTTTATCTCCCCAATGTAGTCGATAACAATGAGACACAGCTTGATCCCATTGAAACAGATACTGCATTCAATGAACAGAAATTTCGAGAAGTGATTCTACTACATTGTCACGCATTTAGTGATCATGCAGAAACAATCATCCAAGAAGCTAAAAAGAATAATATCTCCCCCATTGTTCTAGCAGCCATCATGATCCACGAAACTGCTTGGGGAACGAGCGAAGGAATTCGAGAAAAGAACAATCCAGGTGGCTTGATGCGAGAAAACGAGTTGCTTTCCTACGCCACACTTGAAGAAGGGATTGCCGCCACTGCTCGAACACTAAACCAATTGATCGTGAACCAAAGACTGCTGACAGTCGAGCAACTCGGAAGTGTGTATTGTCCTGTAGGTGCAAGTAATGATCCTCTTGGCTTAAACCAATACTGGGTTCCGGCGATCAAAGAATTATTTGTGCAACTAGGTGGCAGTAAAGAGATGAGCTTACTCTGGCAATCGGATCATACAGTGGGGCAAGAGGTGTTGATACAAGCCAGAACATTGTATCGTCAAAACGTTCAATACTCACAAGGCTTTGAACGAGGCACCTTTCCTTATCATGATTGCTCCTCTTTTGTTTTATGGGCGATGAGAAGTGTCGGCTTGCCTGTGCCACTAGGTAGCACGGAGACATTGTATTCTTTGGAAGGGACTTTCCTGATGCCAATCAGTCGAGAAGATGTCAGAGCCGGTGATTTGTTTGTATGGGGGAAGAAAGGCCACTCTTTAGGTAGTTATGGGCATACAGGGCTATTTTTAGATGATGGTGGTAAAACGATCCTTCATTGCATACCTGCTACTGCACGAGGGTATGGTCAAGAAGGCGATATCGTCATCACTCCATTTGAAGGCTATGCGGGTGATCTCCAGCTGGCGCCTGTTTATTTCTATCGATTGTTGGGAGAAAACAAATGAACCCGAAATCCAGATTTCTTTATCTTATTATTGTTTTCTTACTGTTTAGCAGTGTGACTTTTAGTGTTGGCCGGTCTATAGGCTTTCGTTCACAAGAGTCTGAACAGAAAGCTGGCCCAGTTTCGGAAACACAAGTCAGAGAGTTTTTACAAGCTTATTATACGTTTGAAACAGTCGACGACAATTACACCGCATATGTTGATGTTCTTTCTAACAAGATGAAAGAAAAAGTAAAAACAGAACAAGGTGAAAAAACGCATAGTCCGCAGCGATTTGGCTTCAGTCGCTGGCTCAAAAGCGAGCATTATTTTAAACAAACGAACGGGGAAATGGTTGAAGTCCTCTGTTTGGTTGATTTTACGACGTCTTTATTGAATGAAGAAGGCGGAGTTGTAAAAAAAGATATTCGCCACCATGTGGGTGTCAAACTGACTTATCTCTATGACGCTAAAAATCATCGTTATGTCTTGGATGATCTCGAACAGCTGTCTTCTTTTATGGAAATACAATGATTGAGTAAGGAAGACCTTACAAATGGACGCAACAAAAATGAATGAGGGGAGTGACAACGTATGGCGAAAGAAACTGTAATCATCGATCAGATCCATCACTTACAAGTAAAAGAGACTCAGTTGGATTTGTTTCAGGCTTTGGAAGATTTAGAAACTGAAAATCGACGAGTCTTGCTGGCAAATACACAAGGACAATGTCGCATACGTATTTATGATCGTAAGGGAGAAATGATGATAGAAAAAGTGCTTCAATTTCCTTTGACAGAGGAGATTGAAGAGATCTTAAGTCAACACTGGGAGCAAGAAATAGCCAATACAAAAGAGAAGAGTCAGTTCCCTCATTCAAGCAACACGCTGAAAAAAAATCAGTTGTTACAAATCGATTGGAAAAAAATCATCAAGCGATTACTTCTTAGTGGAGTAATCGTTTTTGCTGTGATTCAAGGCAACATGTGGATCGAACAAAGAACGAATAATGAGCAAGTGACAACCAAAGAAAATCAGAAAAGTTCATGGCAGTCATTAGTAGACCTAGGTGCATATGAAGAAGCAGCTGAAGAATATCCCGCTCGGTATCAGCAATTGATCGATCACTTAGTAGAAGAACAGGAATTTTCTTGGGTAGAGAAGTTGAATGAGCAAAAGCCAACAGGAAATGCCACCTTTGATTTGGCTTTTTATCAAAACGATTGGGAAACAGTAATTGTGACCCACGTGGAACAATTGACGGAAAAGCGCCAAGTCAAGTTAGCGATTGCTTATTTGAAGCTAGAACAAGTACAAGAAGCCGTTGTCTTGAATCGCCACTTAAAACATCCGGAGATCACGTTAGCACTGGATCAGTTTTATTTTGAAAAAAGCCTTGATTGGTTGAAAGTAAAAGAAATGGAAAAAGCGAAAGACGCATTTGAACAGATCCAAACGGAAAAATTAAAAGCGGTGATGGCGGCATACATAGAGCAAGGAACGATTATTTTAGATTTCATTACATTCTATGAGGCATCGTCCAACACGTCTGAAAATGTAGCGCTTTGGGAAGAGCGACTGGCTCGATTAGGAGAAGCAACGGAATAAAAAACTCACTTTGCAAAAAAGAGTCTAAAAGATCACGAGGATGCGCTTTTTCGTAGGTATCTACAAATAAAAAGCTCCCTTAAATGAAGGAAATAATTGTTTCAGCGTCTCTAATCGGTACCAGAAGCCTTTCATCAAATCACTCATTTTGCTCACTCCATGTTTTGGCACAAATGATTGTGCCAAAATCCGACTATTTATCTAAACGGTAAGCGGATACAATTTGGTTAAAGAAAGAGATAAAGGAGCGATTGAAGTGGAAGAGACGATACCAAAAAATAAAATTTCATTCAAAGCAAAAGTACAAAAGTTAGGAAGTACCTTATCTAGTATGGTGATGCCAAATATCGGCGCGCTGATTGCTTGGGGTGTATTGACAGCATTATTTATTCCAGATGGCTATTTACCAAACGAAGCGTTTGCTACGATGGTTGGTCCAATGTTGACGTATTTAATTCCTTTATTGATCGGCTACACCGGAGGGAAAGTCATCGGTGGTGATCGTGGTTCAGTCGTCGGAGCAATTGCGACGATGGGTGTGATCGTCGGGACAGATATTCCAATGATGCTAGGTGCCATGATCATGGGGCCGTTAGGTGGCTTTGCCATCAAGAAATTCGACCAAGTGTTTCAAAAACATATCAAATCAGGGTTTGAAATGTTGGTCAATAATTTCTCCGCAGGATTGATCGGTTTTGCGTTAGCATTGATCGGCTTTTCTGCAATTGGTCCAGTAGTGGATACACTGACGCAAGCAATGGCAACAGGTGTTGAAGCAATTTTAAATGCAAATTTGATTCCATTGACGAGTATTTTTATCGAACCAGCGAAAATCTTGTTTTTGAATAATGCGATCAACCATGGCATTTTGACTCCTTTAGGAACAGAACAAGTGGCTACAGCCGGTCAATCGATCCTATTCTTGTTGGAAGCTAATCCTGGACCAGGTCTAGGTGTATTGTTAGCTTTCACATTATTTGGCAAAGGCGCGGCAAAATCATCTGCACCGGGTGCAATGATCATCCATTTCTTAGGTGGAATCCATGAAATCTATTTCCCATACGTAATGATGAAACCGTTATTATTCTTATCAGTGATTTTTGGTGGGATGAGTGGTAGTTTCGTTTTCCAATTGATGGATGCAGGATTACGTGCGCCAGCTTCACCGGGTTCGATCATTGCCATTTTAGCAATGGCACCATTGAGTGCTTACTTACCAGTTATTTTAGGGATCGTCGCTGCAACAGCCGTTTCTTTCGGGATCTCTGCAGTCATTCTAAAAGCTGATGCGAAAGAAACAAGTGAAGATTTTGAAAAATCAGTGGAAGCGACTCGTCAAGCGAAACAACAAGCGAAAGGAACTGGAACAACTAGTCAGGGACAACCAGCTTTATCAGCGATCAAAAAAATCATTTTTGCCTGTGATGCTGGAATGGGGTCAAGTGCGATGGGTGCTTCCTTGTTAAGAAAAAAAGTCCAAGAGCATCACTTACCTCAACTCGTGACGAATCAAGCCATCAGTCAATTATCTGATGAAGCAGACGTATTGATCGTGACTCAAGTTGAGTTGCAGGAACGAGCAAAACAAAAAGCGCCACATGCTCATTTTGTTGCAGTAGAAAACTTCTTAAATTCACCAAAGTATGATGAGATCATCCAAGCATTAGGAAGTAAGGAAGAAACACAGCCAAACCAACCAGTCTCTACTACTCCAACAGATGATTTGGATTTATCTGAATTAAAAGATATCAAAGAGATTTTACTTGTTCATGACGATCGTGCAGGATCAGCGACAATGGGATTGTCCTTATTGAAAGATATTTTGAAGAAAAACCAACTGGAGATCCCTCTGAAAAAAATCAATATTGATGAGTTGACGGAGCAACCGAATACACTGATCGTTTCAAGAGAATCCTTGTCTGAGGAAGCACGTTCAGTGGCACCGCATTCACTTCATTTTTCAGTGGCGACGATGGTCAGTCCACAAAAATATGAAACGATTGCTCACTATTTGAAAAAAGTAGCGTAAGGAGGAAATAAAATGTCTGAATTAGCATTTGATATGATCGAGTTGAATAAGGCTTTTGCCACAAAGGAAGAGGCCATCCGGTACTGTGGAAGAAAATTAGTGGAAGCCGGTTGTGTCGAAGAACCCTACATTGACGCAATGGTGGAACGTGATGCGATGTTATCCGTTTATATGGGGAATTTTATCGCGATCCCTCATGGAACAGATGAAGCCAAAGCATTCGTAAAAAAATCAGGGATCTGTGTGATCCAAGTGCCAGATGGTGTCAATTTCGGCACTGAACAAGAAGAGAAGATTGCGACAGTCTTGTTTGGTATCGCTGGCGTAGGTGAAGAACATTTGCAATTAGTGCAACAAATCGCTCTTTATTGTAGCGACATGGACAATGTTGTCCAGTTAGCAGATGCACTAAGTAAAGAAGAAGTCACACACAATCTAGCAATTGCCTAAGGAGAGAAGACGAATGAGAGCAGTACACTTTGGTGCCGGAAATATCGGCAGAGGATTTATTGGAGAAGTTTTAGCTGAGAATGGGTTTGACATCACTTTTGTTGATGTCAACGAACAGATCATCGATTCATTAAATGAAAAAGGACGTTATACGATCGAACTAGCTGACGAATCGAAAAAACAACTTATCGTTGAACGCGTTCGCGGATTGAACAACCAAAAACAGCCTGAACAAGTGATCAAAGAAATAGCACAAGCAGATCTTGTGACCACAGCGATCGGTCCCAATATTTTGCCTTTCATTGCTGAACTGATTGCAAAAGGGATCGAGCAAAGAGAACAAGAGGGCAATCAGCAACCGCTAGACATCATCGCTTGTGAAAATATGATTGGTGGCTCTGAGCATCTAAAAATGGAAGTCTATAAATATCTGTCAGATACTCGCTTTGCAGATCAATCGATCGGATTTCCGAATGCAGCAGTGGATCGCATCGTGCCGATGCAACAACATGAAGATCCTTTGTTTGTGCAAGTGGAACCTTTTAAAGAATGGGTCATTGATGATACGCAACGAAAAAATAAAGAGATTTCGTTAAATGGCGTACTATACGTCAAAGATTTGGAACCATATATTGAACGAAAACTATTTAGTGTGAACACAGGACATGCGACTGTAGCTTACACCGGTGCATTATTAGGATATGCAACGATCGATGAGGCAATGCAAGATTCGTTAGTCGTTGCCCAACTAAAATCAGTGCTACAAGAAACAGGAAGCTTACTGGAAGCAAAATGGGGCTTTGATAATAAACAACATGAAGCCTATATTGAGAAAATCATCCAACGTTTCCAAAATAAATATATCTCAGATGCCATCACTCGGGTAGCTCGAACGCCTTTACGTAAGTTAGGCTATCAAGAACGCTTTACTCGTCCGGTTCGGGAATTGCAAGAATACAATTTGACTTGTCCACATTTGACAGCTACGATGGGGATCATTTTCAACTACTATGATCCTGAAGATGAGCAAAGTCGTGAACTGCAAGAGATGAAAGTACGAGAAAATATGGATCAGTTGATCCAAGAAGTCACAGGTATTCATGATCCGACAACGATCAGTAACATCAAGCAAAATGTGATGCGTTATGCGAAACAAGTAGCTTGATTGAGCTGATTGATGGTTAGGTGTATTAATTCTAAATAAAAGTATATTTAATAAAGATGCAAATAAAAAAGTGATTGAAATGATAGAAATATTCATTACAATCACTTTTTTTATGTACAATCATAGGATATTTTATCTACATTTTTTGTAAATGTGTAACATAGAATAAAATTAGTTCCCGATATCTTTACCTCTTTAAGATATTTATTCCAAGATATTATGGAAGTTCGTTTATGTATTCTAGAGTATAAAAATGACTAATGATAAAAACAACTTCCTAATTTTTTATATCGTTATTATAATTTTTAAAATAATGTATTCAAACATAATGAAAATATTAATTTAGGCATACGTTTATGATTCCAAAACATCATTTTATTATTTTTTTTTAAGTGTGAACAGATTATATGTTAGTGTAATTTTGATAAAAAATAAAAAGAGAAAGGAGTTTTTTATAAGAAAAGTTGTTTTGTAAATTATTTAATGGTTGTGCTTACTGATAATTAACATGTAAATTTTATTAAATCAGTATATACCATAAAATAAAGAAAAAAATATTGTGTAACTGCAAACAAAAATATTTGGTTTGTGATAGAGAGGAAGAAAAGTAGATGGATAAAATTAGAGGGTCTCAATTTAGAAAGTGGGATTTACACGTACATTCTTTACATACATTTATAAATAATAGATTTGGGTACAATAAGGAGAACAAATTGGATTATTTCCAAAAATATTTCGAAGTACTAAAAGAAAATAATATTGAAGTCATAGGACTAACTAATTATTTTAACTTCACCGAAGATGATTTTGAATTAAAAAAATTTTTAAATAGTAAAGGTATAGTAGTTTTTATGAATTTAGAGGTTCGTCTTGCAAATTTAAATAGAAAACATGAAGTATTTGATTACCACGTTATTTTTGATGATAATTTAGAAAATCAAATAATTAAAAACTTGTTAGCTGAATTAAAAGCATCTATTGGTTCAAAAGATAAGGCGTTCAACCTTTTGACACAGAGTGAAATTGAGAAAAATGCTGTTATTTCATTTGATCAACTAAAGGATAAACTACAGAGAAACCCAGATTTAAAAGGCAAATATTTAACTGGATTTCTTTCAAGGGGACATGGGAGTGCAACAAGTGGTTCAGATAGTAGAGGGCAGAGTGTATATGAAGATATATGTAAAAACTCAGATTTTATTATTCATTCAAGCTGTAATGATCCAAGCAAATGTACTGATCCGAATTGCAGACATGGTAATTTAAATAAAGATAGAAATTACTGGTTAAATAACGCTAAGTATGTAAAACCTCTACTACAATCATCAGATGCTCACTCTTTCGAAGATATTGGAAGTAAGTATTCATGGATAAAATCAGATAAAAGTTTCGAAGGGTTAAAGCAAATTTTATTTGAACCAGAAGATAGAATATGCTTGGATATAGCGAAACCTCAATTAGAAAAATTTGAATTGGTTATAGACAAAATTGTATTTAAAAATAAAGAACTCTATTTATCAGAAAATTTAAACTCTATTATTGGCGGGAGAGCCAATGGGAAGTCCACGTTATTAAATTCGATAGCCAAAAAATTAGGAGAAAATGTATCTGATAAAAACTATACATTTGAAGATATCGAAAATTTTAAAATTATATGGAAAGACGGGGAAGAAAATAATGATAGGAAAATTGAATATATTCCCCAAGAATATATGTTTAATTTAGCTAATGAGAATGAAGGACTAAATAAACTAGTTAAGAAAATCATTTCATCCAAAAAATTAGATAACAAAATAGAAGAATATGAAACCGAATGTAAAAGCGTAAATCTAAGAATTCAAAGTTTATTAACAAAATATTTTACTGATATCGAATTACTAAAAGAATTACAAAAACCAGAAGAAGAAAAAGGAATTACTGAAAAAAGAATAAAACAATATGAAACTGATAGAGATGAGATATTAAGTAAAAATAATTTTACACAAGAAGAAAAAGAGTTATTTAGCCAACAAAGTAGTGAAAAGGAAAACTTAGAATTAGAAATAAGAATATGCAATGCACAGAAAACACTAATTGAGAATCTAACCATTCAGAAAAGTATTATTTTAGGCGATATTGTAAAACTAGATGATGCAATAAAAGAAGATTTATCAAAATTTACTATGGAAATTAATAAGGAACTTATAGATAAATTCAACTATAAGATTTCACAAATTATGAACTCTTTGGAAAAATCAATTAAGATTTCGGAATGTAAAGTTAAACAAATAGAAGAAGGAGAAATTTTTTTGAAAGGACTAAAAATTTCTCAAAGCAATGTAGAGTTAAAGTATTTAAACGACTTAATAGATAATGAAAATAAAGTCTTAGAGGCAATTAAAGAATACGAAAAAAGCAAAAAAATTTTGGATAGTGAAATTAATAACTCTAAAGATAATATAATAAAAGAATACAAGAAATACAGGATAGCAAGAGATCAGCTGGAAAAAGAATTTAATATTTGTGAGAATGATTTGAAAATGGCTTTAGAATTTAAACAAAAGAATTTTTATGAAGAGTTTACCTATATCAACGGGCAAGGTTCCGCAAAAGATATATTTGTAGATAATTTGCAATCTAACTTCGAAAACGAAGTAGATAAAATATTTGATAATAACACTTTAAAATTTAATAATAATAAAACGAAAAATGACTTAATTCGTAATTTCTACTCAAATAATTTTTATAAATATGATTTTAAAATAATCTATCAAGAGGATGAATTTAAACAAATGTCACCAGGAAAAAAAGCTTTTGTAATTCTTAAGTTAATTCTAGAATTCTCAGAGAGCAAGGTACCGGTTTTGATTGATCAACCAGAAGATAGCTTGGATAACAGAGCTATATATAATGAGCTAACAAAATATATAAAGGAGACCAAGAAAAAAAGACAAATAATAATTGTCACGCATAATCCTAATGTTGTGGTTGGCTCTGACTGTGAGAATATAATTGTAGCCAATCAACATTCAAATAATTCTAAAAATAAAGATGCAAGAAAATTTGATTATATAAACGGTGGATTGGAAAATAATTTTACAAAAGATAGCGACTATGTTCTAGAGAAACAAGGTATAAGGGAACACATATTTGAAATCTTAGAAGGGGGGATGGAAGCATTTGAAAAGCGAGAAAAAAAATATAATGTAAAATTTTAAATAATAAAGTGTCCAAAATTTAAAAGAGGGAGTGCAAAAGTTAATTATTGGCACTCCCTCTTTATTTATTCGATCTTTTTACAGTTGAACGTTCAACACCAATCATTTGATCGGTGCCGCTGCAACTGTTGGTAGATCAAGTTCTTTTCCATAACGTTTCTCTAATGCTAAGCGAACGAGACGCTCCGCTAAATGTTCATTACGTGCTAAGATCGGACCATGGAAATAGGAGCCGTAAACGTTGCGGTAAATGACACCTTCTGATTGATCTTCCCCATTGTTTCCTTGACCTTTGACGATTTTTCCCAGCGGGCGTTCGCCTTCGCCAAGAAATGTGCGACCATTATGATTTTCAAATCCATAATAGGTTTCGTTGAACTCTTCGTTGTGGATCACGATGTCACCGATGAAGCGATTATTCTCTTGGCTTAAGGTGTAATGATCCAACGCACCGATTCCTTGGATTTTTTCACCGTTTGCGCCCATATAATAATGACCAAGTAGTTGGTAACCGCCACAAATCGCAAGTACGACACCATCATTTTCAATGTAATTAGTCAATGATTCTTTCTTTTCTTGAATGTCTTTTGAAATGATCATTTGTTCAAAATCTTGACCACCTCCAAAGAAAACTAAGTCATATTTCTCTGCCTCAAAGGGTTCATGGATGCTGACGATCTCAGTATGAGAAGTGACCCCCATTTTTTTGGCGATATATTGGAGCATCAAGAGATTGCCATTGTCACCATAAGTATTCATCAGATTCCCATAGAGATGGGCAATGCGTAATTCGTAGTTAGCCACGATTCATGCCTCCTTTGATAAAGCCTTGACTCGCTAATTCTTTTCGTAATTGTAAGACAGCTGTATAGGTCGCTAAAATATAGACATGATCTGTCGGTAGTTGCTTGATTTTCTCAATGACATCAGTCAATTCTTTTGATTGAGTCAATTTATCTTCAGCGATACCCGCTACTTTCAAACGTAGTGCCATATCTGTGTGGCGATCGCCACCAGCAATCACAGCAGGGATCTCCATATCTGCAAAGCGTTCAAATTCTCCGTCCCAGATCCAACTCACATCGATGCCATCTGCGTAGTTCGCATTCAAGAGGGCAACTAGTGAAAATGGATACGGTGCATGTCCCATCATGTCGATGACTTGGTTGATCCCTACAGGATTTTTGACTAGGACTAAGGTACAGGACTTGCCATCGATTTCGATGACTTCTTGACGACCAAATACTTTTTCGTCATACCCTAAGCCTTGTCTGATTTTTTCAGGAACAACACCATAATATTCAGCCACCGCAGTAGCTGCTAAAGCATTATAGACATTGTACATGCCACCAACTTCGATGCCATATTCATTGCCATCAATGACGAAATCAGCTGATTTGTTGTCCATTCGTTTCATTTCTGTCAAACGATAATCCAGTTCTGGACGTTTAAAGTCACAATTTGGACAATAGTATTTACCTAAGTTTGCATAAGTGATCATTTTGTAGTGCAAGATGTGATGACATTTCGGACACAACACACCATCTGTATTGTAGTGGGCCATCTGTTCATGGTCTTCTTCGTGATCAAATCCATAATATCTTCTAGGGTTGACGGTCTCAACTGAATTGAAGATCGGTGAATCGCCATTACTGATAATCGTAGCATTTGGTGATTTTGCGGCACCATCTACGATCATTTTATAAGTGGTATAGATTTCACCGTAACGGTCCATTTGGTCACGGAAAATGTTTGTAAATAAAAATAGCTCAGGTTTGATGTATTCAGTCACTCTACTTAGACTGGCTTCATCGATTTCTAACACCGCAAATTTCTTTTGCCCTTTTCCGGCTTTTGCTTGTAAAAAAGTCGAAACGATTCCTTGGACCATGTTGGCGCCAGTAGGGTTCGTCAAGACTTCATCAAATTGTTGTCGTAAGATATTGACGGTCAAAGCGGTCGTCAATGTTTTTCCATTTGTTCCAGTTACGACGACGACTTGATAGTCTTTTGCTAATGTATCTAAAATATGAGGATCGATCGATAAAGCAAGTTTACCAGGTAAACTTGATCCTCCTTTAAAAAAGGTTTTTAGTCCCCATTGTGCGGTTTTACCAACTGCAATCGCAAATTGACTGCGTATTCCCATTATGTAACCTCCAAAACGTCATAATTACAAATAAATTCAACTAATCATACCATATGTTGAAAAAAAGGTTAAATTGCTTTGTCTTATTTTACAAAAGTTTATACTGTTCGCAAAACAAAAATGAAAGAAGCAAGAAAACGAAAAACGATCGCTTCCTTGCTTGTTACATATCGGTTTTTTATGGTAACGATAGACTAGCTTACCCGATAATGATTTTCTCAGTAGGATATTCATAACCTAAATCTCGTGTTTCTTTTGGCACAAATAACATTAATGTATACAACATCCCGATACGTCCAATAAACATCAACGCACCGATCGTGATTTTACCGACTGTTGATAGATCACCGGTAATTCCTAGCGATAACCCCGTTGTACCAAAAGCAGAAGTCACTTCCACGATGATTGAGATCAGCGGTTGTTTCTCCGTGGCAGATAAAAAAAGAATACAGAAGAAGCACATCCCTAAGGAGAGCATAAAAACGACCACTGATTTTCGGACATCATCTTCATCAATTCGACGACCAAAAATATTAATGTTATCTTCACTTTTCAAAAACGAATAAAGATAAAGGCCAATGATCGCCACAGTCGTGGTCCGTATACCCCCGCCGACAGAACTGGGACTACAACCAATGAACATCAATAAGGAAAAGACGATCAAGGTGGTGATTTGAAAATCTCCTAGATCATGGATCTGTAAACCCGCATTACGAGTTGTCATAGAATAAAACATTGAATTGATCCACTGGACACTAGGATGGAGATCTTTGAACAAGTGATTTTTTTCAAGTAGAAAAATCAAGACAGTTCCGCTTACAAATAAAATGACAAAGGCGAGGACGGCGAGTTTTGTAAACAAAGAGAACCGAAAAGGAATCTTGGCTTTCGTTTTTCGATACAAGCGCCATTCTCGAAACTCCATCAATACCGGAAAACCGATTCCACCAATGAAAATCAGGAACATGATCATAAATAAAAAAGGATAGTCATGTTCAAATGGCTTGATCGACTCACCAGTAATATCGAATCCCGAATTCGTGACCGCGGAAATAGCTTGATAAAATCCATGAAAAACGGCTTCGTGCCAATGATCGAAATAGCCGCGAATATAAAAATAAACGGAGAACAAAGCACCAAATAGCAATTGGAACCAGAGCAATATGACAAAAGTGATCCGAATCAAACGAACGATACCAGATAAACGTGGTTGGTTCATATCTGTCATGATCAATTGTCTTTGACGTAAGGTGATCCGTCGCTTAGAAAAGATAATAAATGCCGTTGAGATCATCATGATCCCTAAACCACCCACTTGAAACAACACTTCAAGTAAAATAATGCCATTGTTATTAAAAATCGCGTGGATGTCAAATGTCGAAAGACCAGTGACACTGATCGTACTGATAGCCATAAAAAGCAGGTCAATAAATGAAGCATGACTACCCGGATTTCGGAAAAATGGGATGTAAAATAAGCCCAAAGAAATCATAGTCATTAAAATATAATAAAATACGATAATTTGAATAGAAGAAAAGTGACTAGAAGCATATCTTGCACTACGCCTTCGCCATTTCCGAAAAAAAAGATTCAATTGCACAAATTCGATCCTCCTTGTTAGATGTTTCTTCCAGTATACCGACAATAAAATAAATACACAAAGAAATAATAAAACTAAAATTTACTAGGATTTTAGTTATTGGAAAAGTGTCTTATAATAAAGATGACTTTGCGAAAGAACTTGGAGGGAGATCCATGATAAAATGAAGTGTATCAACCAGTCATAGTCTGTCTGATTACGACTAAAACAACATTCGAGTAAATCTACACAAAAGTTTCATGAAAAAATAAGAAAAAAATAAGAAATTTATGGTAAAACTAAAGAATACGTGTGAGAAAAACCAATTTTTGCCAAACGGATCAAGACTTCAAGCGGCAACAAGGAAAAGGATGAGAGAATATGCGAAAAGTAGCACCTATATTAAAGCCAATCGCTGTATTGACGATTTCGACGATTGTTGCTACCACAACAGGCATTGTTAATAGTTCTAGCTATCGTGCACCAAGTCGTTCCACAGAGACTACGACGACTTCTACCAATGAAGGAACAGGGCAAACGAATGACACGGTAGAAACAACACCAACGACTGTAGAACAAGACACAACCAATTCTACATACAACCAAAACTCAATACCAGAAAGTTCCGTGGATGAAGGGAATACAGGATATACGACCGATTCGACTAGTCAAAATCAAGGGGACGACAGCGGTTCAAGTACGACGCCAAGTGCCACTACACCAAGCAGTACGACGCCTAATACAACGCCAAGTACTTCTACGCCAAGTGAAGGCAATCTAAATGAAAATAATACACCTACAGAGCAATCCGCTGAAACACAGATGTATAATCAACAGGCAGGTGATGAAGAATGACATTTATATTAGATATCATCAATGGGATACACAAGTTTTTAGGATATTTAGATATCAGTCCTAAATATTTGAACCGAGGCTATACTATATTAAGTGTGATTCCGACCGTTTATCTTTTACGGATTGTTTATGGATTATGGCAAAATCAAAACTATTTACAATTCTTTTTATACGGATTAGGCTTTTTAGTTCTTTTATATTTCACTGTTCTAAATGTGTTTTATTACTTTTTTGATAAAAATTCAAAAGCCGATGTGACCCAAGTGATCGTGAAATATCTACCTGATGAAGCATTCAATATTGAAGGAGAAACGGTTCGCGGGAACAACGGCAATATCGACAAAGTCAATACAGAAAAAGCCAATGTTCTATTCGATGAAGACTACCAATTGAAACTAGCAGAGAATATGCGCTATTTGATTGAAAAAGGGGAGATCAAGGTCAATGAACTTGGTCGAATGGACGGGTTCTTGATTGATCGAAATACACTTTATCCCTACTATTATGTGAAAAAAATCTCCGACAAAACTTATCAATTAAGTATCGGTCGTAATTATTCCAGCATGGAAAAAGTAGGGACGATCAAGGTCGACTCGCCAGAAGATCATATTGAACCCGTAGGCTTATTCCTTGCAGGCGGTGATTTTGTCAAAGATGGTCTTAGATACCATGAACCTTATCGTTTGAAGTTGATCATCAAGAAAAATCAACCAAAAGAACAAGAAGGTGAAGTGACATATAGTCGAAGCCAACGAAGAAAAAAATCAAAAGTGTAGGATAAATCTTCTCCATCGAGTATTTATTTAGCTCTAATATGAAAGATACATGAAGTTCAAAAAACATTTCTAAAAAAAAACGGATTATTCCCAACACGATCCGACACTTATTCTTTCTTTTAATCGATAAAAAATGTAAAATAAAGAATAGCTAACAAATAAATAAAAAATAACATAAAAATGTTTGGTTAATAGGAGGTATAAAGTGAAAAACTTTTTAAAAAATTGGGGAATCTTGATCGTTGTTTTAGCCGCTATCATTTTGGCAAGAGTCTATGTATTCACACCAGTCACAGTGAGTGGTCATTCCATGGACCCTTCGTTACATGATGGACAACGTTTGATCTCATCTAAAATCTCAGATTTTGATCGCTGGGATATCATTACAACAAAAGAACCTGGGGACGAAGAACGGATGATCGTCAAACGAATCATTGGGATGCCAGGGGATACTGTCAAAATGGAAGATGATCAACTATACATCAATGGGGAAAAGCAAGATGAACCCTACTTAGATGAGTATAAAAAAGAATTTTCAGAAGACAAACTACAAGAGGAATATTCTTATAATTCAGCCTTCCAATCGCAAGCTGAAAATGCTGAAACGTTCACCAGTGATTTTGAATTCACTGTTCCTGAGGGACAATACTTGGTACTGGGCGACAATCGTTTGATCTCAAAAGACAGCCGCATGTTTGGTTTAGTCGATGAAGATTTGATCCAAGGCAAAGTCGTTTTCCGTTACTGGCCGTTGAATAAGATCAATATCATTTAATCAATACTACGTAAAGTGGTAATGATATAACTCTAAAAAGTAAAAACATACCCTGAAAAACCTCAACATTCGTTTGGAATGTTCGAGGTTTTTTTGTTATATAAACTACATCAACAGCTGATCAATTATAATTTTTTTATAAAATTACGTTATTTTCAAAGTTTGTTCATAAAGTAAGGCTAAAGTGAAAGGCACATAGATATAAATAACTATTAAAATATATAGGAGTGACAGCATGAAAAAATTTATCTCAATATTAGCTGTATCATCAGGACTGGTTTTGTTTTCTGCATGTTCAACAAATCCGTCAGATCAAGCTGCAGTGACGTATAAAGGTGGTACGATCTCAGAGCAGGAACTAGTGGACCACTTGAAAAAAATCAAGGGTGCGGAGACCGCTGTCCAAGATTTGATCATCTTCCAGATATTTGAAGAAAATTACGGCGACAAAATTACGGCTGAAGATGTAGATAAAGAATACAACGCTAGCAAAGAAGCACTCGGTGATTCTTTCGATTCGCAATTGAAATTAGCGGGCTATACGACTGAATCTTATAAAGAAGAAATAAAAAGAGGGTTAGCTTACAAAGCAGGTTTACGAGCGAATGTCGAATTGACGGATGAAGATCTTAAAACAGCATGGGAAAACTTCCATCCAGAAGTAGAGGCACAATTGATCAAAGTAAGTAGCGAAGATGAAGCCAAGGAAATTAAAAAGTCACTTGATGAAGGGGGCGACTTTGCTAAAATCGCCAAAGAAAAATCGACCGATGAAGCGACAAAAGAAAAGGGTGGAGAAATCACCTTTGACTCGCAATCTACAAGTGTGCCAGCAGAAGTCAAACAAGCAGCGTTCAAGCTTAAAAATGAGGAAGTATCTGATGTTATCACAGCGACTAATTCCTCTACGAATGCAACCGAATATTATCTTGTGAAAATGGTCAAACAACAAGAAAAAGGCAATGATATGTCGAAATATAAAGATGAATTAGAAAAAATAGCAACAGAGACAAAAATAGCAGATCCAACATTCCAACAAGAAGCTGTGCGTAATGAATTGAAAAAAGCAAATGTAAAAATCAAAGATGAAGATTTCAAAAACGTACTAAGTGGCTTGATGACGGAATCATCCACAAGCGAAAGTTCGACCGATGCTTCAACTGAAGCTTCGACAAGTACTTCGACAGATAGTTCAAACTAATTGATCAGTGGAAGAACTAAACAAATACGAACTCAATTAAAATAATCAAAAACCCGAGAATAATTTTTTTATTTTCGGGTTTTGCGTATTTATGAAAGGTTTTTTTATAGAAATAGAAAATGCTTATTCTTTGATTGCTATAGCCAAAAACAAAGAAGCATCTTGTTTCATGAACAAGTTTTTTCCGTGATGGAATGTTTCGATTGAGCGTGGTTTAAAGCCAGCAAGCTTCAATTGTTCTCTTAGCTCCTCGTGGTCAAAACCATTATGGACTTTTGGATGCTGGATCTTTTCGTTCTTATCGAAGTCAACGATATAAAGTTTTCCGCTTGGATGAAGCATTTGCGAAAGTTGTTTTAAAATGACTTTCGTTTCTGGAATATGCAACAAGACTAAAGATAGTAAGATGATGTCGGCTTTCTCTGCTGGCAAATCCTTTGTAGCATCCAATTCAATTGTTCGTACATTTGCTTGTTTTGCCTCTTTGATTTTTTTATCAGCCATCGCTAGCATTCCTGCGGCTGAATCTATAATGATCACTTCTTTAAAACGTGAGACAAAGGGTAACGTGACAAGACCAGTTCCCCCACCGTAATCGATCAATTTCTGGTCATGAGTCTGTGCAGAAAATTCTTTTTCAATAGCTGAACGAATCGTAGCAGCTAATTGGATTCGTTCGGGGGTGTCATAATGGTTCGCCATTTGGTGAAATATTTCGGACATAAGTGCCCTCCTTTATTTTTCATTCGATTATACCAAAAGAAGTGCGGGTAGTTGATTGATTTATAACGAAAATACCAACATTTACACTAGGGAAATCTCGCTTCGAAAATTCTCACTGTAAAAATGATTGAAAATCAAGTATAATACCATAGGAACAAACTGGAAGGTGAATGAGGACATGGCACAACTATTTTTTAAGTACGGCGCAATGAACAGCGGCAAGACAATCGAGATCTTAAAAGTCGCACATAATTATGAAGAACAAAACAAACCGGTTGTTTTGATGACCAGCGGAATCGATACAAGAGATGGCGTTGGCGTAGTTTCAAGCCGAATCGGGCTGAAACGTGAAGCAATTCCCATTTTTGAAACGACCGATGTATTTGAAGTCATCCAGCAGATGGAACATCCACCATTCTGTGTATTGATCGATGAAGCGCAGTTCTTAACAAAAGAACATGTCTTAGCATTCACGAGAATCGTTGATGAACTCAATATTCCGGTGATGGCGTTCGGATTAAAAAATGATTTCAGAAATGAATTATTTGAAGGATCGAAATATTTATTGCTTTACGCAGACAAAATCGAAGAAATGAAAACGATCTGTTGGTTCTGCCATAAAAAAGCAATGATGAATTTACATTATATAGACGGAACACCGGTGTACGAAGGAGATCAAGTCCAAATTGGTGGCAATGAAGCCTATTATCCCGTATGTCGAAAACACTATTTTCATCCATTGATGATCACAGAAGGAGATTAAGCATGTACGATCAATTACAATCAATCGAAGACCGTTACGAAGAGCTTGGGGAACTACTGAGTGACCCAGAAGTGATTTCAGATACGAAACGTTTCATGCAGCTTTCAAAAGAAGAAGCAAGTACACGTGAAACGGTCGAAGTTTATCGTCGTTACAAGGAAGTTGTTCAAGGAATCAAAGATACAGAAGAATTACTCGGCGAAAAGTTAGACGACGAAATGGCAGAGATGGCTAAAGAAGAATTAGCTGATTTGAAAAAAGAAAAAGAAGAACTAGAAGAAAAAATCAAGATTTTATTGCTTCCCAAAGATCCAAACGATGACAAAAATATCATCATGGAAATTCGCGGAGCCGCTGGTGGTGACGAAGCTGCACTATTTGCAGGGGATCTTTTCTCAATGTATCAACGATATGCAGAGGGTCAAGGCTGGAAGACAGAAGTCTTGGAAGCAAGTGTGACAGGGATCGGTGGCTATAAAGAAGTCATCATGATGATCTCAGGTGAAAATGTCTACTCGAAATTAAAATATGAAAGTGGCGCACATCGAGTTCAACGTGTCCCTTCAACAGAATCTCAAGGACGTATCCATACATCAACGGCAACCGTCGTTGTCATGCCTGAAGCAGAAGAAGTAGAGATTGATTTGGCTGACAAGGATATCCGCGTAGATATTTACCACGCTTCTGGAGCCGGTGGACAGCATGTCAATAAGACAGCTTCTGCGGTACGTTTGACTCACTTACCAACTGGAATCGTGGTGGCGATGCAAGATGAACGTTCACAATTGAAAAACCGTGAGAAAGCGATGAAAGTCTTACGTGCGCGCGTCTACGACAAGATCCAACAAGAAGCACAAAGCGAATATGATGCGAACCGTAAATCTGCGGTAGGGACTGGGGATCGTTCAGAGCGTATCCGTACGTATAACTTCCCTCAAAATCGCGTAACTGACCACCGTATTGGCTTGACGATCCAAAAATTGGATCAGATTCTAGCAGGAAAACTAGATGAGATCGTCGACGCATTGATCGTGTACGACCAAACATCTAAGTTGGAAGAGATGCAAAATGGATAAAACCTATCGAGAAGTCCTCACACGGGCTTCTTCTTTTTTAGAAGAACAAGGAGTAGAAGGGTATAATATCCAGTTTGTCTTTCTTGAACGAAAGCAGTGGACGAAACTGAATTGGCTCATGCGAATGAATGAACCGATCACAGCCGAGGATCAAGCCATGATTGATTCAGATATGCAACGACTAGTACAACATTATCCGCCCCATTATTTATTAGGTTATGCTGAATTTTTTGATCACCGCTTGAAAGTCACGGAAGCAACCTTGATTCCTCGACCAGAAACCGAAGAATTAGTCGCACTATGTTTGGCAAAAACAAGCGAAGAAACCTTAAATGTCGTGGATATTGGTACAGGAACAGGAGCAATCGCCATCAGCTTGAAAGCCGCTAGAAAAAATTGGCGGGTCTCAGCAACTGATTTATCTTTAGAAGCACTAGCTGTTGCTAAGGAAAATGCAGAACATGAACAAACGACGATCAATTTTTATCATGGTGATACGTTGGAACCTGTCATGGATCAAACCTTTGATGTCATTATTTCTAATCCCCCTTATATTAGTCGAGCAGAATGGTCGGTGATGGATCAGAGCGTACGGACCTACGAACCGAAAATGGCATTGTTTGCTGAAGAAGATGGTTTAGCGATCTATCAGAAAATCGCAAAGGAAGCTTCACAACTATTAGCTAGCGATGGACAACTTTTTTTAGAGATTGGTTTCCAACAAGGAGCAGCTGTCAAAGCAATCATGGAGCAAGCCTTTCCCACAAAAAAAGTACGGATCAAAAAAGATATGGCAGGCAATGATCGAATGATTTTTGTTACCAATTAGTTTGTGGATGAAAAAATTTTTTTCTGTTTTTTTATAATAAAAAAACACTGATTTGATAAGGATGAAAACGAATATTTTAGTTATCAACATACTTATCCACTATTGACAAACTAGTTATCAACAATTTGTGTATAACTGCCTGGGAAAACGGAATAAAACAAGGATTTTGAAAAAAGAGGATGTGGATAGACTGTGGAAACAATTAAATATGATGAAACACAATTGAATGAAGCTGCGAAGGAATTAGCAGTAGGAAATCTAGTGGCTTTTCCAACGGAAACTGTCTATGGATTAGGAGCTAATGCCCTTTTACCGGAGGCTGTCAAACAAGTCTTTACAGTGAAAGGTCGACCACAAGACAACCCATTGATTGTCCATGTCGCCTCCTTCGAACAAGTAAAAGAGTATGTGGACAACTTTCACCCATTAACAGAACAAATTGTGAAAAACTTCTGGCCAGGACCACTGACTTTGATTTTTCACATCAAAAAAGGTAGTTTACCAGGGATTGTCACTGGTGGTTTATCCACAGCTGCTTTTCGCATGCCAGATAACAAGAAAACGTTAGAATTAATCCAATTGGCAGGTGTACCACTTGTCGGGCCAAGTGCCAACACTTCAGGTAAACCAAGTCCAACAACAGCAGACCACGTCTTTCATGATCTAAATGGAAAAATCACAGGAATCATTGACGATGGGGCGACGAGGATCGGTGTAGAATCAACGGTACTTGATTTGAGTGACCCATCTGCACCTCCGATGATCTTACGACCAGGCGCGATCACGAAAGAGCAACTAGAAGCCGTCATTGAAAGTCCAGTGGCGACCGACCGCCATTTGGTCAAAGAATCTGAAACACCGAAATCTCCGGGGATGAAATACAAACATTACTCACCTGATACTCGAGTACTGATGGTTGAAAAAACGGATTGGCCAGAGGCGATCATCTGGACAAAAGAGCAAAAACTACGTACCGGTGTTTTAGCTGGACCAACAATTGCTGATCAGGTACGCAAGGATGTCGCAGCTGTGTATATGTATTACGATGATTCAGTAGAGGCAGCAACGAAAGGGTTGTTTGCGGGGTTACGTGGCTTAGATGATGAGCGATTAGCACTTGATCTAATTTTAGTACAAGTTGCACCTGAAGAAGGGCTAGGTATTGCTTATATGAATCGCTTGAAAAAAGCCGCAGGACAAAATTATTATAAAAAATGATCCAGAAGTGATTGCTGCAAAATCATTCTGTGATACAATCTAGGAAACAAACTAAAATAGCTATTTAAGAAATAATGTTCGTATTCTTAGCTAGTAATGTTTGGTCAACATCAAAAAAAGACAAATAAACTGAACAATCATTTGAAATTTAGAGAAGTTGACACATAAATAAATAAGGAGTTGTTGTTTGTGGTAGACTACAAAACGTTTGACCCTGATTTATGGGCAGCAATCGCAAAAGAAGAGGAAAGACAAGAAAACAATCTGGAGCTGATCGCTTCTGAAAACTTTGTCTCTGAAGCTGTGATGGCGGCACAAGGAAGTATTTTAACGAATAAGTACGCAGAAGGGTATCCAGGACGTCGCTATTATGGTGGGTGTGAATTTGTGGATATCGTTGAAAATCTGGCGATCGATCGTGCCAAAGAATTATTTGGTGCCGATTTTGTCAATGTTCAACCACACTCTGGATCACAAGCCAATACAGCTGCATATCTTGCGTTAGTTGAACCGGGGGATACGATCTTAGGAATGGATCTTTCTGCTGGCGGACATTTGACACATGGCTCTCCAGTCAATTTTAGTGGAAAAACGTATCACTTCGTTGCTTATGGCGTAGATCCGACAACAGAAGTCATTGATTATAATGTCGTACGCATCTTAGCGAGAAAACATCAACCAAAACTGATCGTAGCAGGAGCAAGTGCCTATGGTCGAACGATCGATTTTGCAAAATTCAGAGAAATCGCGGATGAAGTCGGGGCAAAATTGATGGTCGATATGGCACACATTGCAGGTTTAGTTGCAGCGGGTGTTCATCCAAGCCCAATCCCTTATGCCGATATCACAACAACTACTACTCACAAAACATTACGAGGACCTCGTGGTGGGATGATCTTAACGAATAATGAAGAACTGGCGAAAAAAATCAATAGCGCAGTCTTCCCAGGCATCCAAGGTGGCCCCTTGGAGCATGTGATTGCCGGAAAAGCTGCTGCCTTTAAAGAAGCATTGACGCCTGAATTTAAGGAATATAGCGAACAAATCATTGCCAATGCAAAAGCCATGGCAAAAGTATTCAATCAATCGATTGGTACCCGAGTGATTTCAGGTGCCACAGATAACCATTTGATTTTGATCGATGTACGTGACTTAGAATTGAACGGAAAAGAAGCAGAAGCAATTTTGGACAGTGTTCATATCACCGTCAATAAAAACTCGATTCCTTTTGAAACACTAAGCCCATTCAAAACAAGCGGTATCCGTATCGGGACACCAGCAATTACGACCCGTGGCTTCCGCGAAGAAGATGCGGCAAAAGTAGCTGAATTGATCGTCAAAGCTTTACAGGCAAAAGATGACGAAGCACAATTAGAAGAAGTGCGTACAGGCGTCCGTGAATTAACAGAGCAATTTCCATTATATAAAAAATAAATAGTTGAGTTATCAATAAGAAGGTAAGAGAATAGAAAAAGGTGAGACAATCAGGCATGTAGCTGTTTGGTTGTCTCACCTTTTTTCTGGTTGTTGAAGTGTTAGATGGCTCTCTGGAAACTAAAAAAATATGAAAAGCTATTTTCTGATTTTTCATCTTACTGCTCAGGTCAAAGCGCTTCTTTCACAACCTAAGATTAATGGTGTTCGAAAGTCAACTCCTTCAATAATAAGCCAAAACTTGAAAAAATATGGGGAAGCTATTTTCTCAAGTTCTGTCTTATTATTCGGAGCTGAGCGACTTTCTCACAACCTAGATAAACGCTGTTCGCAAGCCAGCTCCTTCGATATTAAGGAAAAAATTGAAAAAATATGAGAAGATATTTTCTCAATTTCTGCCTTAATACTTGGAGCTGAACGGCTTTCTCACAACCTAGATAAACGGTGTTCAAGAAGCAACACTTCGGTCATAAGCCAAAAAAATAAAAAATGAAATAGCCATTTTTAATTTTTCTGTCTTATGCCTTAGTGCTGAGCGCTTCTTTCACAACCTCTTTCAATCTGATTTTTTGACTTTTGTCTGGTTGCTCTCTAGTATATGAGGTGTAATTTTATTTGTTGCATTCAATTTAGGGAGGAATCCGTATGACTGATCGAATTTCATTAGAAAAAGAAGCAATTGAGTTTAGTGATGCTAATGCACCGCACCCGCGTATCTATGAATTACCTCCGGAAGAAGGGCGTGATCTTCTAGAAGAAGTTCAAAGTTCTTCTGTGGAAAAATTACCTGTGGATATCGAGGATTTGAAAATGGATACCAATGATTGGGGACAAATCAATGTGCGTTTTATCCGTCCTGAAGGAAATGTAGAAAAATTACCTGTCATATTTTATATACATGGTGCTGGTTGGGTATTTGGTAGTGCCAAAACACATGACAAATTGATTCGGGAATTGGCTGTTCGTACAAATTCGATCGTGATTTTTCCTGAGTATAGTCGTTCACCAGAAGCAAAATATCCTACTGCCATCGAGCAAAACTACGCGATTTTGCAAAAACTTGCGGAGCTTTCTGAGTCTAAAGGCTTGGATCTTGAAAACTTGACAGTCGCTGGGGATTCCGTAGGTGGGAATATGGCAACGGTGATGACGATCCTTACAAAGCAACGTCAAGGATTACCAATCAAAAAACAATTACTATACTATCCTGTAACTGATGCAAATTTCGATACAGATTCTTATAACCAATTTGCAGAGAATTACTTCTTAACAAAAGAAGGGATGCAATGGTTCTGGGATCAGTATACGACAGATGAAAAGAAACGAGCAGAAATCACTGCTTCACCTCTACGTGCAAGTAAAGAAGAATTGACAGGTTTACCGCCTGCAATGATTTTGACTGGTGAAGCGGACGTGTTAAGAGATGAAGGAGAAGCATATGCTAGAAAACTTCGTGAAGCTGGTGTGGAAGTTACGCAAGTACGTTTCCAAGGGATCATCCATGATTTTGTCATGGTAAATGCGATGGACCAAACCAATGCGACACGAGCAGCAATGACTCTTTCCACAGAATGGCTAAAAAAATAGTTGTTTTTTGTCATCTTTATCCATTAATAAATTAGAAAAATAACAAAAAACGTCTGATTTTCAAGCGTTTTTGTTATTTTTTGCTGATTTTAAAAAGAACACCGCTTTGTTTTTTTATTTCTTTGATTTTCTTTAGGAAAATGACGGGTTAGACTAGTCAAGTCAGTGATTTTGTTTTACAATTAAAAAGAAACGAGAGAAAAAGGAGACAAAAAAATGGGCAAATTTCAAGTAATCGACCATCCATTGATCCAACACAAATTAACGATTATTCGCGACAAAAATTGTGGTACAAAAGTTTTCCGTGAGGTTGTTGATGAAATCGCTATGCTGATGGCATATGAAGTATCACGTGATATGCCACTTGAAGACATTGTCATCGAAACACCAATCACAGAAACAACACAAAAAACATTGTCTGGTAAAAAAGTAGCCATTATCCCAATCTTGCGCGCAGGTATTGGAATGGTTGACGGAATCTTAGAATTGATCCCAGCAGCTAAAGTCGGCCACATCGGATTATACAGAGATGAAGAAACATTGGCGCCTCATGAATATTTTGTTAAATTACCGGAAGATATCGACGCACGTCAATTATTCGTAGTTGATCCAATGTTAGCGACAGGTGGCTCAGCGATCATGGCGATCGATGCTCTGAAAGCACGTGGCGCTTCAAACATTAAATTTGTTTGCCTTGTTGCAGCTCCGGAAGGTGTTAAAGCCTTACAAGAAGCACATCCAGATATTGATATCTATACTGCTTCATTAGATGAAAAATTAAACGACAAAGGCTATATCGTTCCTGGTCTAGGTGATGCCGGCGACCGTTTATTTGGTACTAAATAGGAAAAATGAGCTATACAAAAAAATCTGGGGTCTCCCCAGATTTTTTTATTTCATTCAGTCAAAATAAAAACCATCCACTTGATGGATGGTTGAAAAAACTAAATCTTACTCATATCTTTGTAATTGATAATGACGACGCCTTTACTTTGGGTCATCAAATCGGCATTCTCATTAGTTTCATCAATTGCAACAACAGCAGAGTTTTTCAATTGCTTGGAAATCGTTCCGGTTTGCGTTTTTCCGTGAAGCATAAAGGTAACATGTGTATCAGTAGTAAATTTTTCTCCAAATTCTGACGGTTCGACCTTTGTCTCAAATTTTCCAAAAGTTGCCATTTTCATAAAACCTGCCTTTCATTTATAATTATAGCACATTTTTTGAAAAAAATCATGAAAGTAGAAAAATCTTCCACATTCCCCTTTACATTTTCTAACATAACGACTATAATTTTTCTTGGAAACGCCAGCTTAGCTCAGTTGGTAGAGCAACGCACTCGTAACGCGTAGGTCGTAGGTTCGATCCCTATAGCTGGCATACTAGATAAACGCCGTCATATCAAGGTTTATACCGAGATATTGACGGTGTATTTTAATAGTTTTCATTTTCGTGGGCAGAGATTTTAAAAACGGAAAAATAATTAACAAGTAGATATTGGACTAGGATTGAAAATAATCACTTACAATCTTTACTTTTTTGCAATTAGGTTAAAATTATTAATACACGACAATTTGTTGACAGTAGTTTTTTAGTGATAAAATTTAGTTAATCATAAAGAAGAGCTGCTGTGCGGCTAACCAAAAGAGTCTGTCATTTATCTGATAGACTCTTTTGTGATATATGAGGAAGATAAATCATTGGAGTCACTGAGGATGGTTGAAGAGTAACTAGTATTTTTATTGATTTATTTCAAAATTTTTTTGGCACGTCAGAAAACGCTATCAAAAACACCGCCACACTGTTACACTTTAACTAAATGAGTGAAAGGAAGTGGACAGCAATGGATTTAGTGATTGCAAAAGATTATGAAACGCTTAGTGAAGTGACAGCGGGGATCGTCTTGGGAAAAATGTTGAAGAAAAAACGTGTGAATTTGTCTTTGACGACAGGAAATTCGCCTAAGATGGCCTACGAGATTTTAGTAGAGACGCTTAGTAAATTACAGATGGATACATCGATGATCCATTATTATAATTTTGATGAAGTGGCATTAAAGGACAAGCAGTATGGTCTGACTATGTCAGGACTGAAAGAAGCCCTTTATGATCCTATAGGGGTCGCTGCTGAGAATATCCATGAACTGACTATTGATAATTATCAAGATGTGGATAAACGAATGGCGCAAGCGGGTGGCTTGGATCTAGTCTTGATGGGGCTTGGGGAAGATGGTCATTTTTGTGGAAACATGCCTGGATATACGGATTTTAGTAAGGAGACTTATAGTATTCCAGTCATTCCAGGAGATCAGATGTATGAATCGTTAAAAGAACATCTGGGAGAAGAACCTGGTGATTACTTTGTGACATTTGGACCAAAGACGGTCATGGCAGCGAAACAGTTAGTATTGATCGTTAACGGGGAGCATAAAGCAGAGATTATCAAACAAGTGATCGAAGGACCAGTAACAGAGGAGATCCCTGCATCGATCTTGATGACCCATCCCAATATCACAGTGATTTTAGATAAAGCAGCTGCAAAATTATTAAAATAAATAGTCATATCAATGGATTGTTTCAAAGAACAACACAGAATCCACGAAAATCATATTACCGATTTTTGTGGATTTTTTGTATGTCCGAATTTACCTGTAGACTCGTTTTCCATCGCGTTCTCCGGTAGAATAGATAAGAAAACAAACGATATCGTTCATTGGCGAAAAATTGCCAGAATAGGAGAAAGAGATGAATCAATTCTATAAGAGAATCCAATATAAATTTTCTGAATTAAATCAAGTGGAAAAAAATATCTTAGATTATTGTTTGCATCAATCAAGAAAAGTTTCCTCCATGACAGCCGAAGAATTAGCGAGTGAAACATTTACCAGCCAATCGACCATCACTCGAATGGCGAAAAAACTCGGCTTCAAAGGATTTCAAGAATTTAAGTTTGCCCTTAAAAGTTATCGGTCGTTAGAAGAAACGAGTGATTCCACTGATGTATCGGATGAATTCAAACCATTGATCAATGAAATCCTTCGTCAGTTTACGGAGACGTTAGAAAAAATCGAGCCGAAACAAATCGATCGCGCAGTCAATATGATTAAAGAAGCACAACGTATTGAATTGTTTGCTGTAGGGCAAAGTATCCCGGTCGCGGTTTCCCTGAATCGAAAATTGCATTTTCTTGGTAAAAATGTGGGGCATTCAACCGATTGGGACGAATTGCTAGCAGTGAGTAAACAACTAGGAGAAGGAGATCTTGCTATTTTTATTAGTCATAGTGGGGAAACATTAGGAATGCTCGATTATGCTAAACGACTAAAGGAGCGAAATGTTCCTCTGCTGTCTTTTATTGGTCAACCGACAAGTTCTTTAGAAGAATTGTCGACGGTCGCATTTATTGCAGAAATGTTGACGATCTATCATCAGAATATTGATTTGAGTCCAAGAGTTTCAATGGATATCTTGTTAGATATTTTGATGATCCATTATGCGAAACAAGTCATTTCTCAGAATGGAGATTCTAATTTATGAATGCCCATTCTACATGGACAGAAAGTATTGCAACCGCCTTTGTCATCGCTTACATTTTAAGGGTAAGAAATAGAGTAAGGGGGAACAGGGATGCAAAAAGGGAAGAAAGCAAGTTGGATGGAGATTTTTCAAGGGTTAGGCAAAACGTTCATGTTACCAGTCGCACTGTTAGCTTTCATGGGATTGTTCTTAGGGATTGGGAGTGCGTTCTCCGCTGAATCAGCAATTACTGCTTTTCCATTTTTAGGTGCTGCTTGGTTACAAGTGATGTTTCGCTTTATGTCGACGATTGGTGGCTTTGCTTTTAGCTATTTACCAGTGATGTTTGCCATGGCGATACCTTTAGGCTTAGCACGTAAAGAAAAAGGCGTGGCTGCTTTTTCAGGATTTGTTGGGTATGTAGTGATGCAATTATCGATCAATTTTTATTTGCAAGAAACGAATCAACTGGCAGCAAGTGAACAATTACGTGAAGCTGGTCAAGAAATGGTTTTTGGTATCCAAACATTATCTATGGGTGTTCTGGGAGGGATCATTGTCGGGCTGATCGTTTATCAGCTCCATACGCGATTTTATCAATTCCAATTACCAGATAGTTTTGCCTTCTTTTCAGGGACACGTTTTGTACCCATCATTACTTCAGTAACTTTAGCAATTGTTGGCGTGTTGATTCCGATGGTTTGGCCACTTTTTGCCATGTTGATCACTGGAATCGGAAATTTGATCCAACGTTCTGGTGCATTTGGGCCATTCTTATTCGGTTCTGGAGAACGGCTCTTATTGCCATTTGGCTTACATCATATTTTAGTATCGATGATCCGGTTTACAGAAGCTGGAGGAAGTCAGGTCATCAATGGGCAAGAAGTCTTTGGCGCACTAAATATTTTTTATAATGAATTGCAACAAGGATTGGCAATTTCACCGAGCGCCACTGCTTTTCTTTCACAAGGAAAAATGCCGACATTCATGTTTGGCCTTCCCGCAGCGGCTTTAGCGATATATCAAACCGCAAAGCCAGAGAATCGTGCAAAAATCAAAGGATTATTGATTTCAGGTGTGATTGCGACTTTTGTAACAGGGATCACTGAACCAATCGAATTTCTCTTCTTATTTGTCAGTCCTCTCTTATGGGGATTCCATGTGTTGATGACTGGTGCCGGATTTATGGTCATGAGTTTGTTGGGCGTAACGATCGGGAATACCGATGGCGGTATCTTAGATTTTATTATTTTCGGGGTCATGCAAGGGACTTATACTAAATGGTGGTTGGTTTTACTTGTGGGTGCCTGTTGGTTTGGTATCTATTACTTTACATTTAAAACGGTGATTTTACGCAAAAACTTAAAGACCCCTGGACGTGAAGAAATGACTGCTGAGACAGAATATACAGACGAAGAAGTAACATATAAAGGAAAAGGTACAGTTGATGCACGAGGAATCTTGGCTGCTTTAGGAGGTGCTGAAAATATCACTTCTTTAGATAATTGCATCACACGTCTAAGGTTAGTGGTGAATGACGGATCGATCGTTGATGATGACCGACTGAAAAAATTAGGTGCATTAGGCGTGGTCCATTTGGATGATACGAATGTTCAAGTCATTATAGGAACAAAAGTGACGACTGTTAGAAATCAACTGGATGACATCTTGTCGTTCTGAAATCGGGAGAGTGTAAAGATGTCTTTCAATGAACAAATCGATCGTAAAGGGACGTATTGTACGCAATGGGATTATATTGAAGACCGCTTCGGTAAAAATGATCTCTTGCCATTTACGATTTCTGATACAGATTTTAAAGTACCAACAGGCGTCGAAGTTGCCCTCCAAGAAAGGTTAAGACATCCAATTTTTGGCTATACTCGTTGGAATCACACGGATTTCAAATCAGCAGTCACTCACTGGTACAAAGAACGTTTTGGACACCAGATCGACGAAGACTGGTTAGTTTACAGTCCTTCCGTCATCTATAGCATCAAGCAACTGATTTGTTTATTAAGTGAACCCGAAGAAGGTGTGATTATCCAGACGCCTGCTTATGATGCCTTTTATAAACTGATTGCTGGAAATGGACGTAAGCTAGTAAGCAATGAATTGATTTATCAAGAAGGTGCCTATCAATTGGATTTTGAGGACTTGAGGCGTCAATTTGAGCAACCCGAGAATAAAATTTTGTTATTGTGTAGTCCCCACAATCCAACAGGTAGAGTGTGGACCAAAAAAGAATTAGTAAACATCATCGAGCTTGCCCAAAAAAACGAAGTGTTCATTATTTCGGATGAGATCCACATGGATATTCTAAGAAAAGGACAACAGCATCGACCACTGACGGAATTGATCCAAAAAAATGTCGCAGTCGTCACATCAGGAAGTAAAACATTTAATTTTCCTGGATTGATTTTTTCTTACGGATTGATTCCAGATTCGGCCTTGCGCCAGCGGTTTTTACAACAGATGAAAGAAGCTGATGGCCTCGGTTCCACGAGTGTTTTTGGATTAGTTGCTACGATTTCTGCGTATGAAAAAGAAAGTAACTGGGTCACTGAACTGAACCAGTACATTGATGATAATATTGTTTTTGTCACTGCGTACCTCAAACAACATCATCCAGAAATCATCGTAACAAAAAGCGAAGCCACCTACTTGATGTGGCTCGATTGCGCCCAACTCCCATTCACTATGGAAGAACTTCAGCAACGAATGATCGAACGAGGCAAGGTTGCAATCATGTCAGGTGAAGTGTATGGGAAAACTAGTTGCAATTTTTTGCGATTGAACGTGGGATGCCCACGTAAGAAATTGGAAGAAGGATTGCGGCGATTGACGGAGAGTTTGGGGTAGATAGGATAGTAACAAATACAAATAAATGGAACTTAGTATAATAAACGAGATAAAAAGTTAAAGGTAAGCGGGTATCTGGCTTATGTTTAGAAGTTCACGCGAATAGCTTATATCTATAGGATTAAGAAGTTGAAAAATATGGAGAAAGTGCGTTTCCTGAAAAAAGGAGCGCGCTTTTTGGCATTCATGATGAAATAAAGAAACTAGAACAAGGAAGTCGTTAAACTAGATTTATAAAAAAATTCAGGACTTCTTGAACCCAAACGAGAAGTCCTGTTTCTATTCTTAAAAGAACATAAATGAAGGGCTTGCCAAGCATTGGTCGTTTCAAGCAATAGAATTGGCTAGGAGAGATCATCTACATTCTTTTAATTAACCGTTTATTCGGTTTAGGTGGTGCAAGACAGGCACGTTTCATCGTAAATATACATTTAATAAGTAGATATTTTTTTTATTTTATCTCGGCTTATTAGGTCAGTTCTGATCACTTTGCTGAATCCTTTTTTTGTTGGATAAAGAAAAAATAGGTCATTCAGATACGTAAAAATTAAACAATAAATCTTGAGGATAGTTCCCCCAACGATCGCCGAAGATAGTCAAACCACCAGCATTTTCAGCAGTAGCAGGCGCAGCGATTTTAAAGGTGAAGAAGTCACTATGATCTAAGTCGATTTCATTAAGGTTGTGATCTGTTAATTTCTCTCCGTCGAGGGAAGTGTCATAGCGATTGATGCGTAAATGCTTAAGTAATCCATATTGACTAAATTCATCGATCCACCATTTCGGAGTCAAGGAACCTCTAACATCTGAAAAGTTCCCTGGAATGGTGTATTTACCAATGCAGTAGTTGTTTAAGTAAAATGAAAGATCACTTGGCCAATAGTTATTAGAAATTGGGAACTCAGAAGCGATTTCCATGCTGATTTCCAGTAACTCGATTTTTTCACCAGTTTTCAAAGGATTTGGAATTTTGTATTCTAGAAAACCGTTATTTAGCCAGATGATACTCGCATCAACACGATCTTGGTCAAGAAAAGACTTAGGGTCGTCTAATGCGCCAATCAATCGATCTTTCGTCGCCATACCGCAGGAAGGCTTAGCTTCAAAATCGGTAAAGTGGCCTATTTTCACTGATTGGGAGGTTAAATTCATTTGTGGAAACACTTTTGCCGGGAAATTGATATTGATGAAATCAGTTTTTAGAGATAAGTATTTTTTCTTCCAGTCTTGCCCCGATCCTTTTTCTGTTTTGATCAACTGTGCTTGTTCAAGTTTTCGGATGTGCTTTGTCATCAAAGCATTGCTGATCGCTAATTTTTGCCCAATTTCACTGATGCTTTTCTTACTATCTCCTAATTCTCTTAAAATCGCTAAGCGAGTTTCATTTGCGAGTGCTTCGTAGATAGGTAAAGATGCTTTCGTTAAATCCAATTCCATAGCTATCACCTCGTTATACTAATTAGTTTAATGAAAAGATGAATTAATTATATCACATGCTTTTGGATTTACAAAATTGTAAAATGATGAATTTTACCGTAGTAAGCTTGTTAAAATAATATTGACAGCGCTTTATTTTTATAGTAACTTTACGGTGTAAACATTGATAGACGATGGTCTAACAATTATGTTTATTGATAATCAGGTATCGTTTTACTTTTTAGTTAAATAAAGGAGTGTGGAAATTGAAAGTAAGAAAATTAATTGTTTTAGTTGGAACAAGCTTATTATGTACTGTGTTGTTAGCTGCTTGTGGTGGAAGTAGTAGTTCAAGCAATGATTCGGAAATTTTGCTTTGGTCTTCGACGACGGGACCGGACGGTGAAAAAATCCAAAAAACGGTTGATCAATACAATAAAACAAATCCAGACTTTAAAGTAAAGTTAGTTAGTATGCAAGGTGACACCTTTACTTCGAAGTTGACGACTGCTGGAAAATCTGGCAAAGGCGTCCCAGATTTAGCTTTGATCGCATCGGAAGCTTTACCCACGTATAAGAACCAAGAGATGCTTGAGACTTGGGATGACATGATCGAAGGAACTGAATTGACACGTGGAAATTATGTAGAAGCTGCTTGGGACACTGGTGTGGTGGAGGATAGTCAATATGGGATTCCAGCAACGATGGGTTCGTGGGTGATGTATTACAACCAAGATTTGGTGGATAAATATGTTCCAGGAGCATTGGATGATGGCGTAGTGACATATGAAGAAATCAGACAGGCTGGGGAAAAAGCAAAAGCAGATGGTATTTATAGTTTTGGCTATACATGGGGCATGCAAAATTATTCTAATCTTTACCAGCAAATGGGTGGAGAATGGCAAGATGCACAAGGAAACATCACTATCGATAATGATATTTCTTACAATGCCGTCCAAGAGTTTAAAACGCTATATGATGCCGGCTATATGGTCCCAGATGGCGAAGATGCAAACAAACTTTTTGCAAATCAACAGCTGATTTTTCTTCCAGAAGGAACATGGATGTTAAGTAATATGGAAGGAATAAGTGACTTCACTTGGGGTCAGACATTTACTCCGCAATGGGATGCTGAACATATCGTTCAAGGTTCAGGCGTCGATCAGTTTGCGATGCTTAAAACGAGCGAAGAACGTTCGGATGAAAAGAAAAGTGGTATGATCGACTTTCTCACTTGGTTACAAGCAAACCAACTAGAGTGGGTCAAATCAGGCGCAAATCCAACTTCCTTAGCAATGCTAGACAATGAAGAATATGTGGAGATGCCACAATCATTCTTGTTGAAAACAGAAAAAGGACAAGCGGCAATTTCTGTCAACACGGTGGATGGCTTATCTTACATTTTTAGTGAATATGATAATCGTTCATGGGATATGATCACAGGAAAAGCAGATATCCAAACAACTTTTGGTGAGATCCAAAAAGTCGTAGAAGAAAAGATGAAATAATATTTTCACTTGGAGACTGTGGCAGAAGGAAGGGTGACCGTAAAAAGAATTCAGTCGGTTTTTTGATGGGCTAGGAATTCTGATGGGTAGGCTAAAATGCTGTCACAGTCGTTTCTTGTTGAAAGGTTGACTAGAAATACAGAGAAGGATGTGTATTGATGAAAAAAAGATTAAATGCCTGGCCAGTCGTTTTTATTGGTCCGCATATGCTCCTTTTTCTTTTATTCTTTTTAGTTCCTGCAGTTATTGGGATTTATGTTTCTTTTACCGAATGGGATTTGTTCAGTACGCCGGTTTTTATCGGATTTGATAATTTTAAAACGATTTTATTTGATCAAGACTCGTTATATCATACGCAATTTTTTAATGGAATGAAAAATACGCTGTTTTTTGCGGCAATCTCAGTTCCACTATGTATCGCGATCCCTTTATTGTTAGCAGTTGCGTTGTCTACTAAACCAAAATGGATGCGTTTTTTTCAATCGATTCTTTATTTGCCAACATTATTTGCAATCTCTGCGGTCATGATCATTTGGGGATTTCTTTTGAGTAAATCATTTGGACCGATCAAAGAAGTATTCGGTATCGATATCAATTTTGTGGGCACTCAACCATGGGCTTGGATCGCTATTTTGATCGTGACGATTTGGTGGACATTAGGTGGGAATCTGATTATTTATGTGGCTGCATTAAATGGCGTCTCAAAAGAACAGTTAGAAGCAGCGGAATTAGATGGTGCGAATAGTGTGACTAAATTTTTCCGTATTTCTTTACCTAGTATTCGCAACCAACTCATCTTTACAACGGTCATGACGACCATCGCTCAGTTTAATATCTATGGTCAGCCACTAATGTTGACAGGAGGCGGACCCAATAATTCCACTCGGGTGTTGATGATGTATATCCAAGAAAATGCCTTTGGTAGTAGCACCTCGGTTGCAGGCATTTCTTCAGCGATGGCCATTCTATTAGGTTTTGTGATCATGGCAGTTTCGATTGTGCAATTTCTGGTCATCAAAAAAATGGAAAGATAGGAGGGAAGAAGATGCGAGAAAACAAACTAGGGAAAAGGATTGCCTTTATTTTACTAGCAATCGTGTGCGTCATTTGGATCTTTCCTTTGATATGGGCGATTTTCACCTCATTTAAATCAGAGGCAGAGATTCAAAAGGTTGGGTTCAGTTTGATTCCACAAGATTGGACACTTGCTAACTTTTTGAGCTTGTTACAGGGCAATGATTCTTCTCCTGTGTTCCGCTGGTTTGTGAATTCCATGATTATTTCAACTTCACATACCCTATTAGTTATGGTGATCGTCTCGTTTGCGGCCTATGGCTATACACGACTCACCTTTAAGGGAAGAGATGTTATTTTTGCTTTATTGTTAGGAACCATGATGTTTCCCGGAGTGGTCAATTTGATCCCGAATTTCAAAATCGTTGATACTCTAGGTTGGACAAATACATTTCTAGCAGTCATCGTACCTGGAGCAGCAGGTGTTTATAACATTTTCCTCGTTCGACAGTTCATTTTAGGAATTCCCAAAGAATTGGATGAATCGGCTGTGATCGATGGGGCAAATGAGTTTCAAATTTTTTATTATATCATTTTACCGCTGATCAAACCTGTATTGACTGTGGTTGCATTGTTTAGTTTTACTGGCTCATGGAATGACTTCTTGTGGCCATCGATCGTGATCAACGATATTGATAAATTACCGATCACACCGGGGCTGCAATTGCTGCAAGGACAATACATGACCTATCCAGGAATTGGAACTGCTGGTGCAATCTTGGCGTTGATCCCTACCTTTTTATTGTATTTGGTGGCGCAAAAGAGCTTTATGGCGTCGATGTCGTTGCAAAGTGGTATAAAATAATTTGTTTTTTTGGAGGAAATATGATTAGAGAAGAATACCCGAGACCGCAATTTGAGAGAGGGAATTGGTTAAGCCTAAATGGTGAATGGCAATTTGCCTTTGATGACCAAAATCTTGGTTTGAAAGAAAAGTGGTACACAAATGAAGCAAATTATGCTTACAAGATCAATGTTCCTTTTGTCTATCAAAGTGCATTAAGTGGCATTGATCAGCGAGAAGTTCATGATGTTGTATGGTATTATCGGACTTTCAATGTACAGGTTCCTGAAGAAAGCCGTGTCCTTTTGCATTTTGGTGCAGTGGACTATGAGGCAGATGTATTTGTCAATGGACATCATGTGAAAAATCATTGCGGAGGGCACACCTCTTTTGATATCGACATTACGGATGCTCTTGTGGTGGGAGAAGAACAGATACTAAGTGTGCGAGCATTCGATCCGCATTTTGATGAAAGCATTCCACGTGGGAAACAATTTTGGGAAGAAGAATCAGCAGGGATCTGGTACACAAACTCAACGGGGATCTGGCAGCCGGTCTGGCTAGAAGTAGTTGCTGCGACCCACTTGCAACAAGTGAAATTTACTAGTGATTTTGATGCTGGCGCCGTGATGATCGATGTTGAATTGAATCAGTTAAAGCCACAATTAGTGTTAGAGTATCAAATCTATTTTAAAGATGCTTTAGTCATCAGTGGGGCTGCAGAGTTTGTGACTTCTAAGTTAAGTTTTGCAGTCGATATTTTTCAACAACAAATTTTCCGGACCAATTTTCATCACGAAGGCTGGTCTTGGACACCCGAAAATCCGCAATTATTCGATGTTGAATTGACTCTTAAGGAAGCGGGAAATGCAATCGATCAATTAAAAAGTTATTTTGGTATGCGTAAAATACAGACAGAAAATGGCATGATCTACTTAAACAACAAACCTTACTATCAGAAATTGGTTCTCGATCAAGGCTATTGGCCTAATGGTTTGTTGACTGCCCCTACGGATGAGGCATTTAAACAAGATATCTTATTAGCAAAAGAAATGGGTTTTAACGGTTGTCGTAAACACCAAAAAACAGAAGACCCGCGCTTTTTATACTGGGCAGATAAATTGGGATTTCTGGTTTGGGGCGAGTGTGCAGCACCGGCGATCTATACCGACCTTTCTGTCATGCGCTTGATGCAGGAGTGGGCAGAGATCATTACTCGTGACTATAGCCATCCTTCAATCGTCACTTGGGTACCGATCAACGAGAGCTGGGGTGTACCAAAAATCTCTTTTGATCGCCAACAACAGCATTTTTCTCAAGCAATGTATCACTTCATCCATTCACTAGACCAGCAACGATTGGTTATTTCAAATGATGGTTGGGCGATGACGGAGACAGATATTTGTGCGATCCATAATTATGCTCATGGACAAGAATCCGAAAGGCAAAAATATCTTTACTTTAAAGACAGTCTCAGTACGAGAGAAAAATTGGTGAATCGAGTATCAACACCATGGCCGATTTTCGCTGGAGGATTTTCTTATCAGGATCAGCCTATTTTATTAACCGAGTTTGGCGGTATTGGCTTTGATGTTTCTGGGCAACCAGGTTGGGGTTATACCTCAGTGGAGAATAAACAAGATTTCTTGAAGGATTATCAACGAATAATGACGGCTGTTTATGATTCTGTCGGACTTTGGGGGTATTGCTATACCCAATTGACAGATGTCGAGCAAGAAATCAATGGGTTACTGACCTATGACCGACAACCGAAAGTTGATTTAGCAGCTATTAAAGAAATCAATGATCAGTTCCATCCAACGCAGGTGGAATAATCCGATTGATGTGGAAAGGGGCGATGTCTGATGGGAAAATCAGTGGTTTGGCTCAGTAGTGTAAGTGTCCTGTTTGCTGCACTTGTGATAACAGGTTGTGGGGCTGGAACTGATACGGGGGAAGAAGTGTCCGATTTTACTTCTATTATCGATAATGATGGAGCGGATCCTTGGATCTTGCAAACGGAGTCCTACTTTTATTATACCAAAACGACTGGGAATAATTTAACGCTATGGCGTGCTGAAAACCTCTCTCTCGTGGCAATCGGTGAAAAAAAGATCATCTGGGAAATGCCAGAAGAATTTGAAAGTATCTGGGCACCGGAGCTTCATTACTTAGATGACCATTGGGTGATGTATTTTGCAGCGAATCGCCCTTCAGAAACCCACCGAATGTTTGCATTAGTTAATCATCAAACAGATCCATATATGGGTGACTGGCAATTGGAAGAGATCAAAGGGATGGATGATAAATTTGCGATTGATGGCACCGTCTTAGAGATAGGTGACAAACGCTATTTTCTTTGGTCTGGTTGGGAAGGATATGAAAATATTGCTCAAAATCTTTATTTAGCAGAAATGGTTTCTCCTACAAAAGTAGTTGGTGAAAAACGGCTTATCTCAAAACCAGAATATGAATGGGAAATGCGTCAAACGCCATTAATCAATGAAGCCCCTCAAGTGATCATCAAAGATAAGACAGTCAATTTGGTATATTCTGCGAGTGGGAGCTGGGACAACGATTACGCGCTAGGTCTTATGACCCTAGATGTAGCTGATGATCCGCTAGAAAAAGCCAATTGGCAAAAGAAACCAGAGCCAATTTTCCAACAGACAAACACTGTCTATGGACCCGGGCATAATGGATTTGCTAAATCAAAAGATGGCTCTGAAGACTGGATGATTTATCACGCTGCTCGATGGGATCATTCCGGTTGGGAACGTTCGATCCGCTTGCAAAAGTTTGGTTGGGATCAAGAGGATAAGATCCTGCTGGAACCTCCCTTGGATGAATGGTGCGTTCAATCTTTGCCAAAAGCTGAGCCGAATCGGATGAGATTACCCGCCAGTCGTGCGTTGCTTGAAGGTGATTTAGCGATTGTCGAGGATGATGCGGCACTCTCTAAGAAAGTCGTACAAGGATTTGAGTCAATTACTGACAAAATCATTTTTACCCCGCAGATCGAGAAAGCAACTGAATCTCTAGTGATTGTCTATGTCAAAACGAACGATCCTCTTATCATGAATGAACCGATCCGGATCAAGATCGAAACGAAACAAGCAAGTCAGTTGGTGGATGTGTATCCTTCCGAATATTATCAACCGCTACAAGTCCGTATGAAATTACCAAAGGGAGAGCAAGAAATCATGATTTCGTCCGAAATTGGGGTTGATACCCTGAGTATTGATCGTTTAGAAATCGTAAAATAAAGAATATTGAGGAATTCTTCCAACTAACAACGATTGGTGACAATTATTTGGTTCATACTAATTTGTCTTTATATGATCTAGCATGAGTCTTAGACTGTAGACAAACTCTTAAAGCTAGAGTTTTGTTTATAGTCTTTTTTATGTTAGTTGTATAAATAAGTTGGGTTCTTTGTCAAACGATGTAAAGAGAAATCTTAGAATGATTGGTTGATCTGAAACAAAAGCAAAAATTAACTTTTGTCTTTCACCTTAAAACCGAATAAATGACAGAAACAGAAGTGACCTCTTTTTCATTTCATTAAAAATCCTTTCCTGTGCCGTATCAAGACTCGCAAGTTAAAGTGATAAAAACTTCGAAAACCATTGGCATTTTTTTGATTTAGGAAATATGAGTGAGAAATTTCTATATCAGTATCAAAAGCCATTATTTTTTATACTGATACTAGGCAGTGTGTTTACATAAAAGTAAAATAAATGAGCGAAAATGAACGGAAAACAGATGAATTTTAAATAACTAACATCACATATTTATATTTATATAAATATGCCCAATAAGAAGTTAGATTACATTTGGATACTCTATTCTATTGATGAAGCTATCCTCTGAAATAAAAAATATAAACATGCTAGGCAATGCATCATAAGTCTAGATTAAGGAGAAAATCAAAATGAAAAAAATTCTATTATTCGTTGGGGTGTTTGGAATAGTAACATTAGGTGATGCCGTTTCTGCGCAAGAAATCAATCCATTGAGCGAGCAAGAAAGGGAAATTGCTAATAAGGTAGTTAATTCAGTCGATTTTTACGATAAGGTAAGTATATCCTTTCGAGAAAAATATGGAAATTTATCTGACAGGGAGTATCAAGTACAAGCAAAACTAGACTTTTCTAAAGGTATTCTGGATGAAGAATTTGTTGAGGTATTTGAAAATGAAACAACGGGTGAGCAAAAAGCAATCATCTATGATAAGTCTAAAAATAAAAATTTAGTTGATGTGAATTTTAAAGAAAACGATTACTTTGTAAGTCAATATAACGTTGATATTGATCGAGCCAATAAGGGTAAATCAATTGAAAGCCGATTAACAAAAAATGGTTTAGGAGAAACGGTTTTGAATCAACGAGATTCTGTTTTACCGCTATCTATGTCAGCAGATGCTGTCTTTTCACAACTTTATGGTGCCCAACTTTTTTCTCTCTATAATCATTGGGAAATCATTCGGACAGAAAAGCTACTGGGAAGGGACGTTGTTTTTCTTGAAGGAGAGTATCCAGAGGAATTTGGGTCAAAAGTAAACGCTCAAACTTTTAAAGCATGGATCGATGAAGCAACAGGAATTATTCTTAAGTTTGAAGGTTTCGCTGATTCCATCATGACCAATTATTTGATCGTGGATACGATCGACTTTGATTCAGAAGTAACGATCAGAAACATAGAGGAAATAAAAAAAGATAATTTAGATGAATATAAATTTCCAATAGAAAAACAGTATTCCGGAGATGGAACTTTAATTAGTGTAAAAAAACCTAATTTAGCGGAGCAACCACTGATTGATTTATTTGTTCTTGATAATAACCACTTAACTGGTCAAGGAACACTCACTAATGAAGGCTTCAATTGGATTTCAAATGCATCTATATTTTACGGGAAGAAAGATATGTGAGTAGCGATAGTCAAGTCTGATACTTTTATGAAATGGTGACCATACCAATTATTCGCGCATGTTCAACAAATCATGTGGTAGTCCTTTTTATTTTTTTGAAAGATAGGAGAGTGAATAAACTAGAATGAAGAAACGGATAGTATCTATCTTGTTGTTCGTATTAATAATTACTGGTTGTAGTAACGAATCAAGTACAGGACAATCTCAAACAAGAGACAGCATGGAGGAAACAATAGAAAGTACTTCTTTACAGGAAATAACTGATTCAGACGAGTTGACATTCGAGGAATATAAAAAAGCCTTTCCTGGTCCGGGAAAACTCGATGAAGCATATCAGAAATTAAAAATAAAAAGCGATATCTCCCACGACCAGTTACAAGATCTCTTGACCAGGTATTCTTGGAAACTGGAGGGTGGAGGTATCTTGATCTTCAATGAATCAGGTGAAGTACAGCGAATCAACCTGTCTGGGCTGATAGAGTATGCTGGAATATATTCTGTTACTCAAGATAACTTCTATTTAGAGCCAGATCCAGCAAGTGTGAACCATGTGAATGTGATCAAAGATCATAAGTACAGGATCGAAGCAGATAAATTGTTTTTATTCAGCGAGGAAGTGAAAGAACATCAAGTCATTATGTATCCTATGAAAAAAATAATCCCATAAATAACTGTTTTTTATGGATATAAACCTCAATCGCTTATAATTATTGATTAGGGTCAAAGTACAAAGTAACTATAAGTAAAAAAATGATATCTATCGTAAAAAAACGCCAGAGCCATCAATAAAAGAAATATTACTATATTGTTTTCATCAGTAAAGTTGAGATCAAGAGTAACATATAAAAGAATAGAGTGAGATAAAGTGACGTAATCATTTTATTTTGCCAAGATAAAATGATGTTTTGCTGTTTTTGATTATTAAAGTAGTATATCAAATATGATTTATTTTTAGCTATAACCAGATATCCTTGGCTAATGCTCTCTTTAGAGTAGAAACATGTAGTTAAACTCAACAACAAGAAGAAGATTCCTAAAATTAAAAAAAAGGTAGAAAGATTCAAGATGTTCTTTGAAACTAGCACATTTGAAAGGATAAATGAAATTGAAGTCAAAAAAATGTATTGATTATTTTTTTTTAACATACGAATATATATTTCTGTTTCATCAGAAGCTGCAGAGAAAATTTTTTTTGAATATATGTATTGTTTAAATAATTCTATTCGATTACTGATTAATATCAAAGATACAAGTGAGATTAACATAAGACCTAGAATACCGAAGTTAAGTATATCTAAGTAATGATACATGGTATTGCCCCTTTAGTATTTATGTAGCTTAAAAATGCTATCAGCTATAATTAACAGATAGAAACATTATCATCTATAAGTATACGCAATGAATGGATAGATAAAACGCAATCAGTTAAAACAACTTTTTATAATGAGAGTTATTTTAACTGGCTATCATAAAGAAAAAGCTACCCTCTAATTTTAAAGGATAGCTTTATTCATTGATTATTTGTCTGTTTGTTCACCAATTTGGTGGGCTTTTTGTTTTTCAGTTTCCCTGACGATATAGACTGGGCGTTTTTTCGTTTCTAGGAAGATTTTTCCGATATATTTCCCAATGATACCAAGAGAAAGAAGTTGGATTCCGCCGATGAATAGGACGATTGAGACGAGTGAAGGCCAGCCGGATGTTGGATCACCAAATAATAACGCACGTAAAATAATAAATAAGATGGCGATTCCTGAACCGATACATGATAGTGCGCCAACAAATGAGGCGATGTTCAATGGCGTGTCAGAAAAATTGACGATCCCATCGATTGAATAGTTGAATAATTTCCAAAATGACCAAGACGTTTCACCGGCAACGCGTTCGCGATTTTCAAATGAGAGATACTCGGTTTTGAATCCTACCCAACTGAATAGTCCTTTTGAAAAGCGATTGTATTCCGCTAATTCTAAGACCGCATCCACCATTTGGCGAGTCATCATGCGATAATCTCTTGCACCGTCAACCATTTCAGTATCACTGATTTTATTGATCAATTGGTAAAATTTCTTCGCAAAGAAACTACGGATAGCTGGTTCACCTTCACGAGTAGAACGGCGTGTACCGATACAATCAATATCGGAGTTGATGACTTTATCGATCATCACTGGTAATAATTCAGGTGGATCTTGTAAATCGACGTCCATGACAGTGACTAAGTCTCCTGTAGAGGCTTGCAGGCCGGCATATAGTGCGGCTTCTTTTCCGAAATTTCGTGAAAAAGCGACAAAACGAACGGATTCATGTACATTCGCTAATTTTTTGATGGCAGCTAATGTACCATCACTTGACCCATCATCGATAAAAAGATACTCGAACTCGTAATCGCCACGAAATTTTTCGACTTCATCAAAAAAAAGTGGGACAGTTTTTTCTTCATTAAAACAAGGGATAACAATTGATATTTTCATGTTTTCGTTCCTTTCAAGCATGTTTTCTCCTATAACTAGTATAAATAAAAGTATGTTTAAATAACAATGATATAAGATAATTATCTTTATTATAAGTGCCGTATACAGTGTACCATCTCTATGTCATTAAATAAACTTTTATGTTGATTTTTTTCGAAGAATCATAGATGATAAATAAAATAAGTGATGAGGAAGGCGGACAAAAATGAAAATTGAAACACCAATCGGTCCTTTATGGCTTGATGCCGATCAAAAAGGATTAACAGCTGTCTCTTTTGAACGAATTTCTGAAAATGAAGAAGCAAATGCTCAGATTTTATCCTTGGCAAAACAACAGCTGCAAGAGTATTTTTCAGGTGAAAGACACGTTTTCGATGTACCTTTATCTTTCCAAAGAGGAACAGCCTTTCAACAAAAGGTTTGGCGAGTGCTCACAAGAATCCCTTATGGACAAAGTCGCACATATAAACAAGTGGCACAGGCAATCGGACAACCAAAGGCAGCTCGTGCGATTGGTCAAGCCAATCGTTTGAATCCTCTACCAATCGTTATTCCTTGTCACCGAGTGATTGGGCAAAATGGACAATTGACAGGGTATATGGGGAAAGCTGAAAATGGGTTAGTGATCAAACGGCAACTATTAGTGCTTGAAAATATTTTAGCTCATTAGGCTGTACTACTAGCTGACAGTACAGATAAATAAGCACCAACACCTCGAAATAGAAGATCTTTCCGAGATGTTGGTGCTTATTTTACTTATAGTTTGATCAACCAAATAAAGAATAAAGCCATGATCGTTTGTAGAAGTCCCACAGTCAATCCATACGTCAAGAATCGCTTTCCTTCTTTCATGAACTTTGCAAAATCCAAACGTAAGCCAATCGCGGCTAATGCAGTGACCTCAAACCAACCACTAATAAAATTAGCGCTTTGATCGATCACATGGGGAATGGTGAAGAAGCTGTTGATTAAACACACGATCAAGAAGCCTAAAACGTACCAAGGAAGTGGCATTTTTCGTTTGTGGTTTTTTGGCGTATACGTAGAAGAGACGGCCGGCTGTTTTTTTGTCATAAATTTTTCAAAGAGGAATACCACGACCACAAGCATCATGATCCGCATGATTTTAAACAGCATCGCAAATTGCACGACTGAAGCATCTAATAGACTTGCTCCAGCAACCACTTGTCCAACGGATTGTAAAGTACCACCTATAAGTGCACTTTTTTCGATCAGTTGATCACCAAAGAGTTGGAGACCTAAAAAGGGAAGTGTCAACATCATCACTGTTCCTAAAAGATTGACCAAGGTAATGACTTGGCCCTTTTCTTCTTCATCTGCATGGATCACTGGAGCAATCGAAGCAATGGCTGAAGAACCGCAAATGGCGTTTCCACCTGCCATCATCAAGGCAAAGGTATCGCTGAACAACAGTTTTTTTCCGATGAAATAGGCACCAAGAATCGTGACAGTCATTTGGAGTAACACGAAAGTTACACCTTTGATACCAATCTGTGCAATCGTTTGGATCGTCACAGTTGCACCAAGCAAGAAAACGGAACATTCTAATAGTTTACTTTCGGCAAATTTGGTACCCACCGCAAGTTCAGGTTGCTTAAACAAGGTGTTTCCTAAGACGATGCCAAGTAAAATCGCAATCGTTCCTGCACCGAGTTGTGGGACAAAGGGCCCCAATAGCCGACTAATGACTGCGACGGAAAAGGCGAGTAGTAGTCCGGGTAAGATTTTTCGGCCACCAAATTTTTTCAGCGTTTTTATATAAGTGAATAAAGCATTCATCTGATTCTTTCCTTTCATTTAAGAAAAAGTTTTTCTAAAATATAGTATCATTTATTTGTTTCTTCGTGAATACAAAAAAACCTTCTGCCTTTTTACTAAGTGAAAAAGACAGAAGGTGAAGTCTATTCTATCAATCCCTTTGAAAGGTGATGTTTATGTTGACTGTGTTCTTTAATCAAGTAGATGGCATAGTGTCCTAAGACGTAAGCGATCATGCCACAGGCAATCAAACACTCGATGACTTTCAATCCATCTAAGATCCCTGTAGCAAACCCTAGTTGATGGAAATAAGCAGTGGCAGTAGAGATTGCTGTAGCAGAGATCACCAATGGGAAAGTAAAGGCTGCAAAGCTTGGATAAAAATCAAGCAATAACAGACGTGGTAACATGGCTAAAACGATAAAGTAAAGTACTTGCGAAACAAGGAACAACGTCATGACTAAGGCCAAATTTGGGTCTTCAAAGTTTTTTAAGTACCCTGTCAGGCACAAAGAACCAGGTGCTGCAAGAATCGCAATCAATGGCAAGGTTGGTTGCGCCATATTTTTGACAAAGAAAATTCGATGGATGATGATTGGTAGTAGTACTACATAACAAGCTAACGAAAGCCAGAAGAAAATCTTTCCAAGAATCGGAGAAAAGTTTCCAGCAGTTACTGTGATGACACCAAAACCAACATACACGATAAACCAGCTTGGAAAAATTGCTTCTATTGACAAGTCTGCTTTAACTACATGATGGTAATTAAAGTACAGAACCAAGATGATTTGGAAGATCACTGCGGCTAGCCAAATCAATTTGACAATTGGCGCAATTGATTTGAAAGAAACAAAATACGTACAGATGACCATCAAAGACATCGTAAAGGTCGGCGAGACGGAAGCGACGATTGGATCATATAGATGTTGCTTCGTGTGTTCAAATAAAAGGATCAGTTTGCCGATGATCAACAGCATCAAAAGCATACCGATCGCGCCTACAAAATTCCCTAAATGTGTCAAATGATAGTCTTTTAAAAGATTCCCTAAAGAAGTCAATCCAAGGATCAACCCACAAATCGGGATCGGAACAATCTTCAAGAAATGCTTCATACATTACTCTCCTTTTTATTGATAATAAAGGACAGACTCGTTGCAACGATAAGTAGCCAACGATGAAAACTGCTTGTTACGAAGAATAGTAAAGTTTTTCAATGGGAAAAAACAAATCGCATGGATGCTTCTCCTTATCGTTGCAGTAAGCTGTCTGGAAGGTTGTGAGGTGTGTGTAACTGAAGGTCCACAACCTGTTCCTTACACTTTTCATTATAGAGTCTTTTTGATATATTTAAATCAAATAGTTATTATAGTTACTATAAAAAAAGATAATGGAAGTGGTTAGATGTTTAAGTTATTAACAACCTTTCGTGTCGTTTATGAAACAAGAAATTTTTCGCGAACCGCTGAATTACTCTATTTGTCTCAACCTGCGGTGTCCAATCAAATCAAACAATTGGAGCGGGATCTTGGAGTTGAACTTTTCCAACGCAATGGACGACAAGAGATGAAACCGACAAAACAAGCGGATTTGCTTTATGAACGAACATTGGTTTTATTGGAAGAATGGGAAACAACACAACAACAATTAGCGGATGAAAAAAATGAAGAAGAAGTGTGCCGGATCGTCGCTTCCCATACATTTGCTGTGTATTTATTGCCTCAATTGATGAAAGAGTTGATCGTGCGTTTTCCAAAAATCAAGTTTTCGATTGCTTTTGCGAATTCTCATGAGAGTTTGGAGCAAGTGGCAAAACATGAAGCTGATTTTGGTTTTATCGAAAAACCTTTAGAAACAACCGGCGTACAACGCTTTTCTTTACTTGAAGATGCGTTGGTCGTTGCAGGTGATCCTAAGAGTGAGCTATGGCTAGTCAGGGAATCTTCTTCAGGTGTGTTCCATTACACGCAACGTTATTTTGAAGAAAAGAATATCCAAGGAAAGAAAATGCTTGTAAAAAGTAATGAAGTCATTGTGGCGATGTTGAAAGAAGGAATCGGACGATCCATATTATCCAAACGAGCAGTACCAAAAGGGATACACGTTGAACCTTTAGCTGAATCTCGTCAGTTCTATTTGATCCAACGGACCCATTTGACCTCTGAACGGTTATTAGAAGTAGGAAATGAGATCTTGGATTTCTATAAAAAGAAAAATTGAAAAATATCAGACGGAATCAATAGAACTTCTCCCTTGAATAAGCGTTTTTTTCGTTTTTATCTTAAGAAAGGATAAAGAGAAATGAATAAGATTAATTTTTCGCAAATCTCATTTGCTTTGGCTTTCATTTATAGAAGGAGACAGCTATAATATAGGGCAGTATGGTTTTTAGGAAAAGGGATGAAAAATGGAAAAAAAAATAAAAACTTCGAATGATAACCGCATCGATTACGGAGTCATTCTACCAGTATTTTTATTATGTTTGATTGGGATTTTATCCTTATATGTTGCATTGACACATGATCCAAACGGTCCTTCTGTGACAAGAGGTGTCGGGATGCAGATCATTTGGTACCTTGTGGGAGCAGTAGCGATTGCAATCGTCATGCGGATCAATTCAAAATGGATCTGGAAATTGACACCTTATCTCTATGGACTAGGATTGCTTGTCATGGGGTTGCTCTTACGATTTTACGACCAGAATCTGGCGGCAAGTACCGGTTCAAAAAACTGGTTCCGTTTTGGAAGTGTCACATTTCAACCAGCCGAGCTGATGAAGATCGCTTATATTTTGATGCTGGCGTTGATCGTAACGAAGCACAATACGCAAGTCAAAGTTCGAACAATCAAATCTGATTTTTGGCTGATTGCAAAGATGTTGATCATTTCGATTCCTGTGATTGCGTTAGTCATGGCGCAAAAAGACTTTGGGACGATGCTCGTCTTTCTGGCGATCTTTGGTGGCGTCTTTTTGATGTCAGGGATTTCTTGGAAAATCATTGGCCCGATCTTTGCTTTAGCATTTATTGTGGGGGCAGGAACGATTTTCCTTGTGACCACAGAATCAGGAAGAGAATTCCTGTATACTGTTGGGTTCAAATCTTACCAATTTGCCCGAATCGATTCTTGGCTCGATCCATTTCATGATACGTCGGGCTTTAGCTTCCAACCCGCCCAAGGGATTTTAGCAATCGGAACAGGTGGGATGTTCGGAAAAGGCTTTAACGTCAGCAACATTTACGTGCCAGTCCGAGAATCGGATATGATATTCACTGTCATCGGCGAGAATTTTGGCTTTATTGGTGGCGCATTTGTCATTTTCTTGTATTTTGTATTGATTTATCGTATGATACGTGTCTGCTTCGATACGAACAATGAGTTTTATGCCTATATCGCAAGTGGATTGATCATGATGCTCTTATTCCATGTCTTTGAAAACATTGGCGCAAATATCGGCTTACTTCCATTAACTGGGATTCCATTGCCGTTTATCAGTCAAGGGGGTTCATCGATTTTAGGGAATATGATTGGGATCGGATTGATCTTATCTATGCGTTATCAAAATGAAGCACCGGTAAAAAATTCTAGGAGGTAACGCAAGTTGTTTACTTTTTATGAGTACCCAAAGTGTTCCACTTGTCGAAAAGCCAAGGCTTGGCTCGACAATCATCAAGTAACGTATCAAGCGGTCGATATGGTCAAAGATACGCCTACGGCAGAAACGATCGAATCATGGTTGAAGCATTCCGATGTGCCGCTTCGCCGTGTCTTTAATACAAGCGGGATGAAATATCGTGAACTTGGTCTAAAAGATCAAATTGATGAATTATCCCTCACAGAAGCAAGTCAGCTGTTATCTACGGACGGCATGTTGATCAAACGACCATTGATCGTCAAAGACAATCAACTGGTCACAATCGGTTTTAATGAAAAAATATACGAAGGAGCATTCAATTAAAATGGCTGGGAAACACTTAAAGAAGAAAGATAACCTTTGGATTTTATTTAATGGAAAAGAATACTGTGTAGGTTTGACAAAAGAAGCGCAAGAAGATCTAGGTGAGATCACGTTTGCCAACTTACCAAAAATCGGTAAAGCGTATCAAGCAGGCGATGCACTGGTTGAAGTAGAAGCAGAAAAAGCAGTCACTGAATTTGCAAGTCCATTATCTGGAACAGTCTCATCTGTGAATGAAAAAATCAGTGAGAATATCGCTGTTTTGAACGATGAAGATGAAATGACTGCGTGGTTATTGAGTTTTAAAGATGTCGATGCAACAGAATTCGACGCACTTTAAGAAACACGATGTTCAAATAAACGTTTGACACTGATTCTTGTAACTGCTATAATCATAAACAATCATATTGAAAGCTTTGATAAGAAGAGTACATGTCACGGATGTTTCAAGAGAGCCCGGTTTGCTGTGAAAGGGTAACGGAAATGAGATGGAAGATGGTCTTAGAGCAGAGTGAGTGAGCGCAAGCAAACTGACTACGGGCGTGCCCGTTATAGCACAGCAGTATGCGACTAGCGTCAAGTACTGAACGAGGTTGTTATTGTGAAATAGCAGCGAATCAAGGTGGTCACACGGAAGTCTAAACTTTCGTCCTTTTGCTAAACGCAAAGGACGAAAGTTTTTTTGTTGTCTAAGAGAAAATAAGTAAAGAAAGATGTGAACGATATGTCATTGATCCAATTGACGAATGTCAAGAAAACATTTGGCGGAAAACATGGGACGATCCACGCTATCAACGACGTTTCACTACAAGTGGAACAAGGCGACATTTACGGCATCGTCGGTTATTCCGGTGCTGGTAAGAGTACGTTAGTTCGTTTGTTGAATGGCTTGGAATTACCTACAGATGGTCAAGTAATTGTCAACGACCAAGACATTACTAAATTAAAAAATAAAGAATTACGCGTTTTTCGTAAAAAAATCGGCATGATTTTTCAACATTTCAATCTATTATGGTCACGTACCGTACTAGAAAATATCCAACTACCTTTGGAATTAGCCGGTGTACCGAAACAACAACGGAAAGAAAGAGCAGAAGAATTGCTCCGTTTAGTCGGTTTGGAAGGACGAGGACAAGCTTATCCGTCCCAATTATCTGGTGGACAAAAGCAAAGAGTCGGGATTGCTCGTGCGTTAGCCAATGAGCCAGAAATCCTCCTTTGCGATGAAGCGACAAGTGCATTGGACCCACAAACGACGGAAGAGGTCTTAGATCTATTATTGGCAATCAACAAAAAATTGAACTTGACGATTGTTTTGATCACACATGAAATGAACGTTATCCGTAAAATCTGTAACAAAGTGGCAGTGATGGAACGTGGGCAAGTCGTGGAAGAAGGCGATGCGTTGACCGTTTTTCGCAATCCACAACAAGAAGTCACGAAACGCTTCGTCCAACAAGATATCGAACCAGAAGCTGAGTCCACTGAATTATTGGCAGAGTTGATCAAAGAAAATCCAGACGGTCGCTTAGTGACATTGACCTTCAACGAAACAAACGCCAACGAACCAGTGATTTCTCAAGCCATTCGTCGTTACAATGTCGATATCAATGTCGTATATGGGAAAATCAAGCAAACCAAAGAAGGCTCGTTTGGTTCGCTGACTACCTTGATGATCGGAGAGGAAAACGAATTGGACCAAGCAGAAAACTTTATCAAAGAGCAAGGCGTCGGAGTGGAGGTGATCCATCATGGATAAAAGCTTCACAGAAACCTACCTTGATTTCAGCCAAATCAACATGGAGACGATGCAACAAGCCATTATGGACACGTTATACATGACGTTGATCTCCATGGTCTTAGTAACCATCATCGGTTTGATCCTTGGTTTGATCCTTTACTCGATCGGTCGCAAAAACAAACCGTATGCGCGGATCATTTACGGCATCGTTTCGATCATTAGTAATATTTTCCGATCGACACCATTCATGATCTTGATGGTCTTGATCATTCCCTTTACCAAAGCAATCGTGGGAACGATGTTAGGCGCACAAGCAGCGATTCCAGCTCTCGTGTTGTCCGCTGCTCCTTTTTACGCTCGACTTGTAGAAATCGCGTTTCGCGAAGTCAGCCCTGGGGTCTTAGAAGCCGCAGATGCGATGGGCGCGAGCTATTGGGAAATCATTTGGAAAGTCTTGATACCTGAAAGTGTCCCAGCTTTGATCTCAGGTTTGACTGTAACGACGATCTCAATGATCGGTTTTACTGCCATGGCAGGTGCAATCGGTGCCGGTGGTCTAGGTGGCTTGGCTTGGCAAGAAGGCTACCAACGTGGTAATTTAACAGTGACTTTTGTCGCTACCTTGATTATTTTAGTCATTGTATTTATTGTTCAAGGAATCGGGGATTTCTTAACGAAGAAAACAGATAAAAGATAGTAGGAAATAGGAGGATATAGGATATGAAAAAGAAAATTTTTGGATTTGCAGCAACGCTTTTACTGACAGTTGGATTAGCCGCATGTGGAAACGGCGGAAGCAGTAGTGACTCATCAAACGCATCAGACGATACAACCTTGAAAATCGGCGCATCACCAACACCACATGCGGAAATCTTAGAACATGTGAAGCCTCTTTTGAAAGACGAAGGAATTGACTTGGAAATCGTCAAATTTGACGACTATGTCTTGCCAAACCAAGCATTATCAGAAGGCGACATCGATGCGAACTATTTCCAACACATTCCTTACTTGAACAAAGAAATCGACGAAAAAGGCTATGATTTTGTCAATGCCGGTGCTGTCCACATCGAACCAATGGGCTTGTATTCACAAAAAATCAAAGACATCTCTGAATTAGAAGATGGCGCAACGATCATTACTTCAAATTCAGAATCTGACTGGGGACGGATCATCACGATCTTGAAAGACGCTGGTTTAGTGACAGTCAAAGACGGTGTGGATTTAGAAACAGCCACATTTGATGATATCGATGAAAATCCTAAAAACTTGAAATTCAATCACACGATCGATCCAGCATTATTGGCTTCTACTTACCAAAATGACGAAGGCGATCTAGTGGCTATCAATGCCAACTTTGCTTACGGCGCTGGATTGAATCCATTAGAAGATGCGGTATTACTAGAAAAAGACAACTCACCATATGTCAACATCATTGCCACACGTAAAGGTGACGAAGACAGCGACAAGATCAAAAAATTGATCGAAGTCTTGCATCAAGAAGATGTTCGTCAATGGATCGAAGAACAATGGGAAGGCTCCGTGAAATCTGTTGATGCGGATGCAAAATAAAACCTGTAAAGTCTGGGAATGATTCCCAGACTTTTTTTGAGAAAAAACGAACAGAAATTATTTTATTTAGTTTATAAAGATTATCAATTGAAAATGATGTTTTATTTGAAATAAATCGAAATTATGACATTTTTAACTGGTCGGGGCGTTGCGCTTCATTCTCAATTAGTCTAAAATGAGTGAGAACGAATCAGAATATGGAGGGGAACTACATGTCTGTCTTAGAAATAAAAAACCTACATGTGTCGATTGAGGACAAGAAAATCCTTAAAGGCGTGAATTTAACAATGAAAACAGGAGAAATCCATGCCATCATGGGACCAAACGGAACAGGTAAATCGACCTTGTCTGCTGCAATTATGGGAAATCCGAATTACGAAGTAACTGAAGGAGAAATCCTTTTTGATGGGCAAAATGTGTTAGAGCTAGAAGTAGATGAACGTGCGCGTTTAGGTCTGTTTTTAGCCATGCAATACCCAAGTGAGATTCCAGGAATCACGAATGCCGAATTTATGCGTGCAGCGATCAATGCGACACGTCCGGAAGATGACAAGATTTCTGTCATGTCATTCTTGAAAAAGTTAGATGAAAAGATGGGACTCTTGAATATGCCAGAAGAAATGGCTGAACGTTATTTGAACGAAGGCTTTTCTGGTGGAGAGAAAAAACGTAATGAGATCTTACAACTCTTGATGTTAGAACCAACTTTTGCGATTTTAGATGAAATCGATTCTGGTTTAGATATCGATGCACTGAAAGTCGTGGCAAAAGGCGTGAACGAAATGCGCGGCGACAACTTTGGTGCCTTGATCATCACTCACTACCAACGCTTGTTAAACTACATCACACCTGACGTAGTCCACATCATGATGGAAGGTCGTGTCGTGATGACTGGCAGTGCAGATCTAGCAAAACGCCTAGAAGCCGAAGGATATGCAGGCATCAGTAAAGAATTAGGAATCGACTACAAAGAAGAAGAAGCGTAAGGAGGAGCACATCTATGAAAGACATTAAATGGCTCGATCATCTTGACGCTGTTACAGATTTTTCATTCAGTAAAGGTGAACCGGAATGGATGACGACGCTTCGTCAAGAGGCGCTGAAAAAAGCAGATGAACTACCATTGCCCCATATCGAACGTGTGAAATTCCATCGTTGGCCATTGTTTTCAATCAATGAGTTGACTGATCAGACACCTGAATCTGGAAATGTTGCGGCATTTGATGCGATGAAAGACAATCCATTAGTCGTGCAACAAGGCACCTTGACTGTCTTTGAGCAATTATCCGCAGACCTTGCAGAACAAGGAGTGATCTTTACAGATCTATTTACTGCAATGCATGAATACCCTGAATTAGTCCAAGAATATTACATGACGAAAGCTGTTGAAATGGACGAAGACCAATTGACTGCGCTTCATGCCGCATTCATGAATAGTGGCTTGTTCTTATATGTACCAAAAAACGTAGTTATTAAAGAACCAATTGAATCCCTGTTTATCCAAGAAGGAGCATTTTCGCAACACTTCTTTAAACACGTCTTGATCGTCGCAGATGAACACAGTGAATTCTCTTACTTGGAACGATTCCAAACAACTGGAGAAGAATTACAAAAAGTCTCTGGGAATATCATTGTGGAAGTCATCGCCAAAGCCGGTGCCAAAGTCAAATATGCAGCAGTCGACCAATTAGGCGAAAATGTCACAGCATATATGAACCGTCGTGGACATATCTTACGGGATGCTTTTGTGGACTGGGCAATCGGAGTGATGAACGATGGGAATATCGTCGCTGATTTTGATTCAGATCTAGTCGGTGAAGGCGGACATGCGGAAGTCAAGATCGTGGCAATCAGTTCAGGAAAACAAACCCAAGGAATCGATACCCGGGTGACAAATAAAGCCCCACATACGATCGGACATATCTTGCAACATGGTGTGATCCGAGAACGTGGTACGTTGACATTCAACGGTATCGGACACATCTTGAAAAAAGCCAAAGGTGCAGATGCCCAACAAGAAAGCCGTGTCTTGATGCTTTCAGATAAAGCCAGAGGCGATGCCAATCCAATCCTCTTGATCGATGAACACGAAGTTACAGCAGGACATGCCGCAAGTGTTGGACGTGTCGATCCGGAAGAAATGTATTATTTGATGAGTCGAGGCTTACGAAAAGAAGAAGCAGAACGTTTGGTCATTCGTGGTTTCTTAGGCTCTGTCCTAACTGCGATCCCAGTAGAAGCGGTGCGCAAAGAACTAGTGGCAGTTATTGAAGGGAAGTTAAATGTATGATTTCTCCAGAACAAATCCGTCAAGATTTCCCAATTTTATTTCAGGAAGTCAATGACGAACCCCTGGTGTATTTAGACAATGCAGCGACTACGCAAAAACCCAAACAAGTGTTAGCGACTATGACGCATTATTATTCCGCAAACAATGCCAACGTCCATCGAGGCGTGCATACGTTAGCCGAACGAGCGACCCATGATTACGAAGCTTCCAGAGAAAAAGTTCGTCGTTTTTTAAATGCCCAAGAGACCGCCGAGATCATTTTCACACGTGGAACGACCACAAGTTTGAATTGGGTAGCGCAAAGCTATGGCGATGCCTTTGTCAAAGCCGGTGATGAGATCGTGATCTCTTATATGGAGCATCATTCCAACATCATCCCTTGGCAACAGTTGGCAAAACGAACAGGTGCTACTTTGAAATACATCGAATTGACCGAAGAAGGCTTTCTTGATCTAGAACATGCCACTTCGATCATTACAGAAAAAACCAAGATCGTGTCAGTTGCCCATGCCTCTAATGTATTAGGTGTCATCAATCCAATCCAAGAGTTGGCGACGATCGTTCATGAAAAAGGCGGTATTTTAGTGGTAGATGGTGCACAATCTGCCCCACACATCAAAATCGATGTCCAATCTTTAGACTGTGACTTCTTTGCCTTTAGCGGACATAAGATGTGCGCAACGACCGGAACAGGTGTATTATATGGAAAACGGAAATGGTTGGAACAAATGGAACCCGTTGAATTCGGTGGAGAAATGATCGACTTTGTTGGCCTACAAGACAGCACATGGAAAGAACTTCCCTGGAAATTTGAAGCAGGCACACCAAACATCGCCGGTGTGATTGCACTTGGTGCAGCCATCGATTATCTTGAATCGATTGGTCTAGCAGGCATTCATCAATATGAAGAAGAACTTGTTGGTTATGTCTTACCAAAACTCCAAGCAATCGAAGGCTTGACGATCTATGGACCAAAAGACCCGACCCAACGTACAGGTGTGATTTCCTTCAACTTAGAGAACCTACATCCCCATGATGTAGCGACTGCTCTTGATATGGAAGGCGTCGCCGTTCGTGCCGGTCATCATTGCGCCCAACCATTATTGAAGTATCTAGGGGTTGCTGCGACAGCTCGTGCCAGCTTTTACATTTATAACACAAAAGCAGATGCCGATCGTCTCGTCCAAGCAATTCTCGCAACAAAGGAGTTTTTCCAACATGGCACTATCTAAATTAGACAATCTTTACCGTCACGTGATCTTGGACCATTCATCCCATCCACATCATCGTGGCACGTTGACGGAATCAACGAATAAGATTGAAATGAACAATCCCACCTGTGGGGATGTCATTGAATTACAAGTCGAGATCAAAGACGGCAAAATCAACAATATCGCCTTTGATGGCAGTGGTTGTTCCATCAGTACAGCCAGTGCTTCGATGATGACAGACGCTGTCATTGGCAAAACAATTGCAGAAGCAGAGCAATTGACGGACGACTTTTTACTACTCGTCCAAGGAAAAGAAGTCGCAGACCTTGAACCACTAGGGGACGCCGCCATGTTAAGTGGCGTCGCAAAATTCCCCGCTCGCATCAAATGCGCGACACTTGCCTGGAAAGCACTAGGCAAAGCAATGGAAGAAGACGGTACTGCAACCGTCCATCATGAGCACAAGGAAAAGGAGTGAGCAAATGGGCGTACCAGAATTAGAAGAATATAAATTTGGTTTCCATGACGACGTGGAACCCGTTTTTAGTACAGGAGAAGGCTTGACCGAAGAAGTCGTTCGGGAAATGTCACGAATCAAAGAAGAACCAGAATGGATGTTAGAGTTCCGTTTGAAATCCCTAGAAGCATTCAACAAAATGCCCATGCAAGATTGGGGACCAGACTTATCTGACATTGATTTCAATGCGATCAAATACTATCAAAAACCAAGTGACCGACCAGCCCGCGATTGGGATGACGTACCAGAAAAAATCAAAGAAACCTTTGAACGAATCGGTATCCCAGAAGCCGAACGTGCTTACTTAGCCGGCGCTTCTGCCCAATACGAATCAGAAGTCGTGTACCACAATATGAAAGACGAATTCGAAAAACTCGGCATCGTCTTTACCGATACAGATTCTGCACTAAAAGAGTATCCTGAACTATTCAAAGAATACTTTTCAAAACTTGTGCCACCAACAGACAACAAACTAGCCGCATTAAACTCAGCTGTTTGGTCAGGCGGTACCTTTATCTATGTACCAAAAGGCGTCAAAGTCGATGTCCCATTACAAACTTACTTCCGAATCAACGCCGAAAACACCGGCCAATTCGAACGTACGTTGATCATCGTTGACGAAGGCGCCAGCATCCACTATGTCGAAGGCTGTACTGCACCAACCTATTCAAGCAACAGCCTACACGCAGCCATCGTGGAAATCTTTACCCGTAAAGACGGCTACTGCCGCTATACAACGATCCAAAACTGGTCCGACAACGTCTATAACCTCGTAACCAAACGAGCAAAAGCCTACGAAGGCGCAACCGTTGAATGGATCGACGGCAACTTAGGAGCCAAAACAACCATGAAATACCCAAGTGTCTACTTAGACGGACGAGGCGCACGAGGCACTATGCTATCCATCGCATTTGCCGGAGCCAACCAAATCCAAGACACAGGCGCAAAAATGATCCACAACGCACCAAACACTTCAAGCTCGATCGTCTCAAAATCAATTTCAAAAGACGGCGGCGAAGTAAACTACCGAGGCCAAGTCACCTTTGCAAAAGACAGTGCCGGCTCGATCTCTCATATCGAATGTGATACCATCATCATGGACGAATGGTCCAAATCAGATACCATCCCATTCAACGAGATCCACAACAGCCAAGTCTCGTTAGAACACGAAGCAAAAGTCTCCAAAATCTCAGAAGAACAACTCTACTACCTCATGAGCCGTGGCTTGACCGAATCCGAAGCCACAGAAATGATCGTCATGGGCTTCGTCGAACCATTCACAAAAGAACTACCGATGGAATATGCGGTAGAGTTGAACCGGTTGATTAGTTATGAGATGGAAGGGTCAGTTGGGTAACCATGTTATAGGAGCTAGAAACCTTGATATATAAGGGTTCTAGCTTTTTTTGTTTTACCTGTATACTAGAAATGCCCAACTTAATGACTTTATAAATACTTGGGACCAAACAATGGATCAGACGTATAAACAATACAGTCCGAATAATTAGGTTGATTTATACGGTTTACAACTTTCTGACTCGGTTCTTAATAACAATAAGTGGCAAGCAGTTATTGATAACACACCAATAGTGTTAAACTGGTCAGAAACTGGTGAAGAAGAATCAGGTTATTCTTTAGTAGCTGTTTATTCGGATGCAGAGGCACAAGATTATTTATCTAAGCATGTTTACTTCTTTACCATTAATTCAGGAGTTGCCAAAGTATTAATAACTAGTCAGAATCAAGGGAATCCGAATAATTACTGGTACTTTAAAGAAACAGAGATTAAAGAGCTTAGAGATGGTTTTAGTAATATTGTGAACAGTATTGTAGGTTTTGATGATGTTAAATCAAATTTTATCAAAGAAGAACAACTCAGCTACTTTATCAGTAACTATAGTCAATTTCCTTATAAAGGTTATCTAACGGCTGAAAATGATGGCAATGGTACAAGAATTACTTATTATGTTAATGAGTCTATTCCAAATGATAAGCAAGCTATATCAGAAGCAATTGAACACCTGAAAGCAATTGTCTATCTGTTAAGCAGGAGGTGGGAGAAGAGATAACAGTAAGTTTAAAAGAGCCGCTGAAAACGGAGTACACTCTTGCTTTGATAGATGGACAACCAACTCAAGATAATCATATAATAATACAAGGAATTGATTGAATAAGATAGAGAACCCCACCCCGTTATTATTTGACCGTACTAAGAGTACTCTTTAAAAGATTTATATGGCTCACTTGGATTACTTTTTTTTTGGATTTTGCAAAAGGTTAATAAGTTTTGATATATGAAACGAAATGAAACAGGACTCTTTAAACATTGATATACTAGGGTTTCTGTGTTTTACATGTAAATGAAACGAAAAATAGTTTTTAGCTGAAAATCTTTAAAAAGTACTACATAGTTGTGGGATTTATTGCAGATGAAACAAACCTACAAATATTACAGAAGTATCGAACACTATATATAGGTGATGGAATGAAAGTTCATACTGTATATAGTTAAGAACTGACGTTCTTTTTTCTGTTGGGTGTATTATTAACTCGGAATGCATTTTAAAGAGCTCTGCGTAGCGTTTAAGAGCTTTTGTTGGATTTGAGTTATATTTTGGTATTTAATTGATTAAAAGGCTTAAAAGGTGCGATTTAGGGATTTTAAATACGTATAGGATTGACAGCGGTTTCTTTTGGTGGTATCCTCTAATGAAGGAAAATAAAAATCCAGCAGACGGGCATCTGCTGGATTGAAGATTGGTAATGCTAAAAATTATCTTTTATTTCCAATCAATTAAAAAATTAACTTACGAAATTGTATCAAAAAAATAAAAACATGTAAATAATTATTTTTCGGTGATATAAAAAAATAAGAGTGATTAATGATTTAGTAACTAAGCCTCCGCTTTTTCTTATAAAAATATGGAGATGATTATATGACCAGTTATTTAGCTACAAGAAGATTCAATTCAAGTCAGGATAGTATGGATTTAGCAAAGAAAGAAGATGTAATGAACTTATTAGATGATGGAGAAATATCGTTATCTGTCAAAGAAATTACGGAGTTTTTCTCAGAAGATAAGTGCAATGTAGCTGGCTCTAAAAAAATAATTAAACTTTTTAATCAGATAAAGAATCAAAAAAAGGATATGCTAATTCCTATTGAAGATATTTCTCTTACTGGTTTTGATGGTCAAAATTTGATTTTAGCTTTTAAAGAACAGGCAGGTGGAGATGGACAGATAGCATTTAATGCAACTGGAATATATTCATTTTCAGGAGACTTTTTAGACCAACTGTTCTGTTTAGAAAAGTTTGCAGGATACTGTTTCAGAATAAATGAAAGAGACCTACTTCATGAGACTATAGAGCATTTATTAGGAAATACAACTGGTCGAGAAAAGCAGTATCGATTAATTTATGGTACAGGTGCAAATGAAAATAAAGTCTATTTGAGAGCTATAACATCTGATTCTTATAAGAATTACGATAATAATGTTGTAATGTACTTAGCATTAAATTCAATGCATAGGTATTCTAAAAGAACCGGTAATAAGGTGTATGTCGAAAGCGCAGTTATAACAGATTCTAGCTTAGACATGTCTATAAAGATAGATAAAAGAATAGCGATAGGGAAAAAGTACTTTGTAGAGATCGGAGTAAAAGTGTTAAACAGTGAAATAAGAGAAGGAGCAGTTTTGTTTGAATTTATCTACACTATATTTGATAGCAAAGGTAACAAATCCACAGCTATCGGAGATAGTGTTGTGAAAATTCAGCATAACAATATTACTCGAACGGTCAAGGAACGTATGGCTCATCTTAACCTTCTTGATAAGCATTCTGATAGTGTTCTAAAGGGAATAACTGAGACAAGATTAGCTACTAAATTGAATGAAGATGAACTCTTTGCCATTTTTGAAAAGTTTTATAGGTCTAAAACTTTGACATCTGGAACAAAAACTAAGCTTTCTCAATTGCAAAAGAATGAAATAGTAGACAATACATTAACACTCATAGAATTGTTTGGTAAATTAGAGAACCTAGATACTACAATAGATGATAAAGTTTTTATTCAAAAGAAATTTGGAGAATTTATACACCGAGGATTTTAGAATGGAGGAGTAAAGTTATGTGGAATAGAAATCAATACACAGGTCCAGGTGGAGGGCTATACACAGGTCCAGGTGGCGGTATGTATACAGGTCCAGGTGGAGGCGCGTATACAGGTCCGGGTGGAGGGCTATACACAGGTCCAGGTGGCGGTATGTATACAGGTCCAGGTGGAGGGCTATACACAGGCCCAGACGGAGGACTATATAAAGGTCCAGGTGGAGGCTTGTACAAGGGTCCAGGTGGAGGGCTATATACAGGTCCAGGCGGTGGTTTGTATAAAGGTCCAGGTGGAGGAGCGTATACAGGTCCATCGGAATATAAAAGTAATATTCCTCCGTGGAGAGTCTATGTTGTCGAGCTTGAGAGAAGAGGTTTGATGGCAGAAGCTGAATTAATTAGAAGGGTTTTAAGGATATAGACGATAAAACATTAAAAAAGCTAACCAAGATGGCTAGCTTTTTTGCTCCCAATAAAATATCAATTGACAAGATTTTGACCATCTCAATTTGACAATCAATGATAATTAAGCACTAATTGAACTATGATGAGTGACCTTTCTTACTTGATTTGACAATGAATGAGACTGATTAAGAATCCGATTCCAATATGGAAGGGTCTGTAGGATAAATGAAAATATAAGCTATTAATGATGACATACTAGTCATAGGTCGATGAAAGAAATGGGTATCATACCTCAGACAGACCTTGCAAGATTTAAGGTAAAAGTAGTAAAAACGGCTATAGTTGATGGATGAATTTTTTTTATGATCATATGGAAGAAACATTACTAACACTAGAAAACAAAAAATGTTTGTTGAAAAGGTCTTTAGAGAATAGCCCAATGATAAAAAATTTTTGTACTAGTATTCTATTCAAAAAGAAGGTGAATTCCTGTTGAGAATTCTGGAAATTGAATTAAAAAAATTTAGAATATTGGGATAATAAATAAATTCTACATACAAGCCAGTCTATTTGGCAACTAAAGTTGTGATGATTCCTGGAAAAAATACGTAGTATATGAAATAAAAATGGCTTTAGATTAAGTAAATAAATTTTATATAATATTAGAGTATTTTTCTTTGTAATAGGTTGGATATAGTGAATTTAAATCTAATATACTAAAAGGTATGTCTGCTTTTTTGCCACGGTGACAAATCAGATGAGATATGATAAAATTAATTTGCTCTATATGAAGTTATAGAGGGATAATGTTTGCTAAAGTCAAGCACCAGCAATATTACAATAAGTAGTAGGTCTGTGTGGTCCAAGGTTGACATAAGTCTGAACAGTTTCATAGCCGTTTCAGCTCCTTTCGTTAATTCAATGGCTTTACCAATATTATACAGGAACAGTTTGATGTTCTTTGGGCGCTGTGAGTATAAAAATATACCACTTGTAAGGTTTGTGTGCAGGAAGAGTAGTATCCCATTGGCCCTAAATGGTACTTTTCCTCATCCAAGAAATAAAAAGGGGATGTAGGTTTGAAAGACTTTATCACAAAATCTTATCTTCATTTTGACTATAGAACAAGGTATAATTCCGTAAGAGACTATGTAGAAGATCCCCAAAGGATTGTTAAGCATGGTTTTTTCCCTTTTATACACAAAAAAAAAGTGTTAGTAAAGTATAAGGTTAACGATGCAGAGAGCAGACCTGTCAAAATCAAATTGCGGGAACTTTATAGAGCTTCACATTTAGATTCTTGCATTTATAGATACTATGCAGATTGTCTAAATAAGGATTATGAAAAAGTAGCAGAAATAAGAGGAATTGATGCTAACGTCGTTGCTTATAGGGTAGGAAAAGGTAAATCAAACATAGATTATGCGGCTGAAGCAATAGATTTTATCAAAAGAAGCAATGATGGCTGTTATATTTTTTTAGGAGATTTTGAAAAATTTTTTGATACTTTGGATCATGAATATTTAAAATGCAAATTAAAAGAAGTCTTAAATATGAATAGATTGGATGAAGATTGGTTTAAAATATTTAAAACAATAACTAGTTTTTCTTGGGTTGAACAAAAAGACTTAAATGATTTATTCGGTTCAGAAAAAGAACAATATAAGAAAGGTTTAAAATCTTATTTTGATACTTGGGAAGAATTTAGAAATTTTAAAGCAGATGGTCATGTACGTAAAAATACTAACAGTTTTGGAATTCCTCAGGGAACTCCAATAAGTGCTTTGTTATCAAATATATATATGATAGATTTTGACGAATGGTTAAATAAATTATCATCAAAGTATGATGGAAAATATTTAAGATATGCGGATGATTTCATTTTGATATTGCCTTTTGGTACAACCACTAAGGACGTTTTTCTTGAAATTGTTAAAGAGATTCTACAATACGCATCCGAAGTCACTAAGTTAAAGATTGAGAAAAATAAAACAGAGAAGTATTTTTTTACAAATGATATAGTATATTTGTTTGATTTTAATCAAAATAGTACATCAAATCTAGTGAAATCTAAATTGGATTATTTGGGATTTGTATTTGATGGAAGTAAAGTAACGATGAGACAAAAAAGTGTTTCAAAATTTTATAGAAAAGCTGATAAAGCGATTAGAGCGGCTAGAGAAAAAAGCCGAATTAAGGAATCGCGTTATCTAATCGGAAAAAGGCATATTTATAGATATTTTTTTGACGTGGGGGCAAGGGATAGTAAAGGGAGTAAATTTGGAAACTTTATTTCCTATGCTAGAAGATGTCAAAAGAAATTTGATCAAATATCTCCTCTGACGGAGAATTTAATGATGGAACAAATAAAAAACAGACGTAAAAAGCTATTAAAGAAAATGTATAAGAGATAATAGTTAAATTATATGCTCCCATCATAGTAAACACTAAAAAAGGATATTTCTAATCTACTATGATGAGTGCTTATAAAATCGTGATACCTATTTTTTACGTCCATTAACCACCAACGCAAACCTCGAATGATTTGCGAAATAGCCAATCCGTTGGGGATGATCATTACATCACTTCTTGCACGTTGTTTTTGTTCTTCTTATACGAATAAGAGTGATGTCCAAGAATGGTTTTTCCATTTGATTTAATTGAAAGATGCGTTCTAATAGAATAAATTGATCAATAATGGTATTGTGGATATTGGTTCGTTAGGAATTCTTTTCAATTTTTGTTGTTTAAAAGTTGGTTTCATTTCTCGTGATTTCCTGTATAGCGAATAGTAGGAATCATCAACTCTTCCCAAATTTCGATAAAATCATTATCATTTATATCAGTATTTTTTAATATTTCTTGATGGATAGTGATGATTTTCAGTGATAGATTAAGCTTCAAGTTGTTGCAAATAGTTTTCGATTGAAGTTTTTTAGTAACTGCTCTGCGAAAGTAATAAGCTTGCTGGAGCCAAGCTACTACCCATTCGTCATCCATACATATATAACAACGTACTGTAATATCCTGATTATCTTTTTATCAATATAAGGTTATTGCCTGATCTTCAATTGCACGACGGGGAATCCTCACTGTTTGACTTTAGCTCTAACTGTTCTAAAAACTCTTCATAGAGTTGTTCAAAGGTCAGATACCGCATTGATGATGATATTTGTTATCGAAATTCATATTGATACAATTAATTTGTATATTATCAATAACCGTATTGATTTTTAATAGTGGTTATAGGTTGTGAAAATAATAGCAATAACAAATCGAGTATCCCCAGTCCAACCCTTGTTATAATAGAGCCTATGCTACACATTTTCTGACTATATAAATGATAAATGTAAAAAAACAAAGTTATGGTATATTATAAAAGATAATTTTGGAAAATATACATTTATTGAGTCTGTTTTAATGCTTGATATGGATAATAAAATTAGAAGATATAAAATTACTAAATTAACTGGCAGCAGAGATAGAAATAGAAGAAAGAATATATCTAAAAGAACGTTTTAAATCATGTAAAACTGGTGATTTTGATTATTGCTATGCTTTTATTAAAAGTGCTATGCAGATATAAATAAATATACCGGAAAAATGGTTTATTTAATTCCAAGTAGTTTTTTTAAAATTCTTTTGGTCAGAATTTAAGAGATTTAATGATAGATTCCTTTGTATCTATATTTGACTACAAAAATAAGTAGTGTTTTTAGTAATACTACTACATCATCTGCAATAATATATTTAAATAATTATTGTACAATAAAGCGTTTTGAATATTTTGACATAGATTTTAATGAGAATATATTTTTAGAAAAGAAGTCAATGAAACATAATAAGTGGCTTTTTTCTAATAAAAAAATTGAAAAAGGAAATGTGAAGTTTTCTGACCATTTTGAAGTTGCTAATAGTGTAGCTACATTATTTAATGAAACGTATGTTATAAAGCAATATGAGGGAGATGTGGACCAAAAACTAATCAAAGTAGGAGATTCAAAAATTGAGAAGAATATCACGAAGATTGCTGGTAGTCCGGATCTTTGGCAAAAGATAGGGAATAGTTGATAATATTTCCTTATGAATATAAATATGGTGAGTTAGTAAAGTATACGGAAGATGAATTCAGCAGGAAATTTTCATATGCGTGTGAGTACCTGGAAATTTTCAAGGAAAAACTAGATAATAGAAGTTCCGATAAAAAGCGAAATGGTATGAATACATTCGAAGCCAAGCTCTTGCTCATTTGAATCATCCAAAACTCCTAGTGTCTTCGGTTATAACCAATAAGGTTTTAGTATATGAACTAGACACTGAAGCAATACCATATTAAGGATTCTATACATCGAAGGGGGAATACTATGTATCCAATAGGCACATACGATCGCTTTATTCAGAAAATAAAAGGGAGAGAAGAAAAAGAAAAACTAACCAATGTTTTTGGTGTTTTATTAGCTGATGTCAGACAACCTGATACAAGAGGGTATATATTAAATTATTTAGATAGATTTAATTTAAGTTCAGGTGAATATATAGACTTTTATATTCCGGGATACTTTGAAAACATCGATACTTTTTATAAAACAGAAACAATTGAATTAGAAAAAGAAAAATATTTCTTTTCAAGCCAGGCATATGATGAGTTCACAAGGAAATTTGTCCAAGACTTTGGTTTGAGAGGTAAGGGAATTCCTGTATTATATCTGATAGAATGGAGAAAAGGAGTATTTGAAAAGTCAAAAATTATTGAATTTGATTTGGATGGAGGTGAGTACTCAGTAAAAAAAACAGCTGAGCTATTTGAATTTCTATTTTCTCTTGCTAGAGAAAATGAGGACTTGGGTGGGATAAATAACAGATTAGAGTTAGAAAAATTAGGCGAGTACCTCACTAATGATTTAATTGATGATCTGGGAATTCCTTTGGTGACTATTGGGAGAAATATTGGCAAAATACTTATAAAATTCAAGGTGAAGTAGTTATATTAGTAGGCATAATAAGATTAAAAACTTATTTTTTGTTAACTAATACCGAAACTAGCACTAATCCTTAAAATTCGACAGAATTTCATATTACTGTCTAAAACAGCCGATGCTGATCTAACAGGATTTAGAAGCTGTTAAAACTTGTAGAAAACACTATCCCTTTGCTGGAAGGCAATGTGGGTTAAACAAATTGATTATGTGGCTTCTTTGTCAATAAAGGCTGACGATGAGTTCAATCAAGTAAAAGAGTGTGGGACAATGATCAGAAAATATCTGATGACTGTCCCACTTTTTTTCTTTTTTTAAATTTAAGGAACGAAAATTATTTTAACTCATGATAAAGTTGAGAAAGAATGATATCGTTAAGGTCAGTTAAATATATGAGATAATAGTTATCCTGGAAATATTAAAAGGTTTATTCTTTTTATCAAAAAACTAATGCAGAACCTTGTGTATGAGAGTTTAAGCAACTCGTCAAGGAGCGTTTGGGAATAAGTCGTTGTTGATGTCGTAATGGGATACTGTTGCGTATCAAGTGAGTATTCTTGGTAACAAGAGGAAAGAAAGTGTAAAAGCATTGGAGCGCAAAGAACGTGTGCAAAGTGTGACCAAATGTAAGGTAGCGAACTTGTCGGGACGACAATAGAAAGCTAAGTTGATAAGACTGAGCCTCTCCGTGAAGAGATTTGCTAAGGGATTGGCATTTCACACTGATGGAAACATCCAAAGAAGTCCTTCGCCGTGAAGTGATTAGAAATAATCTATAAGACAAGAAACGCGTGAGAGTAGCAGAAGGCGGTATATGTTGATACTATTAATAATCAAAATATACCGAATGCCCCTGTGGAATTTGTAGGCTGTCATGCCTGACCACATCTCGTAAAGCTGCAATATGCCAGCGGTCGCTCCGACTGGTACGGTATTGTAGAATGTGTGACTGAACAACATTGCAATCGCATGGCGTAGAGAGAGATACTCCGCATAGTTTTTTGGTAAAGGGCGTAAGCCTTTTTCTTTTGCATTTTTTTAATATTTAAAAGAACAATTACAACGAATTGAACGATTATGATATCAAAACTATATTTTATGAGATTTTTCGTTTTCCGATTTATATATTTGGTAAGCTTTACGTAGAATGCGCTTTCTTTACAAAGGTTGATGATATATCTTGGAAGTAGCGAAATGTTCTTTAAAGCGGTAAAAATCATTACTTCTAGGTAGGTTCAAATCAAATTTATGAGATGGAATGGAGGTAAGAAAATGAATGATGAAATGCTAAAGAATCAACAAGAAATTGTCAAAGTGGAACAACATCAAGAAAAGTTATCGAATGAAAAACGTGTATTGGAAGAAAAACTTCTTCAGTTACAAGGTGTACTTCAAAGAGGTTTTCGTCAATTAGCTGAGTTAAACCATGAAGGAGTACAACAGGGACATCCTTCGACACAGTGGGTACATAAAAATAATGAAACAAAACAGCATATTTTTCAACGCCAGTTAAGGCAAGCCGATGAGGAATTAAATCATACATATAATAAAGCCATACAGAAATTAGAAATAGAACGGGAAAAATTACAGGTGCAGAGGAGAAACCTCTCATGGGATTGATTTATGTTAGTAGTGAATCTTCGGACTTTATGTCTGCGCTTAAAAGTAATTTAGAAAGTGGCAAAGAAACAGTTAGTCAATTAAAATCGGGTAGTCAAAAAGTTGTCTCAGCAGTGGATGGCAAGCAATTATCTGGTGCGGCGTATACAGCAGGCAAAGGTTTGTTTGCGGACTTGATCATTCCAACGATTACCCGCACAACAAATGCCATTGAACAGATTGAACAAGAATTGAAAAAATACCAAAATGCCGATAAAATAGTAGCAAGTGAAGGTGAATTGGATGAAACCAAGTTAAATCAACAGGTTCAAGTTACACGTACAATGAAAAATTCACTAGACCAGACCTTATTTTATGTCCAATTACAAACAAGACTGAATCCGATTGCAAGTGTACTAGATACATTGTTGAATGTTGAAAGAGATTTGCAGCGAATGACTGATAGCTTTCAACAAGATATCGATCATTTACAAAATCAACTAAGAAAACTACAGGATTTCAATACACAAACAAGTGGTTTATTTGCTAATAGTTTAGATGAGTTAGAGTTAGCGATGCAAGGTGTATTGATATTAAATAATACGACAATCAAAAGTGATGGTTCGTACGCATTACCAAAAGGCACGGATAAAAGTTATTTTGAGAAAATAAAAAAAGATGTGTTTTTAGTTCTTGAATCAGGGGATCAAGAGATTGAGTTAATCAAAGGTACAGATAGTCTAGAAGAAATCAATCGCAAAACAATTGCTTGTGCGAATATAGGAATCAATCCTTATACAGGAAAGAAGATCAGCCAAGAAGAAGCGAATAAATTCAAATATGCTGCATGGTCAGGAACCCTTACAAATATTGGCGATACAGTGATGGGCGCATATTATGGAAATAAAGGTGCTTCGAGATTAGATGGCGTCGATGATGTTGGGAGTGTCAAGAAAAAGTCGTTTAGTGAGAAATCCAGTGGGTCTAATTCGATAATAACACCAGAAATAGAGGAGAAAATTCTTTGGGGACAAAGAACGAATCCAAACAAAAATAAAATTATTGGTGGACATTCTCCAGAAATTAGCAATAAACATCCTAATTATGCTGTTGAGGAAATAATTTTGAATCCTGATGGAACAAGAAAATTGAAGTATACGACTCAATTTCCAGAAGGTAATTTGTCTAAAATAAAAACCAGTACAGTATTTCCAGAGAGCTGGAGCGATACGAAAATACTTGAAAGTTCAACAACTATTGGTAATAGCAAACCAGTTAGTGTAAGAGCTAGTGATGGTGCTACATGGCATAGAAGTATTGTTGATGGCGTTGAAATTGATGTAATAAAACAAGGAACCAAAATAATTAGTGCTTATCCTACTGGAACAGTTAATGGACCTCCTCCTATAGGATTTAGCAAATAAGGAGTGTTAAAATATGTATGATGAGTTAGATAAAATATTATCTGAAGATAGTTCAGAGGATTCTTGGTATGATGATGGATGTATCTATGCTGAAGAATTACTAGGAAATTTTACTGAGAGCGATTGGAAAGCGTTAATGAAATATGTAAAAACAAAGAATGATAGATATAAAATTAGATTAGCTTATTCTATTGAAGAGGATACTGGTATGAATGGCTTCAACTTGTTGTTAGAGCTAGTAAACGATAATGCTGAGGTTGCTGAATATGCTTTAGATTCGTTGCGTTCATTCGATAAAGAACCATATAAAACCATGATTATTTCCAATGTAGCGGCAATAAAAAAAGCAGAAAGTTTATTAAAAAATGCCAGTTTACCGGTAAAGCGTATTTTAGAAGCCTTTTTACAACAAAATAAATAAAAGGATATATACAATTTTATTTTAAAATCCAAATCCAATACTGAAAAGAAGCGATTCAAATTTATCGTTTCTTTTTCTACATATGAAGTTATTACACACTTATCAAGAAAAGTAATGAAGTGGAATTAAATTACATAAAACAAATCTTTGGCAAAGAAATCCAGTATTTAGGCAAGACCGAGATAATTGTTAAATCAGAAGAAAAATTATGAATATATTTAAAAGTAGAGTATAAAATATCTAATTCTCTATGTATATTTCTTCTATGTAAGGCTCGATTTTTTTAATAACCATAAGTAGTAAATAATTCATTTGAAAATACACATAGTAAGTAAATGGAGGAAAAAATGACAATAGTGAATAGTTTGGCATTAAGAGATGATGTTTATCGTTTTCTTGAAGAACATGACCATATTAAAACTTATGAACATTGTATAGCAGTCGGCGATTGTGCGGAGAAACTTGCTGTAAATTACAATATCAATGGCGAAAAAGCCAAAATAGTGGGTTATTTACACGATATATCCGCAATTTATCCAAACAATTGTAGAATTACTATAGCAAAAGAAATGGGGATAGAACTAAATCAAGAAGAGTTGGTATTTCCAATGATCATTCACCAGAAGATTTCAAAAAGAATGGCAGAAAAGATTTTTGATATCACTGACAATGAGATATTATCCGCAATTGAGTGTCATACAACTTTAAGGGAGAGGTATACTCAACTAGACTTAGTTGTGTTCGTTGCAGATAAAATAAGTTGGGATCAAGATGGAATTCCTCCGTATCTAGACGGTTTATTATCAGCACTTGAATGTTCTTTAGAAAGTGCTGCATTGTATTATATTAAATATCTATTGGATCAAGGCGTCAAAGTTGTTCATCCATGGCTAAAAGAAGCACATGAATCATTGTCTAAGGCAGTTAGTAAAGGAGAGGATGGGAGAGATATATGCCAGAATTTATAAATTTACCAAATTTTTATCATGATAGTGAAATTTTAAATAATGTTGATTTACCTGAAGAAGACCAATCTTTACAAATCCAAAGAACTTTAAAAGAAACAGAGAAAATACAAAAATCCGTTTCTTCTCTGGAAGATAGTGAAGAAAAAAGAAACAGAAGAAAACAACCGACCTTTCAAAAAGAACAGTAATAAGTGTCGAAACGGTATGGATTCATTTATATTGACTTGGATGATGAAGGAAAAGGCACCGGAAACAGATACAAAAAGAAATCGTTTGACTGGTATAAAAGTGTGATTGAAACAAACGGAACAGAATGATAAAAAACAAGAACCCCAAAAATTGGAAGAACAATTTTTGGAGTTCTTATTTTTTTTATAGAGGAGTTGTTTCTAAGATATTAAGCTTTAATCATTAACTAAAAAATGTATTAACGAAAGCGATAAAAACGACGAATACAGGAATTGACCATGAAAAATCAGACGTTTTATCAAGGATTTTATTTGACGAATGGTTGAACATTTTTAAGATTATTTGAATCAAACAGTAACCTAGAACCATTCCTAGTACATTTGAAGTTAAATCATCGATATCTGTTGCTCTAGCTACCGTAAACAGTTGACTCAGTTCAATCAATAAAGAAGTGCAAAAGCCAAATAAAAGAGAATTGCTGAATTTTCTATACGTGGGACTAATTAAAGGACATAAGAATCCGATTGGTATAAAACAAATAATATTGAGAATATAACCTGCATTTATTCCATCTATAAAAGGGATAAGATTGATATTCGGATTGAAAATACTCTCACCAAATCCACTGATTCTATTCAACTCACGAAGCGTAGGAACACCGAACACATTGAAGAATGTAAAACTCATATAATAAAATAGTAAAAGTGCTGATAGAATGCTTATCAATTTAGAGGGATTTTTATTTTCTCTAGTGAGCCAGAATAAAAAACTTGCCAAAATCAGCAGACCTATCAAGAATACTGGTTTTAAAGTCAAGATATCTACTATGGATTCCCAGAACCCGATTTGTTGCGTCATATTTTTCGCCTTCTTTCCTTAAGTTAATGAGTAATTAGTAAGATTAATCATCTCATAGAAGGAGAATCGATCCATCAGCCTGTAGACTTATTTTAGGAATCAAATGAGTAATGATAAACTAGTAAATGATACAAGATGAAGCCAGTTGGTACTAAATAATAATTATGACACGTAGAAAAGATTTATAAAAAATGAATAATAAGCAAAGTACACTCCTAAATACTTATTGAATGCCAGTATCATAGGGTTATTTTCGTGTACGTATAAGACTGAAAGTGTTCGTATACGACGTAGATGATCCTTATCCAAACGATTTTCGTTAAAATAAATGGAATTTGCGTATAGTAATAATGAGTGAAGGCTCAAAAGGAAATTGAGTATTAGGCTAGCTAATCGGGAGATAAAGGTAGGGAGAATCATCCTCTTCCCATAACTAAGAAAAGGAGTATCAGCTTAACTATGATATCAGAGTTAAAAAATATTATTCATAACGATCGCTATAAAGTTTTGATTACTGAAGAGAATGAGTTTTACTTGATAGATGCAGACAGCCAATTAAAGACGTTGCTGTTTGCCCCACTCGGTTGGTTGGGAAAATATGAGGGTGTCAAGATAACACAGAGAGACTACGATGATTTGATTGTTCAAAAAGGAAATGAAAAAAATATTAACAATCTCTCGTTTTTATATACGTTGATCTTATTCCTTTTTGTCCTTTTATTACGAATGTTTATTCCGGAAGATTCGAAATATAGCATGATCACTTTTCTTATCATTTTACTTGGTGCATTATTCATCAAATTCTATTTATCATACAGAGAAAAGCAAATTTTACATAAAAAAGTTTTTTTAGAAACATATGAAAAGGTAAAAATCAGAATAGTGCCTTTAATAAGAGTGGACCGTTTGTTGAAAATGATTGTAATAAATTTACTACTGAACGGTACCTCAATCGCTTTCTCAGTACTGTATATAAAAAGGTTTAATTTGTTATATATGCCTTTTTTAATAATCAATTTTATATTCTTGTTACTACTAATTGGTCGTGCGGCGCTTACAGAACAAAAATATAAAATTTCTTTCAACTGAAAAAAATAGGAAAGGGGCTATCTCCAGTAGTAATCTATTAGAGGATAGTTTTAGTGGATATAAATCATGAAGCACCTATTCAATGCAACATTCGAAGAAAGTTTAAATCTAAGCGATGACACATTTGTTACGTTTATGAATAAAGACGTTAATCAATTACCCGATCCAACTGGTGGTAAAAAGGTAGTTGCTAGAGTGATAGGAGTACTATTACTTGCCTTTTTAATAGGAATCAATTATTTGATCGCCATTATATCTACGAAAATTAGTGCAGGAGAACTAGGATCTAGTCCACTTCCTACACTAGACATCAATTTTTTACCTATGTGGTTGTTCTATTTATTATTCTGTATCTGGCTAACTTTAGTTTTCATTTTTAGGGATAGAGGAGAGTATTACTTTACAAGAATACGAGGTCAATTCAACTTAAACTTATATATCATTTGGTTAGTGATAGAGATGAATCTTTTATTCATAACAGTATTTCTTAAACCACTAACCATTTTAGGTATGCTGTTCCTACTAGGATTGATCGGACTAGTAGGCTACCTCGTGTTTAGGACTAAAAAACGTACGATTGAATATAGGTTATATGAAGTTGAAAGAAAAAAAGACAAAGTAGATATGTTGGTAGACCAAATAATGAAAATAGCTATAAAATATGGTTGGGGAATTGTGACTGTCGGCATAGTATGGAAGTTCGTCTTTCCGAATAATGGGGAAGTACGAACAGATGTTGTTGGATTGATTAGTATGTTAGGTATGTGGATCGCTATGGATATTGTCATCATTTTTGCAGAATCCTATCTATACTTCCCTTATTTATTACAGGGGTATTATAAGCGAAAATACGCAGAACAATACCGCGACTTGGAAGGGAAAGCGCAGTTAGAATGGTATGGAGAAAGATATTTCAACAAGCATATCAAAGGAACAGCCAAAGAAATAAAAGAGAAGAACTAGCCAAAAATCTTGGGTCTCACCGTCTATCAAAATGTAAATTTTGGATTGAATATTAAAATCAATCGCCTTAATCTGATAAATCTTTTCTTATTCTAATGAATAACATATGAAATTTTTGCATGATTTTTAACAAATTTTTGTCCTTTTACCTTACACTTATATGATAGGAATGCCTATCAAGAGCTTTGTTTTATTAAAATAAAAAACGTTAGATAAATCAACGAATGTTATAGTGTCGTCAGTTTTTTATCCTATATATGATTGCCTTTTAAAAAAACAGAGAATAATAAATTATTGTTGATACAATAGTGTTTTGTTATTGTTTCTGCTTGATTTTCGTATATCTTTTATGAAATCCATATGTTAAAGTATTGGCGGAGATACTTTTGTTGATAGAGCTAAAATTTCCAAAAGATAAATGAGTGAATAAAAGTGAATTTAAAATAAAATAGCCGATTAGATGTCAGGGAAAGAGGTGAAAGTCCTCTACAGACCTACCTACTGTAAGGTGGATGAAACCAATAGGACCACAGATCATTCTGGAAGGGTTGGGAGTAAAAGGAAGCCAAGTCAGGAGACCGGTTTAACGGCAATCATGTTCTTTTGTAGGAGAAAGATCAAGCGTTTTTTTGTGTGATCAATCAAACTGTCTTCTCCTGTAAAAGGAAAGGCAGTTTTTTATTACTTTTAAAAGAGTTTGCTTGATAAGGGTATGGAAATGTAAGGGCTATCGTAAACAAAGTGATCACTGGGAAAAGTAAAAATGAGTCAAGGAAAGTGGGAATAGATGATGAAAAAATTATCGAAATTAGTTGCTGTGTTGGGATTGAGCGTAGTCTTTGGTTTAAGTGCTTGTTCAAATAATAATGATCAAACAAGCGGAACAGCAGAAACAACAACAGCTTCAGAAGTTGCTTTGCCGACAAAAGATCGTGGCGGTGAAGAAATCGAAATTCCTGAAGAAGTGGATAAAATGGTTTCTTTAGTTCCTTCAGTTACACAAGTGATCGATGATCTAGGACGTAAAGATCAATTAGTAGCGGTTGACACACAAAGTCCGGCAATGACAAAGGATATTGATGAGTTGCCACAAATCGATATGATGGCTGTGGATGCAGAAACATTGATTTCATTGAACCCACAAGTGATCTATGTTTCAGATATCAGTTTGCATGGCTCTGAAAATGTTTGGTCACAAGTAAAAGATGCAGGAATTACTGTCGTAAATATTCCAACTAGTAATACCATTGAAGATATTGCTTTAGATGTCCAATTTATCGCGGATACTTTACAAGAGCATGAAAAAGGACAAGAATTAGTCGATACAATGAACAAAGAAATCGATGAGATTAAAGAAATTGGTGAAACGATTACAGATAAGAAAAAAGTATTATTTGAAATTAGTGCATTACCTGAAATCTACAGCTTTGGTAAAGGCGTTTACTTGAATGAAATGATCGAACTTGTCGGTGCAGAAAATGTATTTGCAGATCAAGAAAGCTGGATTCCAGTAACAGAAGAAGCTGCGATTGCTAGCAAGCCAGACGTGATTTTGACAAACGTGAATTACTTGGATGATGCAGTGCAAGAAATCTTAGATCGTGAAAGTTGGAAAGACGTGCCAGCGGTGAAAAATGAAGCGGTATACTACATTGATAACGCTGCGAGTTCTTTACCTAACCATCATATGACAAAAGCCCTAAAAGAAATGGCTTTAGCAATCTACCCTGATGAATACAAATCGTTGGAAAATGAATAAACAAAGTCGGTTGCTGATAGCAGTTGTCTTAAGTATCATCGTGGTATTCTTTGGGATCAAAATCGGAAGTGTATCCATTCCTTTTGATACCTTGATCCAAGCATTATTTTCAAGAGGAGACAAACAGCTAGATGCAACGATCGTCACCATTCTTTGGCAGGTTCGCCTGCCGAGAGTGGTTTTGGCGTTTCTTGTAGGTGCTGCGTTGGCTGTGAGTGGAACAGTCATGCAATCCCTTTTAGGCAATCCATTGGCTTCTGCCTATACGCTAGGTGTGTCATCAGGGGCATCACTTGGCGCTGCGTTGATTATTGTCTCAGGGATCACTTTGCCATTGTTCCCGAATTTTACATTACCTCTGACAGGCTTTATTTTTGGTTTAGCAACTGTTTTTATTGTTTTGATGATGAGCCAAAGATTGGATCAGCAATTATCGAATCAAACAGTTATTTTAGTGGGAATGGTCATGACTTTATTTGTGGGCGCGATGTTAACGATCGTCACAGCATTGTTCAAAGACCATTTACAACAGTTAGTCTTCTGGCAAATGGGTAGCTTTTCAGGAAGTACTTGGGCAAAAATCCAAATCTTTTTACCCATTTTACTGATCGGGACTCTCGCTCTATGGTTTTCTGCTAGTAGCTTAGATGTGTTATCTTTAGGTGAAGAAGAAGCAATGATTTCTGGTGTAGATGTCCGAACGATCAAGTTATGGGTCATGGTGCTTGCAGCATTGCTTGCAGGAAGTGCGGTCTCATTTGTCGGCGTGATCGGATTCGTTGACTTGATTGCCCCTCACGTCATCCGTCGCTATTTCGGCGCTAGCCATCGCTGGGTCATTCCAGGATCAGCACTGTTAGGTGGTAGTATGATGGTCGTCGGTGATACGATTTCTCGAACGCTATTATCTCCCCAAGAAATCCCGATCGGCGCTGTTACAGCATTAATTGGTGCGCCATTTTTTGCCTATGTTTATTTCAAACGAAAGTGAGTGTTTTAAAATTATGAAAGATATATATCGAAGTCCTTATGAGGCTTATCCATTTTTAGCAGACGATGCAGATGATTTACGTTGCGATTATGAATTACACACCGATCGCTTATCTTCAGAAATCGGATTATTGCGCGCAAAATGTGCAAATTCTCCTTTTTACGAGGAGTTAGAGAAAATCGGTGAATTGGTTTACCATGCCAATGCGTGCGTGCGTACAAAAATGACGATCACGCAAGAAGAAATTGACTGGTTAAAGAGTCGTGTCGATGAATTGAATGCAGAAAGAACAAACCAAAGCGGACCATTTTTCTTACCTCAAGGAAGTGAACGAGGCGCATTGGCTCATATCTTACGTGTCGATTGTAAAGTCATCGTTCGTTTGTTGTACCGCCATCTTTATCAAGGCAAAAAAGTCGATTCAGGCTTGCTAGACTTTTTCAATTTATTGTCGGGTTATTTCTTCATGGTTGCGCTGAAATTCAACCGAGAAGACGACGTAGCAGAAATTCCTTTTGTCAGCAGAAATTACCGCTAAAGGAGGAAAAGTGATGACCTTGAAGCTATCGCAAGTCACAGCTGGCTATGGCTCAGTAAAAATCATCAAAGAAGTCTCCTTCGAGCTGAGTAAAGGTGAGAACCTATGTATCCTAGGACCTAACGGCTGTGGCAAGACGACCGTATTGAAATCAATTGCAGGCATCCTTTCCTACGAAGGATCGATCACGATCGATGGAAAAGAAGTCCGCACGATGAAGCGCAAAGAAGCTGCACGCAAAGTTGCTTTACTCAGCCAGTTTTCAACTATTGCCTTTGATTACACCGTCTATGAAACCGTCATGATGGGGCGTTATACGCACATCAAACATGGGCTATGGTCAGTCACCACAGCAGAAGACCGAGAAAAAGTCATGGAGTGCTTGGCTCTAACCAATTTGTTAGAATTGAAAGACCACCCAGTCAACCAACTTTCCGGTGGCCAAAAGCAACGCGTCTTCCTAGCCAAAGTATTAGCTCAAGATCCAGATATCTTATTACTAGACGAACCCAATAATCATCTCGATATCAAACACCAACTTGAACTTATCGGCTATTTAAAAGACTGGGGAAAAAAACAAGACAAAACAATTATCGGCGTCTTCCACGATATCCGCTTAGCCCTATCATTAAGTGATCAAGTCTTGTTCATGAAAGCAGGCCAAGTCATCAAGCAAGGCCCATTTTTGGAAACAGCTTCAAGAAAACTACTCAAAGATATCTTTGATGTGGATCTAGTGAAGCATTTTCAGGAGCAGAGTGAGATTTGGGAGAAGTTGGGGGAAGGGTAAGTGCAAATAGAAATATAGAAATTAACTCTGAGACTTATTTGAGGTTTCAGAGTTTTTTTGTCGACTAAGATAAAGCGATTTTGCATTTAACTAACATAAAGAAAAATATTTGTTCAACAAAAAAAGATAGATACTTTATTTTGATATCTTAACGACTATAATTGAAAAAATACAATTTATTGCATTAAATCATATGTTCTAAATAATAACTGTAACTTGTATTTAAATAAAAAACACTATTAATAACGAAATAACTGATTGATATAGATAGATAATTACGACAATAACATGATAAACAGTAAATTGTTTTATGTTATAATAAATTCAAGAAATAAGTAAAAATTTATGGAGAGAAATATGTCGTATTATCGAGTTTTAAAACTACAGTTAAACAATGGATGGATATCCAATAATCTATCAAAAATAGAAAATGATATCTTAAATAATAATCCAGTTACGTATATATATTATAATCTAGAAAGAAAAATAATTTATGTTGGTGAAACTAGTTGCTTTAATAATAGACATAAAGAGCATTTAGCTGAAAAAGAACCTAAAACTGATTATCGTGAGTATACTGAATGTCTAGTTATCTATTCTAACCTATTTCATAAATCGGCTGTATTAGATTTAGAATCCTTACTACTTAATTATATGGTCGCTGAATCTGATGAAACTAATTTTGTTTTGGCAAATGGCAATAATGGACAAACAAAATTAGTTTATAAAAATAAAGAGGAAATTCGTTCTAGTGTATTTTATAGATTATGGAAAAATGAATTATTTGAGCTAGGTTTGTCCAAAAATAAAAACATAAATAAATTAAGAGGAAGTTTGTTATTTAAATATTCTCCATTTAAACAACTATCCGTAAAGCAAAAAGAAATTATTGATGAAATTGAAACTGATTCTTCAGGAAAATTTATAGTCGAAGCACCTGCAGGTTCAGGTAAGTCTGTATTATTTACAAATTTAGCTTTTTCCCTAGCAATAAATAACCCTAATTTGAAGATTGGGGTTGTTACAACTGGAAATTTAAGAAAGCAGTTTAATTTAATTTTTAAATCTATAAACTTGAATAATAGATTATTTGTTAAGACTAGTTCACAATTGATAACAGATGCTAAGAAAAACAAAGAAAAATTTGATATCATAATTGTTGATGAAGCGCACAAGTTAAAAAAATACTATACAAAGGGGCATCCTAATTCAAGAAGGCACCTTAATAAAGATGATGAAGAAATTACACTCTTAGAAGAAATAACTGAGGGGCTGGTTTTGTTATACGATCCTTATCAAGGAATTAAACCGCAAAATATTACTCCTTCTGAAATTCGAAAATTAACTATTAATTATAAAAAATTAACTTTATCACAACAATTTAGAATTAGTGGTGATGGCAATTTTTCAGGAGAAGACTATTTAAAAGGGATTTTGTATGCTCTACAATTAAGTGAAGATAAAAATTTTAATTTAGATGTATTCAAAAATGACTACTTTGGCATCGTGGATAATTTTAATGAAGTTATCGAGTATGTAGAGCTTCACTCTCATGCCTATCCTGAAACAACTAATAGAGTAATAGCTGGATACTGTAGAGAATGGAAATCTAATATAAATAAAAAGTCTAACAAAGGAAAAAAATTAGATGAGTTACCTTATGATTGGGAAATAGACGGTATTAATAGAAGATGGAACTCCACTTATGAAGATTGGATAAAAAAACCTAATTCACAAAAAGAAATTGGATCTATACATTCAATTCAAGGATATGATCTGAATTATTCTGGAGTAATTATAGGAAATGATATCACGGTAATAGATAATCAAATAATGGCAGTACCTAGTAATTATAAGGATAGTGGTGGAACACCTCTAAAAAAAGAATTTTCTTTATCTGAATTAACTGAGTACATTTTGAATATATATTACGTTCTTCTTACAAGAGGAATTGATGGATGTCGAGTATATTTTGAAGATAAGGCTGTAGAAAAGATATTTAAACAGCGTATTGGATTATAATTATATCGTATGTTATATCGTATGTTATATACATCTAGTCATTTCATTATTTAAATAAATACCATGGAAACCTAAAAAACTAAGACTTTGCTCAAAGTCTTAGTTTTTTTGTAAATAATAATACCTACTATAATTTCGTCGCATTATTTGGCGTATATATAAGGGACGCGATTTTTTACTATAATACAAATAAATCAGTTGAAGATCATATTTTAGGTGAGTTACCAAGTAAGAAAAATGTTCGTTCGAGTTACATATGATCTGAATCAAGTATCGTGACAAATTTAGCAACTATTTTAATAAAATACAGATGGGATCAAGAAGGGAGAATAAATCAAGTTGGATGAAATCCAATTTTTTGATGTATGAAGACAGTGAAGAAGTGGAAGTAGTGGTGCAAGATGAACACATTTGGGCTACACAAAAGACAATTTCAAAACTTTTTGATGTTGGCATTCCGGCAATTAGTAAACATCTGAAAAATATATTTGATTCTGGTGAATTAGCTGAAGAAGTGGTTGTTTCCATTTTGGAAAATACCACTCAACATGGTGCAATTGAAGGTAAAACGCAAACAAAAAAGTCAAATACTATCATTTAGATGCAATCATTTCTATTGGCTACCGAGTCAACTCGCAAAAAGCAACACAATTTCGTATTTGGGCAACGGATGTCTTAAAAGACTATATTCGAAAAGGATTTAAAATTGATGTCGAACGAATGAAACAAGGTGAACACGCGTTTAGTAAAGACTACTTCTGAGAGCTACTCGAAACAGTTCGTTTAATTCGTGCAAGTGAGCGCCGTATTTGGCAACAAATCACTGATGTTTTTGCAGAAATTTCTTATGATTATGATAAAAATGAAGAGGTAACAAAGCAATTTTATGCAACTGTACAAAACAAATTCCACTATGCGATTACAGGAAGAACAGCCGCAGAAGTCGTTTATGATAAAGCGGATAAAACGAAAGAAAATATGGGACTTACAACTTGGAAACACTCACCAGATGTACGGATTTTACAATCGGATGTAGCGATAGCTAAGACTAAAGGAGTTCAATAAGCATAAAAAAATTGTTTCTGATTTTGATAAAGAAGTGATGAAAATCAGGGGTGAGATAGAATAGTTCAAAATATGAAAAATTGAGGAAATGATAACTTGTTAAATAAGATGACAAATTAATGATTTAAACAAAAAGATAGATTTTTTGCAAAACTTTTGCGAATCGAGCTTTAGCAAAATAATAACTGTCAATTAATATATTAGGTAATTCTTAAAATGATTGGATTCGTAAAGACTATTAGCATAGTATAAACCAGATACACCTGAATATAGGTGTATCTAATTTTTTTCTCTTAATTTAAGAACTATTTTTATATAAGGGGGAATAATGAATTTGTGTATTCTAATCCTTATACAACCAATAAAACCTCTTTTCTTACCTATTTCTATAAAAATTTGTAAAATAAATTAATTTATTAGATAATAGTTATTATAACTATATAATTTGATAATAGAAGAAGTGAATTATTATTCTACTTATAAGTAATTAACATGTGAAATATACAAAATGAAGTGACAAAAATTCTAATAGGAACGTTCTTTTTTGATAATTTGGAGGGCATCATGAATAATAAGAATGATATATTAAATGCTTGGATTACTATCGAACAATTATCCGAGGGATCGATAGCAAAAGAAGATAGTAGATATAGAACTTTGAATTTGAATGAAATGGATCATCTTGAAGAGAATTTCTCTATATTTCTCAATAAAAATAAAAAACTGCGCAATAAAACGGATAAACAATTCAGTAAATCTGGATTAGTTATTTACTTTGATATTTTTGATTTTCAAGAAGTGATAGATATATTGCGTGAAAAGTATAATATTTCATCTACTGATGAAGAAACAACTAATTCCGATAAGTTCACTTTTGCTCTTTATTTTGACCACAAACTGAATTTTATTCCTGAAAAATTATTTTTTACTATCAGTGGGTACATACGTTACAAAAATGAATTTCCAAAAGATTTTTTTAATGCTGAGAGTAGTTTACGTGACGATTTAAGTAAAAAATTTGAGGATAAAGAATTTAATCGTTTTTTTACAGACTTGTTAAGACAATATAAAGTAAATGTGGAAAATTGTTGTTATGGATTTATCGAAGATTTAGAACATGGTGATGTAAATCTTCATTCATTTTTTATAGACGACCTTGAAAAAGCAAAATCTATTGAAACCAATAATTTTAAACGGTACTTAAACGGGGGTTCGGGGACTAAGATTAATTTAGATAGTAAAGTAGAATCTTTTCGTTTTAATCCAGAGAGTTTTCAAGAAATTTTGCAACCAAAAAACTATCCTTTAGGTAGATTTCCTAGTAATTCTGAATATTCACTTTCACTAATGCAACAAGTAGCAGTTAATTTGGCTTTAAATGACAAAAATACTATTCGCAGTGTTAATGGACCACCTGGCACAGGTAAAACAACTCTTCTCAAAGACATATTTGCTGATTTGGTTGTACAACAAGCGGTAGAAATATGTGAACTCTTCACAAAAGAACAAAAGAAAGGTGCTATCTACTGGAAGAATGCTAGAATTGGTTATTTACCTAGGCAAATTTCAGATAAAAATATGGTTGTGGCTAGTTCTAATAATGGAGCGCTAAAAAATATTGTGAATGAATTACCGCAATGGGAAAAAGTATCAAACGAGTTTAAAGAAAAAATAGCAGAGATAGACTATTTTTCAAACATTTCTAATTCAAAATTTAATGAATATTGGATTAGTAATAAGGATCAAGAAGACAAAACAATTCGTGAAATTAAGATTGAAAAATCAGATGATAAGAATTGGGGTTGCTTTTCACTTGAAGGTGGAAAATCTGATAATATGAGTAATTTGTTGCTCAATATTGAGTTCATCACAAAATACTTAAAAGAGGAGTATAGTGATAACGAGCCAGTGTACAAAGAATTTACGAAATTTTATAAAAAAGTGTTAGAAGAACGGAATAGGGTTCAAAAATGTTATAAAGAGATGAGTCGTCTCTCTCTCTTGAAAAGCGAATATGAAATTGAAAAGAAATCTTATGATTCAGAGAGAATAAAGAAGATTGAAACGATCAATAATTTAGCTATTGATTTTAAGGAACAACTAGAAAGGCTAAATACAGAGATAAAAAATATTGGGAATAGGTTGAAGCATAATCAAGAGTTATTAGATAAAAAAGAGTTATTTTATACTGAAGCAAAAAGAAATATTGAAATCATACAATCGCAAAAACCACGCTTAATGTGGTTGAAAAAATTTTTCAAGAAAAGTGAAGTAGAGTATTACAATCAAACCCTTGATCAAGCTAGGAGTAATTTATGCAATATTACAGATCAAAGAAACCAATTGAAGAATCAAATAAATAAAATGGTAATATTGAATGATCGTAATAAGTTTGAGAAAGATTCTAAGACTGAACAATTCGAAATTACGAAAAATACTATTGAAAATGGATTGAAACAAGGAGAGTTGAAGCTGATACGAGCAAAAAAACAAATTGATTCTCTTAGTAAGAAAATAGAAGAAAACAATATAGAGCCACTTGACTTCACAAAAACATATGACGAGCTTCAACTTTCTAATCCTTGGTTTACTAAAGAATTTCGTATCAAACAATCTGAATTATTTATTAAAGCGCTAGCGGTTAAAAAGCAATTTTTATATGAGAATAGAAAAAACTTAGGTGCTGCGTTGGAAATCTGGAAAAGAAAAAATGAATATATTACTAAACAAAACGGGCAAGAGTTGTTGATTGAAGCTTGGCAATGGATCAATTTTGCCATTCCAGTTATTAGTACAACATTTGCCAGTTTTGGACGAATGTTCAATTTTTTACCAGAAAATACGATTGCTAATTTATTTATTGATGAAGCAGGGCAAGCATTACCACAGGCAAGTGTAGGTGCAATATTTAGAAGTAAGAAAGTTCTTGCTGTTGGAGATCCTTCCCAAATACCACCAGTTCTAACATTGGATTCCAACGTACTGAACTTGATTGGTCAATACCATAACGTAGATGAGAGGTTTGTTTCTGCCCATGCTTCTACCCAAACACTCATTGATGAAACTAGTCAGTATGGTTTTTATAAAAAAGATGATCAATGGATAGGTATTCCTTTGTGGGTTCAGCGAAGGTCAAGTAATCCTATGTTCTCTATCTCAAATGAAATTTCTTATGATGGATTAATGGTTCAAGGAAAGTCTGTGGAGGAAGCGGTAGGTAAGGCAAAATGGATAGATATTAGTGGTAAAGCGAATGACAAATTTGTAAAAGAACAAGCTGATAATCTGAAAGACAAGATTTTAAGCTATAAGCAGTTAGACCCAAAATTATGGGATGAGATATACATTATCACTCCCTTTAAAAATGTTGCGTATCGATTAGCTAAAGAACTAGCAAAAATAGGATTCACAAAGAGAGAAAATAATAAACCAGTTAATATAGGCACTGTTCATACATTTCAAGGAAAAGAAGCAAAAATTATCTATTTTGTATTAGGGGCAGATTCTAGTAGTAAAGGAGCTGCAAAATGGGCAGTCACAGCGCCAAACCTCATGAATGTAGCTGTCACACGTGCAAAGGAAGAATTCTATATTATTGGTGACAAACAATTATATAAAAAACTAAATACTAAAGTTATAAATACGACTATTTCAATTATTGATAACCACAATCTTAGTTGATAGCTTGAGATTGTGGTTGATTTTACACCTATACTAAAAACATAAAATTATTATGTCCTGAAGGGCTCAAAATGGTTGACAAGATAAAAAATCGTTATGGTGATTGTATGGTTTTCTTGTATATGGATATTCAATTCTATTGCAAGAATCTATGTGTCAAAGATATTTCGTCTAGCCTTTCTAAATTAGCTATCTTAAATGATCCTTGTTTAAAGAGACGTAGCAACAATAAGGGATGAGAAAGTAGCGAGTTATCGGGAGAGTTTTTATCAGGAATACTGATGAATGGTATAAGCTAGATGAAATATTACATTAGAAAAGACGCAAAAAATATTTCTAATAAACTTTGTGACAAATGAATTTTTTTTAAAATGAGAATGGTTACAATCGTTTGTGGATGTATTAAAGAGTGCATGTTCTAAATATTGAAAATTAAAAAAATATTTACAAAATGGAGGAGAATTAGATGAGTATAAATTTTGTCGCTATTGATTTTGAAACTGCGAACCAATATCGTGCCTCAGCATGTTCTGTAGGGATGGTAAAGGTTGAAAATGGCAAAATCACAGACACCTACTATTCATTGATTGATCCTGAAACAGAATTTGATAGTTATAATATTTACATTCATGGAATTACGCCAGAGATGGTGGATGGTGAAAGAAACTATGCACAAATAGCAAATGATATTCTAAGGTTTACTGAGGGACTTCCATTGGTCGCTCACTATGCCCCATTTGATATGGGCGTCATCAAGGATTCTAATGAGAGGTATGGTATTACAAATTTTAATAGAGAGTATTTTGATAGTTATTATTTATCGATACAATACGTAAAGGCGCTGAGTTATAAGCTTAATCATTTAGCTGAGTTGATTGATTTTACATTCGAGCATCATCATGCTTTAGAAGATGCAGCAGCTTGTGCGACTCTTATTTTGTACTTATGTAAAGAAAATCAGTTTTCTAGTATTGAAGAGTTGATATCAGCAGCAAATTATAAAAAATTTGGTGAAATTAATGGATTTTCAAGACGGGGGTTTTTAAAAAGTTCAAAATCACACTTGTCAGTTATCCAAATTCAATCAATCATTGATTCAGTGGAAGGAGAATCAATTGATCCTACTCATGTTTTTTTTCAAAAAAGTGCTTGTTTTACAGGAAAATTGAAGAGTTTAACTAGAGTTGAGGCGATGGAGAAACTGGCTGGTTGTGGTGGTATCCCAGAAAAGGGAGTAACAAAAAATACACATTATTTAGTAATGGGGGATCAAGATCTACGGGTTGTTGGGGAAGGGGGGAAATCAGCAAAGATAAAAAAAGCGGAAAAACTGTTAAAGAATGGACAGTCGATTCAACTACTTGGTGAATATGAATTTCTTCAAATGATAAATAGTAATCTATAGGGAGTTGAGATTAGTTGAAAAAAATCACATCTGTAAGTGGACAAATCTTTCTATTTAAAGAGATACCAAATAAAAGAAGAAATGAAATGGGAATTGCTTCAGGAGAATCTGTTTTGTTATCTATTTATGAGAACGATCAGTTTTATTTTTCTCAGGGAATCAATCTTATCAAGTATAAAAATATTTCTAAAGAAGAAGTACCAACTAATTTAGAAATCGATTTTTTTAAGCTAGTAAGGGAAGCTAAAGAATTGAAATATAAGAAGTCATTAGTAAAGGAGTATGGAATCGAGCAGTTTATCCATTACTTACCTAAAATAACCTTTAAACAAGTAAGATTATCGAGTGAGCAGATTGAAATAACGGGTTCTATTCGATATCCAGAGAGTGTTCATGAAAAAGAAGTACCGATTGTTTATTTTAAAAAACAGGAACTTCCATTAGAAGAGGATACATACTTTACAAAAATAATTTCACCAATTCCAAAAAACAAAGAAAAAATCCCGTTTACTTTTCAATTGTCCAAGCAAGTGATTACAAAATCATGTACTATTCATTAAACTGGATATTGGTAATAAGAAAAGTAGATGCATCTCTTAGTCAAAAGATCACACAAAAAACCGCTGAACAGCCCCTTTCCCTCTAGCTGTCCAGCGGTTCCTTCATTTATCCACTATCCTCACCGACCCCCAAATATTCAACTCCGGTACAATCTGTTGATGGATGATCGGCTCGTCTGGGTGATTGATACGGTGTAACAAGGTTCGCACAGCGAGTTTCCCCATGAATTCCAAGTTGGTGGCAACGTTGGTCAATCGTGGAATCGCCATGCGTGTGAATTCTGTTTCGTCAAAACAAATGATACTGATGTCATCTGGTATTGTATAGCCAGCGGATTGGAGATAGCTGTTGAGCATAAAGGCTAATCCGGAATTGACACAAAACCAAGCATCGGGCATTTGCTCGATGCTTTTTAGGCGACTGAACAAAGCGCCTTGGGATTCCTCGATTTCGGTGATCTCGATTTCTAGTTCTTGTGAGATGCCGTGTTCTGCTAAGGCGCGATGGTAGCCCCGGTGGCGTTCGAGGTAGCTTGGCGAAAAGGAGGTGTCGCCGATGAAGCCGATTCGTTTCATGCCATTTGTAATGAGTAATGAAATGGCTTGGAACGTGCCGTCGGTATTTTTGGATAAAATGGCATCCGCGAGTAATTCTGGATCGTGATGATCAATCAAAGTTACGGGGATTCCTGTAGCAATCACTTGTTTTATGTAGTCATTGTTACTATGAGAAAGCACTAAAATACCGTCATATTCATTGATGTGTTCTGGCAGGATCATTTGTTGTAGTGTTTCATCGGTTAAGGTATACGTGTCTAATTTAATATGTGCGCGTTGTGCGGCAGATTCTGCGCTTTTCACGATTTCGCCGAAGAAACTTGTTTGGGAAAAGGCAAATTCGGTTGCCATCAAAAGAAAGCTCATGGTGGTGTCTTCTGTGACGGTTTGGTAGCGATAGCCTAGTTCGTCGGCTTTATTTTTTACTAGTTGTTTGGTTTGTTGGCTGACGCCGGGTTTGTTTCGTAGTGCTTGCGAAACGGAATTTTTAGAGATTCCTAGTGCATCAGCGATGTCTTGCATCGAAGCTTTTTTCATAAGTTCACCTAATTTCTCGTAATGTTTATATTGATTATAACATAGTACATCTAAAATAATCACCTAAAAAGATTACAAATGTAACTTTGTAATGTTAATTACGTAATGTTGACAAACGTAATTACGGATGGTATGATTATCGCAGTTATAAGAAACCGTTTACAAACCAAGGAGGAAGATTCATGAAGATGAAGAAAATATTTTTGGGACTTACGACTGTATTAGCAGGAACTGTTTTACTTGCGGGCTGTGGCAATCAATCAACGAGTGGGGATTCCGGCTCAGATGATGGGAAAACGAAAATCACTTTTTGGGCGGCACCTAATCCGACGCAATTGAGATATTGGCAAGAAATGGCGACAGAATTCGAAGCACAAAATGACGAGATCACAGTCGAAGTGACCCAGATGAAAGAAAGTCCATCTTCTGAAGCGACGATCCAAAGTGCGATTGCATCGAATACAGCACCGACATTGTCTGAAAATGTGAACCGTAGTTTTGCGGCACAATTGGCGGCTAGTGAAGCGATTTTACCATTGAATCAACAAAGTGGATTTGATTCGATCGTGGAAACAAGACACATGGATCAAACGATTGAAAGCTGGAAATTTTCTGACGATAGTCAATATGTATTACCAGTGTATTCAAACCCGATTTTATTTGGTTGGCGCATTGATTTACTAGAAGAACTTGGCTTTTCGGAGGTTCCAAAAACATATTCTGAATTGTTAGACGTTGTAGAGAAAGTGCAAGAAACAGATAAAGCATTATGGGCGAAAAGAGACTTGTCTGACCCAACAGCTTGGATGCGTTGGTTTGATTTCTTCCCGTTGTACAATGCGGCGAGTGAAGGTGGCAGTTTTGTAGAAAATGAGAAGTTTTCTGTGGATGAGGCTGCAATGACGGATGTATTTGATTTGATGAGTCAATTAGCAGATGCGAATGTTTTGCGAACAGGTGAAGCAACTGATCCATTTGAAAATGGGGATAGTATCATGACTGATCTTGGTCCGTGGACATTCCCGAATTGGGACGAAAAATATCCTGAGTTGACGTTTGGTGAAAACTACACAGTGGCGACACCTGTTGTGCCTGATGCTTTAGCAGATGTGGAAGAAGTTTCAACTTACGCAGATGCGAAAGGGATCGTGATGTACGCGCAAGCAACAGAGGAAGAACAGGCGGCAGCGATGGCGTTCTTAGAATTTGTTTATTCGGATGATGAACATGACATGAAGTTACTAGAAATGACGTCATTGATCCCTGCGAGAGACGATGCGAAAGAAAATGAAATTTTTGCTGCATACTTTGAAGAGAATCCAGCGATGAAAGTATACGCAGAAAATGTTCCGTTTGCTGTCCCGGCAATGGATAATGAAAAATTCAATGAGATTCAACAAGCTTTTGGTGAACAAGCGTGGGTACCAGTGATTCGTGGAGAAAAGGATGCGAAAACTGCAACAGCAGATGCCAAATCAGCGGTTGAAGGGGCGCTTCAATAATGAACAAAAATACAAAGTTGGGCTGGTTATTTACCAGCCCATACCTGATTTTTACTGTCATCTTCTTTTTGTTACCGCTTTTATGGTCGTTTTGGTTAGCGCTGACAAGTTGGAATATGATTTCACCAACGGTTGAATTTGTTGGTTTCAAAAATTTTATTGATGCGTTTCATAGTCCGGCGATTCGAGCAGCATTTGTGGTGACCTATAAATTTCTACTGGTCTTTGTTCCGATGGCTTTGATTTTATCGATGACGATTGCGTTGTTAGTGAATAGTTTGCCTAAGTTTAAAGGCTTGTACATGGTAGCATTCTTCTTACCTTATCTTTCGAGTGGGGTCGTGACCTCATTGATCGTGAAAGGATTGCTTTCGTACAATGGTCCTTTCAATACGTTTTTACGTACGAGAATGGGTTGGGATATTGATTGGTTGGGAAATCCGCAGACGTCGATTTTTATCGTTTCACTGATGATTGCTTGGAAGATGTCCGGTTATTATGGGTTGATTTTGATTTCTGGTTTGGGAAATATCAATAAAGAAGTCTATGAGGCTGCGGCGATCGATGGTGCAAGTGCATGGACGCGTTTTTGGAAGATCACATTCCCGATGCTTTATCCTGCGTTTTTCACGGTGACGGTGCTTGCTGTGGGGATTAGTTTTGGGATCTTTACGGAAGTGTATCAATTGACGGGGGGCGGGCCGAATTTTGCTACGAATACGTGGCAAATGGAGATCTATAATCAAGCGTTTGTCAATCTTCGCTCGGGGTATGCTTCAGCAGTCGCGTTAATGGCTTCTGTGGTGACGTTTGCTTCGATTGGTGTGATTCGTAAACTATTAGAAAAATGGGGGGAGAAAAATGGTTGGTCATAAACGGACAAAAGGCAAAAATACGATTCTTTATCTTGTAACGACCCTCGTAATGCTGATCATGACGTTTCCTTTTGTGTACTTAGTCATGCATTCTTTTGCAGTTTGGGATCAAGTGGATCGTCGCATTATCCCGACAAATTTTAGTTTACGTTCTTGGACGTGGCTTTTCGGAGGTTCACCGACTTCTGCGGATGTTCCGTGGTTGGGGGCTTTTGTCAATACGACGATCGTGGCGACGGTAGCAACTGTTTTAATGATGTTGTTTGCTTTGATGGTCGGTTATGCGTTGGCAAAGATCGAGTTTAAAGGGAAAAAATTAGTAAACAATTTTATTCTTTTCCAAATGTTTTTCCCAGCAATCATTTTACTGATCCCGCAGTTTTTAATGGTGACGAGAGTGGGGTTACTGGATTCATATGCAGGAATGATCATTCCTACAGCGATCAGTTTATGGGCGATTTTTATGTATACAAACTTCTTTAAGGCAATTCCCAATACATTGATTGAAGCGGCGAAGTTGGATGGTGCCACGGAGATGCAAGTCTTGTTCAAAGTCGTTTTGCCGATGTCTAAATCGATTACGACGGTGATTTTCTTGTTCTTGTTTACGGATCGTTGGACGAATTTATTGTGGGATATGATCGTGTCGAAAAGTGATAGTACAGTGACGTTGAATGTCTTGATTTCGCAAATGTTCGGCCCCTATGGCACGTTTCCAGGACCGATGTATGCGGCGTCAGTATTGTTGACTTTACCATTGATCGTTTTGTTTTTGATTTTCTCAAAACGATTCCAAGATGGTATGCAATTTACATTGAAGTAAGAGGACAGAACAATGTGGTGGAAAAATGCAGTTTTTTATGAAATCTATCTCGCTTCTTTTGCAGATAGTAATGGCGACGGGATTGGCGATATCGATGGTGTTAGAGAAAAGTTGCCTTACCTCAAAGAATGTGGCATCGATGCCTTATGGCTCACGCCATTTTATCCTTCGCCAAGAGTCGATAATGGGTATGATGTTTCGGATTATTGTGCGGTTGATCCGCAATATGGGACTTTGGAAAACTTTCGATCACTTTTGGAAGAAGCACATGCATTATCGATAAAAGTCATTATTGATGTGGTTTTAAATCACACGTCAACGGCACATCCATGGTTTATGGAATCCAGTGCGAGCCAAGCGAGTGCAAAACGTGATTGGTATATTTGGCGAGACCAGTCGAATAATTGGGAAAGCTTTTTTGGTGGCAGTGCTTGGAAGATGGATCGCCGAACCAATCAGTATTATTATCACAGTTTTGCAGAAGAACAGGCAGATCTGAACTGGCAGAACCCTGAAGTGAAGCAGGCGATCTATGATGTCTTGTCTTTTTGGCTGGACATGGGTGTGGATGGGTTTCGTTTTGATGTGATCAATAATCTAACGGTGAATGATACTTTTACAGATAATCCTAGGGATGAAGAGGGGAAACAGGTGCATCTCTATGATGTCAATCAGCCTGGAGTGATGCCAGTTCTTAAAGAAATGAATCAATGGCTCAAAACAGTCGCTCCAAATATTTTTACAGTGGCTGAGATCAGTTCGGATCAGTTATCAGTGATTTCAAGTTATGTGGAAGAAGCAGGATTCGATACGGCGTTCAACTTTAATTTAGGAAGTATTGAAACGTTGGATCTAACGACATTGACCCACGAATTTCAAGAGATGAATGCACGTAAACAGCTTCCAACTTTATTCTTTAATAGTCACGATATGAGTCGTTCGTGGAACCGGTTGGCACAAGAAGATCGTGAGACGTATGAATTGTTGTCTGTCTTTCTGTTGATCAATCGGGGTGTGCCTTTCTTATTTCAAGGAGAAGAACAAGGGGTAAGCGATTTTTATCCGACCCATATTTCAGAGATTCGCGACATCCAAGCGAAGAATAAATACCATGAACAATGTCTCTTTGTAGAAATACGACAGGCACTTTCAGCCGCCAATGAAGTGAATCGCGACCGTTCCAGGGGGATGATTCCTTGGGGAGAAAGTCAACGACTTGGGTGGATCGGGACGAGCCCAAAAAATCCAGAAGGGGAACTGATTTCTTCTGTCTATCAAGAATTGATTCGTTTGCGTAAAGCGGAGGGGCCTTTTCAAGAAGTCACGAATATTCAGTTGGAAAAAGGATGTATACGCTATCAAGTAGAGCATTTATCTGTAGTGCTGAATTTTAGTGAGTCATCTGTAGAACAGAACATCTCAGAAAATGTTCAAATGATTTATGGCAAAGGAATGCTTAGTGAGGATCGTAAATGGGTCAACGTGCCATCAAAAAGCTGTTGGATTGGAAAGGAATAGTAATGATCAAAATAAAAAATTTAATTGAAAACTATCGAAAAAATAAGCCTGAACAAATGAAAAAAGCGGAATTTTTGACATTTACAGGTGTGGGGACGAAGGATGTCTATAACATTACTGCACCCTTTGAGTTAGCGGGAGAAGTCGTATTAGCTGGGCGTGTGGAAGCTAGAGAGAGCGAAGATTCTACTGTCTACTTGTTTAGAGAAATAGCTAAAAATACGTGGGCAAAGATTTCTGATGGCATCGAATTACCATTACAAGATCCTTTTTATACGGTGATCGACGGGAAAGTGATTTTAGGTGGGGTGGAAGTTATTTTCTTGCCAGAAGGTCAGGCGCAATGGCGGACCATTTTTTATCACTTAGAAGATACAGCAACTGCCCACCACTTATTTGAAGGACCATGGGGAATGAAAGACTTACGGTTGAAGCAATTGTCAACTGGTGAAATTTTAGTCATGACACGTCCACAAGGAGAAAAAGGCGGTCGTGGCAAGATTGGTGCTTGTCTGATCGATCAGCTGGCTGATCTATCGATCCAAAAAATCGAAGAAGCGCCATTGTTAGCGAATCAATTTTCTGAGGAAGAATGGGGCGGCGCAAATGAAATTTTTGAGATTGATGGAGTGATTTGGGTTTTAGGCCATATTGCGAATTTTGATGAGCAAGGTGATCGCCATTATTATGCGATGCGTTTTTCTTTTGATCGCAGAAACCATGCAATGAAAGATGTGCGCATCCTTGCAGAAAGAAAAGATTTTGCTAAAGGACCGACGAAACGACCGGATCTTGTAGATGTGGTCTTTAGCGGAGGCTTGGACCTGTCTTCTGAGCATGGTGTTTTATATGCCGGGATCAGTGATGCAGGCGCACAAAAATTAGAAATCGAAAATCCATTTAAGTAGAGGTAAATACAGATGAAAATAGACCGTTTTAATGAAAATCCATTGATTACACCAGAAGATATCAAACCGTTACACGACGGATATGAAGTGATTGGTGCATTCAATGGGGGAGTTTCTTACTATCAAGGGGAAGTCTTACTCTTATTGAGAATCGCAGAGCGACCAATCTCGGAAGGTCCAAAGGTGATCAAAGCGCCAGTTTATGATCCAGCCACTCAAACGATGGAAATCTTATCTTTTGATCGTGAGGATGAAAGTTATGATTTTGAAGATCCACGAATGATCCGTAAAAAAGATCAGTTAGATCGTTTTGAATATTTGACTTCTTTGTCTTATATTCGGATTGCCCGGAGTAAAGATGGACATCATTTTACGATCGACGAAGATGCGTTCTTGTACCCGTTTAATGAATACCAAACGTACGGCATAGAAGATGCGCGTTGTACGCAAATTGGCGATACCTACTACGTCAATTTTAGTTCTGTCTCACCGATGGGGGTCTGTGATTCTTTAGTTTCAACGAAAGATTTCAAGTCTTATCAAGATCTTGGCAACATATTTGCGCCAGAAAATAAAGATGTGTTGATCTTCCCAGAACAAATCAATGGGAAGTACTATGCGTTGCACCGTCCGTCGCTAAAAAGTATTGGGAATTATGATATCTGGATTGCGTCTTCACCAGATTTAGTGAGTTGGGGGAACCACCATCATCTGTTAGGTGTTCGAGAAAATACATGGGATAGCGGTCGGATCGGCGGCGGTCTAGTGCCTATCAAAACGGATCAAGGTTGGTTGATCATCTATCATGGCGCAACCGCACAACATCGCTATTGTATGGGTGCCGCACTTTTAGATTTAGATGATCCAACCAAAGTGATCGCGCGCAGTCATCAGCCAATCATGGAGCCAGAAGCGGATTATGAAAAGAATGGTTTCTTTGGGGATGTTGTCTTTGGCTGTGGGGGATTACTTGATGGCGATCAGTTGACGATGTATTACGGTGTAGCTGATACATCAATGGCTGGTTGTACCCTTTCGATCAATGAGATTTTAGATCAAATGAAAGAAGAACGTCCATGAGCTGGCAACAAAAATATCAAGAATGGCTAAATGAAGGATCTTTAGAAGAAGCGATGAAAGAGCAATTAGCGGCTCTTTCTGACTCGCAAGAAATCGAAGATCGCTTTTATCAGTACTTGTCCTTTGGCACAGGTGGGATGCGCGGGGAACTCGGAGTCGGTACGAATCGGCTGAACAGTTACACGATCAAACGCGTTGCTTTTGGTTTAGCTACTTATATTCGTGAAAAAAATGCAAGCCAACAAGGCGTAGTGATCGCATTTGATAACCGTCATTGCTCAAAGGAATTCGCTGAATGGACGGCGCGAGTATTAGCCAGTCAAGGGGTCAAGGTTTATTTATCTGATTGTTTACGTCCAACACCGCAATTGTCGTTTCTTGTTCGCCATTATCAAGCGTGTGCAGGAGTGATGATCACGGCTAGTCACAATCCAAAAGAATACAACGGATTTAAAGTTTATGGACCAGACGGTGGGCAGATCACTTTAGAAACAGCAGAGAGACTAACGGAACTTTTAGCGCATGGACCCAATGAGTTGTCGATTGAAGCAGACGCGTTGTCTGTTTATAGAGAGACTCAGCTGATTCATCTTTTTGGTGAAGAAGTCGACACTCTTTATTTAGAACAGTTGACGGCAGTCATTCAAAATAAAGAAAACATCCGACGATTTGGCTCGCAGCTTAACATGATCTATACGCCATTACATGGAGCTGGAAATATTCTTATGCAAAAAGCATTTGAGCAACTAGGATTTGCTAATCTCCACGTCATAAAAGAGCAAGCGTTGCCTGATCCAGATTTTTCAACAGTAGCGTCACCTAATCCGGAAGATAAAGAGGCTTTTGCGCTGGCATTAACAGAAGCAAAAAAACAGGAGGCACAGTTGATATTAGCAACGGACCCAGATGCAGATCGTTTAGGTGTCGTGGTTTTGAAAGACGGAGAACCAGTATTTCTTACAGGTAATCAAATCGGGGCTTTATTACTGGACTACTTGATTCGAAGCAAACAACAGAACCAACAATCCTTGACGTACTTCTTTATAGCCAAAACGATCGTCACTTCGGAACTAGGTGCAAGAATTGCTCAGGCACATGGGATCGAAACAAGAAATACGTTGACTGGGTTCAAATTTATCGGGGAACAAATCCAACAAGCAGAAGAACAAAAAGGGAAAGATTTTTTGTTTGGGTACGAAGAAAGTTATGGCTATCTAATCGCCCCTTTTGTTAGAGACAAAGATGCGATCCAAGCGGCGGTATTGTTAGCGGAAGCTGCGTTAGACCGCCATTTATCAGGGCAGGATTTGATCGATCGCTTACATGAACTTTATGAAGAATACGGCTACTACGAAGAACATTTGGAAACGCAAATTTTTTCCGGAAAAGATGGAATCATCCAAATGAACCAACGACTGGATCGTCTGAGAGAACAATCATTTTCACACTTAGGAGAGTTTGTCCTTTCCTGTACAGAAGATTACGCTACTTCACTAAGAACGATGCCAAATCAACAATCATCTACGATTGACCTACCCACTTCCAATGTCTTGAAGTATATATTCACAGATGGTTCATGGTTCTGTCTACGACCATCAGGTACAGAACCGAAGTTTAAGATTTATTATTCAGTGAAGGATAAATCTCAACCTTCTGCACAAGAGAAATTGCTGCGCTTGCAGAAGGGATTTCAGGAACTATTGGATCATTTATAAACAATATGAAAAGCCAAGCTAGACTTCTGAACGGAAGAGTCGCTTGGTTTTTTTGTAGAAAGAATTAAGTGACTTTAAATACTCAAACATAACGTTATTAGTGTAGAAACCTAACGCACATAAAATTAATGGACGATTAGAGAAGAGGAAAGTTTTCTTATTGATTATAAATTGTTATCTAATGACTAGACATTTACGCTCTGTTTATTATTTATTTTGTTATTATAAATCAGGAATAAATATGTATATATTTGTTTTTTTATCTTTTGTATTCAATGATATAAATAATTTTTTGAATAGTAATTCAAAGTGGATCGGTTTGTGAAGAATGATATCATTAATAACATATCTAATAACTTCAGCTAGACAGATGATTCGATTTGTCTAAAATCAGCGGGTATCTAATTCTTAATTTTGATTGACATAACAATCTATCGTTTTGTTCATAACGTTATGACGTGTGTGAATTGTAGATTCGGTTGGTTGAATAGGAGAGAATACAGCCTTTTACCTTTAAAATAAGTATTTATAATCATTTTATAGTTAGAAATTTCTGACTTTTTCTTTCTTTACGTAAATCATTGCACACTTTCTTTTACTAAAAAAAATTGGTATCAACGAGAAATGATTCGCTTAATAGGCAGTTTGATTTGTAGTTTTTTTATACATATATATAGGAAGAAAGTTCTTTTTCAAGAAAATAAAATAGCATATTAGTCATTAATCTCCTTCTTTTTTTCACTAAAATACTCGTATTATAGGCGTATATATATGGTGTGTGATTTTATATATGAGAAAATACTCATCTACAAACCCGTTTTCTTTGTGTTATTTAAACAACGATTATATAGTGGGGTGAAGGAGGTTATTTTAAAAATGAAAAAAGTGTATAGAGTTCCATTCAATTATTTAGCTGTTGTTATGTTGTTGGTAGCGAATCTGCTGCCTGTGACGAGTGTGTTTGCCGAAGGGGTGGCACCACCGAATGAGAATATATTCGACTCTCCAAGTTTATCGATCAAAGCAGATGGTGAAGCGAATACGGAGAACCAACAATTAGTGGATGTGACGTATGAAGTGACGAACAAAAGTGAGGCACCCATCAATCAGTTGATCATCCATCAAAAAAATGAAAACGATACACCTGTTAAATTTGATGAGCAAACACTAAAAAATAATCAGAAGTTAGTCGAATCAACCGATCCAATCGTTTCGTTTGAAAAGATGGAAAAAGCAGAAGGAACCCAATTACGAATTGCTACCCTTCAACCAAATGAAACAAGAAAACTTTCCATCACCGGGGAACAAACGAATCGATCCGTAGATCAATTAGCAGCTGAGATCAAACAATCAGAAAACAAATTAGGTGAGCTCAAGCTCAATTTTCCAAAAAAAGAACTTGCACCAACTAGCACTACCTCATCACCTATACAAGAATCTACCGCACAACAAGAATCATCGACACCCAGTCAACCAATCAAAGAGCCAACTAAAGAAACAACGACAGCACCAGAAACAACTGTGCAAACAGAAGAAACACAAACAGAAGAATCACAGCCAACAAGTGAAGAAACAGAGGACCCCGACCCTGGATTACCTCAAGCACCTATGGCTCAAGGTCCTCGACTTGCGCCGACACCAGGACGAGGCTTCGAAAAGCCAATCTATAATAGTGTGCACAAAGGCGAACTTTTTTCTACAGGAAATACTAATCTAAAGATCCTTGATGAAAAAGAGTATCGAGCAAATATTTTCTTGAATACTAAAGCGCCTAGTAGTGGCTATTCGATCAATAACTTTGTTTTAGAATTTGCTGATGTAGATGGCGACCCGACAACATATAATTCTAGTCGCGCATATATCGATTTAGATGGTGCGAAAGAGATTGCATGGGCGGGGTTATTTTGGAGTTCTTCTCGTTATAAAGGCCCTACATTTGGCACAAATCTTTCGGATGAAGAAATCAGTGCACCAGTCAAATTTACTACGCCAAATGGCACATCACAAAGAGTTGCCCCTCAGTTTTATCATCGAATTGACCAAGATAAAACTGATCCTGGACAATACTTTGGCTATAACAATACAGGCTTTTCAAATTATGCAGATGTGACATCGATCATTCAAGGAGATGGCAGTGGAACTGGTGGCTATACCTTAGCTGATATCCCTATGACAAAAGCGCTAAACCAGAAAGCTCAATACTATAATTTCAGTGGCTGGAGTCTATTTGTCGTAACAAAAGATCAAGCAAAACATTCTCGAGCATTCAATGTTTACTACGGTGCTAGAGGAAATAAAGCTGGGACAAATAATGAGTTTGTCATGAAAGATTTTATTACAGCCAAACAAGGAAAACTAGAACCTATTGTCACCTGGTTCACTGTACAAGGGGATAAATTGTTTACTGGTGACAATGCGCAAATCAAAAATAGTGCAGGAACTTTTGTCAATATCATCAACACGATCAACCCTGTAGGAAATGTGATGAATGCCACCGTTTCTGATAACGATCAACATATGGTGGACAAGTATCCTGGACAGTTCAATCCAGGACATCCCAACTTTTTGGATATCGATATCGATCGGCTTTCTCTACCAGAGGGGCTGATCAGTAATGGCCAAAATCAAATCAGTTTCAGAACGACTAGTATTGGCGATGACTTCTCTACGAATGCTGTCGGTTTCTCTGTCAATGCTGAGATTCCCGAGCTAGAGATCAATAAAGAAATCGTGAATCCTAAAGAGACCTACAAGATCGGAGAGACAGTCACCTATCGTGTACACGTAAAAAATACAAAAGAAAATTCAGAAGCCGTCAATACGTTGTCTAAGGATGTCTTAGATAGCCGTTTGGATTATGTTCCTGGCTCTTTATCAGTCGTGAGTGGTCCCAATGCTGGTCAAAAAACTGATGCTTCTGGCGATGATCAAGCAGAATACACAGCAGCTAACCGGACAATGACTGTTCGTGTTGGTGAAGGCGCAAATGCTACAACAGGGGGCAGTTACAAAGGAACGACGACTGAAACAGTGTATGAATTCCAAGCGAAAATCAATGGTACAGCTGTTGCCGAGCAATTGATCCCCAATCGTGCAACTGTGCAAGGGACAGATGCAGCAACCAATACAGCACTTGAAAATCAATCGAATGTGGTTGAAGTAAAAGTAGAAAAAGAAGAGTTACCAGGAAAGATTGAAAGCACGAAAACGGTCAATAACCAATCGCCGAAGCTTGGTGAAGAAATCGACTATACGATCAACTTTAAGAATACGGTAGAAAATGGTGTGCTGAATCAAGTGACGATCACGGATAGCTTGCCTAAAGGCTTGACGTATGTCGAAAATAGTATCGCAAGTAGTGGCAATGATCCTAAACCAACATCAATGACTGTAGTGAATGGAAAAGTAACTGCTGTATATCCAAAAATCACTGATACAGCTACGCGATCAATCACTTTTAAAGTCCGAGTGAATGAAGAAGCGGTCGCAGGACAAGCGATCATCAATCAAGCCATCGTCGACGATGGCGTAAATCCGCCAATTGAACCAGAAGTTCCTGTAACACCTGTAGAAACACCAGGAGTATTGGAAAGCAATAAGTCTGTGAATGATCAGTCACCGAAACTAGGAGAAGAGATCGAATATCGTATCACTTTCCGCAATAAGATCACAAATGGTGTCTTGAAACAAGTAACGATCAAAGATACCTTACCAACAGGCTTGACCTATGTGGAAGGTAGTTTGACTAGCGAAGGGGATGATCCTCAACCGACTAATCTGACTGCTAAAGACGGTACGATCACCGCTGAATATGGCAAGATCAGTGATACGAAAACTCGTACGATCATCTTTAAAGTGAAAGTCAATGAAGAAGCGAAGGTCGGCGAACCGATCATTAATAAAGCAACCATCGATGATGGAACGAATCCGCCAGATGAACCGGAAACCCCAGTGACACCAGAAGAAACACCAGGAGTATTGGAAAGCAATAAATCGGTGAATGATCAATCACCGAAACTAGGAGACGAAATCGAATATCGTATCACTTTCCGCAATAAGATCACAAATGGTGTCTTGAAACAAGTAAAGATCAAAGATACCTTGCCAAAAGGTTTGACCTATGTGGAAGGTAGTTTGAGCAGCGAAGGGGACGATCCACAACCGACAACTCTGACTGCTCAAGAGGGCATAATCACGGCCGAATATGGCAAGATCAGTGATACGAAAACTCGTACGATCATCTTTAAAGTGAAAGTCAATGAAGAAGCGAAGGTCGGCGAAACGATCGTCAATAGAGCGACCATTGATGACGGCACGAATCCGCCAGATGAACCGGAAACCCCAGTTACACCAGAAGAAACACCAGGAGTGTTAGAAAGTACAAAAACAGTGAATCATCAATCACCAAGAATCGGTGATGAAATCGAATACCGGATCACGTTCCGTAACAAGATCCAAAATGGTGTCTTGAAACAAGTAACGGTGACAGACAACTTGCCTAAGGGCTTGACGTATGTGGAAGATAGTTTGACTAGTGAAGGCGACGATCCACAACCGACGAAGTTAGTGATGGAAAATGGGAAATTGACAGCCGAGTATGGGACGATTTCTGATACAAAATCCCGTACGATCATGTTCAAAGTAAAAGTGAATGAAGAAGCAAAAGTTGGCGAGCAAATCATCAATAAAGCCACGATCGACGATGGCACGAACCCACCAGATGAACCGGAAATACCTGTCACACCTGAAGAGACACCAGGAGAGTTAGAAAGTACGAAAACGGTCAACAATCAATCACCAAAAATTGGGGATGAGATCGAGTACCGCATCATGTTCCGCAATAAGATCCAAAATGGTGTCTTGAAGCAAGTAACAGTAACGGACAACTTGCCTAAAGGTTTGACGTATGTCGAAGGTAGCTTGAAAAGTGAAGGAAACGATCCAAAACCGACAAAATTAATAATGGAAAATGGAAAGTTGACAGCCGAGTATGGCGCAATCACTGATACCAGTACTCGTACGATCGTCTTTAAAGTAACCGTCAACCAAGAAGCAAAAGCGGGTGAAACAATCGTCAATAAAGCCACAATCGACGATGGCACGAACCCACCAGACGAACCAGAAACGCCAGTCACACCAGTAGTGACACCTGGTCAATTAGAAGTAACGAAAACAGTTAACCATCAATCACCAAAAATCGGTGACGAAATCGAGTACCGTATCAGCTTCCGTAATAAAGTCACTAATGGTGTCATCGACCAAGTAACGATTACCGATACGTTGCCTAAAGGCTTGACGTATGTCGAAGGCAGTTTGACGAATGAAGGTGCTGATCCGCAACCAACTAGCTTAGAGATAGAAAACGGGAAAATAACCGCTGAATATCGTAAGATCACTGATACTACTGTACGTTCACTTGTCTTTAAAGTGAAAGTCAATGAGGAAGCGAAGGTGGGCGAGCAGATCATCAATAAAGCAACGATCGATGATCATATCAATCCGCCAGACGAACCAGAAACACCAGTGACGCCAGTGGAAACACCGGGAGAGCTAGAAAGTACAAAATCAGTCAATCATCAATCACCAAAAATCGGTGAGGAAATCGAGTATCGTATCAACTTCCGCAATAAAGTCACTAATGGCGTATTGAATCAAGTGACAGTGACTGACAAGTTGCCTAAAGGGTTAACTTATGTGGAGGGGAGTTTGACAAGCGAAGGGGACGATCCACAGCCAATAAATCTGACAGCAAAAGATGGAACGATCCTCGCAGAATATGGCAAGATCAATGATACAAAAATTCGCTCGATCGTCTTTAAAGTGAAAGTCAATGAAGAAGCAAAAACAGCTGAAACGATCATTAATAAAGCAACGATCGATGATGGCACGAATCCGCCAGACGAACCAGAAACACCAGTGACGCCAGTGGAAACCCCTGGTGTATTAGAAAGTACAAAAGTAGTGAATGATCAATCACCGAAGCTGGGCGATGAAATCGAATACCGTATCACCTTCCGTAATAAAGTGACGAATGGTGTCTTAAAACAAGTGACAGTGACGGATAATTTACCAAAAGGCTTGACGTATGTGGAAGGTAGCTTGATGAGTGAAGGGGATGACCCCCAACCAACAAGCTTGACTATGGAAAATGGCAAATTGGTTGCCGAATACACAGGGATTGCCGATACGAAAGTACGCTCGATCGTCTTTAAAGTCAAAGTCAACGAACAAGCAAAAGTCGGCGAAACGATCGTCAATAAAGCGAACATCGATGACCATATCAATCCGCCAGATGAACCAGAGATTCCAGTAACTCCAGAAGAAACACCGGGCGAACTGGAAACAACGAAAACGGTGAATAACCAATCGCCAAAACTTGGGGAAGAAATCGAATACCGCATCACCTTCCGCAATAAAGTGACGAATGGTGTCTTGAACCAAGTCACCGTAACGGATAACTTGCCTAGAGGCTTGACCTATGTCGAAGGTAGTTTGACGAGTGAAGGGGATGACCCCCAACCGACAAGTTTAGACTACAAAGACGGTACGATCGCCGCAGAATATGGCAAGATCAGCGACACAAAAGTCCGCTCGATCGTCTTTAGAGTCAAAGTCAACGAACATGCGAAAGTCGGCGAAACGATCATCAATAAAGCGAACATCGATGATCATATCAATCCGCCAGATGAACCAGAGATTCCAGTAACTCCAGAAGAAACACCGGGCGAACTGGAAACAACGAAAACGGTGAATAACCAATCGCCAAAACTTGGGGAAGAAATCGAATACCGCATCACCTTCCGCAATAAAGTGACGAATGGTGTGTTGAACCAAGTCACAGTAACGGATAATTTGCCTAGAGGCTTGACCTATGTCGAAGGTAGTTTGACGAGTGAAGGCGACGATCCACAACCAACAAGTCTAGACTACAAAGATGGTACGATCACCGCAGAATATGGCAAGATCCATGATACAAAAGTCCGTTCAATTATCTTTAAAGTGAAAGTCAACGAACAAGCAAAAGTCGGCGAACAAATCATCAATAAAGCCACCATCGATGATGGCACGAATCCGCCAGATGAACCAGAGATTCCAGTAAATCCAGAAGAAACACCGGGCGAACTGGAAACAACGAAAACAGTGAATCATCAATCACCAAAACTTGGGGAAGAAATTGAATACCGTATCACGTTCCGTAATAAAGTGACAAATGGTGTCTTGAATCAAGTAACGGTGACGGATAACTTGCCTAAAGGCTTGACCTATGTCGAAGGTAGTTTGGCGAGTGAAGGGGATGACCCCCAACCGACAAGTATAGACTACAAAGATGGCACGATCACCGCTGAATATGACAAGATCAATGATACAAAAGTCCGTTCAATTATCTTTAAAGTCAAAGTCAACGAACAAGCGAAAGTCGGCGAAACGATCATCAATAAAGCGAACATCGATGATCATATCAATCCGCCAGATGAACCAGAGATTCCAGTAACTCCAGAAGAAACACGGGGAGAACTGGAAACAACGAAAACAGTCAATAACCAATCGCCGAAACTTGGGGAAGAAATTGAATACCGCATCACCTTCCGCAATAAAGTGACGAATGGTGTCTTGAACCAAGTCACCGTAACGGATAACTTGCCTAGAGGCTTGACCTATGTTGAAGACAGTTTGACGAGTGAAGGCGACGATCCACAACCAACAAGTCTAGGCTACAAAGATGGCACGATTACCGCAGAATACGGCAAGATCAGCGACACAAAAGTACGCTCGATCGTCTTTAAAGTGAAAGTCAACGAAGAAGCAAAAGTCGGCGAACAAATCATCAATAAAGCCACCATCGATGATGGCACGAATCCGCCAGACGAACCAGAGATTCCAGTAACTCCAGAAGAAACACCGGGCGAACTGGAAACAACGAAAACAGTGAATCATCAATCACCAAAACTTGGGGAAGAAATTGAATACCGTATCACGTTCCGTAATAAAGTGACAAATGGTGTCTTGAACCAAGTGACAGTAACGGATAACTTGCCTAAAGGCTTGACCTATGTTGAAGGCAGTCTGACAAGCGAGGGAGACCAGCCGGAACCAACAAGTCTAACCTACAAAGACGGTACGATCACTGCCGAATATGGCAAGATCAGCGATACAAAAGCTCGCTCAATCGTCTTTAAAGTGAAAGTGAACAAGAACGCCGTATCAGGGAAAGAAATCTTGAACATTGCCACAGTGGATGACCATGTGACACCACCAGATAAACCAGAAGTACCAGTGGTTCCTGAAGATCCAGATCAACCCAAAGTTCCAGATGGTAAACTGGTAAGTGAGAAAACTGTTAATCAAAAAACAGTAAAAATCGGAGAGGAACTTGAATACCGGATTAGTTTCCACAATACGGTAGAGCATGGTATCTTGAATCAAGTGACTGTCACCGATAAGTTACCGAAAGGTTTGACGTATATTGAAGACAGTTTGACAAGTGAAGGCGACGAGCCACAGCCGACAAGTGTAACCTACAAAGACGGTACGATCACCGCTGAATATGGAAAAATCAGCGACACAAAAGTTCGTACGATCGTCTTTAAAGTGAAAGTGAATAAAGAAGCGGTGGCAGGGAAAGAAATCTTGAACATTGCTACAGTGGATGACCATGTGACACCACCAAGTGAACCAGAAGTACCAGTCATTCCGGAAAATCCAGATAAACCAGAAGTTCCAGTCGTTCCTAATCAACCGAATAAGCCAGACGTACCAGTTGTACCAGAAAAAGAAGTACCTAACCGACCAGAGCCTAGAAAACCTGCTCCAAAGGAAAAGGAAGCAAGAAAGTCATTTCTTCCTAAAACAGGCGAAGCAGTTTCTTATACGCTGATCGCTTTAGGTGGTATCCTAGTAGTAATCGTATTGGTCGTGGCAGTAAAGAAAAGAAAACAATGATTCGCCAGAACGTAAAAAACTGAATAACTGAACTGTATTTAATTTGTAGCAACCTTAATTCAGATGATTGGTTACTCTATCTTTTTTTCGATAGCAAATTTAGCAGAGACCGTCCTCCAAATAGGTGAATAGCAATATTTGGAGGGCTGTTTTTATAGATTATTTGATACTACTTGATTTAAAAAAAATGGGGAAAAATTACTGTCAAGTTCAAAAATTGCACTAAATTATGAAAAAATATGGACTGCTTAATCCTTCTTATTCCTGTTAAAATAAACTATAATAAAGTAAAAGTCTGTCGTATTATCTCAGTGTTTGCTAGATATTTTCACTTAACGTTAGTTATTAGTAGTGGATCAAAGTACAAATATGAGATAAATAATTGTTATTACTTTATAAAAATTATTATTTTTTTAACAAAAAATTCATAACTAACATGTATCTTAATAATAACTAAAGAAAAGGATGTAAGAAAATTGAAAAAAAAGTCTACGTATAAATTAGTTTCATTTGTATTTCTTTCACAAATGTTACTAACTACGCCTTTACAAGTATTAGCAGATGAACAAGTTTTTTCTGCGGATCAACCAGTAACAGCGGAAGCACAAACAGAAACAACGACGGATTCGTCTGATACTACAGGTGAAGGTAACACAACAGATACAACAACGGATGGTTCAGAGGAAACAACGCCACCGTCTACTGGTGATTCAAGTGAACCAACCACACCTGACACTTCAGAACCGACGGAGCCAAGCACACCGGAAGAGACAAAACCAACAGAGCCAACGAAACCAACAGAACCGACGAAGCCGACAGAGCCAACACAGCCGAGTCAGCCACAAAAACCAACGTCACCATCAACTGGCGGTTCTACTGGAGAAACACAACCAACTACACCACAGCCGAGTCAGCCGACACAACCAGTGACACCACCAGCTGCACCTGTGGCACCAACGCCTGCTCCTGCAGCGTCAGTTGCTCAAGAGGTACGTCAACCTTCTGCAACTACACCGATCCAAGATCTTGTACCATCAAGTCAAGAAACGGATGAAGGATCGATCCATTTTGAAAAAGATGAATCAGTTGAGAGCTTCATTCGCAAAATCGGTGAATCTTCTCGAGAAATCGGGCAAGAACATGATTTATACGCATCAGTAATGATCGCCCAAGCGATTTTAGAATCAGCTAGTGGACAAAGCCAGTTGGCGCAAGCGCCTAACTACAATCTTTTTGGGATCAAAGGTACACACGAGGGCAATGGCGTGACATTTGCCACACAAGAAGATGCTGGTGATGGTACATTATATACGATCCAAGCAACATTCAGAAAATATGCCAACTATGAAGAAAGTCTTGAAGACTATGCTAAATTAATGACTGAAGGCTTGACTGGAAATAGCGAGTTCTATTCAGGTGCTTGGAAATCCAATGCAGAAACTTATAAAGAAACAACAGAATTTTTAACAGGTCGTTACGCAACAGATACAAGATATAACGAAAAACTAAATGGTCTGATCGAAACTTATGATTTAGAACAATATGACAAAGAAGTTGCCGGACCTGAAGTGAATAAAGAAGGATATATCGTGCCCTTAAGAAATTATACGATTTCTAGCCCATTTGGTCCTCGTGGTGGTGAATTCCACCGTGGATTAGATTTTGCAGCACCTCAAGGGGAGCCAATCTATGCTAGTAAAGCAGGTACTGTGATCAAAGCAGAATTCCATCCTTCATGGGGAAATTATGTTGCCATTGAACATGAAGATGGCACAACAGCGCTTTATGCTCATCAACAAGAATACGTCGTGAAAGTTGATGATGAAGTTGAACAAGGACAAATCATTGGGTTTGTCGGTTCTACTGGTAATAGTACAGGCAGCCATCTGCATTTTGAGATCAGTCGTGACAACAGCTTATCTCAAGCGCAATTGATTGATCCTGAACAAGTATTGTTTGGCAGATAAGAACTAAAAAACAAACGTTTTAGATTAAATTTTTACAAAGAAAAGATATTGATAGATTCAACAAGGTAAGCCTTTGATTGTCTTACGTTGCTTGAGTTTTAGATATCTTTTCTTTTTTTTTCGTCTTCCTATTTTTTAAATCAATCAAGGAAACTTTATGGTATTTTTTGAGTTCTGAATTTCAAACCCGTATACTTTTATGTGTAACAGAGGAGAGGAGGATCGATTTTAGTTCGAAATGTATACGCTTTCTTTGTATCTGTTGGAGTGCTGGAAAGAGAATGTCTTTGGCGACAGTAGAATCCTAGAATGCTGTCAATCGTAGGTTGCTGTGGTGATAAAAGAAATGGGGAGACGAATGTTAGAGCAGACGTTTTTAGTAAATAATAAAGAAACTAGCGTAACGCAAGCACCAGGTCCTAAAGTCCCGGTAGATGAAGTGATTATGGAGGATTTTACACAAGATCGCGGCTGGACACTAACAAATGCAGAAATAACTTACAGCTCTGTTGGTGCTAATATCACATTGACTGATACAACTGCCCGTTTAGCAAAAGTATTTACTTATTCTATTTGGCAATACTCTGACTTGATGGTCCATATCCGTTCGATCACAGAAGGATTGACTTGGGCATTGTCTGTTCAAGACATGGAGAATGAAAGACAAGAGATCGTATTACAAGGGGAATCCTCAGCAGCAAATAGTCTTTTTCTGGAAAAGTTCAATTATTCAATCAAAGGGATTGCAGGGGCAGAAGCATTATCTAATTGGAATGACCAAACTGTCATTGAAAAAACGTTCATGCTTATTTTTACCTTTAAAGGAAATGTGGGAGAAGCAATTGAGCTAGGAACAATTATTAGAAGTCAACCAAGTTACGAAATCCCTTTAGCGTTGCCATCTCAAGTGACGGGAATAGTTGGAGGCGTTGATTTTGGAGGAGACCCAACAATCAATGTCGATGAGTTGAAAAATGACGATCCAGTAAATTCAACGAGTATGAAAGAACATCGTAACCTGACCTTGCCATTTAGTCGTTTGGTGACGAATCCGGAATACAACTTTGATAATCAAGCAATCACACCGGTAGAAACGTCTCTCGATCTGCGATTTGGTGCTTATTACGGCATTCGTGGAAACGCAAATAAGACAACGATGAACGGTGTGAATATCAGGGAAAAGAAATCTGGGTTTCAAGATTCGTCATTGAATTCCCTGTTGAGTATTGATGGGATACAAGTGAGTGCTGAAAGTTTACGGTCTGCTTGGTATCCTCATAAAATCGTTCTATCGGGCGAGGTAACAAATCTTGGTCAAATTTCAACAACCGATTTCTTTATCGATGAATCAACACTTGGACGAATGCTTACGTTAACAGAGGTTTCTGGTGAATTTTTTGAGATTGAAATAAGAGATTCAACAACTTCAACCACCGACTATCAAACGAATAATTTAAGGTGTACATGGGAATCTTCCAATCAAGTCGTCGTAAAAAATGATACACAATTTGCTGATTGGCATCAGAATTTATTCCATACAGCGATCAAAGTAGTTGCGTTAACAGAAAGTGGACAAATAGATACGGCTGCAACTGCACAAATCATTCCGCCCAACTTTGTGGATGGTCGCGGAAAATACCAAATACCGTCAACAATTTCCTCCATTGCGTTAGTGATCGGTTATGCTACAAGGGAGGAAGGTGTATCGACGGCGATTACACGAGCGTTGCGTGGTGTGGGGATTGGAACGGATGCGTTGTCGATCCATGAATACTATACAGCACGAAAAACGTATTGGGACCAGTTGTTAGCGAGTGTGCCAGTTCCGCAAACATGGAGCGTTTCTGATACATCGGTCTATCACAATGAGGTAGTGACAACAGAAAATCATCGATTACTTTATTATGCCGGTTGGACCCATTTGATAGGGAATATTCTTGCGCCGACTGAGGAAACTGGCTATGCATACACGCAACAATCTCTTGGAAAACCGAGTAGACAGTGTGCGGGAGCTGCGATGACACCTGCGAACAATTGTTGGGAAGGATTACTGCAAATTCAAGACTTGATGTATATCAATCCGTCGATTGCTTGGAGTGGAATGGAAGGCTTCATGTCAATGATCGATGCTAATGGATTTCTTTCTGGTGAGGTTTTACCTGTTCGAATGGCACAAACAATCTGGATGATCCATTCAGTTTCACCAGATTTAGCTAGGCTCGCAGCAATGTATCCTGCATTGAAACGTCATTTGGATTGGAAATTCGATAATCCAAGATGGGTGTATGAGACAATCAATGTGAAAAATGAAATTGATTCTGAATTCATGATTTCTGTACTGTATGACACGAAGTTCATGATAGAGATATGTCAGGAATTAGGTGGAGAATATACAGCAGAAGTTGCTTATTGGGAAGGACGCCAGAAAGAAAATCTTGCGAATTATGCAGAGTGGATGTTTTGTGATCCGATGTCGCATGAAGCGTTATATTCTTATCCACAAAATAGCACAAATAGTGAAACGAATAGAAAAGTCCTTCGCAATGGTGCAAATCTTCCTGATGCCAACTATCAACGTGGTATTTGGCAATATATTTTTCTTGGATGTGTGGACATTGATCCTGATAATATGGATGAACGCAAATTCATCCATGGAGACAATGGACATCTCTCTGATCCACCAGTGACAAGGGATACGACCGATTTGCCACAAATGATTGGTAGTGGGCTTGTTTTATCTGATTTACCTACATTACAAGCAACTCAATTGACTCAGTTTGTGATGGATATTATTGATCCTTCCTTGGCATTGTGTGGCTTTCCGGTATTAAAGTGGGCGCCTAGCTCTCTATTGACTTATGGTGTGATCAATCGCGGGTTCTATGATGAAGCGAAAGTATTGATTGGAAGTTCCATTGTACGTAGTATTGAGATTTGGCAGTTTTGCGAAAATTATTTTTGGAATGCTGCAGGACCTAAAGGAACATACCCAACTTCCTTTGGGGCTAGTCAAATCATTGATAATACGTGGATGATGAACGGAATGATCAATGATGGGAGTGGAGTTCGTGAAATTTCCAATTGGCAAACAGGGCAGAATAAGCCAACGAATGGTTTGATAGAAATAACAACGGATCAATCAATTGATCTAAATGACCCTGAAGGTACACTCGATCGTTTAGAGCTACCAACAGAAATCCGTCAAACATACGAACTTGTCAATAGCTTGGGAGAACCGTATCAAATCGACAAAATTGCCGCTGTGATTTGGGATGCGCGTTCATTACAAGAAGAAAGTACCAATAGCTATACGATTACAGGCGAAACAGAAGCGCATAATCCAGTTCAAGCACATATCACGACTACATCGTTGTGAAAGTGAGCATGACTGAAGCTACTGGTGACCGTTTCCAAAAAAAGAGAAACTCGTCTCAACGAAAAACATACGCTGCTTCAAATATATGAAAAATGTCATCAAATCAAGAGCCCTTGGTTTGGTGACATTTTTAGGTGTTCTCACTACTTTATTGCTCCGTCTTGAAACGGTTCGTTACAATCAGGCGTTCACTGCTCAATTCATCGGCCGATCAGCCAACAAAACGAATTTGAATGAATCGACTTGATGCCAGCTTTCTGTGTATTGAAAGTGGGTATAATTAGTCAAATATGCCCAGTTCCTAACAACAAAGATGTTTTTTTCATGTTTTCCTAGATCTAAATATTGAGCGATTGGAGTGGTGATATTCTCAACAGAAATTTCTTTTTTTGAACAGTTCAATTTCAAATGTAATTGATTTTCAAGGTAACGATATAGCGATTGGTTGATGATTTCTTTTGTTAGTTCTGGAACGACAGCGGTGCGCAGATAATCTACTTCCAAAATCAATGCACGACCATTCAACAAGCGGCGACGCAGCAAATACCAGACGGATTCACCTAAACTAAAACCGGAATTTTCTCTAAGTTGTTCGTCCACGATCATTTTTTTCAATGATAAGATCTCTGTGTTGAAGGAATGATTTTCGGAATGATATTTTTCTGAGGTTCCTGACAGATCACTAACGAAAAAATCGATTTTGTCATGAGCAATCACTTTACTGCCTCGTGCAGGTATTTTTTCGATATACCCTGTAGATTCCAAACTCTTTAATGCTGAACGGATCGTGTCACGCGTTACGCCAAATTCTGCCATTAATTTTCTTTCACTTGGAAGAAAGGAATCGGGAGGATACTCTTCTTGATGGATACGTTCGAGAATCAGATTCGATAGTTGTTCATATTTATTCAAATTTTAGTTCCTTGCCTTCCTATAAATAATCATGAGGAAAAATTTATTCTTTGCTATTTGGTATGAATTATATCATACCAGTTTCTTTTTAGATGGCGGATTTAGGACTTAATTTTAGTTTAAGAACGACATGTACCTATTTTAGATTAGAATATGATTATAAAAATTAAATTATTTTTCATTTTGTAATTTGTAAGGGCTTTATTTTTCCGCTATAGTACGTGGTAAGAAATGCTATTTTTGGAAAATCAAAAGTAGCGCCACAATCGTTAAGATAGGAGAAGATAAAGATGAACGAGTTTATAAATAATAAGATGTTGCCGATTGCTGCAAAAGTTTCAAACAATAAGATTTTGATTGCGATTCGAAATGGGATTACCTTAGCTTTGCCGCTGATCATTACTGGATCATTGTTTTTGATTATTTCCTCATTTCCAGTGGATGCTTGGACTGATTTCTTAAGTGCCCATGGGATTGATGCTTATTTGAATAAAGGTGTCACGGCTAGTTTTGGGATCATGGGTCTCGTTGCTGCTTTTGGAATTGCGAATGCGTTGGCTGTTCAGTATGACAAAGACGGAGTATCTGCGGGCGTCATTTCTATATCCTCATTCTTACTAGTCACACCGAATCTCGTATCAGATGACGGTGTCGGAATTCCCACTGCATTTATGGGCGCTCAAGGACTTTTTGTGGCCATGGTGATTGCAATTATTTCGACATTGATCTTCAAATGGTTTATTGATCACAACATCCAAGTCCGTTTACCGGATTCTGTCCCGCCAGCTGTTGCGAAAAGTTTTTCTGCTCTGATCCCAGGAGCATCGATTCTTACTTTTTGGTTGGTCATTTATGCAGTATTCCAAATGACTGATTGGGGTTCAGGAAACATTCACCAATTATTGATGGAAATCTTTGGTGGACCTCTAGGGTTACTTGGCGGAACATTAGGTGGTACGTTAGTGTCGATTTTCTTAGTTTCACTGTTCTGGTTCATGGGTATCCATGGTGCCAATGTCGTGAATTCTGTGATCATGCCGATCTGGTTGATGAATACAGATGCGAACCGTATAGCTGTAGAAGCTGGTGAGAAATTACCACATATCATTACACAACCTTTCATGGAAAACTTTGTGTATATGGGTGGTGGTGGAGCTACACTAGGTTTAGTGATTGCGGCAGCAATCGTTGGTTTGAGAAAAAATTCGTCGAAAATGACAAAAACGATGGTTCCATTAACATTGACACCAGGTATTTTCAATATCAATGAACCGGCAATGTTTGGGATGCCGATCGTGTTGAATGTTACGTTGTTGATTCCATTTATTTTGGCACCGATGGTCAATGCTGTGGTGACGTATTTTGCGATGTCCCTTGGTTTTGTTCACGGTACGGTAGGAATTGCTGTTCCTTGGACCATGCCTCCTGTTATCTCAGGTTTTCTAGCTACAGGGGGGCATATCTCAGGTTCAATTATCCAAATCATTTGCTTGATTTTGAATATTTTGATTTATTTACCATTCTTTGGAGTGATGGAAAAACAAAACCGCATGAATGAAATGCAAGAAATTTAAGGAGGAAATAACATGGTGAAACGATTTATTAGCGCGCAAACATCAGAGATCATGAAGATGTCAGGGACAGAATTGAAACAATCGATCAAAGCAAGTGAAGGACGTGTGATTTGTTCAGAAAATGTGGTCATCAGGGACAGTAATATTGAAGATGTCACCAACTCTGAAATTGCTCGTGCGTATGGCGCTGATTTGATTTTATTGAATGCTTTTGATGCATTAAAACCAGTTGTTTCAGGTTTGAAAGGTAAGGAAGAAGAGCCAATCATTCAAACGTTACGAAAAGTAGTCGGCAGACCGATTGGTGCGAATCTTGAACCGGTTGATTTAGAGGCGAAGATGGCAGAAGATCGCCTGGATATCCCAGCGGGGCGTCAAGCGACTCGTGAAACAATGGAAGCAGCCAAAAAACAGGGATTAGATTTTATCTGTTTGACAGGAAATCCAGGAAGTGGTGTGACGAATGATGCCATTACAAAAGCAATCTCAATGGCAAAAGAACATTTTGTTGGCATGATCATCGCTGGGAAAATGCACGGGGCCGGAGTCGATGAACCAGTAGCAGATCTGGAAGCAATCAAATCCTTCATCGAAGCAGGTGCCGATGTGATCTTAGTCCCTGCGGTAGGAACGGTTCCAGGTTTTGATGATGTTGAATTAAAAGCGGCGGTCAAAATGATCCATGCAGCAGGCGCGCTAGTGATGTCAGCAATTGGTACGAGCCAAGAGTCATCTGATTCTGACACGATCAAACAAATTGCGATCCAAAATAAAATTTGTGGTGTAGATATCCAACATATCGGCGATGCTGGTTATTCGGGAATCGCTCCAGTAGAAAATATCATGGCGATGAGCCGTGCAATCCGTGGAAATCGTCATACGATTGCGATGATGTCACGCTCAATCGTGCGTTAGGAAGTAAAAGAAGTTTGATGCTAAAGGATTAAAGTTTATGAGTAAGTAAATACGCCTAGCAAAGTAGTCATTAGTGATTGCTTTGCTAGGCGTTCGTTTATTTAGCTGAGCTGCTTATTTATCAAGTAACCAGTCCACGATGTATTGAATCGGAATACCATCTACTTGTTTGATCTCATAATATTTACCGGTAATCACTATTTTTTTATGATTATCTTTGATGTGAAGTAAATTGTCAGTTTCACGATTATTGTTGGGAAGCTCATAAGTTACTTGGATATAGAGTGTTTCATCTAGTTTTTTTGCAACAAAATCGATTTCCTGATTGTCAAGACGGCCAACATCTACTAGATAACCTCGTCTTAGTAACTCGACGTAAACGATATTTTCTAGACGATTACTATAATTACCGTCTTTTCTTCCTACCGCGTTTCTGCGAAGTCCAGAATCAATAATGAAATATTTTCCATTCGTTCTTAAATATTCTCGGCCTCTAATATCATACTGTTGTGCACGATAAAAGAGATAACCATGTTCCAATAGGTCTAAGTAGCGATTGATGGTATGCGTGCTCGTTGTGATTCCTTCACTCTTTAATGTGTTCGCAATTCTTGACGCATTGACGAGTTGGCCAACATTATCTGATAAAAAACGAATCAGCGCTTTTAACACTGTTGCATCTTTTAAACCGGCACGCAGGGCAACATCGTTCAGGACGATCGTATCAAAGATCCCTGATAAAATCGTATCTTTGATTCTCTCATCAGCTAATACTACACTGGGAAAACCACCATATTGTTCATATTCCTGATATGCTTGATCAACAAACCGAGAGTCTTTTGCAATGTCCTTAACAGCTAAAAATTCATCAAACGACAAGGGATAGATAGGAATCTCAATGTATCGGCCACTAAGTAAAGTGGCAAGTTCTCCAGATAACATATTCGCATTTGAACCAGTGATGACTAGCTCGCAATTAAAGCTAGTTTTTATGCCATTGACGACACGCTGCCATCCATCGACAAGCTGGATCTCATCAAATAAAAAATATACTTTTTCTTCATCTTGAGGAATCAATGGTGCTAACACGTCCCTAAACTTCTCTGCATCTGTGACTACTTGATAATTGAATGATTCAAAATTGATATAAATAATATGATTTGGTTCCACACCCTGTTCCAATAAATAGCGTTGGTAGAGCATAAGTAACACAGATTTACCAGACCGTCTAACGCCAGTAATGATTTTGATGAAATCAGTGTTCTGTAAATCGATCAATTGATTTAAATAATCAGGTCGTTGAAACAAAGTTATCCCTCCTCCAATATCCTATTGTTGGTGTAAGTATACCATATTTGAAGTTAACTTCAAAAAAAACATTATTTTCATTAAATTTGAAGTTAACTTCAAAAAAATGTTTTTTTACCGTAAATTAGAAGTTAACTTCAAATTTATGTACATGATATAATAGATTTTTCATTGTTTTTCGTTATTATAGAGCAAGATTTATTTTGACAAACCTGAGAGAAGCGATTACACTAGTGAAAAGAAGCACACAAAGATGTGTGCGATTGAATATGGCAATGCCGCCTAAAAAAGTAGAGATTATTCTGCTTTTTTAGGCTTTTTTTATGGAGGAGAGGTAAATGAGGAGAATCATTTTAATGGGTGCGATTGGCTGTGGAAAGACCACTCTTTGTCAAGCCTTGCGAGGAGAAGCAATCGTTTATGATAAGACCCAAGCGGTAGAATTTCATCCTGAGATGATCGATACACCAGGGGAATTTATTCTACATCGCCAATACTACGCTGCTTTGACTGTGACAGCGGCAGAAGCAGATGTCATTGGTTTGATGCAAAGTGCGTTAGACCAAGAACAGATTTTTTCACCAGGCTTTGGCCACATCTTTCCAAAAGAAGTCATCGGGATCATGACCAAAGTTGATCTAGTGAAAGACGAGAAAGAGTTGGCGCGTGTACGTGAACAATTGCTTGCAGCTGGAGCAACGAAACTGTTTGAAGTCTCATCAGTCGAAAAAACGGGACTAGCAGAATTGATTGAGTACTTAGGAGGAGAATCATGAAAATCTACACAAAAACAGGCGACAAGGGAATGACGAAACTAGTTGGTGGTCATAGTGTATCGAAAGATTCAGATCGTGTGGAAAGTTATGGGACGATCGATGAATTGAACTCATGGTTGGGCTATACGATCAGTCAATTGTCAAAAGAACAAGACGTTTTTAAGGAGGAATTGGAAGAACTACAACAACTTTTATTTGATGTAGGGACTGATCTATCAACGGTCTTGGAAGATGGAAGACCGCTTAAAGTCCAACAAGAAAGCGTAACTTGGTTGGAAGAACGGATTGATTTTTACACACAGCAATCGCCGGATATCGAACGATTTATTTTACCAGGGGGCTGTCAAGGAGCGAGCATGGTCCATGTGGCACGAACGATTGCTCGTCGCGGGGAACGTCATATCGTCCGTTTAAGTGCGACTGCGGCGATCAATCCTGAAGTGATCGTGTTTGTGAATCGCTTGTCTGACTATTTTTATGCGTTGGCGCGTTATATGAATGTGCAAATGGGGCAAGAGGATGTTTTTTATACAAGAGGAGAGAAGGTCTTCCATAAGATAAAAGAAGAAGGTTTATAAAAAAGTGTTTGATTTTTCACAAACAGTATGGTAAAGTGCTGTTAGATTAATCAAATGTTTATGAAAGATACGAATGGAAGCCAGTGAGATGCTGGCACGGTCCCGCCACTGTGATAAAGCGTTCAAGCTTTTAAGTCAGGTCTTTTCTTATTTTTCATTATTGGGCAAACTGTTTCGAGGCAAAACAGGGTGTTGCTAAAAAAATGACGTTTTTTGAAAGTCAGCCCAAGAATATTTGATTCAATCCCACACATAGCACGATGATGTGTATGGGAATATTGGGCTGGTCTTTCAATGGGGAAAGAGATTTCAAGTACAATGGCGTACTGCTGATTCCCAGCGCTTGTGTTGATTAATAATTACAGAATAGACACCATACACTGTTGTATGGATTGTAAAAGAAGCAAAGGGGCTTCAGACAAATGGATCTTTTGATTTCCATTGGTTTGAAGTCTCTTTTATTTTGTTTTCAAGGAGGAATGTTCATGGAAAGTATACAATTCTCGACACAGATCATTGTGGGGGAAGATGCGTTACAAAGTCTTGAGAATGTTAAAGATAAGCGTGTTTTCATCGTTACTGATCCCTTTATGGTAGAAAATGGCATGGTAGAAAAAGTCACGACTTATTTAAATCAGTATCACGTATTTAGTGATATTGTTCCTGATCCACCACTTGATAAAATCGTTTCAGGCATCAAAGAAATGGAAAGTTTTCAAAGTGAAATCATCGTGGCAATAGGTGGCGGTTCAGCTATCGATGCAGCGAAAGCAATGAAATATTTTGGGCAAAAGACAATGGGTCTCTTGACTGCACAATTTATTGCAATCCCAACAACCAGTGGGACAGGGTCTGAGGTGACAAACTTCTCAGTGATCACGATCAGTGAATTGGGGTTGAAAATCCCTTTAGTAACAGAAGAGATCCAACCGGATATTGCGATATTAGATACCGGATTAGTCATGAGTGTTCCACCTAAAATCACTGCTGATACAGGAATGGATGTGCTGACCCACGTCATTGAATCCTATGTTTCCACAGAAGCGAATGGAGTAGCAGATGCCTTATGTGAGAAAGTGGTTGCGTTAGTTTTTGAATATTTAGAACGAGCCTACAAAAATGGCCAAGATAAAGAAGCGAGAGAGCAAATGCACGTAGCTTCTTGTATGGCAGGGATGGCATTCAATTCGACTTCACTAGGACTAAATCATGGAATCGCTCATGCGGCTGGCGCTCGTTTACATGTCCCACATGGACGGATCAATGGGATCTTACTGCCAGAAGTGATTGCTTACAATAGTGGTTTAGGAAATGGCCAAGTGACCGAAATCAAAGTGGCTGAACGATATGCGGCATTAGCAAACTGCATAAGCAATACGCAAACAAAAAATCCTCGTTTAGGTGTGCAGAATTTGATTCGTATGATCAAACAGCTACGAGAAAAATTAGAGATGCCAGCGACGTTGAGTGAATACGGCTTGTCTTCAAAAGAAGTATTAGTACAAGAAGAAGCGATTGCCACCGCTGCCTTAGCAGATGGCTGTACGAGAACGAATCCTCGTCCTGCAGATGAAAAAGGCGTGAGAGCAATATTAAAAGCCATTTTATAAAGATTGACATCGTGAAAAGGTTAACATATAATGAATGAGCACAACGGAGTGCTTCAAAATTTAAGAGCAATGGGGCCCTTAATAACAAGCGTAAAGTGAACACTTTATGGCTTATTATTGAGGATTTTTTATTGCTTAAAATGAAGGAGCGAGTCTTGTTTGGAAGAAAAACAACGAATGATCCAAGAATACGTCCCAGGAAAACAAGTCACTTTAGCCCACATCATTGCGAGTCCCGACAAGGAAGTCTATACAAAATTAGGATTACCGACAGGCACAAGCAATGCGTTAGGGATTTTGACGATCACGCCAAGTGAAGCCGCAATCATCGCTGTGGATATTGCAACGAAAAGTGGCGACATTACCATTGGTTTTATCGATCGTTTCTCTGGTTCAGTAGTTATTTCTGGCGACGTGAGTTCTGTTGAAGCAGCATTACATGCTGTATTGGATGGACTCAAACAGATTTTGCAATTCTCTGTGACGTGTGAAATTACAAGAACTTAGTTCGGGGGAGAAAAAGCGTATTGAATATGAAGGGCAGAATTGTGATAGTAGACGATGAACCAATCACACGATTGGACACTCGAGATATTCTACTGGAAGCTGGTTATGAAGTTGTTGGGGAAGCCGCAGATGGATTTGAAGCAATCGAAGTTTGTAAAGAGACTAAGCCGGATCTCGTATTGATGGATATCCAAATGCCGATTTTAGATGGTCTAAAGTCCGGTAAAAAAATCATCCAAGATCAGTTAGCAGGGAGTATCGTGTTTCTTTCTGCTTACAGTGATCATGAGAATACGGAGAAAGCGAAGAAATTAGGAGCAATCGGTTACCTGGTAAAACCATTAGATGCAAAATCATTGATCCCAACCATTGAAATGGGGATCGCCAGAGGGAAAGAAACCCAAAACTTGCTGCAGCAGATCGACAAACTACAGTTGAAACTGGAAGAACGAAAAGTTGTGGAGAAGGCAAAAGGGATCTTAGCAAAAGAAAATAATATTTCTGAAGAAGAAGCTTACCAGATGTTACGTACATTAAGTATGAACAAACGCGCACGGATGAGTGACATCGCAGAATTGATTATTATGGATGATGAATAATGGAACGAATCAATACATTATGTCAGCGTTATACCAACCTAACCCAGTCAGATATCCAAGAGCTTTGTCGGACGAGTGCTTATTTAGCAGAGTCTAAGCATTATGAGATGGCAGATGTGTTCATCGATGTCTTTAATGAAATGACCAAAGAAGCATTAGTTGTCTATCATAAGAAGCCAAAACATATCCCCTCATTATATAAATATGAAGTTGTCGGAAAAGAAGCGTTACTAAAAAATGAACCTGGCGTCTTACGGACGATGGAAACAAGCTTGAATAGCATTGGGTTGTTAGCAGTCACGCAAGAAAATCGCTTGATCAAGCAAAACATTTTTCCGATTCGCAATGAACAAAGAACGATCGGTGTGATCATCGTAGAAGAGGGAGTCGAGCAACCGATTGGGGTAGTTGAACGACAAGAACTACAGTCAAACGAGCAAGGGACAATAGCGGTCGAATCCACATTCGATCCTTTGATCATGGACCAGCTAGCCGAAGCGGTCTTGATTTTTGATACGACCACAGGAAATCTGGTCTTAGCGAATCATCGGGCCAAAGAATTATACCGAAAACTAGGCTATCGCGAAATGATCAATGATTTACACTATGACAATCTCTCCCTTGATTATACAACGTTCGAATATGTTCTTTATCAGATGAACGATCAGACCGAAAATCGGTTGATCGAATTAGAGACCGCGTATTTAAATTATTACTTTAATATTCGAAAAGTTTGGATTGATGCAGGATCGAGAGTAGCAATGATTATTCAAGATAATACAGAAGTGAAAAAGAAAGAAGATGAAATCGTCTCAAAATCGGTGGCGATCCGCGAGATCCATCACCGTGTCAAAAATAATTTACAGTCCGTCGTTTCATTATTGAGGATCCAAGCACGCCGTACCACTAGCAAAGAGGCTAGTAAAGTACTAAAAGAAAGTGTGAACCGGATCATGGCAATCGCGATGACACATGAATTATTGTCGAAGCAAGTGGAAGATAATGTTTCCTTGCGTCAAATGCTTGAAGCAGTGATGTACAATTTCCGGCATATTTTCAATCCGGAGAAAGTCCGCTTGACTCTAACGGTTGATCCGACGATCACTGTTTCTAGCGACCAAATGGTTTCCATTTCCTTAGTCGTCAACGAGTTACTCCAAAATATCTTTGACCATGCCTTTGAGGCAGATCAACATGGCATAGTTGAAGTCAGAGGAGAAATCGAAAATAAAGTCATTACGATCACTGTTACAGATGACGGCAATGGCTATGATGTCAACCGAAACAAAGAGACCAGTTTAGGTTTGATGATCGTGAATAGCTATATCAAAGATAAGCTAAAAGGGAAAGTGAAAATTGAATCATCCAATAAAGGAACAAAAACTTGTTTCTATTTTGAACAGAACACCAAAGATGTTGTTCGGTGAAAAAGCAACGATGCTTAAAGATGCGTAGAAGAAATTCTAGGCTGTCTTTAAGCATTTTTTGTTTGTAGAAAGGAGAAAAAAGATGGCAAAAGAAAAAATTCTTACTGTAGGGATCGATTTAGGTACTTCAACGACCCAGCTTGTTTTGTCGGAGTTGACGATCGAAAATTTCGCCTCTGCGTTTTCCGTTCCGCGGATTACGATCTCAGATAAGGAAGTGATCTACCGTAGTGAAATCATCTTCACTCCTTTGATCAATCAGACAATGATTGATGATGAAGCAATCAAAGCGTTTGTTTCCCGACAATATCAACAAGCAGGAATCAAGAAGCAACAAATCCAAATGGGTGCGGTGATCATCACCGGTGAAACAGCTCGTAAAGCCAATGCGAGCAAAGTATTACAAGCGTTGAGTGGTTTTGCTGGGGATTTCGTGGTCGCGACAGCTGGCCCAGATCTTGAAAGTATCATTGCCGGAAAAGGGGCAGGCGCGCAAGAGTATTCGACAAAGCGTCATGCTTCGGTCGTCAACATCGATATCGGCGGTGGCACGAGTAACTTAGTCGTCTTCACTGATGGGGAAATCAATGATACCGCATGTTTTGATATCGGCGGTCGACTGATCAAGGTCGATCAAGCAGGGATTATTTCGTATATTTCACCAAAGATCACAGAAATGATCGAGCAGTTGAGATTGCCGTTAAAAGTTGGAACAAAAGCTTCTGTTCCCGCCATCCAACCAGTGATTGATGAGTTAGTAAAAGTTTTGGCGAATAGCGTGGGGATCGGAAAACGAAGTCCATTTTATGAGTTATTCATTACGAACCGAGGGTTACGGCTAGATGGCGAACTACCAATCGTCACTTTTTCTGGTGGTGTAGCGGATTGCTTGATCGAAGAAGTGACAGATATGTTCAAGTATGGGGATATCGGTCTGTTATTAGGTACGGCTTTACGAAAATCGCAAATTTTCGCGGAAAAAGAAGTCTTACAAAGTAACGAAACGATTCGGGCAACGGTGGTCGGGGCAGGTTCCCATACTGCTGATATTAGCGGCAGTACGATCGCTTATCATGAGCAGATCCTGCCAATCAAAAATATTCCGATCTTGAAAGTTTCCCAAGAAGATGAGTCCTTGCCTGCTGAAGCAATGAGTGAGCGCATCAATGAAAAGCTGGCTTGGCATCGGTTGGAAGAAACACCACAAATCGCTTTAGCGATGAAGGGGATCGTGAACCCGACGTTTGCGGATGTCCAACGATATGCGGAAGGTATCGTTCGAGGGTTATCTGCCTTGATCACTGAAAATATCCCACTCGTCATCATGGTGGACGAAGACATGGCAAAAGCATTAGGTCATGCCTTACATGCGTATTTACCGGGGGATTATCCGTTCATCTGCATTGATTCCGTCAAAGTAGAAAATGGGGATTACATCGATATTGGTCAACCTGTCGCCGAAGGTGCAGTGTTACCAGTAGTTGTCAAAACATTAGTATTTAATTAAGGGAGCGACAAGAAAAATGATTTTAAAAACAAAATTATTTGGCAAAACCTATCAGTTTTCTTCAGTCAAAGAAGTATTGGCTAAAGCAAATGAAGAAAAATCAGGAGATAAATTAGCGGGTGTGGCAGCAACTTCTGCGGAAGAACGAGTAGCAGCGAAAGTCGTGTTATCTCATCTGACTTTAAACGATTTATTCAACCATCCAGTGGTTGATTATGAGGAAGATGAAGTCACACGTATCATTATCGACCAAGTCAACATGCGTATTTTCGGCATGATCAAACATTGGACAGTTGCCGAATTAAGAGAATATATCCTTTCAGATAAAACAGGAGATTTTGAAATCAAATATATTTCTCGTGGATTGACTGCAGAAATGATTGCGGCAGTCTGCAAATTGATGTCGAATATGGACTTGATCGTGGGCGCAAAAAAAATCCACATTGAAAAAACAGCCAACACAACAATCGGTCGCGCAGGTACTTTCTCCAATCGTCTACAACCCAATCACCCAACAGATGACGTAGACGGGATCATGGCTTCTGTGATGGAAGGGTTATCATACGGGGCTGGCGATGCACTGATCGGATTGAATCCAGTGGATGATTCGACAGAAAGCGTGAAACGTTGTTTAGATAAATTTGAAGAATTTCGCAGCGAATGGGAGATCCCAACACAAACCTGTGTCTTGGCTCACGTGACGACCCAGATGGAAGCCATGCGTCAAGGCGCACCGACTGGTTTAGTTTTCCAATCCATTGCTGGATCAGAAAAAGGAAACACTGCGTTTGGTTTGAATGCGGACATGTTAGCTGAAGCGCAAGCATTAGCATTGAGCAGTGGTCAAGCAGCTGGACCGAACGTGATGTATTTTGAAACTGGTCAAGGTTCTGAGTTATCATCTGAAGCTCATTTTGGTGCAGACCAAGTAACGATGGAAGCACGTTGCTATGGCTTAGCGAAGAAATTTGATCCATTCCTTGTGAATACTGTTGTCGGTTTTATTGGACCAGAATACTTGTATGATTCAAAACAAGTCATTCGTGCAGGTTTAGAAGATCACTTCATGGGTAAACTAACAGGTTTATCAATGGGTTGTGACGTATGTTATACAAACCACATGAAAGCAGATCAAAACGATATGGAAAACTTAGCTGTGTTACTAACATCAGCTGGGTGTACGTATATCATGGGTATTCCTCATGGGGATGATGTGATGTTGAACTATCAAACGACAGGTTTCCATGAAACAGCGACCGTCCGTGATTTGTTCGGTTTACGTCCAATCAAAGAATTTGAAGGTTGGATGGAGAAAATGGGCTTGATGGAAAATGGAAAATTAACAAGCTTAGCCGGCGATGCTTCAATATTTATCAAATAAGTGGGGTGCAAGAAAAAATGAACGAACAACAATTGAAAGAAATGATCACTTCCATGCTAAGTGAGATGGTAGCCGGTGAAAAACCAACAGAACAATCAACAGAACTATCAAAAACACCAGCCACAACAACCAATACGATGACAACAACCATGCCAGTAGTAGAAGAAGGCATGATCGACGACATCACAGAGGTAGATCTACGTAAACAGCTTTTGGTCAAAGATGCAAAAGATGAAACAGGATACTTGCGCATGAAGGCATTTACACCTGCTCGTATTGGAGTGGGACGTACAGGCACTCGCTATATGACTGATTCTACCTTACGTTTCCGTGCGGACCATGCAGCAGCACAAGATGCCGTATTCTCTGATGTTGATCCGCAATTGGTTGAGGAAATGGGCTTCATCTCGACGCAAACGATTTGTAAAACAAAAGACGAATACTTGACTCGTCCAGATTTTGGTCGTCAATTTGATGAAGAAAATAGCACAAAAATCAAACAACAAACGACAGCAAAAGCCAAAGTGCAGATCGTTGTTGGGGATGGATTAAGTTCTGCGGCTATCGGAGCAAATATCAAAGAAGTACTACCAGCAATCAAACAAGGGTTGAAAATGTATGGCCTAGATTTTGATCAAGTCATATTCGTCAAATATTGTCGTGTACCATCAATGGATCAAATCGGCGAGATCACTGATGCAGAAGTAGTATGTCTATTAGTTGGTGAACGTCCTGGACTTGTAACAGCAGAATCGATGAGTGCGTATGTTGCTTACCGTCCGACTGTCGGAATGCCGGAAGCTCGTCGTACCGTGATCTCAAACATCCATAAGGGTGGGACACCAGCGGTTGAAGCCGGTGCATATATCGCTGAATTGATCAAAAAAATGCTAGATAAGAAAAAATCTGGGATTGAATTGAAAGAAGCCGAATAGGAGGAGAATCATCAATGAAAAATGACCGTTTAGGCGCAAACGTCTTGAGTGTTCAAGTCATTCCTAATGTAGATGCTGCGTTAGCAGAGCAATTGGGTTTGACACCAGGGATGCGCTCATTAGGTATCGTGACATCAGATTGTGATGATGTGACTTATGTGGCTTTAGATGAAGCAACAAAGGCGGCGGAAGTAGAAGTTGTTTATGCGAAAAGTATGTATGCAGGAGCGGCGAATGCCTCTACGAAACTAGCAGGTGAAGTGATCGGGATCATCGCTGGGCCAAGTCCGGCTGAGATCACCAGTGGACTATCTGTCGTGACACAAGTCATTGAACAAGAAGCAAGCTTTATCAGTGCAAATGACGATGACAGCATCGTGTACTTTGCCCATGTGGTTTCTCGTTCTGGAAGATACTTATCAAAAGAAGCGAACATTCGTGAAGGCGAAGCAATTGCTTACTTGATCGCGCCACCTTTAGAAGCGATGGTTGCACTAGATGCAGCATTGAAAGCGGCGGATGTTGAAATCTGCAGTTTCTTTGGACCACCATCTGAAACAAACTTTGGTGGGGCGCTTTTAACGGGTAGTCAATCAGCATGTAAAGCAGCTTGTACTGCTTTTGAACAAGTCGTTCAACGGATCGCAGAAAATCCGTTGAGTTACTAAGGGAGTGTCACGAATGAATGCGATTGGTATGATCGAAGTTCGCGGATTTTTAGGCGCTGTCAGTGTCAGCGATGCTGCGTTAAAATCCGCAGATGTGGCCTTGTTGAATGCGGAGATCATCAAAGGTGGACTAACTACTGTCCAACTAATTGGTGATGTTGCTGCTGTGAATGCAGCAGTCGATGCAGGGGTCGTCGTAGCGAAGGCGTTGAACTGTCTGATCTCACATCATGTGATTTCACGGGTGGATGAACAGACGCACATCCTTTTTCAACAACCGAAAACAGAAGAACGTGTCACTGAAGTAACACCTGATCGTTTAGAAGAACCAGCCGAGCCGACAAAAGTCGAAACGAAGGTTGAAGCCACGCAGATCAGTGAAACAAACGATCGTCGGGCAGAGCTACAAGCAAAACGTGTGGCTGAGTTACGAAAAGAAGCTTACAAATTGAATGTGAAACAATTAAAACCATCAGAAATCAAATCTGCAAGCAAACAAGCATTAGTAGAGGCGATCATGGCAGAAATTAAAGGAGTGACCCATCGTGGATAAAGATTTACGCTCGATTCAAGAAACCCGAGATTTGATCGCAGCTGCAAAGAAGGCACAACAAGTGTTAGAAACATTTTCGCAAACGCAGATTGATCAAATCGTCAAAGCCGTTTCAGACGCTACATTTTCACAACGTGAACGTCTAGCAAAAATGGCGAATGAAGAAACTGGCTTCGGTATCTATGAAGACAAAATCATCAAAAATGCTTTTGCTTCAAAAATCGTTTATGAAGAATTCAAACATACGAAAACAGTGGGCGTCATCAATGAAGACCCACAGAAAAAGGTAACGGAGATTGCCGTACCTGTTGGGGTAGTTGCTGGGTTGATCCCATCGACAAACCCAACTTCAACAGTGATCTACAAAGCCTTGATCGCATTGAAAGCTGCGAATAGTATCGTCTTCTCCCCACATCCAAACGCCTTACAATCGATCCAAGCGACCGTGGAGATCATTCGTTCAGCGATTGAATCTGCGGGGGGACCAAAAGAGAGTGTGTCAGTGATCACGACACCAACAATGCAAGCAACAAAAGAATTGATGACCCACAAAGATACGAACTTGATCTTAGCCACTGGTGGCAATGCGATGGTCAAAGCGGCGTATTCTTCAGGAACACCGGCGATCGGCGTAGGTCCAGGAAATGGTCCAGCATATATTGAACGTAGCGCATTGATCCCAATGGCGGTGAAACGGATCATGGATTCTAAAACATTTGATAACGGAACGATCTGTGCATCTGAACAGTCCATCATCGTAGAAAAAGTCAATCGTGAAGCAGTCAAAGCTGAATTGATCAAACAAGGTGCTTACTTCTTGAGTCCAGACGAAGCAGATAAATTATCTCGCTTTATCTTACGACCTAACGGCACGATGAACCCACAAATCGTGGGACGTTCGGTTCGTCATATCGCTTCATTAGTTGGCTTGAATATTCCATTTGATCGTCGTCTGATCGTGGCAGAAGAAAGCAACGTTGGGATCAAGTATCCATTCTCAAGAGAAAAATTAGCACCGATCATTGCTTTTTACACGGTAGAAAACTGGCAAGAAGCTTGTGATCTATCTGTTGAGATCTTAAAAGGTGAAGGTGCAGGACACACGATGTGTATCCATACTGAAAACAAAGAAGTCGTCCGTGAATTTGGCTTAAGAAAACCAGTTTCTCGTCTGTTGATCAACACCGCAGGATCATTAGGAGGAATCGGCGCTTCAACTGGTTTAGTACCAGCTTTGACACTAGGCTGTGGCGCGGTTGGTGGAAGTTCGACATCTGACAATATCGGAGTAGAAAATCTATTCAACGTTCGTCGTGTCGCTTACGGTGTCACTGATCTAGCAGACATCCGTCAAGAATTTGACGCTGGCGCTCAAATGCCAGTCCAAGAAACAAACAACCAAGAGGGCAAAAAAGAAGAGTTGATCGATACACTCGTTGCCCAAGTATTAGCACGATTACAATAATATGTAATATATATTAATTGAAAACACACACAATAGGAGGAAATTATAATGTCAAGTACAAACGCTTTAGGAATGATCGAAACTCGTGGATTAGTAGGTGCTGTTGAAGCAGCAGATGCAATGGTGAAAGCAGCAAACGTAACATTGATTGGCAAAGAACAAGTAGGTGGCGGCTTAGTAACAATCATGGTTCGTGGTGATGTTGGCGCTGTAAAAGCAGCGACAGATGCAGGTGCAGCAGCAGCTGAACGTGTTGGCGAATTATTATCTGTACACGTGATCCCACGTCCTCACACTGAAGTAGATGCGATTTTACCAAAAGTGGCTGAATAATCATCGTAAGAGACGTCTAAAATGAAACAAGAGCCAAATGAACCGAAAATACTCCTTATATTTTTGGCTCATTTGGCTTGTTTCCAAGACGAGATCAATGCTTGGAAATAATCCATTGGAGAAAGGAGAGCGTTAAATGGGTGTGATTACAGAAGACCAGTTACGGCACATGTTTCGGAAGAAAGAAATACAAACAGGAATCACTTTCATTGTGCCAAAGGATTGTCTTTTGACTCCCGCAGCCTCCAGCTATTTACGTGAGCATCATATTCCGCTTATGCGAGAAAAACTCGTTTCTTCTCCAATGGAGAAACCTAAGCAACCGATGTTTGAACAAGAATCGTTGATGCCTAGTGTGCGACGAAAAATTGGCTTAGAAATAAAAAAACTAAAAAATCTATTATTCTTTCATTTATTGGAAGAAAACGATATTTATGCCGAAGGTTGGTTGTATTTAGAATATCAGCAAAAGTGGTTAGCAAGCTTTAGTCGATTGGATGGGAAAAAGCGCTCAACTCATCCAAAATGACTTTCAGGAATGATGTATCGTTCCTCCTTGCAAAAAAGAACCTTACGCTATTCAATCAATGAGATCGAGTATCAAATAGAGAAAATCAGTCAATTGTTAGAAGAAGAACTTCCGACAGATTTAGCTATTTTTATGTTATGGGCAGAAGAATTGCAACGTATGATTCAACTGCCGAAAAATGAGTAGGAGATGAACCGATTGGATCATTTAAATGAAATTATCAATGAAGTGGTACAACGTATCCAGTCACAACAACATTCTTTCGAAGTAGAAGCTTCAGGAAGGCACGTGCATTTGAGTCGCAAAGATATCGACGCATTATTTGGTCCAGGATACCAATTGACCAAAGTCAAAGAATTGTCTCAACCCGGTCAGTATGTCTGTAAAGAGCGGATCACTGTCGCAGGTCCCAAAGGCTTATTCCAAAATGTGGTCATTTTAGGCCCAGAACGAGCGGAGTCACAAGTTGAAGTTTCGATGACGGATACACGTATTTTAGGCAGTCGCGTGCCTGTCAGAGAAAGTGGCAAAACCGAAGGAACACCAGGCGTTATCTTAATGAACGGTGAGTCAGCTGTTCAATTAGATAAAGGCTTGATCGTGGCAAAGCGCCATATCCATATGACACCAGAAGATGCAAACAAAAACCAAGTAGTGAATGGCCAAACGGTAAAAGTACGTGTGGAAGCAAGTCGTCCGCTGATCTTTGATGATGTGGTTGTCCGTGTCAGTCCAGATTTTGCGACGTATATGCACATTGATTACGATGAAGCAAATGCTTGCGGCTTGAACAAAGGAGATCGTGGTTACATTTGTAAATAGGGAGGGGATTTCGTGAAGGTAACGGAGATCGAAAAAGTCATTCAGCAAGTCACAGAAATGCTGATGAACCGATTGCCCACAGCTGACTATCAGTTAGCATGGATGGACGAAAAAGCAAGTTATCCTAAAACGTTATTCGCTGAACGATCGATGGTCGATTGGATAGAAACGCAAGATCCAACGAAAAGCGATGGCTTAGTCGTCCAACATGTCAGTTTTCCTCAATTGGCCGCGATTGCTCAGTTGCTACCGACTGATCGTAAAACGGCGAGTATCCTTTCTTTTTTGTTCGCAGGAAAGCCTGTCTTGGTTCTGCAAACAGAGACAGCGAACCATTCGAGCCAAATGAAATATCACCTCAAAAAGAAGGTCAGTGAGCTATCCGAGCAATGTCAACGTTATGGGATGTATTTTTTCGAGGAAGAAAATGCAAGCTATGACTCATTTTTAACGGCTTGCCGAAAAAAGGTGTTAGCAAAAGAGTTGCCAAAACGAAAGTATGTCACAGAGAAGCAATTGATCCAGCGACTACAACAAACGAATGGAATAGATCTAATGAATCAGGAACGGTTGACACCTTTAGCTGAGGAATATGCGCTAAGAAATCGTTTATTCAAATGAGGAGGGATCACAGATGTTATTAGGGAAAGTGACTGGAAGTCTATGGTCGACCAGAAAAGATGAAAAACTAAATGGTTGGAAATTACTGATGGTCGATGTATTAGATGAGAAAGAAACGAAAATCGGGTTTATTGTCGCAGCAGACAATGCCGGTGCCGGAGTTGGTGACAAGGTATTGATCAGCAAAGGACAAGCAGCCAGAATTTCAGCTGGTGATCCAGATACACCCATTGATGCAATGATTGTCGGTGTGATTGATTCAATTGAAGAATAAAGGAGATTTACGATGAGTATCAATGAAATCATTATGTATATCATGGTTCTTTTTATGGTTATCGGCGGGATCGATAAATGTATCGGGAACAAATTAGGTTTAGGGGAACAATTTGAAGAAGGTTTGATGGCGATGGGTTCATTAGCTTTGTCAATGGTCGGGATCATCACGTTAGCACCTGTTCTTGCAACAGTTCTTAGCCCAATCGTTGTACCTGTATATGAATTCTTAGGAGCAGATCCTTCGATGTTTGCGACGACTTTGTTAGCCAACGATATGGGTGGCTTCGCTTTAGCACAACAAATGGCGCATGACCCACAAGCTGGCTTGTTTGCCGGTGCGATCTTAGGCGCAATGATGGGACCAACTTTAGTGTTCACGATCCCTGTTGCTTTAGGAATCATTGAAAAAGAAGATCAACAATACTTAGCAACAGGTGTGCTGAGCGGAATCATTACGATTCCATTAGGTTTGTTAGCAGGTGGCTTAGTTGCGGGTATGCCAATGAGTATGATCTTACCAAACTTATTGCCGATCGTGATCGTTGCCGCTTTGATCATTGTAGGTCTATGGTTAGCGCCACAAGGAATGATCAAAGGATTCAATGTCTTTGGTAAAGGTGTAGTGATCGTTGCAATTGCTGGCTTGGTCATTGGTGCGATCCAACAATTAGTTGACATCACATTGATTCCAGGAATTGCTCCGGTGACAGAAGGTATCGAAGTAGTGGGTGATATTGCGTTGACATTGGCTGGCGCATTCTGTTTAGTGGCAGTCATCACACGAGTGTTTAACAAACCTTTGATGAAATTAGGAAAAGTTTTAGGTATGAATGAAATTGCAGCTGCCGGCATGGTGGCTACATTAGCAAACAATATCCCGATGTTCCAAATGTTAAAAGACATGGACCGTCGTGGGAAAATCATCAACGTGGCATTTGCAGTATCTGCCTCATTTATTTTAGGTGATCACTTAGGCTTTACTGCGGGCGTGGCAAAAGAAATGATTTTCCCAATGATGGTTGGAAAGATTGTTGGTGGGATCACTGCGATCTTTGTTGCAGTATTCATGGCGAATCGTTTATTAGGAAAAGAAAAAGAAGTAATCGTAAGTGAGCAAACAACAACGAAACAAGAGCAAACGATCGTAGAATAGGAGCGTGGCGAAAATGGCAGAATTAGATCGTCAAATGATCGAAAACTTAGTACGACAATTAGTGATGGAAAAATTGATGCCGGCAAAACAGGTCGATCCTAGTGGTGTTGCTTCCATGAGACTAGCAGAAATGACTGTTTCTGAGGAAGATCGCCTTGATACAGGAAACCCTGCTGACCGTGTATATACAAAAGATCTTTTTTCATTACAAGAAAGCCCACGTCTGGGTTGCGGCATTATGGAAATGACCGATACGACTTTTGATTGGACGTTAGAATATGATGAAATCGATTATGTGATTTCTGGTCAACTAGATATATTGATTGATGGACGGAAAGTCTCTGCGAAAGCTGGAGAACTGATCTTGATCCCGAAAAGCACGAGTATCCAGTTCTCAGTAACTGGGGAAGCACGCTTTATCTACGTGACTTATCCAGCCGATTGGCAATCACAATAAACAAAGTATTTCGGAAGTACCGGTTATTTGGTTTTATGGCTGGTCGGGCTTCATGATCTCAGGTAACAATGGATAGGTGCAAATAATCAATTTAAGTGAGTGTTTATTTTTTATTTCAAGTATCGTTACATGAGAGCAGGAAAGAAGGTCAAGAATGTACTAAAGCCGAATAACCGGTGCTTCTGAATGGTTTTGGTTTAATGAGTCAAGTGGCACGTTTGAAGTGGCAGTATTTTTTTCGAATGAATGATCTGAAAAGTGAAGTGGTAAATTCTGTTGATTCAGAGTTTATCGCTTTTTTGTTGCTTTTCCCCATAGCATCATTCCTTAGAATTTTCTTGTTTTATGTTATTGTAAGAGAAAGAACAAACTAGAAAGGAAGAAATCGGATGAAAAAAGCGTTGTTGATCGTTAACCCTAGTTCTGGAGGAGAAAAAGCAAAAGAATATGAAGAAATGGCAGAAAATAAATTGCGTCCCCTTTTTGATGAAGTCCAAGTTTTGCACACTGAAAAAAGTGGCGATGCGACGAATTTTGCTCGTGAAGGGGCGCTGGAAAAAATCGATAGTGTCTTTGCGATGGGCGGTGATGGTACGGTGAATGAAGCTATCAGCGGCTTGGCAGAACAAGCGCATCGTCCAAATTTTGGCTTCTTCCCTTTAGGAACGGTGAATGATCTAGCACGAGCATTGAATATGCCGATTGATCCAGAGGAAGCCATCCAACAATTCTCGATTGAACACACGAAACCGTTAGATATCGGGAAAATCAATGATCAATACTTTATGAACGTCGTTGCCATTGGAACGATTCCAGAAGCGATCAATGACGTTGATCCTGAAAAGAAAACCAAACTAGGAAAGATGGCTTATTTTATTTCTGGCTTCAAACAACTGACGAATACCCAATCCTATACGTTCCATGTGGAAGCTGATGGCGTAGAGGAAGAAATCGAAAGTAGTACACTGTTAATCGGTTTGACGAACTCGGTCGGTGGTTTTGAAACACTCTTGCCAGAAGCAGAAATCAATGATGGCAAGCTTCATTTTGTATATTTAAAAGACCGCTCATTTTTTGATACCTTAAAAGCAGTACCTGATTTGATCAAAGGAGTCGATGCGACGACGGAGAATCTTGCGTATCAGACAGCAGAGAAGTTAGTGATTTCTTTAGTAGACGAAGAAGAACTAGCAACAAATATCGATGGGGATGAAGGGACAAAACTTCCAGTAACGATCCAAGTATTACCATCACATTTATCCGTTTATTGTTAGAATCAAATTAAGCAAAATCAACTAGACCAACTACCTAAAACCATGAATATGAAAGATAAAAGATAGAAAAGGGCGACTCGGTGATGAAACAAATCAACCGAGTCATCCTTTATTTTTTGCGTTTTTTTGTAAATATTGGATGAATTTGTTAAGAGGATTTCTTGAAGGTTTTATTTATTTCAAAAAAAAACGCAGGTATACCAAGGTGTCGGATGATCAAAGAAAAGAGATCTTGTTTTACAAATGATTTACAATCTTCATCTACTCCTATCGTGAAGTCCATTAGAAATTTACATTGAGTCCATAAAATGAAAGATGTACCAAATAAAAAACAAGGGAGTTTACCACACATGTTTTGGAATAAAAGACGATTGAAAGTTATTAGTGCGATGTTTTTCATGACCGGTTTATTTTTATTAGCTGGGTGTAATTCCAATGCTCAAGCAGATGGCGAAAGCCAGAATTCTGCCGAACCAATCAAGATTGCTTTTTATCCCAATGAATCAGCAAGTGAATTTGAACAATCAAGAAATGAGATCCAAACGATCGTATCGGAAGCAACAGGTAGAGATGTCGAGATCGTCATTAGTACAGATTATAATATCGTGATCGAATCGATTGCGAACGGACAAGTAGATTTAGCGTATATGGGACCAGATGGCTATATTGAAGCCAATCGCAAAAATGAAAATGTTCAAGCGATTTTAACAAATTCGGGTGCAAGTGGCACTCTGGAAGATGCTGTTTATTACAGTTTTATTGTCGTCAATGAAGAAGATACAGCGGAGTATCAAGAGGGTGATGGCTATACGTTGGAACCGATTGAAGGCAAAACGTTTTCCTTTGTCTCTAATTCTTCCACTTCTGGGTTTAGAGTACCGAGTCAAGCAATCGTTGACCAATTTGGACTTGGTAGTTCGGATGAATTGATCATTGATGGTGACTTCTTCAATAAAGTACTTTTCGGAGGTTCTCACCAAGGTTCTGCGGTGAACTTACTTAAAGGCGATGCAGACGTAGCGGCATTTATGAACATGGCTCAATATTTTGATGTCGTGGAAGGTGAAGAAAATAAAGCGGGTGTCGTTTACCAAGTAAAAGCAGATGCAGAGGCACCATTTGATACAGTAAGAGGCGAAAAAGTACGTGTGATCCATTCGATCCCAGTGTTAAATGGACCATTTGTTGTCAACAGAGATAATCTGGATGAAGAAACAGTCGATAAAATCACTCAAGCCATGATGAGTGAAGAAGTGACGAATAATGAAGCGATCTTTTCACCAAAAGACTCAGAATCTGTGGGTCTATATCAGAAAGAAGCGGATGAACAATTCGTTGAAGTCACTGATAGTTTCTATGACCCACTTCGCTAAGAAGTAGAAAGGACGAGCCATGCTATTACAAGTAGACTCGATTTCAAAAACCTATAGTAACGGGAAACAAGCGTTAAAGGACATTTCCTTTCAACTAGAAAAAGGAGAATTTGTTTCGATCATCGGACCATCAGGTGCAGGAAAATCCACGATTTTGCGTTGTATCAATCAGTTGATTTCTGCGAATGAAGGGGTTGTTCTCTTTGAAGATGAGGACATGCAACGTCTAAAGAAGAAGCCTTTACGCTTAAAAAGAAGAAGAATCGGTATGATTTTCCAGCATTATAATCTAGTCAGTCGCCTCACAGCTGTTGAAAATGTCCTTCACGGTAGACTTGGATACAAGTCTGCTGTGAAAGGCTCGATTGGTGTCTACAATGAAGAGGAAAAACAGGAAGCCTTCGATTTGCTAGAAAAAGTCGGATTATCAGAGTTTGCTTACACACGTTGTGATGAATTGAGTGGTGGACAAAAGCAACGTGTTGGGATTGCCCGAGCATTGATGCAACGTCCTGCGTTGATCTTATGTGATGAGCCGATCGCCTCCTTAGACCCCAAATCTTCAAAAGTCGTTATGGATTATTTACGGCAAGTGACGAAAGAATTAGATATTGCTTGTCTAGTGAATCTTCACCAAGTAGAAGTTGCGATCGATTATTCCGATCGGATCATTGGCGTGAATAGTGGCAATGTCGTGTTCTCTGGAAACCCAGATGAACTGACAACAAATCAAATCAATCAGATTTATCAGTCTGATGAATTGTTAGTATAGGGAGGGCTTGGATGGATAAAACACTGAATCAAGATCTCTTTCGTAAAAAGAAGCAGTTTTTATTTGTGACACTCTTTAGCTTTGTTGTCGTGTACATTGCCTTTTCACAATTTGTTGGCTTTCAATTTGGTGCAGCTATTGCGGCGATTCCCCAAAGTTTTTTCTGGTTGTTCACCAATTTTATCCCAACGGAAAATTCGATCCAATCCTTGCCATTGATCTTATCTAAATTACTTGAGACGGTTTTGTTGTCGATCACAGCAACGATGACTGCCACAGTATTTTCATTGATTACGGCAATCATTGGTTCAGAGACAACTGGCCTGAATAAGGGAACAAAAACAGTGGCGCGGGTCTTTGCTAGTTTTTTTAGAAATATCCCGATTGTGGTTTGGGCAATGGTCCTACTGTTGAGTTTCAAACAAAATGAATTTACTGGTTATTTAGCCATCACCTTTACAACGTACGGTTACTTGACGCGCTCGTTTATGGAAACGATCGATGAAGTGGCAGGAAGTATCACAGAAGCGATGACGGCGACTGGTGCTTCTTACTTTGCGATCATTTTTCAAGGCGTCTTACCGATGGTCTTTGGTCAGCTGATCAGTTGGATATTGTTCATGATCGAAAACAACATCCGTGATGCAACATTAGTCGGCATATTGACCGGAACGGGGATTGGTTTTCTGTTTGACCTCTATTATAAGAAATTTCGCTACGATATGGCAGGAATGGTCATCTTGACGATCGTCATCATCGTGATCGCACTGGAACTTTCGTCCAATAAAATTAGGAGGATGATTCATTGATATGGCCCAACGACAAAGTGAACTTGAATTAGCGGTGACAGAAACCGTCTTAGCCCAACCGACAAAAATCAGACGAAATGCTAAAAAGAAAATCCGGATTCGCGTGTGGAAAACCTATCGGATCGTCCCTTGGGTCTTGTTTACGCTACTGACTAGTATATCGATCTACACCTTATTCACGATGAATTATGGAGAGGTCGTCTTGCTGGATGCGACGCGACAATTTTTTACAGACTTGCAACGGATTTTTCTCCAGCCAAGACTTTCTGGACGTTTTTCTTTTGAGACATTGCTCCAAGCTTTAGGTATGACGGTAGGTTTGGCGGTGATCACCACATTGCTTGGAGGTGTGACAGCCTTCTTGATGGCGTTATTTACAGCAAGAAATATCAGCCATTCAGGCCTATCAAACGCGATCCGAACAGTAATGTCATTCATCCGTGCGGTTCCAACGATCTTGTGGGTCATGATTTTCTCGATCTTGATTGGATTGGGTGCGAATGCGGCGATCATTGGCATGTCTTTTCACACGATTGCTTACCTCACAAAGGTCTTTTCTGAGAGTATTGAAGAAATCGATTCTGGTGTGATCGAAGCATTGCGTGCGTGTGGGGCAAGTTGGTGGCAGGTGGTGTTCCAAGCAATTTTACCTTCTTGTATGACCGCTTTGCTTTCTTGGTTGTTCATCCGTTTTGAGATCAACTTTACCAATGCGATTGCCGTAGGTGCCGCCGCAGGAGCGGGTGGTTTAGGGTTCCAACTTGCGATGACAAGTAGTTTTTATTTTGATTTTCATGAGATCGGCGTATTAGTGTATATGATTTTAGCAGTAGTTGCGATCTTAGAAGTCGTGGCGATCAGACTACGAAAAAAATATATCATTCACGCTTGATTGAGATGAAATTGACTGGAACAAAGAAGAGGAGAACGTCGAGTGAAAGCAGATTTGCATGTCCATAGTTACTTTTCAGATGGCAGCAGTTCACCAGAAGAACTACTCAAATTAGCATTGAAGCATCACATGAATATCCTGTCCGTCGTAGATCAAGATACCTCGGCGGGATTAGCTCATATAAGACAGGTCTTCGCTCCTTCCCCAATCAATTTTATTGAAGGCATCGAAGTGACCGCTTATGATTTCAAACGCCGGCAACAGGTACATATCTTAGGGTATAATCTACTGAATTATCAGTATATCGAACAGTTATGTGAACCGTTGCGTGCGGCGCGAACAAGAAATACCTTACGTCAGTTGAGACGTATCCAAACTGAAGGATTTCGTATCAAAGAAGAGCAGGTGAGACAGTTTGCGAAACAGGCGACCGCTCTTTACAAACAACACATCATGTCTGCGTTGATCAAAGCAGGATATGATACATCGATTGATGGACATCTTTACCGTAAATTATTCAAATATAATGATTTTGGTCAAGAAGAGACAGAAATGATCGATGTCTACGAAGTGATCCAAGCAATCAAGCTCGGTGGCGGGATGTCCGTCGTTGCCCACCCAGGAAAGCTCGACAGTTTCGAGTTGATCCCGGAGCTGGCTTCGTTTGGGATTGATGGTATCGAAAAATATCACCCAGAACATAGTTTGAAAGATCAACGAAAAGTACAGGAATTAGTTGATCGTTTCAATATCCACTGTTTTGGAGGATCTGATTTTAAAGGGAAGAACGGACCAGATTATTTTGGCGAGTGTGCCATGGCTGATGTTCGTGAATTTCCTGACGAGTTATTACTAGATGCGCAGATGAAAGCAAACTAAACATTATTTTCTTTTTTATCCTATATTTTATTTAGCCCCCCGGCTGAAAAGACGGTCTTTCCATTCGTGCGATCATCCTTGCACGTGTTGAAAGACCGTTTTTTGTGTAGGTAAAAAGTATCTAGTACGCCATTACTGTCTAAGATAGAATAAACGTCGTTCAAGAAGGGGCACTTCAATAATAAGAGGTTACTTCTGTTCCCGCCGTTTATTCGGTTATAGGTGGGGGAGGTGAACGAATGTCACACTCCCTGATCAGCGTGAACCGTTACTTAAAGACAGTGGTTTTTTATTTTCAAGTGTTGTCAATCTAACGCAGCAACAAATCGTTGAGTGATTTCTTGTGGGCGGGTAATGGCGCCGCCAACCACGATACCAGCTACACCTAACGCTTGGATTTCCTTCGCTTGTTGGGGTGTGTGGATCTTTCCTTCTGCAATCACACATACATCGGCTTCAAGAAGTCGTTTGATCAACTGCACATCAGGCCCTTCTGTTTCTTCACTTTCTTCGGTATAGCCGCTTAATGTCGTCCCAACAAAATCGATCCCGGCTTTATAAGCATTGATTCCTTCTTCAAAGGTCGCAATATCTGCCATAAATAATTGATGAGGATATTTTGTTTTGATTTGTTCAATGAATGCGTTGATCGATAAGCCGTCATGTCGCTTGCGCAACGTGCAATCAAGTGCGATCACTTCGACACCAGTGGCGACTAATTCATCCACTTCTTTCATCGTTGCAGTGATAAACGGTTTTTCAGGGGGATAATCCCGTTTGATGATACCAATCATCGGTAAATCAACTTTTTCTTTGATCTCTAAAATATCTCTGACTGAATTTGCCCGAATACCGACTGCGCCAGCTTTCTTTGCAGCTAGTGCAAAATAAGGCATCAAGCCACCATCTTCTGAATAAAAAACTTCGTCAGGTAATGCTTGGCAAGAAACGATCAATCCATGACTGATTTGTTCTAAAAATTCTTGTTTGTCCATTTGTCAAAAACTCCATTCTGAAAACAATAGTAAGCCATTTCTACCAAGAAATATAGCATCCGCTTTCATGAGTGTAAAGAGAAAGGGCTCTATTCACAGCACCTTCCATTGGAAAAATCATTCGTTTACAAAAGAAGGATCAAAATTTTTTCGCATATACTGAAAAAGTTCTTGATTTTTTCTTGGATTTTGGATATGATTTTAACAATTTAGGGTGATTTAAAGAAAAGGGGAAGAAAAATGACGAAGTATCAACGAAAGGTATTATTATCAACATCGGCGGGTATTGCTTTAGAAAATATGGATATTATGTTTTTAGCTTTTTCATTATCTTCAATGATCGCAACTTTTAATATTAGTGGAACGCAAGCAGGGTTGATTGCAACAATCACTAATTTAGGGATGCTCGTTGGAGGTATTTTTTTTGGATTGATGGCGGATAAATATGGGAGAGTCAAAGTATTTTCGCAAACAGTCATTTTGTTCTCAATTGCTTCTTTACTCATGTATTTTGCATCGAATATTTATCTTGTTTATCTGTTTCGTTTTATCGCAGGAATCGGCGCTGGAGGGGAATACGGCGCATGTATGTCTTTGATTTCTGAAAGCTTTTCAAAGAAACAAATCGGGCGTGCATCTTCTGTCGCTGCAATCGGCGCACAAGTTGGTGCAGCTTTGGCAGCCATCTTAGCAGCGGTGATCATTCCTTTGTTTGGCTGGAAAATGCTTTACGTCATCGGTGTCTTGCCGGTCTTGATGGTTTTATTTATTCGAAGAGGGCTAAAAGAACCAGAGGCATTTGAAGAAACAAAAGAAACTGGGAAAAAGACAAAGCTTAGTCATTTGTTCCAAACGAAACACATGGCATGGCAAACGACAGGTCTTAGTCTGATGGTTACTGTACAGATTGCCGGCTACTTCGGATTGATGAATTGGTTGCCTTCAATCATGCAGGCACAATTAGGTCTATCAGTATCGGGGTCCTCTTTATGGATGATCAGCACGATTTTAGGGATGTCATTAGGGATGATGACGTTTGGGATCATCATGGATAAAGTTGGTCCAACCCTCGCATTTGGCTTGTTTCTGATTTGCTCCTCTTTGTCTGTCTTTTTACTCGTACTTGCACACAGTCAATGGAGTTTAGTTGCGGCAGCAGTAGTCGTAGGTTACTTCATCAACGGAATGTATGGTGGTTATGGAGCGATCATCAGTAGTTTGTATCCAACAGAGATCCGTGCAACAGCGAATAATTTTATCATGAACCTAGGACGAGCAGTAGGCGGTTTTTCATCGATCGTGATCGGCTTTCTAATGGACTATTATAGTTTGACGGCTGTTATTCTATTTCTGAGTGGAATTTATTTAATCAGTTTCCTTGTCTTGTTGACTTTATCAGGAGTAAGAGATCTGAAAACAAGTTTACAACAATAGTAAATGGATCAAAGGAATATTCTAACATATGATTAAATTGAGGCTGTGATAGAAGCGTCTTGACCTGAACAGTAAGAAAAAATTGAAAAATAGTTATTCATATTTTACAATTGTCTAACTTATTGTTGAAGGTCAGCTTCTGGAACACCGTTTATTCGATTTTAAAGGGCATAAGATGACTAGTGTCTCAGGCCCATTACATAAAATACGTACCTATGATTTGTAATAGCAAGGCATTGAAGAAACTCAAGTTGTCTTTTATCCTTGATGAAAAAATAATACGCATATTTTCTCCACATAATAAAAAATATAAAACATTATTAAAATAAGTCTAAACTATTTTTACTTTAAACATGGTATGATTAATGTAACTTGATTTAAAATTAGGAGAAGATCAATGGAAAAAAGCATGGAAAAAATCAATCAATTTAGAGATGATCGCAATTGGCGACAATTTCATAATGAAAAAGATTTAGCAATTTCGATTTCTTTAGAAGCCTCAGAGTTATTAGAGTTATTCCAATGGAAGCAACCAGAAGAAGTCACCACCACTCAGCTTGAACGAATCAAAGAAGAACTAGCAGATGTGTTGATATACTCTTATATGATGGCCGACAATCTAAATTTAGATATCGATACGATCATTGAAGAAAAATTAGAAAAAAACAATCAGAAATACCCAGTAGAAAAAAGTAAAAACAGCAAAGAAAAATATACAGAATTATCATAGGAAGATAAGCGTGGAAGGTGGAAGATACATGAAAAAAAAAGGAAGAGTCAAAAAGTGGCTGGTCAATTTCCTATTGTTTCTACTATTATTAGTAGGATTAGCCTTGATCTTTAATGAACAGATCAAAGATTTTTTTGTTAAAAATACGGGAGATGCGTACGCTATTTCTAATGTGACTCGTGATGATATTGTCAAAAATAATCAAAAAGAAGCAAACTTTGATTTTGATTCAGTTGAATCAATGAGTTCAGAAGCGGTGTTAAGAGCCCAATTAAATCGACCAGATCTACCAGTCATTGGAAGTATCGCCGTCCCATCCGTCTCGATCAACTTACCGATTTTTAGAGGGTTAGATAATGCAAACTTATTGTACGGTGCAGGGACATTAGACCCAGATCAAGAAATGGGAAAAGGAAACTATGCCTTAGCAAGTCATCGTGCCAACAATCCGGAATTACTTTTTACTCCGTTAGAAAACCTAAACTTAGGTGACAAAATCTATATCGTCGATTTGGAAAACGTCTACACGTACAAAGCGACATTCAAAGAAAAAGTCGACCCTTCAGCAACAGAATTATTGAACGTCGAAGAAGGAAAAGAATTGATCACCTTGATCACTTGTGGTGATATGGATGCCATTACACGCTTAGTCGTCCAAGGAGAACTCGAAAGCATCACACCAATGAAAGAAGCCACCCAAGAAATGAAAAACGCCTTTGACATGCCAACGAGAACGTTTTAGGTAAGGTTGTGAAAAAGCCGTTCAGCTCCAAGTAATAAGGGTCTCCCTGAGAAAATAGTTTTCTATATTTTCTCAGGGAGACCCTTATTATCGTAGGAGTTGGCTTTTGAACACCGTTTGTCAAGGTTGTGAAAGAAGCGATCAGCACTAAGGCATAAGACAGAAAAATTGAAAATGGCTTTTTCATTTTTGATTTTTTTGGCTTATGACCGAAGTGTTGCTTCTTGAACACCGTTTATCGAGGTTGTGAGAAAAACGTTCTGATCTGAGCAGTAAGATAGGAAATTGAAAAATAGCTTCTCATATTTTACAATTTTTTAGCTTAGTGTTGAAGATCAGTTTTTCGATCACCGTTTATCAAGGTTGTGAGAAAAACGTTTTGATCTGAGCAGTAAGATAGAAAAAAGCTTTTCATATTCTGATCATCAACATCACAATAGAGGAAAAAGGATAGAAATGGCTCGTTCATTTCTATCCTTTTTCGTTGCTCTCATCGCTTGTATATTGGATTCATTGTGTCAAGATGCTTAAAGTTATTCTCCTTTTAAAAAAAATAAAAACTATGAAAAGGGTTGCATAACGAATGTGATAGTGGTATAGTAAACGTAGTTAATCAATGGATTGTTACTGTTCGGCAGGCAAAACCAGAATTCAGCTAGTAATTACGGGCGGATTCTAGGTTTTTTTATTTTTTAGTTGGGAGGTCGATGTAGATGGTCATAGAAAAAGTCTTGAATAATAATGTTGTCATTTCAAAAAATGAATTAGGCGAAGAAATCATCTGCATGGGAAAAGGTCTTGCTTTTCAAAAAAAATCAGGCGATACGATCTCTGAAGAATCGATCCAAAAAGAATTTGTGCTAAAAGATTCTTTTACTACGCATCAGTTCCAACAATTGATGGCGGATGTCCCATTAGAAGAGGTCGATCTTGTGAAGCAGATCGTCGACCTTGCCGAAGAACAACTAAACATCCAATTATCGCCAAACATCTATTTGACACTGACCGATCATATCCATTACGCGATCAGTCGAGCAAAGGAAAACATCGAATTACCGAATCCTTTATTATTTGAAACAAAAAAGTTTTATCCTAAAGAATATCGAGCAGCCAAACAAGCCCTTCAACTTGTTGAAGAAAAGCTCGGTGTGACTTTACCAATGGATGAAGCAGGCTTCATAGCCTTTCATTTTGTCAATAGTGAACAGGGGAATGGCGACATGCAAGTAACGATGGCGGCAACGAAAATGGTGCGAGATATCCTAAGTATCATCAGTAAATTTTTCGGCATCGCCTTTGACGAAGATTCCTTGAATTATCAGCGGATCATTACACATTTACAATTTTTCACACAACGATACTTAAAAGATGAAACTTCGGATGAGAAAGATGAATTTCTTTATGCACTTGTCCAAGGAAAATATCCAAAAGCATTTCGCTGTGTGGAACGGATCAATGAATACCTGATACAAACACAGCAAAAAGAGATGGGACCAGGGGAACAAATCTACCTGACGATCCACATCCAACGTGTAGTAACTGAAAAACAAACCCAATCATAAGGATTGTTACTGGATCAAGCAGGCAAAACCTAGATTGAAAATATGGACACGTCTAATCACGTGACCGTTTTTTCAATCTAGGTTTTTTATTTTTATCAAAAAGAAAGAAGGAAAGAATATGGATAATCAAGCAGTAGGACGGAGAGTCTGGGAAGCCGTAGGTGGAGAAAAAAATGTTAATAGTTTAGTGCATTGTGCGACCAGACTGCGTTTCAAATTAAAAGATGAATCAATTGCAGATACGCAGAAATTAAAAAATGACCCCGATGTCATCCAAGTCGTTCAAAGTGGCGGACAATATCAAGTCGTGATCGGCAGCAATGTGTCTGATGTCTATCAAGCAATTGTGGATGAACAAGGCTTAGGCGAAGGGGCAAGTTCAGAAAGTGAGGATACTAGTAAAAATCCTTTGAATCGCTTGATCGATATTATTTCAAGTATTTTCACTCCATTCTTAGGTGCCATGGCAGCTGCTGGGATTTTGAAAGGTTTCTTATCACTGGCGACAGTTCTCGGTTGGCTGGCAGCAGAGAGTGGCACTTACCAAATTTTGTTTGCAGCAGCAGATGGGGTCTTTACTTTCCTACCAGTGATGTTGGCCTTTACAGCCGCAAAGAAATTCAAGACCAATCAATTTTTGTCCGTAGCAATCGCGATGGCATTAGTTTATCCAACGATCACGCAATTAGCAGGATCAGGTGTTGCAGTTGATTTCTTTGGTCTTCCAGTGATCTTATCTCAATCAGGCTATACTTCTTCTGTTATTCCAATCATCTTAGCGGTTTGGGTACAAAGTAAGTTTGAGCCACTTGTGAAGAAAGTTATTCCACAATTTTTACAAATGATTTTTGTACCAATGATCGTCTTGTTAGTCATGGTGCCTTTGACATTCTTAGTATTAGGACCAATTGGAACCGTTATCGGTAATGCCTTAGGTGGGTTGTTCAATTCGATTTATAGCTTCAGTCCATTAGTTGCTGGGGTTATCATGGGTAGCATGTGGCAAGTGTTGGTTATGTTCGGGATGCACTGGGGCTTTGTACCAATCATCTTCTTGAATATCGAACAATATGGCTTTGATGTTTTGATGCCAATGCTTTTACCAGCAATTTTGGCACAAGGTGGTGCAGCATTAGGTGTAGCTTTACGTACGAAAGATTCAAAATTACGCTCATTAGGGATCTCTTCAATGATTACTTCGTTCTTTGGAATCACTGAACCGACTGTTTACGGTGTGACGTTACCTTTGAAAAAACCATTTATCGTTGCCTGTATTTCCGGTGGAATTGGTGGAGGAATCATCGGGTTTGCTGGCGTAAAAGCATTCTCTAGTGGTTTGATCAGTTTACTGACCATCCCAACATTTATCAGTACCGATCCAGCGCTTGAATCGAGTGTAACCATGGCGATCATCGGTACAGCAGTTGCTTTTGTTCTTGGTTTTGTCGGTACTTACTTGATTGGTTTTGATGAAGAAGTACAAGATGAAAAATTAGAAGCAACAGAAACAACAACAGGGGATACGATCAGCACAGCACGTCAGAATTTGAAAAGTCCATTGACTGGAAAAGTCTTACCACTGACAGAAGTACCAGATAAAGTCTTCTCTTCTGGGGCAATGGGAAAAGGGATTGCAATCGATCCTGAGAAGGGCGAATTAGTTGCACCGGCAGATGGCGAAATCACGACGATTTTTCCAACAGGTCATGCAGTTGGTTTGACAACCACAGATGGTGTAGAGATTTTGATGCATATCGGAATGGATACTGTCGAATTAAACGGTGAAGGATTCTCAACATTTGTGAAACAAGGAGATAAAGTAAAAGCAGGGGACTTGCTTGTCCGCTTTGATATTGAGAAAATAAAAGCAGCAGGTTATAGCGTGATCACCCCCGTAGTCGTAACGAATACCGATCACTTTGCAGATGTGTTAGAACTTAATCAACAAGAAATTATTGCTAATGAAGATTTTCTGGCAATTGTAAAATAAAAGGAGGAAAACAATCATGACAGCACGATTCAAAAAAGACTTTTTATGGGGTGGCGCAACAGCCGCAAATCAATTAGAAGGTGCTTTCGACCGCGATGGAAAAGGCTTATCTGTCGCCGATGCAATGCCTGGTGGCAAACAACGTTTTGCAATCATCGGAAGCGAAGAATTTGATTGGACGATCGATGAGGAGAAATACCTTTATCCGAATCATCGTGGAATCGAACATTACGATCACTTCAAAGAAGATATTGCATTATTTGCAGAAATGGGCTTTAAAAGTTATCGTTTCTCCATTGCTTGGACACGAATTTTCCCCCAAGGTGATGAGCAAACACCGAATGAAGCGGGCTTAGCTTTTTATGATGAATTGATCGATACGTGCTTGAGTTATGATATCGAGCCAGTCATTACGATTTCTCATTATGAAATGCCATTACATTTAGCAAAAGAATACGGTGGGTGGAAAAATCGTCAGTTGATTGAGTTTTATGAACGTTTTGCTCGCACCGTGTTAGAACGTTACAGCAGCAAAGTGAAATATTGGATGACGTTCAATGAAATCAATTCAGCTTTCCATTTCCCAGCATTGAGTCAAGGATTGGTCAAAAGCAATGGCGCAAGTGACTACCAAAATATTTTCCAAGCATGGCATAATCAGTTTGTCGCTAGCAGTAAAGCGGTGAAGATCGCACATGAGTTGCGTTCGGATATCCAAGTAGGCTGTATGATCATTTATGCAACGACCTATAGTATTGATGCAAACCCGATCAATCAAGTGGCTACATTGATCCAAAATCAAGAGTTCAACTTCTTCTGTACAGATGTGCAAGTTCGCGGCGAATATCCAGCCTATACAGCACGTACGTATAAGAAATATGGTGTGGACGCGGAAAAACTAGAACAAACAGAAGAAGATTTCCAATTATTAAAAGAGTATCCAGTGGATTATATCGGGTTTAGTTACTATATGTCATCAGCTATCGATGAAACCAATCCAGATGCCGATACATCGAATGGAAACCTACTAGGCGGCGTGAAGAATCCATTCCTTGAAGCAAGTGAGTGGGGCTGGCAAATCGACCCTGAAGGATTGCGCGTGGCGTTGAACGAATTATATAACCGCTATGAAAAACCACTGTTTATTGTTGAAAATGGCTTGGGTGCGATCGATAAAGTGGAAGAAGATGGCTCAATTAATGATGATTATCGGATCGATTACTTGCGTCGTCATATCGAAGCAATGGCTGAGGCAGTTGCTGATGGGGTCGATTTGATGGGCTACACACCATGGGGCTGTATCGATTTAGTTAGTGCATCTACAGGGGAAATGAGTAAACGCTATGGATTTATTTATGTCGACCTTGATGATGAAGGAAATGGGACGTTAGCACGTACCAAGAAAAAATCTTTTGACTGGTACAAGGCAGTCATTAAAACGAACGGCGAAGAATTAGGATAAATAACGACTGGGCCATTTTTATAGAAAGGCCTTTCACCACAAAAGTCCTTACAAATTTAATGATTGTTTGAAATTTCTGATAAAATTCTCCTTGTTTTTATAATCGGCAATTATGTTATTAAAACAAGGATATAACAAAGGTACGAAAAAAGTAGGGTAATAAGCTTAGATGTTTTGTTATGTCTAAGCTTATTATTTGTACATAGGTAGACCAATTATCAAGATTTCTATTCTTTTTTTTGTTTATTTATGTTATTCTTTTACTAACATAAAGGTGAAAGGTGAAGCTATGAAAAGAACGCGTGTATTATATTTAGAAGTAGCAGACAAGATCAAAGAGGATATTTTTTCAGGAAAGTATCCGGTGGGGAGTATGTTACCGACTGAAAATGAGTTAGAAGAATTGTTCCAAGTGAGTAAAATCACTGTGCGAAAAGCCATCGAGTTATTAGCTACAGATGAATATGTCGAAAAGAAAAGTGGTCGGGGAACGACAGTATTAAGCAATCGTCCTTACAATCGTTTATCTAAAGCCGAAAGTTTTACTCAGATCTTAAAAGATTCCCAATACGAGGTTCGCAAAGAAACGATTGGTTTAGAAAAAATCAGTATCAAAAAAGATCATCCATTATATTCGATGTTTGGTTCAGCTGCGGTATGCTTCAAGCGTTTGTACTATTTAAATGACCAACCATATATCTATTTTGTTCACTATTTACCAAAAGACATGAATAAAATGAAACAAAAAGAATTTGATAAAGAATCTTTGTACCGGTTGCTCACACAGAACAATCACATTATCGACTCTTTTTCAGATGACTTTTCTGCTACGTTTTTAACAGATGAAGAAAAAGCACTATTAAAGACGACTTCAGAAATCGGGATCAAGCGTGTACGTCGATCAACGACGGAAGATCGAGAAGTAGTCGAGTATTCAGAGGCAATTTATCATACGGATCTACATCCTTATCATATCAACTACGAAACATAGACAATCGCAATGAGGTCGGGGCAGAAGTGTGTAGTCTCGAGAAATAAGGCGTCATCCATGAAAATTGTTCTTCAAATTTTTGTGGATGGCGCCTTGTTTCTCGAAGAGGATACTTCTGTTCCCGCCGTTTATTCGGTTTCAGGAGGTGGGAGAGGCTGATTGTCTCAGTCTCTTTTTGTCAGAATAATCATATATTTTAATGAGAATGTTTACATTATATCATTAATATGTTATCTTTTATTTAAACATTATAATGTTTAAACAAGGGGGAGTAACAAATGGATAAATTTGTAGGGTTGATCGAACAAAAAATCATGCCTGTTGCGAATCGGATTGGTACACAGCGTCACATGACAGCGATTCGAAAAGGAATCATTGCGACAATGCCATTAACGATCGTTGGTTCATTTTTTACGATATTGTTGAACATCCCGATTGCGTCGGTCGCAGCAGTCATTGAACCATATCGGGCAATTTTAGATATCCCATTTCGATATACAGTGGGGATCTTAGCTTTATACGCCACATTTGGGATTGCCTCTTCATTAGCAAAGAGCTATCGTTTAGATTCATTAACTGCCGGTATTTTAGCCTTGATGTCCTTTCTGATCGTAGCTGCGCCACCAACTCAAGTGTTGGAAGATCTTGAAGGGATAACCGCTGGACGCTATATCAATATTGCGAATCTTGGTTCAGGTTCTTTATTTGGGGCAATCGTAACAGCGATTTTGACTGTAGAGATCTATCGTTTCTTTATTGAAAAGAAAATCACGATAAAAATGCCAGATGGTGTGCCGCCAGAAGTGACGAATTCTTTTGTCGCATTGATCCCAGGAGCAGTGATCTTGATTTTCTTTTGGGTCATCCGTCATTTGCTTGGCTTTGACTTGAATGGTTTCTTGAGTCAATTGTTGATGCCACTTAAAGGCGTGTTAGCAGGGAACAGTTTATTTGGTGGACTACTTACGGTTTTCTTGATTTGTTTCTTCTGGGTATTAGGGATTCATGGACCGGCTATCATGGGACCGGTAATTCGTCCGTTTTGGGATATCTCGATTGCTGAAAATATCGACGCATTCAATGCAGGAACCAATGCACATGATATGCCAAATATCTTTACAGAACAATTTTTACAATGGTTTGTCTGGATTGGTGGGGCAGGTACGACTCTTGCATTAGTCGTGCTATTCATGTTCTCCAAATCCAAGTATCTGAAAAGCTTAGGACGTCTGTCGATCCTTCCTGGTTTGTTCAATATCAATGAACCAATGATTTTTGGGGCACCGATCGTCATGAATCCAGTATTAGGCATCCCATTTATTGTCGCACCCTTAGTAACGACAACGATTTCTTATGTCCTTACGGTAAGTGGTTTAGTGCCAATGATGGTCGCACGGTTGCCTTTCGCGATACCAGCGCCATTTGCGGCTTGGATGAGTACCAATTGGAGTGTCGCTGCGGGTGTCTTAGTCGTGTTCAACTTCTTTATCACTTTAGCGATCTATTATCCATTCTTCAAAGTATTTGAGAAACAACAGCTGGCACAGGAGAAAGAAGAAGAACAAGCAGAGCAAGCCTCTGTCCAGATCACAGATGGTATCACGAACGAGTAAATAGAAAAGAAAGCAGGAGTTAATATGAAACGTTCACTAGGAATCTCTCTTTATCCTGATCACAGCAATCCGCAAGAAGATCGTGCCTATCTCGAAATGGCACATAAATATGGATTTACTCGAATTTTTATGAGTATGCTAGAAGTGACGGAGGGAACAGAACAAGTCAAACAGAAATTTCAACAATTGATCGAATACGCTGCATCACTTGGGTTTGAAACGATTTTAGATGTCGCACCATCGATTTTCGAACAGTTGAATATTTCATATGATGACATGAGTTTCTTTCATGAATTGGGTGCAGATGGGATTCGTTTAGATTTAGGCTTTGATGGCCGAAAAGAAGCGCTACTGACTTACAATCCTTACCAGTTAGCAATTGAATTGAATATGAGCAATGATGTGGCTTATTTAGAAAATATTTTGAGCCATCAAGCGAATACCCCTTTTTTATACGGGTGTCATAATTTTTATCCTCAAGCAGGAACTGGACTTCCTTATGAATTTTTTGAAACATGCAGTCGCCGATTTAAACGCCAAGGCATCCGTACTGCCGCTTTTATTACTTCTCAAACGGGCACAATCGGTCCTTGGGATGTGAACGATGGCTTACCAACATTGGAAATGCATCGCCAGTTAGGTGTTGTTCCAGCGGCTAAACATTTATTTGCGACTAATCTTATCGATGATGTCATTATCGGCAATGCGTATGCTTCAGAAGAAGAGTTGCAAGCGTTAGGTGCAGTTGATCGGTATCAGACTGTTTTTGCTATTGAGTTTCTTCCTCAGACCCATGAAGTCGAGCGAGGAATCGTTTTGAACGAGCAACACGTTCGCAGAGGAGATATCACGTCGCAAGTGATCCGTTCAACAGAAGTGAGAAAAACGTATCAAGCTGATGCTAATCCTCCTCATGACAATGAAGAAATGTTTCAAGTGGGAGATGTCGTTGTTGGAAATGATCGCTTTGGGAAATATAAGAATGAATTGCAGATCGTATTAACGCCACATCAAGATCCAAGAAAAAATAAAGTGGGTGCCATTGTGGCGGATGAACAACTGTTACTATCCTTCGTCCACCCTTGGTCAAAATTCAAATTTAAAGAAAAGTAGGCGTTTGTCATGTTTGATTTAATTATAAGAAACGGCAAGGAGTTAGGCAAAGAACCTGTTGATATCGGTGTGAAGAACGGCAAGATCGCCTTGATCAGTAAGTACATCGAAGAATCCGGGAAACAAGAACTGGTACTTACAGATGAACAGTATCTCTCTGCAGGGTGGATCGATGATCATGTCCATTGTTTTGAAGAAATGACATTATATTACGACTATCCCGATGAAATCGGTGTGGATAAAGGGGTATCCACGGTCATTGATGCTGGAACGACAGGTGCGGAAAATATCCACACATTTTATGAACATGCAAAGCAAGCAAAGACAAATGTTTTTGCTTTACTGAATATTTCAAAATGGGGAATTGTGGAACAAGATGAGTTGGCAGATTTATCAAAAATCCAAACAGATCTGGTTCATCAAAAACTAACAGAATTGCCTGATTTTATTGTAGGACTAAAAGCTCGGATGAGTAAAACAGTCGTGGGGGGAAATGGGATCACGCCTTTAAAGTTAGCAAAAGAAATCCAAAAGCAAAATGCTGGATTACCATTAATGGTCCATATCGGTTCTGCGCCTCCACGTTTAGATGAAATTTTAGCGCATATGGGAAAGAATGATGTGATGACCCATTGCTTCAATGGAAAGCCTAATGGCATCATTGATCCAGCGACCAATGAAATCAAATCCTTCGTCAAAAAAGCCATTGCTGATGGTGTGGTGTTCGACATTGGACATGGGACTGATAGTTTCAATTTTGATGTGGCAGAAACTGCGCGCCATGCGGGAATCAAAGCCGATTCGATCAGTACAGATATCTATATCAGAAATCGTAAAAATGGTCCGGTATATGATTTAGCAACGACGATGGAGAAACTCTACGTTGTCGGTTATTCTTGGCAAGAAATCCTTGAAAAAGTGACTAGCGAACCAGCTAGACAGTTCAACCTAGGGACAAAAGGCAACATCAAAGAAGGCTTTGATGCAGACTTTACGATTTATAATTTTCTCGATCAAGAAAAGCAATTGACGGATTCGAATGGCAATACACGAACGACCACACAGCAAATTATCCCTGTAAGCGTTATTATTGGAGGTGTCAGTTATGACTGTGAATCATGAGAAATTCGGCTTGAATGAAGTGATCAATGCTTCTGGTCGAATGACGATCTTAGGCGTGTCCACTTTGAGCGAATCGGTGTTAGAAGCCCAGCGTTTTGGGGGCGAACATTTTTTTGAAATGGCTGAATTGATGAAGAAAACCGGTGCATACTTGGCAAAACAATTAGCAGTAGACGATGTTCAAATCGTTTCTTCCGCATCTGCTGGAATTGCGCAATCCGTTGCTGCGTTGATCGGTCAAGGATCGATGTATCATGTACATCACCCTTATGACGAAACGATCAAACGCAGAGAAATCATTTTACCAAAAGGTCACAATGTCGATTACGGTGTGCCAGTGGAATTAATGATCCAACAAGGAGGTGGGCATGTCATTGAGGCAGGGTATGCCAACCAATGTACACCTGACCACATCGAGGCGATGATCACCGAGCAAACAGCAGGTATTTTGTACATCAAAAGTCATCATACCGTCCAGAAAAGTATGTTGGATGTGGCAGAAGCGGTAAAAGTGGCTAATCACTACGAACTGCCTTTGATCGTTGATGCAGCAGCCGAAGAAGACTTACTTAAATATACCGCATTAGGCGCTGATCTAGTGATCTATTCAGGTGCCAAAGCGATTGAAGGTCCAAGTGCAGGGATGGTGATTGGTAAAGATCCGTTCGTTTCTTGGGTTCGTATGCAATCACAAGGCATTGGTCGATCGATGAAGATCGGCAAAGAAAATGTTTTAGGCTTTGTCCAAGCAGTCGACGATTATTTGATACACGGTAGTGAATCAGGTGAATCGATGAAAAAAAGAGTTCAGCCATTTGTCGAAGCACTTGAAAAGTTGCCAGGTATCAAGGCTAAAGTCGTCCAAGATCCAGCTGGGCGAGAAATCTATCGTGCCAGCATCCAAGTCGTTACAGGCTCTGCCAGAACGATCATCGAGCAGCTAAAAGCAAAAGCCCCAGTCATTTATACCAGAGAGTACCAAGCGAACAACGGGATCATTGAGTTCGATATTCGCTCAGTGACGCAAAAAGAGATGGAACAGATCATCCAACGTTTAAATGAAATCTTACAATCAAAGGAGTAATCATGATGTCATTGAACCCAAATTATCTTGAAGATAGAATCTGTTTGAATGTGCTAGCCAATTCTGTCGAAAATGCAAAAGAATGTTATGAAGCAGCCGAAGGGCATCTCTTACTAGGTGTTTTATCTAAAAATTATCCGAGTGATGATGCAGCTATCACAGACATGAAAAAATACCAAGAAGCAACGAATAATGCGTTATCGATCGGCTTAGGTGCCGGCGATCCAAAGCAAAGCCAGATGGTGACTCGCTTGGCGAAAGTATTACAACCGCAACATGTCAACCAAGTTTTCACAGGTGTTGGCGCTTCTCGTGCGGTCTTAGGACAGTCAGACACGATCGTCAATGGTTTAGTTTCTCCGACTGGAAAAGAAGGATACGTCAATCTTGCAACTGGTCCTTTAAGTAGCCAAGGCCCTGCTGCGATGGTGCCGATCGAAACAGCTATTCGTTTGTTACAGGACATGGGTGGAAGCTCGATCAAATATTTTCCAATGAAGGGATTGGCGCATAAGAAAGAATATGAAGCTGTTGCAGCAGCTTGTGCAGCGTTTGATTTTTATTTAGAGCCAACGGGTGGAATCGATTTAACGAATTTTGAAGAAATCGTTCAGATCGCATTAGATGCAGGAGTCAAAAAAATCATCCCCCACGTCTATAGTTCGATCATTGATCCAGAGACAGGTGACACTCGACCACAGGAAGTCCGTCAGTTGTTGGCTATGATGAAAAAATTAGTGAAAACAGGTGAGTGACCATGAAAATCGGTGCATTTGGTGAAGTGATGTTGAGGCTGACACCCCCTGAATATCTGATGTTGGAACAAACGCACACTTTGCGTATGGCTTATACTGGAACAGGTGTGAATCTAGTTGGTAATCTAGCACATTTTGGAGTGGAAAGTTACTTGTTGACGGCACTACCAGCCAATCGTTTGGGAGATGCAGCGTTAGCTAATTTGAAGAGTTTAGGCATCAATACCTCCTATGTCATTCAAAAAGAACAACATATCGGTACTTATTTTGCTGAGATGGGCTATGGGATCAGACCAACAGAAATTACCTATCAAAATCGTAAAAATAGTTCTTTTGGCTTAGCTACAGTGGCTGATTATACCATCGAGGACTTTATTGATACAGTTGATTTAGTCCACATCTGTGGCATCAGTTTGAGTTTGAATGAGCATTCAGCGGAAGTGGCACTTGCTGTAGCAAAAACAGCGCATAGGAAAGGGAAAAAAGTTTGTTTTGATTTTAATTTTCGTCCGAGTCTAAACCAAGAGCCAGATAAAAAAAGAGTGATGAAGGAACGTTATCAAGAAATACTTCCCTATTGCACGGTCATCTTTGGTTCTGTTCGTGATTTGTCTGAATTGTTAGAGAGGCCGATGGACCTTTCCAGTCGTTCTGCCAAGATTCGTTCGTTTCAAGAATTTTTAAGTGATTACCAAATCGACTGGTTTGCTGGTACGACACGGCAATCAACCAGTGAAAAGAAACAACTAAGTGGCTATCTGATGACTTCGAAAGAATGGATCGAAACAGAAGCGTATCCACTGGATAGTTTAGATCGTATCGGAGCAGGTGATGCCTTTGCTGCGGGGATTTTATTAGGCTATAGTGAGAATTGGTCATTGGATCGAACCGTCCAATTTGCATTAGGTAATTCACGCTTAGCCCACACGATCCAAGGGGATGTGCCACTGACGACCAGAAAGCAAGTGGACCAATTATTGACGCATCCAACGATTGATTTGAATCGATAAAATAAGTTATACAAAAAACTGGGCGAAAAATGGTACAGTTTTTCGTAGCTTTTCAGATTCGCTTGACTCTCTATCTGGGAATCAGTATCATAAATGGCAGATAGAAACAGTCAAATAAAAAAGGCCCCCCAATTTTTAGTGGCAGCTAAAAATTGAGGGCTTGAGTAGTCAACGCATTGACCAATCAAGTTTGCCATAGTCAATGGAAACCATCGACCGAGTTCATTGTATCGAATCTTAAAGGAGATTGCTAGCTTTTTTGTCGATTAAATGAATAAAATGTATGGGCTTTTATTTACTGTGCCAAAAGAGGAGGGACAATCGTGCCCTCTTCTTTTTTGTCCAACACGTATACCCAAGGACGATTGATCAAACAGTAAGTCTGAAAGAACAAGTAATGATCCACAACATCGTTTATTGCTTTTTTAAATGCTTTCTTATCAATGATCAAGGCAAGTCATGCGTTTTGACCTCATGGATCGTTTGACTGTTTTCTATCTTCTATCGGATCAGCCGTTGAGAATTTGTTGATCGATACAAATAAAAATAACAAAAGAAACAAAATGGATTTCTTTCTTCAACAGAAGTCAAATGTTATTCGCAAGAAAGTCGAAAGAAAGAGAATATCACAAAGTAAGACTATACGTTTTTTTAGTTTTTAGTTATTTAAAAAATGGTATTAAAACATAATATATTGAAATTTCACCTGAAGACAAAACACTATATATAGTGTTTTTTATTTTGTATAACACTAAAATACAACTAAATCTAGTCTTTTATTTTAAAAAAACAAGAGTAGAATAAGGGTAGATCGTTTAGTAAGGATGTGTTTTTTTTGAAGTTGACTATTTTTTGTGGTTCACGTTTTGGGCAAGATCAGAAGTATCTTCTGTTAGCTGAAACGATTGGAAAATATATGGCAGAAAAACAAATTGAATTGGTTTATGGTGGCTCAGATTCGGGTATCATGGGTGTTTTTAGTCGCACGATCTTACAAAATGGCGGACGAGTAACAGGGATCTATCCAGTCGGGCTATTTTCTGAAGAATTACCAAAAACAGATGTTACCACGTTTATACCAACGGAAACGATCGATAAACGTAAGGAACTACTATTCGAAAAAGGGGAGGCAGTGCTGGTGTTTCCTGGAGGACTAGGTACACTCGAAGAATTTTCGCAGCTACTCTCCTGGATGGCGATCGGCTTGATACCAGAAAAACCAATTGGTATCCTTGATGTTCATGGGTATTATTCAGGATTGAAAGAATTGATTGGGAATTTCGCGAGAGAAGGATTTATGGCTGAGAAATGGCTCAACCATCTTTATTTTTCAAATGATCCTTTTGAGCTGATCAATCAATTATATGCAACAGAAAAACAAACGAAATCAATGATGCAGGAGAATAAATAATGAGTTATATTTATTTAGCAGGACCTTTCTTTTCAGAGGAACAAATCGAGCGGATTGCTCAGGTTGAAAGGGCATTGACTGCCAATCCAACGGTGGATAGTTTCTACTCACCAAGACACCATCAACACAGTAATTATGAGATGTTTAGTGGCGGCTGGGCGCAAGAAGTCTACGAGAGAGACATGAAAGAACTTGCCTCGGCAGAGCAAGTCGTAGCAATCCTAGATTTTGAACATCAGACGATCGATCCTGGCACTGCCTATGAATTAGGCGTTGCCACGATGATGGACAAACCGATCATCATTTTTCAAGAAGAAACGGTACCAACTAATTTGATGATCACACAAAGTTTACATTCATATATAAAAACGTTCGAAGCGATCCAAGCATATGATTTTAAGATGTTACCCAAAAGTGCTTATAAAGGCGAATATTTATAGAATGAGAAGGGATTAGATGTCAGTGATATTGATTTCAGGAACAATTGGCGCAGGAAAGAGTAGTTTGACCGATATGCTTGCCAAAAAGATTGATTCAACACCATTTTATGAAAATGTAGAGGACAACGAGGTACTACCTTTGTTTTACTCTAATCCAGAGCAATATGCGTTTTTATTACAAATCTTTTTTTTGAATAAACGATTTTTAGCTATGAAAAATGCATTGAACCATGATGATAACGTATTGGACCGTTCGATTTATGAAGACAGTTTATTGTTTCATCTAAATGCTGATCTAGGTCGTGTGTCAGATATTGAAGTCCAACAATACGATAACCTCTTAGATACGATGCTTCATGAATTAGATGATGTTACACCTAAAAAAAGACCCGATCTACTCGTGCATATCAAAGTCTCTCTTGATACGATGTTGGCACGAATCAAAAAACGGGGGCGAGACTATGAACAATTGGATAGTGATGAAACGCTTTATCAGTATTACCGCTCATTGAATGAACGGTATGATCAATGGTACGAAGACTTTGATGTTTGTCCAAAAATCCAAATAGATGGTGATGCCTTTGATTTTGTTGAAAGACCTGAAGATGCACAAGTCGTGATAGAGCAGATCCAAGCAAAATTAGCTGAATTAGAAGAACAGCAGTCTGGAAGTTACTATACCGACAATCAACATGCTAAAGGACAGCAATTAGATTCGTCAGGTGCTATGTAAGGCGAGACAAAAGCAAAATTCGCTTTTGTTTTCAACCTGTAACTGAATAAATGCTGGAGCTAGAAGTTATCTCTTAAAAAATAAGGCAACAACTACAAAAAAAGGAAGAATGATTTTTGTAGTTGTCGCCTTATTTTTAGAGACTAAACACTTCTGTTCCGCGCTCTTTTTTTTAATTATTTGTTTCTTTGTTCGACTCTTCTCGGTTTGTAAAAAACTCAAAAGGTTGATTCGAACCCTCGATCATTTTATGGCAATGGTCACAAAAATTGGCTCTTCCTTGGTCGTTGATCTCTGTGTGTACATTTTGGTTCGTCGTACAGGTACAGTAATCTTGAGTATTTGCTGTCTGCATATTCTTTCTCCTTAGTATATCAAGTGCTTCTTTACTATAGCAGAAACACAGGATAGAAACAAAATTAATTAAGAAAACTTAGAATTTTTAGCGATTAGCACGTGTCAGAAAATTGACTCATCATTGTGGGCTTTCATAGTGAAAAATGGCTAAAAGATGCACGATCTAATGAAAAGAAACATGAGTGGGACAGCATATTCTAAAACTGAATAAACGGCGGAATAGAAGTTACCACTTCGAAAAATAAGGTACCATCCACAAAAATTAGAAGAACAACTTTCGTGGATGGCGCCTTAATTTTCGAGGTTAAACATTTTTGTCTCGACTGTTGCTTTTATGTTGTGCACTCACACTATAACGTATAGATATTACCTTCTTCATCTTCTATACGAAAATTACCGATTTTTCTAAAATGAAAAGTCTGAGTCGAACCGTCTTTTTTACCAACAATCGTATACTCCTCATTTTCAGTTGTGATCTTGACATCGGTTAACACGATTTTCTCTGGAGATGCGTTTGCTGTATCAGTTTCAGACTCAGCATATGTTCGTGTCCATTCCATCGTGTCATCTTTAAATTTGATCTCTGCATTGGCAAGGTCCATGTTTTTTCGGACCTTCAGTGTATAGGTGCTATTTGTTATATCAGATTTATCCGCCTGAAAAGTGGTCGTATTCGTTGTTTCTTCCGTTGAGTGATTTGATTGATTACAGCCAGAAAAAGCGAATAAGGCAAAAATCAACGAAAAGTAAATCAATGTTTTTTTCAAAATAATGCCCCCAGTTGATTGGATAAAGTGATTATACCATTGAATCCAGCAACATGAAATAAATGGCTACAAAAAGTAAGTTTTTGAAGCGATTGGTGTTTTAGAGTGGTTCTAGGAGAAGTTTGCTGGGAAGTAAAGTAAACATTTTTAGTCTCATTGATTCAATTTTATTATTTATCTTAATTGGTCTAGTCTTTTTTGAGAAAACGGTTTATAATAATGATTGTAAGCGGAGAAAACGTTTGCTGTATTGTGATATGCGACATAAAAAAACATAAATGAAAAGAATCAACGAGGTGCAAAAATGACAACATATCAATTTCCAGAAAAATTTTGGTGGGGTTCTGCAGCAAGTGGACCACAAACAGAAGGACGGATACCTGGCGATCATAAAGGAGACAATATTTTCGATTATTGGTTTTCCAAAGAGCCAGAAAAATTCTTTGATCAAGTCGGTCCGGAAAAAGCGTCGCAAGTCTATACCAAATATAAAGAAGACGTCCAGTTGATGAAACAAACCGGACATAATTCATTTCGGACATCTATTCAATGGAGTCGCTTGATTCCAGATGAAACAGGTGCAGTCAATCCCCAAGCAGTCGCATTTTACAATAGCTATTTTGATGAACTGATTGCACATGGTATTGAGCCATTTGTTAACTTGTATCATTTCGATATGCCGATGTACCTTCAAGAAAAAGGTGGTTGGTTAGCTCGTGAAACTGTCGAAGCTTATGAAACGTATGCCAAAACTTGTTTTGAATTATTTGGAACGAAGGTAAAAAAATGGTTCACGCATAATGAACCCATCGTTCCTGTTGAAGCTGGTTATTTATATCGTTGGCATTATCCTGAAGAGTCGGATATGAAAAAAGCAGTTCAAGTTGGCTATCACGAGGCACTATCTTCTGCTTTAGCTATCAAAGCTTATCATGAAACAAAACAAGACGGTAAAATCGGGATCATCTTAAATTTAACACCTAGCTATCCAAGAAATGAGAACGATCCTGCCGATGTGAAAGCTGCGCAAATCGCCGATGCCTTTTTCAATCGCTCATTTTTAGATCCCGCTGTTAAAGGAGAATTTCCACAAGAATTGATCGAGATCGTAACCGAGCTAGAGATTCTTCCGGACATGCAAGAAGAAGATCTAGCAATCATCAAAAATAATACGGTAGATCTTTTAGGAATCAATTATTACCAACCACGTCGTGTCAAAGCCAAAGAAACAGCAGTCGATACAACAAACGGCCCAATGCCCGAAGATTACTTTGATAACTATGAAATGCCGGGACGTAAAATGAATCCTTATCGCGGGTGGGAGATTTATGAAAAAGGTATTTACGATATTTTGATCAATGTTCGAGACAACTACGGCAACATCGACTGTTTTATCTCAGAAAACGGTATGGGTGTTGAAAATGAAGCCCGCTTTATTGAAGCTGACGGAATGATCCATGATGATTATCGTATCGAATTTGTCCAAGAACACTTAAAATATGTGCATCAAGCAATCGAAGAAGGTGCGAACTGCTTAGGTTATCACATGTGGACGTGTATGGATAACTGGTCATGGACGAATGCGTATAAAAATCGCTATGGCTTTATTTCAGTCGATCTAGCTGATGGCAAACGGACGATCAAAAAATCTGGCTACTGGTTCAAAGAAGTAGCTGATACAAATAGTTTTTCTATTTGATTAGAAATTTGTTCTTTTTTGAAATTTTTTAATTTTAAAAATGATCCCGAGATTCACGATGATCTCGGGATTTTCACTTTTATAAAACATTAATATGTGTTATTTTTTATCTTTTTCTTTAATTTCTTCGCTTAACGTTTCATTTTTTGTATATAATAGATTAGGTAAATTTGAATGGGAGTGGAAGAAGGTATGCGAAAAAAAAGGCCTTTTCTTCTCTTTTGGTTAATTGGCTTTTTTATAATACTTATGTTATCCGCAGTATTTTCTGGTAAAATGACCGCTGATCTTGCGCACAAAGAACCAGAAACAACCATTGCAAATAAAGCTTCAGTAGATGAATTCAAAAAAGAATTTTCAACCTATTGGTGGGCGGACTACGAAGTTGTAGCGAACTATGAAAAGGGAGAATTAGAGATTTATCTGCCAAAAGACAAGGAAAAAAATCAATTCATCAATGTGAATGATGTATTAAGTGCCATTTCAATCAGGCAAGTCCAACACGGAGACAAGCACTTGAGTGTGCTGCTTTTGACCGAAGATAAACAGAAAGTCGCACGGTTAAAAAATGGAAAGGTATCTTCTAGTTATTCTGAAAAAGTAGACCCAGAAATGGTCAATCAACGTTTGACTGAATGGCGGAAGACGACAGAAGAAATCCAAGAAATAACTGAAACCACCACCTCTTCCTCTGAAGAGACGTCCAATACGACTAATTCTAGTGTAGTAACTGGACCGTAACAGCAACAAGCGCATAAACAAGTGAAAAAAGTTCAAATTTTCGAACATAAAAATATTGAGATCAGCTAGTTGAAGAGTTGGCGCAAGAAATGTTCAGCTCTGATCAATAAGGCGGAATCTAGGCAAATTAAAGCAATTTGCCTAGATTCCGCCTTGTTTTTGAAGCATTTACTTTCCGGAAAGCAGAAAAGCATCTGTAGAACACCAGTTATTAATTTATAAAAAAGAGTAAAAAATCAGACTTTTTTAGCAAAAACGAAATGTTTAGGAGCAAAATAGACAGGAACAATAATTTAGAGAGAAGTGGTGACTTTGACACAACTAAAAAAAATTGGCCAACATCAAGTACTCATCGTTTTGATTGCTGGCTTTTTCTTTTGGATGAAAACGATTTTTGCTTACTACACTGATTTTTCTTTAGGCGTAGAAGGAAGCATCCAAACGTTTATTTTATGGATCAATCCAATAGCAACAACACTATTATTTTTTGGTATTTCCTTGTATTTTAAGAAAGTCAGAACAAGTTTGATTGTTTTATTTATCATCGATTTTTTAAACACATTATTGCTATATTTGAATATTATTTTCTATCGTGAGTTCACCGACTTTATTACTGTTAAATCAGCACTAGGTTTCTCCAAGGTTTCCCAAGGATTGTCTAGTAGCTCTTTTTCTCTGATGAAGCCACATGATATTTTATATTGGATCGATATCGCTGTCTTTGCTTTTTTGCTGATTCGCGTATTTATAAAAAAAATACCATTGAAGGCACCCCCTGTGCGTAAGCCAGTGGCGGTTGCGGTGACTTGTTTGTCTGCTTTGATCTTCTCTGGGAATCTGGCAATGAGTGAAGCGAATCGCCCTCAATTATTGCAACGGACATTCGATCGTTCTTATATTGTCAAATATCTTGGACTTGATGCCTATACGATCTATGATGGGATAAAAACAGGGATCACTAGTAGTGTCAGAGCTCATGCAAGCAGCAATGGCTTAGATGAAGTCCTCGATTACACAAAATCTCATTACGCTGCTCCTGATCCAGAAATGTTTGGACTTGCAAAAGGAAGAAATGTGATCGTATTACATTTGGAAAGTTTTCAACAATTTTTGATCAATATGAAAGTAGATGGACAAGAAGTCACTCCTTTTTTAAATAGTCTCTTTACCGACCAAGGAACAATCAGTTTTGATAACTTTTTCCATGAAGTTGGCCAAGGGAAAACTAGTGATGCTGAAAACATGTTGGAAACTGGAACGTTTGGGTTGCCTCAAGGTTCGTTGTTCACAGAATTAGGTTCAGATAACGTGTTCCAAGCTGCTCCAGCCATCTTGGATCAGACACAAGGCTATACCAGTGCGGTTTTTCATGGGAATGTCGGTAGTTTCTGGAATCGGGATCATGTATACAAAAATCTAGGGTATGATAATTTCTTTGATCGCTCATATTTCGATGATTCAGATGAGATGCTTGGCTATGGTATTTTAGATAAAAATCTATTTCGAGAATCCGCAAACTATCTCGAACATTTGCAACAACCATTTTATGCGAAGTTTCTTTCTGTCACGAATCACACACCTTATTATACAGATGACAAAAACTTTGATTTTCCTTCGTTGAATACAGGAAATAGTACCGTTGATAATTATGTGCGAACGGCCCATTATTTGGATCAGTCTCTCAAACAGTTCTTTACTTATTTGAAAGCTTCTGGGATTTATGACCATTCGATGTTCGTGATTTACGGGGATCATTTTGGTATCTCGAATACGGACAATAAAGACCTTGCTTCAGCACTAGGAAAAGATCCAGAAACATGGGGCGATTTTGATAATGCGCAGATGCAAAGAGTACCGCTGATGTTCCATATTCCAGGTTATACAAAAGGAACAGTCAAACATGAGTATGGTGGTGAAATCGATGTTTTACCAACTTTACTCCATTTATTAGGAATCGAGGATAAAAATTATATCCATTTTGGTACAGATTTACTTTCACCTCAACATGATCAAGTCGTGGCATTTAGAAATGGAAATTTTGTCGCGCCGGATTACACCGTACTAGGTGGAAAAATCTATGATACGAAAACAGGGGCATTACTTGAAGAAAACCAAGCAGCGGAACAAAAAGTCGCACAAGAACAAAATCAGGTAAAAACAGCTTTGAGTCTTTCTGATAAACTCAATCAAGAAAATCTCTTGCGATTCTATGTACCAAATGGATTTACGACGATCGATCCTGCAAAGTATGACTATAAGAATCAAGTGCAACGGAACCAACAAATTGAAAAAGAAAAAGGTGCAGCCTCAACAAGTGTCTATTCTAAAAATCATGATCAAACAACAACCAATCTATACCCTGCAGAGGATGGAACGGCGGACAAACCATAGACATGGCTAGATGTCGGTGAAGGAGCAAGCTATCTGAAGGCTTCTTTCACAACCTATGATAAACGGTGTTCAGGTCAAAGCGCTTCTTTCACAACCTTACTAAACTTCTAAAAAGTTGTAATTTTCACTTTTTAGAAGTTTTTTTATTGTTCTTCAAATATTTTTTTTATTTATGCGTACTTAATTAGTGAATGCAATAAATATTTCGATAGTTAGTTCTCTTTTTCGGTGGTTGTTCTGACGAAGAGGATCTTATTGGAAAATGCACACACTAAAGGAGGCATATTATGCACGATGGAGAATTGATCAAAAAATTACGGGTAAGTCGCAAGTTGACACAGTCACAATTGGCAGAGGGAATCTGTTCAAAAACTTCGCTTGTGGGGATCGAGAATCGTACGATCAAAAAAATTTCTTTTTTAACACTGATGGCATTCCTTGATCGATTGAATATCACACTTACTGAATACGAATCGCTACGAAATCAAGTGGAAGAACCACGGAAAACGAGAAAAACACGCAATCTATTGAATAAAGTACAGGAGGAAGATTTTGATCCCTACAAAGAAATTGCCGACAATCGCAAGCAATTTAAGCGAACGGCTGATCTTTACTATCTTGTATTGAATATACATATGTATTGGAAATCAAGTGTGAAGCCAGATATCCAATTGGAATTTTTGGGATATGAGATACGAATGATCGAAGATTACTTTATGAAAATGAAAGAATTTGGTCGATATGAACTAGACTTATTAGCGGAGTTTCCCTTTATTTTCAGTGATTCCTTTATCGAAAACAATTATTTGAAAATTAAAAAAAGAATGCGTAAAGCAATGAAGTCAGGTTATGATCAGTGTTTGTTTCTTTTTTTGAAGAATTTGACTGTCTATTATATCGACAAAAAAAGATATAAAAAAGCACGAAGTATCAATGAAGATATGTATCGTTGTCTAGGTTTGAAATCAAAGACAGCAGTCATTTACGAGAGTTTGATGTCCGATTATTATCGTCGATTGATCGCCACAGCTTTAGGGGAACCCATCAAAAAAGAGGAATTTGAGTCATTATTTGCAGTGATCGAGTATACCTTAGGCAAAGAAGAGCGAGATGAATTAGAAGAAAAACTATGGTCTATCCAAGCACAACGCTAGAGATTTGGTGAGAACGGCTATTTAGTGGGTATTTGACTTAATACAAAAGGAAAACCAGTCCCTCTAGTATTGAGTCAATACTCTCACTAAACGTGTGACGTATGACCCCTATCAGAAGGACTGGCATATCAATATTTTGATCAAAAAAATGATGCACATAAAAAGTCAGTGATCAAAAAATTCATTTTTTCGCATCTTCTACTTTCTTTGTATCGAATGGCGGAAAGAAACGTGTGATCTCAGTATTGGCTGCATCTCGTGAATCCGAAGCGTGAATGATATTTTCTGTTCCAGGTAAGGCAAAGTCGCCTCGGATCGTCCCAGGAACAGCATCGGCTGCTTTTGTTGCACCGACCATTTTGCGTACGAGATCGATCACATCTTCACCTGTTAATACCAGATAGACGACTGGACCAGAAGTCATATAGTCGATCAAGTCATCGAAAAAGCTTCGATTAGATAGATGTTGATAGTGTTCTTTTGCTAGTTTTTCAGTCATCGTCGCGAATTTCATTTCAGCGATTGCGAATCCTTTTTCTTCAAAACGCTGGATGATTCGGCCAATCAAATGACGTCTTACCCCATCAGGTTTGATAATAACAAGTGTACGTTCCATATCCTTCACTCCGATCTGTTGTGATAAGCTCATTATACCTAGAGAAAGAAAACATGACAAACGAATCCCTTATAGTTTCAATTTTTTTGAAAATGTGTTTGACATTCCAGCCAATAGTTGTTACATTAGGTGAGGAAAAACTGAATAAGATTTGTTAGGTGAGGCTCCTATACAAACATAGGCTACTGCCCAAAAATGTCGAGAGACGCCAATGGGTAGAACAGGAATTGTCGAGATAAGGCTTTTCATAAGGTAGCTAAAAGCTCTTTTGCTTTTTACGTTGTATAGTGCCAAAACTCAACGAGTAGATCATCCATGCTTTTTTTTGTGCACTTTTTTGACCTTTCGCTGAGTTTTGGCGAAAGGTTTTTTGTTTCTCACCAATCTGTTTTTTCAAATAAAAAGGTGTTAGAGGGTGATCAAGTTGGGAAGTTGAAGTATCCAGTAGTAGGCCAAGGAAGTAATTTAAGTAAACGAAAGGAGATGAGAACAAATGGATGAAAGTCCGGTGTACAAGGAGACAAAGGGTTGGTATGTTGAGACTATTATCTATCTGTTCTCAGCGCCTTTAAAACACTCTGTCTCCGTTGATTAGATAAACGATCAAGCGCACAGCAGATATAGTATGTGCTTGATAAGATCAAAGGAGGAACACGAGATGGAAAAAAAGAAAGAAACAAGAAAAGTCTACGCTGGTTTTGCTAGTAAAAATAAGCAACAGTTATTTGACTTATTTCAAACAACACAAAAAGGCTTGTCTTCAGAACAAGTTGAAAATTTAAGAGAAACTTATGGAAATAACAGTATTTCATATGGAAAGAAAACGCCATTTATTGTAGAAGTGATCAAGGCGTTTATTACCCCTTTCACATTAGTATTGATTGCTTTAGGAATTATTTCTTTTATCACCGAGTATCTATTAGCTGCTCCAGCAGATAAAGATTTGTTCGGTGTAATCATTATTTTTGCCATGGTGTTAGTCAGTGGCACGATGACATTGATCCAATCTGTACGTTCGAACCAAGCTGCTGAAAAGTTGAAATCATTGGTGAAAGTAACAGCTGCCGTAAAACGAGATGGTGAATACAAAGAAATTCCTATGGAGGAAATTGTTTGTGGCGATCAAGTTCGTTTGTCAGCGGGAGATATGATCCCAGCAGACATGCGGTTGCTTTCTGCTAAAGATTTATTTATCTCACAAGCGGCATTAACGGGTGAAAGCTATCCTGTTGAGAAACATGCGACTGTGTGCTCTGGAAGAACACAAAGCGAAACGAGTTATGAAAATATTGCATTCATGGGAAGTAACGTGATCAGTGGTAGTGCAGAAGGTATCATCATCTCTGTCGGGAACGACACGATGTTTGGACATGTGGCACAAAACTTGTCACAAAAACCGATAAAAACAAGCTTTGAATTAGGTATCCAAAAAACCTCAATGTTGTTGATCAAATTTATGGCATTGATGGCACCAACTGTCATCGTGATCAATGGATTTACAAAAGGAGACTGGTTAGAAGCGTTCTTGTTTGGCTTATCAGTCGCGGTTGGATTGACACCAGAAATGTTACCGATGATCGTTACGACAAATCTGGTCAAAGGTGCTAGTGCCATGGCGAAAAAAGGAACAGTCATCAAAAATCTGAATGCCATCCAAAATTTTGGTGCGATCGATGTCCTTTGTACAGATAAAACAGGTACATTGACTCAAGATAAAATTATTTTAGAATACCACATGGATTGTGAAGGAAATGAAAATGACCGAGTACTGCGCCACGCCTATTTGAATAGTTACTACCAAACTGGATTAAAGAATCTTTTAGATGTTGCCATTATCGATGAAGCAGTTGATACGTTAGATACAGAGAAGATTCGTTATCAAAAAGTAGATGAGATCCCCTTTGATTTTGAACGTAGAAGAATGAGTGTCGTGGTGGCTGACCCAGCTGGGAAAACGCAAATGATCACAAAGGGTGCGATCGAAGAAATGTTAAGTATCTCTTCATACATCGACCTTGGTGGTGAAGTCAAACCACTGACTGCTGAACAAAGAGAAACAGTTTTGGCGAAAGTGAAGGACTTGAATGAAGATGGTTTGCGTGTGATCGGTGTCGCGCAAAAAACGAATCCAAGTGTGGTTGGAGAATTTTCAGTGAAAGATGAGTCAGAAATGGTCTTGATTGGCTATCTTGCTTTCCTTGATCCACCAAAAGAAACAACCAAACAAGCCTTGAAAGCTTTGAAAGATCATGGTGTTGCTGTAAAAGTATTAACTGGTGACAACGAGTTGGTCACACGTTCTGTTTGTCGACAAGTAGGCTTACAAATCAATGAATTGATCACTGGCGAGAAAATTGCTGAGATGTCTGATAAGGAATTAGGAAAAGTTGCTGAGGCGCATGATGTCTTTGTCAAATTGAATCCGCAACAAAAAGCACGATTAACCACCGCCTTACGTAACAATGGCCACACAGTAGGTTTTTTAGGCGATGGTATCAATGATGCACCAGCAATGAAAGTGGCAGATATCGGTATTTCAGTAGATACAGCAGTAGATATTGCGAAAGAATCAGCGGATGTTATCTTGTTAGAAAAAGATTTGATGATTTTAGAAAAAGGATTATTGTCAGGTAGAGAGACTTTCGGCAATATTATGAAATACATCAAAGCAACAGCTAGTTCAAACTTTGGAAATATGTTTTCTGTCTTGGTAGCTAGTACATTCCTTCCATTTTTACCTATGCTACCGTTACAAATTTTATTTTTAAATTTGATTTATGATGTATCTTGTATCTCATTACCATGGGATAGAATGGATAAAGAATATTTGCATGAACCAAAAAAATGGGAAGCATCAAGTATTGGCAAATTTATGGTGTACTTCGGACCTACGAGTTCCGTTTTTGACATCACGACCTATCTGTTGATGTACTTTGTGATTTGTCCAGCAGTGGTTGGTGGAAGTTACCATACGTTGACTGGCTCACAACAAGTTCTATTTATCGCATTGTTCCATGCTGGTTGGTTTGTTGAATCTTTATGGACCCAAACCCTAGTACTACATGCGTTACGGACACCTAAAGTGCCTTTCTTGCAAAGTAATGCCACTTTTATTATGTTTTCAATTACAACATTAGGCATTCTAGTAGGTTCGGTTCTTCCATTTACTAATTTTGGTGAAGGACTAGGTTTGTTACCATTGCCAGGTAACTATTGGATCTGGTTGATCGTGACAGTTATTGCATATTTAGGACTAGTTACATTCATGAAAAAAATCTATATCAATAAATTTGGAGAACTATTGTAAAAGAAAGTCTTTTCTGCACTTTAGTACGAGGATTTGAGCATCCTTCAGGTAAGATTTCAATAAAAAAATAAACTTCATTTAAATGGTTCGCTTATTCTATAAAATTTTAGTGAATCGCTGCATCGTTCCATCAATAGTAAAACGCTGATAGATTAGGTATTTTAAATACCTAATCTATTTTTTTTCTGCGCTACTAAAAAAGTCAAGTACGCGCGTAAGTTATATTTAAATAATTTTTCAAAAAAGAATAAATTATATTTAAATATAACGGAAACAAGCGTTATACAATATGTTTGAACGATTGTTTAAAAGCAATCTATTATTACCCGTTGTTAGCTATTGTTATGTTGGATAAAGAAAATCTATGATTCGATGAAGACTCAAAATGCTTGATTTTAAGAAACACTAGATAACGATAAACCATTGATATAGCAGTTCGATCAAACATTGAATCAAATGGATCATTTGTCTCATTTCTTGACTCGCAACGGGATAAGGGGGTGAAGAATGGATCAATTGAAGCAATCCGACGGGGAAATACTCTTGGAAAATACGATCATAAGAGTATGCTGGGAATCGTGGCTTCAATAGAAGCGGGAATGATATATTGTCGCAGTTACTCTAAGCAGATTTAAGCGAATAACTAATTATTAGTGAGTGTAGTTGGGGTTGCGGTCACGAATAGTTGTGCTATCGTTTAAAAAAAATAGCTGTTTGTTTAGATCAGTAGCTAATATTGTTAAGACAGGTAGATAAAATTTTTGTTACAGAGGTTTGAGTAGAAAACAGTGGAGTCTAAAATTGATCCTTTGAGGTCGGAACATAAGTGTCCAAACGAAATAAGCCATCATTCATGAAAAATTGTATTTTACAAATTTTTATGAATGATGGCTTATTTATGAAAATGGTGTTTGGGAATAGGATGTATTCATTTTTGAAGAGATGACGCATGGCTATTGGCGAGAAGAAAACAATTAGAGAAAGTTGATGAAAGAAATTTAACTGTGATTTATTATGCTTGTTGAAGCAAACACTAGCTTCATAGTAAAGCGAGCATGGTGATTCTATGAGTATAAACAAAAAAAGTAAGATTATCATGCGAAAATCGAAATAAAAAAACAACAAAAAACACTCTGGAAAATAGCCGTTGAAAAAATGGCGGGTTCTTTACTACATTATAATTCATGAAAATTTCATCCGTTTTTCATGACAGAAAATTAAATAAGAAGAAAAAGGGAGATCATGCGAATTAGTGACACGTGATTAACGTTGATATAACAGCTTTTTTCACTTTCAAGTGAATTATTAAAATCACTTGTTATTTTTTAAAGTCAAATAATATGCTCTGAAAAAAGTTAATCGTTTTTCAGTAATCAAGAAATATTTTTTAAAAATAACTGGATTTTACATTATACAATACAAAAAGAATCAAGCAAGCAATAATAATTATCAATAAGTTAATTTTGTTGTATGAAGCAGAAGGGAAGATAAAATGAAAAAAAATATTGTTATGTGTGTTGCCGCAATGCTTCTTTTTTCAGGGATAACTTCTCCATTGTCAATCGTCGTGCAGGCAGTGGATGCTGAAAATGATGCAGTCACTCTATCACCCACAACTGAAACAGAAGAGTCGATTGATCAAACCATGCAAAGTGAAGAGACAGTCACACAGACAACAGAATCAGTAAAAGAGGAGGTGAAACAGTCAGAGGCACAGACACAAGAATCGATGACTGAAGAAAAACACTTTACTTTAACTTTTATGACAGATAGCACTCATTTATTTGAATCAGGAGCGGAAGTTAAAGAACTGACAGTTAAGGAAAACGAAAAATTAGCAAGTAGTGATATCCCGATTTTTGCGGATGAGCAACCATTGAACGGTTGGGAAGTTGAAGGCAAACTCTATACAAATGAAGAAATCAGCGAATTAACAGTGACGAAGGATCTGCAACTAAAAGCAGTATTCAAACAACAGGCATTCCGTTCTTTAAAAAGTACAGATGCTTCGATCAAAGATACGATTGCTACAGCGGATAAGACGAAAGTACTTGTTGTACCAAATCCCACAGATAGCACACAAGCTTACCAAACATATGCTGCATCAGATGCCGGAGTAAAAGCGGCATTAAATGATTTGTATCATGCGGGCAATATGCAAGATTACGCCATGTATATTGGATCAAACGTCACATTAACAGCTGCTACAGTCGCTAACAATATTCCAAGTACGGTCGATGCAACTAACGCTACGTTTGCCTCATTAAAAGATAAAGTAAATCAACTAGTGATCACTGGCCATTCAGATGATCCAATCACACAAGATTTAACGGTACCATCTGGTGCAAAAACACTTGCTTTTACAGCGAATGCTTACTTTGGTTCAACGATTACTTTACGAAATATTAGCTATACCGGCTCTTACTTCTATATGAATGGACACAGCTTGAATTTGAATGGAGGAGCAAACGGTAACGGTATTTCAATTTATGGTGGAACCAATTCAGGAGATGTCGTAGGGAATCCGGTGATCACTATCAATACGACAGGTTCTTATACATGGAATATCTTTGGTGGTAATCAAAATGGTGGCACGCTGAAAGGGAATACGAGTATCGTTATCAACAATACGAATAATGGGGGAATCAATACACTAGCAGGAGGAGCTAATATTGGTACCATTGATGGAAACGTCTCTACGATCATCAATAATGCTGGTGGACGAATCACGAATTTGTACGGTGGTGGAAATGGAACCAGTGCGACAAATACAGCAAATGTTACGGGAACTGTATCTACTACTATCGGGATTACCAATAGTGCAACAGGGTTTCAATTAAGTACCTTTTATGGTGGTGTCATCTACGGGAATATTGGTGGAAAAGTAACCAATAACATTTCAGGTTATGGTCGTTGGTACGGCGCAGGGGAACGATTCATCGGTGGGTCCTCTCGAGGAAATATCGGAACCAATCGTTCAACTGACGGAATCGAAACAAATTTGGATAGTAGTTTATACAGTGCTGGACGGGCAGAATTTGAAGGTGGCAATCGTTATACCGGTACGGTCACTGGGAATATCACAAATACGATCAAAGCAGGAACCCCATCTGCCGGTGGAATCAATGACTTCAATGGGGGCGCCGGCAATAACGTTGTTAAATTCAATAAAAGTGGGATTGGGGCATCAAATGAAACAACCTATGATGCGTATACACCACAACAAAGAGCTGATTTAGCCAAAGCTGCGGCAGAGTTCAAAGTCTTCGGTAACATCACCTCAAAATTAGTCAGTGGTTCATTCAATAATGGCGCCATTTGGACAACAGCAGCAGGTCGCGGTGGCTACATCGAAGGCAACACAACGATTGAAGTTGGGACGGCTAATGCAGATGGTTCAATCGGCGGAGCTGGCTTTGCCTATTCCGGATCAATGCCAACCGATTTAGCCTATTCGACCACGAAGAAAAATCGTGGAGAAGCTTCGGTTTGGGACGTTGTAGGTGGAGGTGGCTATCCTGCTTCAAATGATACATGGGACATCTACATTAAAGGAGATACACAAACGATATTGAATAATACCGTAGCGCGATGGACATATGGTGGTTCTTATTCGGGGGTTATTGAAGGAAATAGCTCAAACATATTGAATGGTGGAATCGCTGATACGTTAGAAGGTACGGGCTATGCAGGGACACGTGTGTATGGTAACGGACAAACCATCGTCAATGATGGTCAAGTAGACTGGTTCTTATCTGGTGGCGGATGGGATGACAAAAAAATTGTCGGAAACGTAGGAGTGACCGTTTATGAAGGAGTCATTAATGCTTCAATGGGTGCATCCTATGGCGCAAGTGCTGGACATACTGTTACTGGGAATTCAGATAATCGCATCTATGGTGGGAACTTCTCTGGTACTCCTCGAACTGGTTCTAACGGCTTTTCTGGTGGTATCACAAACTATGGGTCACTACTTGGAAATGCTAGTTTACTCATTGATTTACGAAACTATGACGGTGAATTCAAGTTACCAGGTAACACATATATCACAGGGGGGCGACCATATGGACAAAACACGAATTTGGGGACAAATACGGACAATACGATTACGCTGAATATCTTTACCAAACCAGGTGTGGATTCATTAAATGGTGCGAGCATTTATGGGGATGGTGGTAGTTATGCTACCTACACCCAAAATGGTTCGATCCAGATGAATATCCAAGCGGAGGGCTCTAGTATTGGTAATCTGTATGCTACACAGTATTCCAATATCAGCAGTGGGAAAATTTTGAGGAACGTTACCGCTAATGTTCAAGGAGCTGTTAGTATCAATGGTTTATCCGGTGGTTCAGCCAGTGATAACTTTACGAATACGATTGCTAATGCCAGTACAAACAAAGTCGTGTTCAATTTTGGTGAAAATGTCGATGGTACAAACAGCTATCAAACAGATCCAATCAATCTTACTGGACTAGGCATCGTCAATTTCACCGAATTAAATGTAACAAATGGATTGAAATTAATGGCAAATGGCGGAAATATCAAAAACGGCTTATCTGCGACTGCTGCCAATCATGCAACGACCTATCATTCATTTGGAAACATCCATTTGTCAAAAAATGCTGGGATCGGCGTTTCAACTTCTAGTAACTTAATTTCTGCAGCTAAGTTGACTATAGAGGATGAAGCCACTTTAGAAACGATTCCTGGAACAGGAAAAGTCAATATTTCAGATGTCGAGTTTCCTGATCCTGCAAAAGATGAAATAGTCTGGATCAAGTCAACTACTGGAGATTCAACAACGCAAGTAGATAGTACCGGTACATGGTTCGGCGCAAATAAAGCCTATCAAGTTTTGACAATCAATCCAACGATTGCCAATGCAACAAAGCTAACACCTTTGAATTTCAGAGGAACTGAAAAAGCAACTGGAAAAAGCTTCATCGGGGATAACGATGTCTCAAAATCCGGTAGTGGTTATGGTATTGCAATACCTGGTTCAGTTATCGATTATGAAGTAGAAAATCCTGGAATCGCTCAAGGCGAAGGAAGTATTTTTCATAACGTCAGTGAAGTGAAAGAAGGGAATGCGCCATTAGTCTTGAATGCATGGGGAACAGAAACCGCAGGTACAAAAGTTCAAAAAGGACGCTTGGTGATTCCATCAGGAAAGGGTATCACGCCAAAATTGAGCTTTGCGCCAGAAACACAAATAACTGGTTCATGGTTGTACCAAGCAGAAATCAACAGTTCAAAAATTGGCGACACACCTACAACGATTGCTGAACAAAAAGATTCATCAACGATCGATTGGCAATCGCCAGATAGCGAATACAGTTATGAGGTCAAAGTGAAGTATTCGAATGCTGCTGAGCTTTCTGCTAGAAATGTGATCATTTCTGAAAAAGAAGCACAAGATTTAGTCGATCAACAATCAGTTTTATCATTGATGGAGGCAGAGGGACGTCCATTCTTTACGGATTCGATCACCGCTGATGTAATGGACGAAATCAAGCAACCGCTAGTAGCAGATGAAGTTTCCAGAAAACATGTCATTGATTATAAAGTCGGTACGACGGGGAATGAAAAGGAACAACAAGCAAACTTGATCGTTGTAAAAAATGAAGCAACGATTTCGACGGATCGCAGTTTTGCAGTCTATGCAAAAGATGTTCGGATGAGTTTATCTGATGCCAATGCGTTGACGTCTCAACAAGAGTTGAATCAACGAACACTGGCACAAGTAATCTTAGCCGATGGCAGTGCGAATCAAGTACCAACGTTGACAGACACAACGTTTTCAGCAATCAAGGATACGACAGAAGCGGAAGTTTTAAAAAATGTTTCAACGACGTATAGCTATCGACTAAATGGAATAACGACAGAAAAAATAGTCAATGTAGCGATTACAGGGACTTTAGAACTTAAAGAAGTCCCAAACACGATGAATTTCGAGACACAAAAAGTTAAGACAACAACTCAAACGTACTGGCCACTGATCGAAGGTGGTTTGATCGTGAAAGATACAAGAGGTTCTGAACGGGACAATTGGCAATTGACAGTTACTGAAAAACAACCTTTGACTTCTGGGACAACCGAACTTTCTAATGCACTTTCATTTACAGACGGTACAACGAACACAGTACTCGGTCCAAATGCAGTGATCGTGGAAGAAAAGACACTAACGACAAATGGGGAATATCTTGTCAATCAAGAGTGGGGACAAGCGAACAACAAAGGAATCAAGTTAACTGTTCCTCCGGAAAAACAAAAAATCGGAAGTTATCAAGGAACGTTATCATGGTCATTGGTTGCAGCACCCGGTAACCCATAGAAAAACACGACGATAGAGAATAGGTGAGAAAGATGAAGAAAAAAAGGTGGAAGATCCTTGTGTTGTTAGGATTTCTTTTTACACAAACGCCAATTGGTTTAGCAGAAGAAGAGCAATCGTTTAAAAGTGAGGGTGTCACAGGATTTTATGGCACCTATGAATATCCTGAAGCTGGAAGTAGCAGTTCTGAAGAAGGAGTGGGCGAACCCACTTTACCCAACTCTACTCAAGACGATCAAACGCCCTCTGGAACAACTGTGGATCAGCAAGAGGCGATACAAGGGGATAGTAAACAGTTACCAAAAACTGGAGAATACAGGAGTAAACAATTTACGATCATTGGAAGTTTCCTTCTTTTGATCGTGTTGATAATAATTGGTATAAAAAGGAGAAGAAGAGAAAAATGAAAAAGACGACATTGTTAACAGCTGGAATTATTTTATTTAGTACATTATTAGGAACAAGCACAGTATTTGCTGCGGATGAAACTGCAAGCTATGAGACAAATGGTGTGATCGCATTTGAAGCAGATACCGATCCAACAGATCCGGTTGACCCAACTGATCCCACAAGTCCGGTAGTACCAGTAGATCCAACTGATCCAAATGGGCCAAATCCAGGCACGAACGGACCATTATCAATTGATTTTGCTTCAAGTTTCCAATTTGGTAAACAAAAAATCACTACTGTTACTAAAGATTACTATGCGCAAGTCCAAACATTCACAAATGGTACAGACGGACCTAACTATGTACAAGTAACAGACAAACGTGGAACACAAGAAGGTTGGAGCTTATCTGTCAAGCAAGATACGCAATTCCAAACTGCCGCAGCAGAAGAGTTATCAGGTGCAGTACTATCCTTAAGTAACGGTGCAAGTGCATCGATCATGGATGATCAATACAAACCAGATCTAGTGACACAAAATACATTGACTCCTGGAAATGAATCAGTCTTGATGACTGCTGATGCAGGTAAAGGGATGGGAACGTGGATCTACAAATTTGGTACAGATGCAACAGAAGGCGCAACTGCTGTAAAACTTAACGTGCCAGGTAAAACGGTCAAATTAGCGAAAGAGTATAGCACCACATTGACATGGAGCCTAAAATCTACTCCAGCGCCATAAAAGAAAGATGTGAAAAAGGAATCACTTTGGGGGATCGTATGAAAAAAACAGTAAGTGGTTTAATGATCATTAGTCTTTTGACAGGAGTAACGGGTACCGTCCAAGCCGTCGATCAAGCCAAGTATACAAGTAATGGTACGGTCAATTTTATACCTGATACGGAACCAACCGATCCAGTCAATCCAATTGACCCTGATCCAGATAAACCGGTTCATCCAACTAATCCAGATGGAACGGACCCAGAACCAGGAACAAAAGGGCCACTATCAATCGACTTTGCTTCAAGTTTTGATTTCGGCATGAATAAGATATCGAATAAAACAGAAACCTATTATGCTAAAGCACAGACTTATGTAAATGACGATGGCACATTTTCGGATCTAGTTACGCCAGATTATGTCCAAGTATCTGATCACCGAGGCAATAATGCTGGTTGGACATTGAAAGTATGTCAAAACGGTCAATTTAAGAACGATGACACATTAAACAAAACGTTGACTGGCGCGGTAATAAAATTGCAAGATCCGGTAGTCAAATCAAATGCAGAAGGTGTGGCTGCACCGACTGCGACCACTGAAATCAGCTTAGATCCAAACGGTGCAGAATCGATTGTTCTAAGTGCTGGACAAGATGCAGGTTCTGGCACATGGATCGAAGCATGGGGTGACAAAGTGGAGACAATCACAATGAAAGACCAAAAAAATAAAGACGTATCCTCAGTGGTTACGAAAAGTGTTTCATTGACCATCCCAGGTAAAACACCGAAAGATGCAGTTACGTATTCAACAATATTAACTTGGAATCTATCCGATACACCAGGAAATTAAGAATGGAGAAAATAAAAATGAAAAAATCACAAATGATCTTATTATCAACAATGTTATTAGGCGGAGTATTCAGCACAGTTAGCGTAGCGGCAGCTGATGGTGGGGAGTATACTTCAAACGGTGTGATCAATTATGTACCGAATACAGAGACGACTGATCCAGTTGATCCACTTGATCCAGAACAACCAGTAACGCCAGTTGATCCAACAAATCCTGATGGTAAGCCAAATCCAGGTACAAATGGTCCATTATCGATCGACTTTGCTTCAAGTCTAGTCTTCGGTGAACAAAAAATCACGTCAAAAACGCAAACATACTATGCTGCAGCACAAAAATATAAAGATGCAAGTGATGTTGAAAAAGAAGGACCAAACTTTGTTCAAGTATCTGACAACCGCGGAACTGAAACAGGTTGGACATTGAAAGTAAAACAAAATGCACAATTCAAAACAGCGGAAGACCAAGAATTGACAGGTGCAAAAATCACATTATCAAATGGTAATGTCGTGACTGGTTCACAATCAGCAAAACCAACAGGCGTTGCAACTTTCAGCTTAGATCCAAGTGGTAGTGAATCATTAGTGATGAGTGCGAAAAATGGTGAAGGTGCTGGAACGTATTTGATGGATTGGGGAAATTCAGTGGATACTGCGAAAAATAGTATTGCATTAGAAGTACCAGGCTCAACGACAAAATACGCAAAAGCTTACCAAACAACGTTCACTTGGACGTTAACAGATGCCCCAGGAAACTAATATAAAACAATCTGGTCAAGGCGAGAGTGAAAGCACTTTTTGTCTTGACCTCAAAAAAATTGGTGCAACGCAGTGATATTAGTTACCTTTGAAGGGATAGAACGCTTCTGTCATAGCTCGCCAACATCTAATTTATCAGGGAGTTAAAAATATTATGAAAAAAAGATTTATCCTTATTGTCAGCCTCATGGTTGCCATGCTAAGTATGGTTCCAGTCCAATCAACTTTTGCATCAGAATTTAATTTTGCGGTTACCCCAGTGATTCCCGAAAATCAAATCGATAAACAAAAAACATATTTCGATTTATTGATGGAACCGGACAAACAGCAAACAATCGAAGTCCAATTACGCAATGACACAGACAACGACATCACGATCGAAACCACGATCAACAGTGCAACAACTAATTTGAATGGTGTGGTGGAGTATGGTGAAAATAAAATTGAACCCGATAATAGTTTGGTTTACAATTTAAAAGATTATGCGAAAGCAGAGCCAGAAGTGACGTTACCAAAACATGCGGAAGTGACAGTGCCAATCACAGTCACTATGCCAGCAGAAAAATTTGATGGCGTCATGGCAGGTGGGATCACTTTTAAAGAAAAAACGGATGACACCCAGGACTCTTCTTCAGAAGATAAAGGCTTAGCCATCAAAAATGAGTACTCTTACGTAGTTGCATTATTGATCCGTCAAAATATGACAACTATCAAGCCTGATCTCAAAGCAACGAAAGTGGAACCGGCACAAGTCAACGCGAGAAATGTGATCAATGTACATTTGCAAAATCCTCAAGCAGTTTACTTGAATCAATTGAACGTAGCAACAACGATCACGAAAAAAGGATCAGCTGAAGTGCTCTACGACAGCCAAACGGAAAGTATGCAAATGGCCCCTAATTCTCACTTTGCTTACCCCATTTCTTTGAACGGTGAAAAGTTGGAAGCAGGGAAGTATACGATGAAGATGACTGCTTACGGTGAAAAAGCTGAAGATGGGGAATACACAGTTAAAACTTCTAGTGGCTCTGAAGAAATCTATAAATATAAATGGGAATTTGAAAAAGACTTTGAAATCAAAGGTGAAGTTGCTAGGGAATTAAACGAAAAAGATGTGACGATTGAACAAGACAATACGTGGATGTATCTATTATTCGGTATCCTATTATTATTGATTCTTTTATTTCTATTTATTTTTTGGAAAAGAAAAAAACAAAAAGATGAAGACGAATCTGAAAATAAATAATATCAATCCCTGATAAAACAACGTCTGACTGATCAAATAAATAAGATCAGTCAGACAATTTTTGCTTGGAAACGTAGGGTTTCACTTACTTAAAATGTCTAATCAAAAAAGGGGGAGAAAAGTGAAAAGACAAAAAATCGCTATATTAGGAACACTTCTGTTCGCTGCAGTCTATTTTGAATCCTCCATCTATATATATGCAGAAACGATCATTTATGATCCGTTGAATCCAACAGAAGAAATCCAAATTCAACCAGTTACTCCCCAACGTCCAGTAACGGATGAGAAAGAAGCAGAGGTTGGACACACCGAACAATCACAAGATACTGCAATCATAAATAACGAAAAGCAGGAAGTTGAAGAACAAGCACAAGCCAAATTACCTTATCAAGATTCTTCAATGCCTAAAAAAAAGCAACCAAGCAAACCCAAATCATTGGATAATCAGGGCGATATTATTAGCCAGATTGCTAGTACATCACGTAAAATAACCTTAGATGATCAATTTTTTTCTGATGATCACTCTCATAGCCAAGTGATGTTGCCACAGTCGAGTGGTTCTGGTTCTGCTAGTTCAGATAATAGTCAGATGGCAGCAATGAGCTACTTATTTTCAGGTACGATACTCTATGGAGAAAAACCAGAAGGTAGAGGAAATCAAAATGTTCAAACTATTTTTAGATAAGCCAGCGCAACGAAAGTTAGAGTTGCTACGTTATTTGGAAGCAAAGCCACTTTTAATTGAAAATCATGAAAAAGTGGTGGAAGAATTGGATATCTCTTATTTTTTGCTGAATAAGTCAATGGAAGAATTGTCACATGATTTTGTGGACTATGGGCTAACGGATGAATTTCAACTGTTTTTCGAAGGAAATAACGTCCGACTGATTGAGAGTGGTCGAGGGAATTCGACGATTTTAGGTGAAATGTATGTCCGCCATTCCTTTGGTTTTTTAATGTTACAAGAAATATTTTTTGAAACGTTCGAATCTGTCAATGATTATGCGATCAAAAATTATATCAGTCATCCCCTCGTTTACCAAAAGCTGAAAGACATGCGTACGAGATTAGCAGATAAAGAACTGACAGTCACAAAAAAATTCTTACTAAGTGGGGAAGAAGGCTCTGTACGTGGATTGGTGACGTTTTATTTCACCAAATTATACGGACGGGCTTATTCGGTTTATCCAACAGAAATCACAGAGCAAGTAGAAGAATTGATTCGATTCCTTGAACCGAAATTCGCTGCTTCATTTACAGGTTTTAGTGAAACAAAACTCCAACATTTTCTTTCAGTCAGCTTGATTCGAATAAAGCAAGGTTGGCGAATGTCCGAGAATAAAAAAAGTCAATTGACATTCAATAAAAAAATGTTACAAACAAATGATTTCTTTCGAAGCATATTTTCCTGGCTTGAAAAAGAGGCAAAAATCGATACGGAAAAAGAGCTATATAACGAAGCGCAACAGATCTTTGCTTATCTTGTTGTCGAAGGAGCAATCAATGAGCCGGAACTTATTGAGGAAGTGACGCTAAAGGAAGTAATCGCGTTGAATGACTTGTTTCTTGAAGAACTTGGGCAAGCATTCATTCTCTCAGAGAATCAGCTAAAAGAAATCAGGAGACAGCTGACAGTCTTGCATTTGAAGATCAAATATTTCAAAGAAGAAAATATTGATGACAATAACAACCTGGATGTCACTTATTTTTATGAAATGTATCCGGAATACTTTTTGTTTTGCAGAGATTACATCCAAAAACAAAAAAAGAACAAGCAAATTTGGCTCGCAAAAGAATTTTTATTTTTTCATTATGTGCTAGTGATGATGGATATATTACCCATCGATCAGCAATTGAAACCGCTCCGTATTTGTATTGATTTTTCCTTTGGACCACAATTTAATGCGTTGATCAAAAATAATATCCAGAAAATCTCAGACTTGAATATCATCTACCAAACGAAGGCAGATGATGAAACAGATCTACTCTTGACAGATAAGGAAATCTGTTCTTTTGGAGACTTGTTCCAAATCATTTGGTTAGTTCCTCCAAGGGCGGTCGATTGGGCTAATTTTACGAATCAATTATTAAAGATTCGTAGAAATAAAATAACTAAAATGAATCTAAATAATTGAGTGCGGAGGGGGAGTGTAATTATCACTCATAACAAAAATGCTTGAGATCCCATTGGTTTGAATGAAAAAACATGATACACTACAGATATTGTTTTTTTGAAAGGATCAGTGGATATGAAGGGTGCAATATTTGATTTAGATGGACTATTAGTTGATACAGAAAGAACTTATCGTGACGGTTGGCTATGGGGATTCAAGCAATTTGATATCGAAATACCTCAAGAAATCGTTGATACATGGGGTGGGAAAAATTGGAAACAAAGCTATGATTTGTTGATCAAAATGGCGGGAACAGCGGAGATGGTACAAAAGGTTCGTGAAAAACGCGAAGAATATTTTTACCAACAACTGCATAGTGGCGCTATCCAATTGAAACCTCATGCCAAAGAAGTGTTGAAAGAATTGAACGACCAAAAACTCATTCTTGGTCTAGCAACGACGACGGTCACAAAACGAGCAACCAATATCTTGGATCAGTTTTCTTTGAAGCCTTATTTCCATACATATACCTTTGGGGATGAAGTGTCTGAGAATAAACCTTCACCAATTCCTTATCTAACTGCGCTAGAGCGGTCGGGATTGACAGCGTCAGAAGCCTTTGCAGTAGAAGATTCATTGGTTGGTGCGACCTCCGCATCACGAGCAGGAATGGGTGTTGTTTTGATTCCAGATTCAAGCTTTGATCGGGCTTATACCGAAAGAGAAAAAGCAGATTTATCGATCTTAGCGGAAGGTACCGATCTTTTGATCGTGTTGGAGATGTTAGAAAAAGAAAAAGGAAAAAAATAAGCGACTGGAAATCTAGTGTCACCAACGATTTTTTTATTTATCAATCGATTGAATATTTATTTTTTTTAATTTCTTGCTTGACTTTTTGTTTTCAGTTAGATAAAGTGTTCTCAACAACAAAATATGGATTCGTTGATAAGGAAAGTAAACTTGGAAACTTCAAAGAGAGGCTCTGGTTGGTGGAAAGAGTCAAGTAAGAAAAGTTGAAAAATGGCCTTGGAGAATAACTTGTCGATAAGTAGGCAAGTTCGGAAATGTCTGACCGTTAAAACGGACAACCAATCTCTCGTCAAGAGATGTTGGATCGAGGGAAGGAAACTTCCAAATAAAGGTGGTACCACGATACGTCGTCCTTTTATCAGTAGATTTATGCTGATAAAAGGATTTTTTTTATATTTTTTGCGTTGAAATAGTAAGTACAAATACATAAACCTTTAACAGAGAGCTTCGGTAGCTGAGAAGAAGCAAGGCGGCATATTTGGAAAATGGCTATTGAGCAATTCACCCCGAGCAAAATTGTGAGATGGTGACGGTCGCAACCGTTAGCTTGCTAGAGTATGTTTGTACTCGAAGAGGAGTTACATGTAAGTGTAATTTGAACATGAGGTGGTAACACGCAAAAAGGCGTCCTCAAGAAAGTGATGAGTCATTTTCTTGAGGATGCCTTTTTTTATCGTCAAACCGAAGGAGGAGTAAAAATGATTGAATTACAAGCAATAAATGTTTCTTTCCAACAAAAAGAAAAGACGATCCAGGCAGTGAAACAGGTGGATCTTTCGATTGCTAAAGGGGATGTTTACGGTATCGTAGGTTATTCAGGTGCTGGGAAAAGTACGCTGGTTCGTGTCATGAACCTGTTACAAAAACCAACAAGTGGCAAAGTCATCATCAATGGAACAGACTTAGGGAAACTATCCCCGAAAGAATTACGGAAAGAACGAAAATCGATTGGGATGATTTTTCAACATTTTCACCTAATGGAAAGTCGCACGATTTTTGACAACGTCGATTTCTCGTTGAAATATACGAAAAAATCGAAACAGGAGCGTCGTCAAAAAGTCAATGAGCTTCTAACATTAGTCGGGTTAGAAGAAAAAGCAACTGCTTATCCAAAACAACTTTCAGGAGGACAAAAGCAAAGAGTTGCTATCGCTCGTGCATTAGCTAGTGATCCGCAAGTGTTACTTTGTGATGAAGCAACGAGTGCCTTAGATCCAAAAACGACTCATCAGATTTTAGCTTTGTTGAAAAAATTGAACCAGCAATTAGGGTTGACGATCGTTTTGATCACACACGAGATGCAAGTCGTTAAAGAAATTTGCAACAAAGTAGCCGTGATGGAAAACGGGGAAGTAATCGAACAGGGAAGTAGCGTTCAGATTTTCAGTGCACCAAAAGAAGTTTTGACGCAAGAGTTTATCCGAACAGCCACCCACGTTGACCAAGCATTAGAAACGATTCGCTCGCATCGTGCTTTTGCAGATCAGTTGACCAATAAATGGTTAGTGGAATTGAGTTATGTGGGCACACAAACAAATGAACCGTTGATCGCACAACTTTATAGCAAATACCAAGTGAGTGCGAATATTTTATACGGCAATGTAGAACTATTGCAAGAAACCCCATTAGGACGATTGATCGTTACTTTATCAGGAGAGATCCATCAACGAGAAAAAGCCTTAGCTTATCTCATTGAATCCGGTGTACAAGCAACGATTTTACAAAAAAATGGAGCAAGTAAGGAAATGAAAGTGATTCAAGGAGGACGCTGATATGACCCATTTCTTAGAAACCTATTTACCCAATGTCTATTCGATACCTGATGAATTTATTGAAGCGACGAAGCAAACGTTGTATATGTCTTTTTGGACCGCGTTGATCGGAGGTGCAATCGGTCTCGGTTTTGGGATCATATTGGTTGTGACACGGCCCCAAGGATTGCTTGAAAATCACTTGCTTTATGAAGTGCTAGACAAAGTCATCAATGTTGTCCGCTCGATTCCCTTTATCATTTTACTTTCTTTACTGGCATTGACGACTCGCTTTTTAGTTGGTACTACGATTGGTGCGAAAGCTGCTTTAGTCCCTTTGATCTTTGGCGTTGTGCCATTTTTCGCTCGACAAGTAGAAAATGCGTTGTTAGAAGTAGATCCTGGAGTGATTGAAGCGGCCGAATCAATGGGAACCAGTCCATTAGGGATCGTTTTTAGAGTCTATTTGATCGAAGGATTGCCAGGGATCATTCGTGTCTCTGCATTGACGATCATCAATGTCATTGGCTTGACTGCCATGGCAGGAGCGGTTGGCGCAGGAGGATTAGGAAACCTAGCGATATCTCGTGGGTACAATCGTTTTCAAACAGACGTGACTATCGTCGCCACTTTGTTGATCTTGATCCTTGTTTTCTTAAGTCAATGGATCAGCAACTTATTGATCAAAAAAATAACACATTAAACTGGAGGAATCATCATGAAAAAACTTATTCGTTATACAGTACTCGCTTTTGTTGCACTTATTTGGTTGGCTGGCTGTAGCCAAGGAAATGCCGAAACAGACACAAACAAACAAACGACAGTAAAACTTGGGATCATTGGAGAGGACACTGACGTTTGGGATGATGTCAAAGCACGTTTAGCAAAAGAAGACATTGACTTAGAATACGTGAAATTTACCGACTATAATCAACCGAATGCTGCATTAGCGGATGGCTCGATCGACCTCAATGCTTTTCAGCATCAATTCTTTTTAGACAATTACAATACGGAACACGGAACGGATCTAGTCTCGATCGGAAACACAGTGAATGCACCTTTAGGAATCTATTCCAATACGATCCAATCCATTGATGATATCAAGGATGGCGCAAAAGTAGCGATTCCTAACGACGTCACAAACGGCGGACGGGCATTGCTATTGCTACAAACAGCTGGTTTGATCAAAGTCGATCCAGCGAAAGGTCAAACACCGACTACTTCAGATATTACTGAAAATACAAAGAACCTAGACATTTCTGAACTGGATGCCTCACAGACAGCTCGTGCATTGAATGACGTGGATCTTTCAGTGATCAATAGTGGTGTCGCAGTTGATGCAGGATTGAACCCAACGAGTGATGCGATCTTTTTAGAACCTGTCGATGACAGTGCCAGACCATATGTCAACATCATTGTAGCAAGAAAAGAAGATGAAAATAACGAAATCTATCAAAAGATCGTTGACACTTATCAAACGGAAGAAACAGCAAAAGTGATCGAAGAAACATCAAAAGGATCAAGCGTACCTGCTTGGGAAACATTTGGTAAAAAATAAAAAGTAAAATGGAGGAAGCCAATATGACCACATCTACTTTAACAACACATTCTTTTAAGGAAGCAATCCACCAACGATTGGCTGAATATCAAGAACTAGCACTAGATATCCATGATCATCCAGAGGTCAGTAACTATGAGTTTTATTCGTCAGATGCCTTGATCAAACAATTAGAAAAAGAAGGATTTTCTGTCACAAAAGATGTAGCTGGTCATCGAACAGAATTTGATGCTCGTTACTTTTCAGGAAAACCAGGACCAACGATTGCTTTTTTAGCAGAATTTGACGCTTTACCAGGAATCGGTCATGCTTGTGGACACAACTTGTTTGGTACGTATTCTGTCTTAGCTGCCAGTGTCTTGCGCGAACGAATTGCTGAGATCGGTGGAGAAATCCGGGTATATGGCACACCTGGAGAAGAGGGAGGCGAAAACGGATCAGCTAAAGGAAGTTTTGTACGGGAAGGCTTTTTTGAAGATGTGGATGCTGCCCTTTGTGTCCATCCCGCATACCGTTACGGCAAAACGACAGAATCATTAGCGAACGATCCGGTGGACATCAAGTTCCATGGTGTTGCTTCCCATGCAGCCGCCGCACCAGAAAAAGGAGTGAATGCCTTAGAAGCGTTGCTTCAAGTGTTTAATGGAATCAATGCGTTGCGCCTGCAATTGCCAAAAGACGTTAATATCCATGGCATCATTACGGATGGTGGGGTCGCTGCGAATGTGATTCCTGAATATGCAGCGGGTCGATTTTACTTGCGAGCAAAAAATCGCCAGACATTGAATACGGTGTATCAAAAAGTCGAAAATATCGTGAAAGGTGCGGCTTTGAGTACGGGAACAAGTTATGAATTTGGGTTGTTCCAAAATTCGGTTGATGATGTGATCGTGACGCCTTCATTTGATGCGCTGTTCTTCCGCCATGCGGATGTAGCAGGTGTACCTGATGAAGAAATCGAAACAAAAGAACAAACAAGTCTAGGCTCTTCTGATGTTGGTAACGTGAGTCATGTGATTCCGACGATCCAACCAACCGTCTCGATTTCTGATGAATATATTGCCGGTCATTCTGAAGAATTTAAAGCAGCTGCTCGCAGTGAAAAAGGACTAGCTTCGATTGCAATTGCTGCTGAACTATTGGCAAATACTGCCTTAGATCTATTTGAAAAACCAGAACTTCTAGATAAAATAAAGCAGGAGCATCAAGCAATCCTTGCAAAAAAATAACGGGAGATGATGGATGGGTGAAAGGATTAGATCGTGATAAATCAAAACATTTGTTTTCAGAAAAAATACATTTAGATTGACAAACTGGACAGATGCAGGTAAACTTCATGAAAGTTCACTTTTCACCCAGTAGTAGTTTTGGTGTTTTGTTCAGAAAGTCGGTGGTTGCTGCGAACCGACCAAGCCAGTTCTATGAATTACAGGAAAAGTTTTAACAATTAAATCATTCAAATCAAAGTGAAAAACAGATCTGTTTTTAATTAAGGTGGTACCGCGGAGAAATTCGTCCTTAGTTGAAAACAGATCTTTTTGTCTTTTTAGGGAGGAAACACAGATGAATTGTGGCGGAGTCATTCGATATCGAAGCTTTTTTAAGACGTAACAAACTTAAAAAAGGAGAATGGATATGGAAAAAATAAAAAAACCTAGTTTTATAGAAGCAGTGAGTGTATTAATAATTATCGTTGCAACGATAGCAGCCGGAGTAGTTGGCTTTAAGATTTCACCGAATATCGCGATTTTGATTGCTATTGGTATGGTCATGGTCTACGCAGTAGTGAAGAAACAGCCAACCGATCGATTACATGAAGGAATCATCAATGGCCTCAAACCGGGGATCATCCCGATCTTTATCTTTATTTTAGTCGGCGCATTGATTGCGGTCTGGATCCAAGCGGGCATCATTCCAACGTTGATGGTTTATGGTTTTAAAATTATTAGTGTCCCCTGGTTTGTGCCTTCAGTTTTTGTTGTGTGTGCCATCGTCGGCAGTGCAGTCGGTAGCGCCTTTACCGTCATGTCAACGATCGGTATCGCCTTTTTCGGTATCGGCACAACGTTGGGATTGAATCCTGCATTAGTTGTCGGTGCCATTGTTTCTGGAGCAGTTTTTGGAGATAAGATGTCGCCATTATCTGAATCGACAAATCTGGCAGCAGCAATTGTTGATGCTGATCTATTCAAACATATCAAACATATGATGTGGTCAACACTTCCGGCATTTATTGTTTCTTTGATTTTGTTTGCATTTTTAGGACATACAGATAAAGGTGCCAGCTTGACAGAAATCCAAAATGTAACAACTATTTTAGAAAACAACTTTACGATTTCGATCTGGTCTCTAATCCCTTTATTCTTGATGTTGGTTTGTGCTTGGAAAAAAGTTCCAGCGATCTTAACGATCCTGTTGAATATTGCCGTAGCAGTTGGAATGATATTAATCCAAGATCCAAGCACTTCCTTCTCAGGACTAGCGACAGTCCTCGAATCTGGTTTTCTATCTGAAACAGGAAACGCGCAAATCGATGCGTTACTTAGCCGCGGTGGGATCGAAAGTATGATGCCTACAGTTTCCTTGATTATTCTGACGCTTTCATTAGGTGGTTTATTGATCGAATTTGAGTTGATCTCTACAGTTATGGAAGTGGTATCGAAGAAAATGACGACGACACCTAAACTGATTTTTACGACACTGATGACAAGTATTGGTGTCAATCTGTTTATCGGTGAACAGTTCTTATCTGTGATCTTACCCGGAAATGCGTTCAAAGAAACATACAAAAAAGCAGGACTTGATCCAACTGTTTTGAGTCGTACCTTAGAAGATGGAGGGACAGTCATCAATTACCTTATTCCTTGGGGGATTGCCGGTAGTTTTGTTGCCAGCACGTTTGGGATACCAACGATGACCTACTTACCATTTGTATTCTTTAGTTTGCTTTCTCCCGTCTTTTCGATGGTCAGTGCCATTACTGGTTTAGGTATTGCAAAAAATAAAGAAAAGCAGGAACAATTGAACGTTGCGAAGGAAACGATATAAACTCAAAAAAATAGTCACCCGATCAGCGGGGGACTATTTTTTTTGGATAATCAAGGGTGTGACTCATCAATTGAACGTATCGATGAAGTGAAACAACAACTATTCAAGTATCGTTGCAAAAAAATGAGGGTAATCTTTTTGGACGAATGGGTCATCCAGGCTCAAAATTCTCTAAAAAGACTAATAAAAACCAGCTAGAAAGCTCAAAGATCTATCAAGTGATCTCGTATTTTCTAGCTGGTTCATGGGGAAGTTTTAGTTATCTATCTTTATCATCAATCAAATCGAAGAAAAAGGCTCATTTTTTATCGCAAAGACATCTTTTTTCTTTTGATAGCTAAAGAAAATCACCGCATATAACAAAGCTGTCAAGACCGTTACACCAATTGAATTTGTCATGAGTATCCCAATCAAGATCAAGCTTAACGCGATCAAAGCAAATAAATTAAAGCTTTTGGCTTGCCAAGTGCCTTTCTTCAATGCTAAACGAAAAGCGGCAGCGCTGATCATTAGCCAAATCACGAGTACCGTATAAGAAAGGGAACCGGCTAAGTAACCGAAAAGTTTGTCACCTACGAAATAGGAAAGGATGACACCTAGATATAGCACGCTGGTACAAAATAATACAGCACGTTGTGGCACATAATGTTTGTTCAACTTTGCCAGTTTCTTGGCGGTGCCTTTTTTGTCTTTCAAACGGAAAAACAATAGACGGGAAGAAGCATAAACGCCAGAATTGATCGATGAAAAGAGTGCCAAGACAATGACGAAGTTCACGATATCACTAGCAAAAGGGATATTCATCTGTTCAAACACCAAGACGAACGGGCTAACCGCAGAACCAGCTAAAGTGTTCCAAGGGAAAAGAATCAGCAATAAGAAAAGCGGAATAATATAGAAGGAAACAATTCGGCCCATGACCCCTTTTATCGCTTTTGGAATGGCTTTTTTAGGATCGTCCGCTTCACTGACGGTGATTGCAATCAATTCCGACCCGCCATATGAATAGATAACGACAAGTAATGAACTAACGACCCCTTTTAATCCATGGGGAGTAAAGCCACCGTGATCAGTCAATTGACTTAATGTAGGAAAAATTCCAGTTCCTAACATTTGTTGTCCGACGAGATATAACCCGAAAAGAATCATCAAGATAATGACACTGATCTTCGCAAAAGCCAACCAATATTCGGTTTCAGCAAACAAGCGGACAGAATAAAGATTGATCAGAGTCGTTAAAATAGCTAAAAGTAAGATGAAACACCATGCAGGTACATGCGGGAACCATAATTGTAAGAAGGAAGCTGCTGCTACAGCCTCGGCGATGATATTGATCATCCACATGGAATAATAGACCCAGTCGACGAAGTCCGCAGAATGATTACCTAAATAAGGGCGAATCAAGCCAGATAATCCATGTTGTGTATCCCCACCGTCTAAAACTAACTTACCTAGACCACTCATAACAATAAATAAAATACCACCACCGATCAAAAAGGCAAGCAAAACTGCAGGACCAGCGATCCCAATTGCTTCACCACTTCCTTTGAATAAACCAGCACCAATTGCACCACCCAGAGCAAGCATCGTGATGTGTCTAGAGCTTAGCTGTTTTTTTAATTTTGTTTGTTCTGTACTTTCCATCAAAAACCCTCTTTTCTAAAAACATAGCTGAAAAAACAAATAGGTTATAAAATAATATTCTCTATAATAACAAATTGTCTGACAATTACAACTATTCTGAAAACTTTTTTGTAATTTTTAATGAAACAATCATAGAACTCTTATCTGTTTTGATAATTATTGTTATATTTCTATAAAAAATAACTTGAAACGAAAGCGTTTCATTCGCTTTTTCCTTTCATGCAGGGCTATTATAAGAGGAAACCCATACTTAATAGGTTTGTTTTGAGTAAGTAAAAATAAGGAGTTGATAACTATGAGCCAACACGAACGATTGCTTATAGCGAAAAATAAGGCGTTATATTTTTTCCCATACGTACAAACAATGGACGTCATCTCAGCAAAAGATTTGATGGATGATTCCTTTATGTCATCGTTCCAACAGCAACTCGATCAATATAAACTAATTATTTTTTTAGATTATGGTTTTGATGTGGCATTTGCTTCTCGCATTCGACCGTACACAAATGCGAAGATCATTCTCTTCTTTTGGAACCATTTCAAAGAAGAACACCTTCAGTTATTGAAGAAAGCAGAAGCAGAACCAGCAATTGATGACATTTACCATTTTGATATTTTAGAAGCAAAAGAGTTAGGGATTAAACACAATAGTTCGTTTTATTCAAAAGAGATGCAATTACCAAAAGCTGAAGTCACGACTGATCTCTTCTTTGGCGCAACTGATAACGGCAGAAAACAACGAGCAGATGATTATCAAGCCACATTTGAACAGTTAGGTATCTCAACAAATTTTTTTATTTTACCAAGTCGTGGAAATGATCAAGAAGGATATCTGACCTATACAGAATATTTGCAAAAGACGAATGGTTCGACAGGTATTTTAGAATTGTTGCGAGAAGGTCAAAGTGGTGTGACATTACGAACATTTGAATCGATTTTCTTCCAAAAGAAATTAGTCACTGATAACAAAGCGATTTCCGGGTATCGTTTCTACAATCCACAAAATATTTTCTTGTTGGAAGAAAGGAATTTGGATGAACTTCCTGCATTCTTAAATAGCCCTTATCAAACCGTCGATCGTGAGATCATCGAATTTTTTGATGTAGAAAATTGGTCACAGCGGTTTATCGATTATGATCCTGAAGTATTTTCTATCTATGAATATAGCGGTATTGAAGCACGTTAGATATGATATAGTTAAAGAAAAACACGTTGTTCAATCATCACAGAAAAAGGAGTCTCAGAATGAAATTACTTGCAGCAATCGATTCGTTTAAAGGTAGCGCATCGTCTATTGAACTCAACCAAGCAGCATTGCAAGGCTGGGGGGAGGCGGAACAAACAGTCAATCAACCTATCGCAGATGGTGGCGAAGGAACTGCTGAAGTGATTTACGCTACTTTAGGCGGGGAATGGCGAACACTTTTTTGTCCGGATTTGCTCTTTCGGAAAAAAGCATGTCGTTATTTACTGACACAAAAAAAGAACCGTAAGTTAGCCATCATTGAATCGACGGAAGTTATTGGATTGGACTTGTTGACCGAACCGACAGATCAAACGATCCGGTTAGCTTCAAGTTTTGGTTTAGGAGAGTTGATCAAAGATGCTTTGAATCAGCAAGTAGACGAAGTTATCGTAACATTAGGTGGTAGCGGTTGTTCTGATGGAGGCTTGGGTTTATTGCAGTCATTAGGGGCGAAACTAAATGGTGTGACAGAAGGGAATCCTTTGTTATCCATCGAGACAATCGACGTCTCTCAATTAGAGCGAATCGAGCAACGATTGACGATCGCAGCGGATGTTACGAGTCCTTACACTGGCAAACAAGGTGCGACTCAGCTGTTCGGCAAACAAAAAGGTGGTTCACCAGAAACACTAGCATTTTTGGAAGCACAAGCAGAAAAGGTCGCTGAACAAATCAAAGAACGCACAGCAATCGATTTGAATAAACTCCCTGGCAGTGGCGCAGCTGGTGGAATCGGAGGCGCTTTAGCCATTGTCGGAGCTACGATGAAAGCGGGATTTATGACTGTTTCTGAGTTAGTAGACTTAGAGAATAAAATCAAATCAGCCGATATCGTGATCACAGGAGAAGGACGGATTGATCAACAGACAATTCATGGGAAAGTGCCTTATGGTGTGGCTTCTTTGGCAAAAAAACACAACAAAAAAGTTGTAGCGTTCTGTGGGAGTCGGGAAAAAGATTTAGGTGAATTAACGACGATTCTTCCTAGTGTATTTAGTATCCAAACTGGCCCAACTTCTCTTGATAAGGCATTGGATCATCAAGAAACACTAGAGAACGTCAGAATACTTTCACAGGCAATCAGTGGCTTGTTGCAATAATTTATTGGTTGACAGTCTTAAAACACCTATGGTAACCTAGTGGCAAATAAAGACAAAGTGAGGGATCCGCGCATTGAAAAAGTAAGTCAATTTGTTGAAGCTGCATTTTAACTATACCTTGTTCGTTCAAGGGGATAGTATGCAGATTTTCAGAATTGGCTGCTTTCAATGAGTGGGTCTCTTTTTGTACTCATCTTCTTTGACCAGTTCTGAAAATAGGACTGGTCTTTTTTATAACGAGGTGAAGATAAATGTCTAAAATCGAAATCAAACAATTGACGTTTGGCTATGACAGCCAAGACAATCTGTTATTCGATCAAGCAAACCTAAATATTGATTCCACATGGAAATTAGGACTGATTGGTCGAAATGGTCGTGGCAAAACGACGTTATTAACTATTTTGCAAAACAAACTACCTTATCAAGGAAAAGTGACCCATCAACAAGAATTTGTCTATTTTCCACAACAGGTCAGGGAAACGAATCGACTAACCTATGATGTGTTGTTAGAAGTTTCAGATTGTGAGTTATGGGAGATCGAGCGTGAGTTGATGCTGATGCAGGCAGATCCGGAAATTCTCTGGCGCCCTTACGATTCCCTTTCCGGCGGAGAAAAAACAAAAGTATTGCTGGCTCTCTTATTTACCGATGAGCAGCATTTTCCACTGATTGACGAACCAACAAATCACTTAGATGTGGTTGGGCGTCAGCAAGTAGCTGAATACCTGAATAAGAAAAAACAAGGGTTTATTGTTGTCAGTCATGATCGTCAGTTTATTGATGAAGTCGTTGACCATCTTTTGGTCATCGAAAAAAGTCAATTAGTGATTTATCAAGGAAATTATTCCGTCTACGAAGAACAAAAGCGTAGAAAAGATGAATTTGAGTTAGCACAAAACCAAAAAATCAAAAAAGAAGTCGGACGTTTGAAAAAAACCGCAGCTGAAAAAGCGGAGTGGGCTAACTCTCGAGAAGGAGACAAAACAAAAAAACGTGTTGGCTTTATTGATACCGAAGCACGGCGTGTCAATCGTGGCGCAATTGGAGCGGATGCTGCTCGTACAATGAAACGTTCAAAAGCGATCGTCAATCGGATGGAAACTCAAATTAGTGAGAAAGAGAAATTATTGAAAGATCTAGAGTCGATCGATTCATTGAACATGTGCCCAAATCAGTCGCATCATAAACGCTTATTGACAGTAGAAAATCTACAATTAGGCTATGAAGAGATGTTATTCGATCCTATCAGCTTTAGCATCGAGCAACAACAGTGTGTGGCAATAACTGGACCAAATGGTAGTGGTAAATCATCGATCATCCAGTATTTACTTGGGGAATTTACTGGTCAATCCAAGGGGGATGTCACGCGTCCGGCAACAATCAGCATCAGTTATGTTCGCCAAAACTATGAAGATAACACCGGAACATTAACAGATTTTGCGCAAAAGAATCAGCTAGACTTGGAACTCTTTTTAAATAATCTTCGTAAATTAGGAATGGAAAGAGACGTGTTTCATACCTCCATTGAAAACATGAGTATGGGGCAAAGAAAAAAAGTGGAATTAGCCAAATCATTTGCACAATCCGCAGATCTTTATATCTGGGATGAGCCATTGAATTATCTGGACGTGTTCAATCAAGAACAAATCGAGCAGCTTTTAGTACAAGTCAAACCAGCGATGTTGATCGTCGACCATGACCAGCGATTTTTAGAAAAAGTCGCAACGAAAAGAATCGACTTGAGAAGAAGAGAAACACACATTTGAATCACTAAGGCTAATCGAACGTCGTCGATTCCAAGCAGATGATCCATTTGGACTGAAATTGTATGATAAAATTGAAAGAGCATAAAATAAAGGAGAGTTATCTAATGTTATATATTACTAGACATGGCGAAACGACTTGGAATGCTCAAGGCTTAGTTTGTGGCCATGCAGACATCGAATTAACAGAAAAAGGGAAACAACAAGCAGAAAAACTCGCTGAAAAAGTTGCAAACTTGGAAATGCCGATCACCAAGATCATTCATTCCCCTTTGCAACGCGCAAGAGATACGGCACAAGCGGTAGCCAAAAAAGTCAATCTACCTATGACAGTGGATGAACGACTGATCGAGATGGATTTTGGGGATTATGATGGGCGTCCTAGCGAAGATGAAGACTTTCAACGTGCACGCCAAAATTTTGCGGTACGTTTTCCAAATGGGGAATCGGTTTTAGATGTGTATGCACGGATCACCCCTTTATTGAAAGAGTGCTTAGAAGATGAGGACAATGTCTACTTGCTTGTTTGCCATAATGCACTGATCCGAATCATCAATGCCTATTTTCATCCAATGCCAAATGACACATTCTTTGACTTTTTTGTTGAAAATACAGAATTAGTTACCTTTGACTAGCTGTTTTTATTCTTGGCGTAACAAGAATAACTAGAGGATGTTATCGTAAATGTTCTGCTATATAAAATATTTTTTCTTTTCATGAAGATTATTTCACATAAGTACGCTTTCATGGTATAATTTCATAGGAATACAAAAAGAGAGGAAGAAATTTAATGTTATCAAAAAAATTATCTTTATTAGGTTTAACAGCAACAGCACTTTTGGCTTTAGGAGCTTGTGGTGCTGACAACAATGATTCAGCTAATTCTAGTTCAGCTTCATCAACAACAGAAGTAAGTACAACAGAAAGTTCAGCAGATGTTGTATCAACAGCTTCAATCAGTGATGATCCAGCTGTTTTAGAAAAAGCAATGTCAGCTGACGGTAACTGGATCGTTGCAGCAACAGGTGATGTGACATTCTCAAATGATGTAACTATCGCAGGCGAATTCCATGACAAAGATGATGCAAGTGCAGACATCTACCGCAAAATTGCTTTGTACTCACAAGACGATGACCGTAACGTAACTGCTGAATACACAATCACTGTTCCAACATTGATCGTTGAATCAGAAAACACAAATATCGTTCACGGAACAATCAAAGGTGACGTACTTGTAAAAGCGAACGGCTTTGTATTAGACGGAGCAAAAGTAGAGGGTAACGTAACATTTGAAAAACAAGAATACCAAGATTCAGCAAAACTTGACGAAAACGACGCATCAGTAACAGGCGACGTAACAGTTAGCGAATAATCTTATAGTCATCAAGACATCTAAAGCAGAAATCCTTCTGTTTTAGATGTCTTTTTTCATTAAAAAACATCCGATATCAATCCTTAGTGATACGTCCATAGGCATAGTGAGAAGTTTTACATAAAAACAATTGAGCGAAAAAACGTATATAACAAAAAAGAGAGTAACCCTATGATAGAAAATAATATGGGGTAAAAGATATTCATAGATAAAGGAGGATATATGAAGAAACGACTTTGGCTAGGTGTATTAGTAGTAATTATTTTAGGAGGAATCGGAGGGAAGAGGTATATGGATAAAAGAGAAGAAGATCGACAAGAATTGTTGGAAATACAGAAAGACTTGGCGAATTATGTATACAATAACTATCGGTTATATACAACCAATGATGAGGAAACTGATAGGTTTACACAAGAATATAGTAATGGGGGTTTGACAACAGAAGAATATGTAGAAAAAGTTGTAAGTGTTAGGAAATATATAGATATAGACAAAATAGAATTTACTGGATATACAGTAAGTCCAATGAATTTTTTAGAAGTACATTTTTTGATAAATGATTCAAATAAGCAAATTGCAACATTAGGTGTTAAATCTTCTGAGACTGATAACTGGATTTATAATATCGACATAGGAATAGAAAAATCAGAAAATAAATATTATATAGAAATAAATAAAACACCTAATGTAGTCGAAATACCTAATGCAATAATTATCTTTTATCATGAAAGTGATATAACTATGAAAAAATAAGTGTTAAATATAAAAGGACTATATTTACATAAAAAAGCAACAGAATAAGCGAGAAGCTTAGTCTGAACATATATAGAACAAGATAAAACCTGAAAGGAGGATCTATGAAGAAGCGGCTTTGGTTAGGTGTATTATTAGTAGTAATTATTTTAGGAGGAATCGGAGGAAAAATGTATATGGATAAAAGAGAAGAAGATCTTCAAGAATTGCTGGAAATACAGAAAGATTTGGCGAATTATGTGTACAATAACTATCGGTTATATACGACGAATGATAAGGAAACTGATAAGTTTACACAACAATATAGTAATGGAGAGTTGACAACAGAAGAATATGTAGAAAAAGTTGTAAGTGTTAGGAAATATATAGATATAAACAAAATAGAATTTACTGGATATTCGATTAGT